>Ga0209062_1003486_pt1 | contig 18080 bp, 10 predicted proteins | sample Coa_R2_2_FD_187158 | JGI IMG/M metagenome (GOLD analysis project Ga0209062, IMG submission 187158) | Surface soil microbial communities from Centralia Pennsylvania, which are recovering from an underground coalmine fire - Coalmine... | ecosystem: Environmental > Terrestrial > Soil > Unclassified...
TTGGCAATCGCGAGCGCCTCATCGTAGTTCTTGGCGCGGATGACGCAGGCCACGGGGCCAAAAATCTCCTCGCGGGCGATGCGCATCGAGTTCGTGGTCTCGGTGAACAGCGCCGGCTGCAGATAGAAGCCGGGCGTCTCGCGGTTCAAGAGCTCGCCGCCCCAATAGAGCTTCGCGCCCTCGTCCTTGCCGATCTTCAGATAACGCAGGTCCTGGTCGAGTTGGCTCTGGTCGACCACAGGGCCGAGATGCACGCCGGGTTTGAGCGCATCGTCGACCTGCAGGCCCTTCAGCCGCTCGGTCATCGCCTCGACAAAGCGGTCGTGGATGCCCTCGGTGACGATCAGCCGCGAGGACGCCGTGCAGCGCTGTCCCGTGGAGAAATAGGCGCCATTGGTGGCGGCTTCGACCGCGACCTTGAGGTCGGCATCGTCGAGCACCACGAGCGGATTCTTGCCGCCCATCTCGAGCTGGAATTTCTTCATTGCGGGCGACATCACGCAGGCCTGCGCGATCTTGCGTCCCGTGGCGACCGATCCGGTGAAGGAGATCGCGGCGACATCGGGATGCTCGAGCAGGGTCTGGCCGACCACGGAGCCCGAGCCGACCACGAGGTTGAAGACGCCGGCCGGGAGGCCGGAGCGGGCGATGATCTCGGAGAGCGCATGCGCGGAGCCCGGCACGAGTTCGGCGGGCTTGAACACGACGGTGTTGCCGTAGCAGAGCGCAGGCGCGATCTTCCAGGCGGGGATCGCGATCGGGAAATTCCAGGGCGTGATCATGCCGACGACGCCCATGGGCTCGCGGGTGATCTCGACCTCGAGATTGGGCCGCACCGAGGGGCCCTTCTCGCCGGAGAGCCGCAGCGCCTCGCCGGCAAAGAACGCGAAGATCTGCCCGGCGCGTGCGGCCTCGCCGATGCCCTCGGGCAGCGTCTTGCCTTCCTCGCGCGACAAGAGCCGCCCGAGCTCCTCCTTGCGCGCCAGGATCTCGGCCGAAATCTTGTTCAGCGCGTCATAGCGCTCCTGCGGCGTGGAGCGCGACCAGGCCGGGAAGGCGGCCTTCGCGGCGGCGATCGCTTTCTCGGTCTGCGCCTTGTCGGCGCGGGCATAGTCGCCGACCACGTCATTGGTGTTGGAGGGATTGATGTTCTTGGTGATGCCGGACCCATCGACCCACTCGCCGGCAATGAAGTTCTTCTGGATGGCTGACATGTACTCCTCCAAGGTTTCTTGCAAGGTTTCTTGCGATGTTTCTTGTCTATCGTACGAGGCAGGGACGCTTGTCGTCAAAGGTCCAGCCGGGGATCAGGAACTGCATGGCGATGGCGTCGTCGCGCGCGCCAAGCCCGTGCTTGTTGTAGAGCGCATTCGCCGCCTCGATCGCGCCGCGATCGATCTCGATGCCGAGCCCGGGACGGTCCGGAATGGCGATCTTGCCGCCCTTGATCTTCAGCGGCTCGCGCGTCAACGCCTGGCCATCCTGCCAGATCCAATGGGTGTCGATCGCGGTGACCTTGCCGGGGGCGGCGGCACCAACATGGGTGAACATGGCAAGCGAAATATCGAAATGGTTGTTGGAGTGCGAGCCCCAAGTCAGCCCGTTGTCCCGGCAGGTCTGGGCCACACGGACCGAGCCCTGCATGGTCCAGAAATGGGGATCGGCCAGCGGGATATCGACCGCACCGAGCCGGAGCGCATGCGACAGCTGCCGCCAGTCGGTTGCGATCATGTTGGTCGCGGTGGGAAGCCCCGTGGCGCGCCGGAACTCCGCCATGATCTCGCGGCCGGAGAAGCCGGCCTCGGCGCCGCAGGGGTCCTCCGCATAGGCGAGGATGCCGTGCATATCCTTGCAGAGGCGGACAGCCTCGTCGAGCGACCAGGCGCCGTTCGGGTCCAGCGTCACACGCGCATCGGGAAAGCGCTTGGCGATCGCAGTGACGGCCTCGATCTCCGCTTCGCCGCGCAGCACGCCGCCCTTCAATTTGAAATCGGCAAAGCCGTAGAGGTCATGGGTTGCTTCGGCGAGCCGCACGACGGCCTCGGGCGTCATCGCCTCCTGATGGCGCAGCCGGAACCAGTCGATCGTTTCGTCTTCGCCTGCGACATAAGCGAGACTGGTCTTGCGGCGGTCGCCGACAAAGAAGAGATAGCCGAGCGTCTCGACGCTGGCGCGCTGCTGGCCCTCGCCGAGCAGGGCGGCGACCGGCAGGCCAAGATGCTGGCCGAGCAGGTCGAGCAGCGCGGACTCCACTGCCGTCACCGCGTGGATCATCACGCGCAGGTCAAAGGTCTGCTTGCCGCGGCCGCCGGCGTCGCGGTCGGCGAATTTGGTGCGAATGGCGGCCAGGATGTTGTTGCAGGCGCCGATGGTCTGCCCGATCACGAGATCGCGGGCGTCTTCCAGCGTCTGCCGGATCTTCTCCCCGCCCGGCACCTCACCGACGCCGGTATGGCCGGAATTGTCGGTGAGGATGACGATGTTGCGGGTGAAGAATGGCGCATGCGCGCCGCTCAGATTGAGGAGCATGCTGTCGCGTCCCGCGACCGGGATCACCTGCATGTCAGTGACGCGAGGCGCGCCGGAAAATCCGGCGAGGGTCGCTTGCGACATCGTCTGCTCCTCCCGTGTGCCGTCTGGTCTGCGGCTTATTCAGCGGCCTGCATCCTGGAAGCGCCGGCCGGCAGCTTCTTCACCAGCGCGGTGAGTTCCGCGATCTCCGTTTCATTCAGATCGGTCAGCGGCGGACGGACGGGACCGGAGTCGCGGCCGATCACCTTCATGCCGGCCTTGATGATCGAGACGGCGTAACCCTTCTTGCGGTTACGTATCTCGACCAGCGGCAGAATGAAATCCTTCAATCCTGCATGGATGGTGCGATGGTCGCGCTTGCGCACGGCGGCATAGAAGTTGGTGGCAAATTCCGGCACGAAGTTGAACACCGCCGAGGAATAGGTGGTGACGCCCATGTCGAGATAGGGCAGCGCGAAGGTCTCCGCGGTCGGCAGGCCGCCGATATAGGTGAGGCGATCGCCGAGCTTGGTGTAGACGCGGGTCATCAGCTCGATGTCGCCGATGCCGTCCTTGTAGCCGACGAGGTTCGGGCAGCGATCCGCAAGGCGCGCCAGCGTGTCGGGCTGCAGGATGGCGTTATCGCGGTTGTAGACGATGACGCCGAGCCTGGTCGCCGCACACACCGCTTCGACATGGGCGGCAAGCCCGGCCTGCTCGGAATGGGTGAGATAGGGCGGCAACAGCAGCAGGCCGTCGGCCCCGGCCTTCTCTGCAGCCGCAGCGATCTCGCGCGCGGTCGCCGTGCCATAGCCGGTGCCGGCGAGCACGGGCACGCGGCCCCTGGTCTCCTCGACGGCGACCTTGACCACCTCGGGGACTTCGGAGGGCGTCAGGGAGAAGAACTCGCCGGTGCCGCCGGCCGCGAACAGGCCGGCGACGTCATAGCCGCACAGCCAGTCCATGTTGGCGCGATAGGTCGCCTCGTCGAAGGAGAAATCGGCGTTGAAAGGGGTCACGGGAAAGGACAGGAGGCCGCCGCCGATACGCGCGGCCATTTCCTGCGGGGTCATCTTGCTCATGGCGCCACTCCGGTTTTTCAACGCGGGCGCTCAAGAAGGCCTCGCGTCACGGGCCGTTTTGTAGGAGACCGTTCGATGCGCGTCCAAGCCAATCACTGTATCGAACGATACGCGATCAGCATCAATCTTTCGCGCTCTCCGGGCCCGCGATGCTGCCTGCGATCTCGATCAGCGAGGGCAGCAGCGGGTTCTCGTGCTCGCGCGGCCACACCAGGAACAGCTCGACCGGGGTCGGCGTGCGCAGCTTCAACGGCCGCAGCCGCACATCGGCAATCTTCAGGCTGGCCGCGGCCGCGGGCACGATCGCCAGCCCCAAGCCTGCACGCACCATGGCGAGGATGGAATGGATCTGACTCATCTGCTGGACATAGCGCGGCAGCACTTCCGCGCGCGAGAACTGCGACACCAGCAGGTCATGGAAGTAGCGCGCCTCGTAGGGCGAATACATCACGAAAGGCTGACCGTCGAAATCCTTGATCGACAGCGACTCGGAGGCCGCGAGCGGATGCTTCTTCGGGATCGCGGCGAGCAGCGGCTCCGCCAGCACGCGGCGGCTCTGCAGCTCCGGCCGCGCAATCGGCGGCCGCAGCAGGCCGGCGTCGATCTGCCCGGAGGCGAGCGCCTCGAACTGGTCGCCGGAGACCATCTCCTTCAGCGAGAAGTCAACCTCGGGAAGCCTGGCGCGGCAGGCCGCGATCAGTTCGGGCAGATAGCCATAGGCCGCAGCCGCCGTGAAGCCGATCTTGAGCGAGCCGGTCTTGCCCTTGGCGATGCGCTGCGCGACCTGCGAGGCGCTCTCGGCCAGTTTGAGAATGCGCCGCGCCTCGGGCAGGAAGCTGCGTCCGGCCGGCGTCAGCCGCACCGAGCGGCTGGTGCGCTCGAGCAGCGTCGCGTCGATGATGTGCTCCAGCACCTGGATCTGCCGGCTCAGCGGCGGCTGGGTCATGTTGAGCCGCGCCGCAGCGCGTCCGAAATGCAGCTCTTCCGCCACCGTGACAAAACAGCGGAGCTGGTTGAGGTCGAACATCGATGCGTGTCCGGAATAGACGAGGCGCTGAGATGGCCTTTCTAGCATCGATGTCCCCAAAGACAAAGACGGCGGCAAAATGCCGCCGCCAGGAGCTGTCTGATGACGTGGCGCACCTACGAGGGCTGCAGCTGGACCCGCTCGATCTTGCCGACAATGACGAGATAGGCGAAGGCCGCAACCAGCGCGTTGGCGCCGACAAACACCAGCGCCCCGGCGAACGAGCCGGTGGCGGCCAGGATGTAGCCGATCACGATCGGCGTGGTGATGCTGGAGAGGTTGCCGAAGGTGTTGAACAGGCCGCCGGAGATGCCGCCGGGCCTCCTTCGGCGAGGTGTCGGAGACCACCGCCCAGCCCAGCGCGCCGATGCCCTTGCCGAAGAAGGCGAGCGCCATCAGGGCGACCACCATGGCCTGGCTGTCGACATAGTTGCAGCCGATGATGGCCATCGACAACAGCATGCCGCCGACGATCGGCACCTTGCGTGCAAGGGTGAGCGAACTGGTCTTGCGCAGGATGGTATCGGAGATGACGCCGCCGAGCACACCGCCGATGACGCCGCAGATCGCGGGCAGGGTCGCGACGAAGCCGGCCTGCAGGATGTTGAGCCCGCGCTCCTTCACCAGATAGACCGGAAACCAGGTCAGGAAGAAATAGGTCAGCGTGTTGATGCAATACTGGCCGATATAGACGCCGAGCATCATCCGGTTGGCGAGCAGCTGCCGCAGATGATCCCATTTCGGACCGGCATCGGGGATGCTCTTCTCCTGCAGGCCGTCGAGGTCGACCAGCGCGCCGCCCTCCTTGATGTAATCGAACTCGGCCTCGTTGATCGCAGGGTGATCCTTCGGACCGTACATGGTCTTGATCCAGACCATGCCCATGAGGATGCCGAGGCCGCCCATCACGTAGAACACGTAGCGCCAGCCGAAATCATGCGCGATCCAGCCCATCAGCGGGGCGAACAACACGGTCGCAAAATACTGTCCGGAATTGAAGAAGGCCGATGCCGTGCCGCGCTCATTGCCCGGGAACCACGCGGCGACGATGCGGGCATTGGCAGGGAAGGAGGGCGCTTCGGCAAGACCGACCAGAAGCCGCAACGCGAACAGGGTCACCACCGCCGCGCCCCCCGTGAGGAAGCCGACCGAGCCCTGCAGCATGGTCACGATGGACCAGGCGATGATGGAAATCGCATAGACCCAGCGCGAGCCGTAACGGTCGAGCAGCCAGCCGCCCGGAACCTGCGCGATCACATAGGACCAGCCGAAGGCCGAGAAGATATAGCCCAAGGCAACGGGATCGAGATGAAGCTCCTTGGAGAGCGCGCTGCCAGCGATCGAAAGCGTCGCACGGTCGGCATAATTGACGGTCGTGACCAGGAACAGCATGGTCACGATGAACAGGCGGACGCGAGACCGTCTGACCTCCGCCACGGACGCAATTGTGCTCATGCGCACCTCCTTGAATTCTTTCCTCGGGACCATTCCCTAAAGAGATGCGCAAGCTTGGTCCAAGCCGAAGGCAGTATCGATCAATACCGATTTTGGATCGATCGGGCGCTTCGGTTCCGCTGACAGGGGGTGACTAGCCCGGGATCACGCCCGAAAAGCCGTCATCGCTCCAGGTCTCGGTGCCGACGCCGTGGCGGACGAAGAACAGGCCGTCCGGGTCATATTTCTGCTTGATGACGAGCAGGCGCGGATAGTTCGGCCCCCAATAGGATTGCTGCCAGTTCGATTCGAAATAGTCACTCTCCGCGACATAGGACCCACACTCTGGTGCAATCTTCCTGAGCTCACCCATGGCGCGGCCGATCTGCGCGGCCTCGTTGCGGGCATTCTTGAGATTGGGCTCGTGGCCTGCAAGTCCGGGATAGGCCGGCGGTCCTTCGCCGGCGACGATCACGAGCATGAAGGCGCTGAGCACGTCGGGGTTGGTGGCGGTATCGCGCGCCGCCGCGATGACTTCATCCGACGCGCCAGAAAGACCTTTCTGGAAATGCAGCTCGAGCGGATGCTGCCGGCTCGCCGCAAACAAGGTGTCGGCGAGCAGCTCCTGCCGTTCCGCCGCAAGAAGGGCGGCCGGCAGCCAGACCGACTGAAAGCCGTAGAGCACATGGCCGGCTTCGGCGAGGTTGCCGGCCCAGAAGATGTTGTCCGGCGAAGCGCCGGGGCGATCGTCGGCCAGAATGGCCTGCGGGAAATGGTCGCGCAGAAAATCGGGATCCCAGAGATGCCGCGCGGGCAGCGCCACCACCAGCGGCGCCGAGGTGATGGTGTAGTCCGCGGGCGAGGCCTTGAGCCAATCGAAAAAAGGTTGCCAGACCGCCTCGGCCTGCTCGCGCGAGAGTCCCTGAAACGACATGCTGATCTCGAAGCTGTTGTGGCGGCGCAGGTTGACGATCTCGCCCCAATGGTCGTTGTGAAGCGCGCTGGCGTAGAAGGCCACGAAACGGCCGATCAGCTTGCGGAAGGCCGCGTCGCTGGTCGCCTGCACCGACGCAAATACGCCGCCGAAGAATTCCGGCAACGCATGCGTGCGCAAAGTGACGCGCGTGACGACGCCGAACGTCCCGCCGCCGCCGCCTTTCAGGGCCCAGAACAGATCGGGGTGTTGGCGGGCGTTTGCGATCCGCAAGGCCCCATCAGCTGTGACGATCTCGGCTTCCAGCAGGCTCGCCGCAGCCGTGCCATAGCGCTTGGAAAAGCTGCCGAAGCCGCCGCCTTGCACGAGGCCCGCCACGCCGACCGTGCCGCAGCCGCCGCCCTGGACATAACGCCCGCCGCTGGTGGCGACCATGTTGTAGGCGTGCATCCAGATTGCGCCTGCGCCGATCGAGACGGCCGGCTGTGGCGCATCACTGCAGCCTGCCGCGACGAAGCCGTCATGCAGCGTGATTGCGTCCATGGCGCGGGTCCAGATGAGGAGCGAATCCGGTGCATTGGAGGTGCCGAGATAGCTGTGGCCGCCGCCCTTGACCACGAGGCGAAGGTTGCGTTCCCGCGCGAAATTGACGGCGGCGACGACGTCGCTGGATTGCCGCGCTGCGACCGCATAGGCGCTCGGCTGATAGGTCCAGCCGTCGATCCAGCCCAGGGTCTGCGTGATGCCGACCTGGTCGCGGATGTAATAGGGGTTCTTCAGCTCCTTGAAGAGCGTGGCACAGGCCTCCACGCCGTCCGGCTGGCGGCAGGCCGCAAGCGGCGTCTCGACCTTCACGAGGCTGCCGCCGACGGCGTCCTTCAACTTGCCCCAGGCCTCATCCGAGGGCCAATCCGGGCTGGATGGCCGCACGCGCTGAAGAGTTCGGCCGGCGCCGCCTTCCATTGCGACTGCCTGCCGAAACAACTGGCCCCGTGCTGTCAAGGGAACAATCGCGCAGCCGGCCAAAAACTGTCGTCGGTTCATTGTCCACCTCACGCTTCGCTGCGAACGGCAAAATTGCTAAGCTGGCCGGGCAAGTTCGCCCAACCTGTCGGCGCATCAGGAATGTTCGACGGCTCCAATAGACCCTCAACGACCGCATCAGTCGATCCGGCATGGGATGGCCGCGCGTCGTCACGTGACCAGCAAGGGCTTGCCGGGATAAGCGGGCGCATAGGAGGGATGGGCGGGAGATGGCTCGCGGGCTACGGCTGGGTTGCGCTGCTGGTTGTCGCCGCCGGTTGCGTCAATGTCCTGAGCGCCGCCCAGCACGGGGCGGCGAACTGGGCAGCGCTGCGCGGCCCGGTGCTGGATGAAATCACGAGCGCACTCGTCATCATCTGCCTGCTGCCACTGATCAAGCACAGCGTCGACAGGCTCGCCACGACGGCCGACCGGCGCATCGCCCTGATCGTCATCGCGCTGGCGATGATGTTCTACGCCCTGCTTCACATTAGCTTCATGGTGGCGTTGCGATTTCCCGTCTACGCCCTGTTCGGCTCCGGCTACGACTTCAGCTGGCGGGATCATTTCGCAACGGAGTTCCGCAAGGACCTTATCTCCGCCTTCATGATCGCGGTGCTGTTCTGGCTGATCGACCGCAGGTCGGCCGCGCCGGTGCCTGTCGTGGCGCAGGTCGCACCGGACGCACGCCGGGCGGAAATCTGGCTGCGCGATGGCACCAAAAGCATTCGCGTCGACCCTGGCCAAATCATCTCAGTGACGTCGGCCGGAAACTATGTCGAGTTTGCGCTGGCGGATGCGCGGCATTTGATCCGCGGCACGCTGACGGGTGAAGAGAGCAGGCTCAGGCCGTTCGGCTTCGTGCGGATTCACCGCACCAGGCTCGTCAACGTGACCCGCGTGGTCGCGATCGAGACACGCGCCAATGGCGACTTTGTCGCCAAGATGGACACCGGTGAGATGATCGCCGGCAGTCGGCGCTACCGCGATGCCGTCGCCGCAATCAAGGGGACCGCCACCTGACATGGACATGCGCGCTGACGATCTGCTGCTCGTGATCGACGTGCAGAACGATTTCTGTCCCGGCGGGGCGCTGGCGGTTGCCGACGGGGATGCCGTGGTGCCGGTCATCAACCGGCTGGCGCAGCGCTTTGCGCATGTGGTGCTGACGCAGGATTGGCATCCCGCCGGCCACTCCTCGTTCGCGAGCAGCCATCCGGGCGCCGATCCGTTCCAGACCATCGCGATGGCTTACGGACCGCAGACGCTATGGCCGGATCATTGCGTGCAGGGTACGGCGGGCGCGGCGTTTCACCCGCAGCTGGCGACCGATCGCGCCGAACTCATCGTCCGCAAAGGCTTTCGCCGCGAGATCGATTCCTATTCGGCGTTCCATGAGAACGACCGCCGTACGCCCACAGGGCTCGCCGGCTATTTGCGCGAGCGCGGGCTCACACGGATATTTCTGGTCGGGTTAGCGACCGACTATTGCGTGCATTATTCCGCAGTCGATGCGCGCCGGCTCGGCTTTGAAACTGTCGTGATCGAATCCGGCTGCCGCGCGATCGACCTTGCGGGCTCGCTTGCGGCGGCGTGGGCGACCATGGAGGAGGCAGGCGTGCGGCGTCTCGCCGACCTCGACTAGCGCGCGGCGACAGAGCAGGCGTGGCGGACGCCGTCCTTGCCGAGATAGGTGTGGGACGCCGGATCGTAGGAGCGATGGCGCCGCGCGCAGAGAACCGCCTCGCTCGTTGGCCCGAAATAGACCTGCGAAGGATAGCGCCGCGGCGAACGGTAGGGATTGCTCTCGAGCCAACCGGCGGAGCCGACCGAAGCGACCGGCGGGTTGGCGACGAAATTGCCGGGGAAGATGCCGTTGGTCGGAACGTCGCGGTCGTCATTGCGCGCATCAAACGTCCACCAGGGACTGGTGACGCCATAGCGCAGCGGATGCGGGCCGAAATAATCGCCGGCGCAGGCGGGCGCAGCCAGCAGCAGCGGTGCGAGCAGCGCAAACGTGACCTTCAGGCGCGACGTTGTTGATGGAAGCCCGTCATTCATGGCCGGATCGTCCCCCAATCACCCTTCCATCCCGTGAGATGGCCCTTGCGAAACTGCAAATACAGCCCATCACTGCGAACCGAGAGCGCGGCCCCCTTGGTGTTGGGAATCGCCAGCAGCAGCTCGTTCCCGGGAGTGCCGCGAACATAGTTCAGGGGCACGCCGAGCACTTGCGAGGCTTCATCCGGCGTCATGCCGAAGCTGAGTGGCACGCCGTTGGTCGGCGCGACGTAGGCGGTCTGAGCGAACGCCGGCGCCAGCGCCATGCAGGCCGTCACAACGATGCACAGGGAATACCGCGCCCGCATCATTCACTCCACCGCAGCCGATGCGAGCGTGCCCTGCGGCGTCCAGCCGCCGCCGAGCGCCTGGAACAGGCTCGATGCCGCTTCCAGCTTGTTGAGCCGCACCGTGATCAGATTGTTCTCGGCGTTGAACAGCGTCTGCTCCGCCTGCAGCACGGTGATGAGATTGACCGTGCCGCCGCGCAGCTGCGTTTCCGCGACCTCAAAGGCCTTGCGCGACGCCGCTACGACATCCTGCTGCAACCGCTCCTGCAGGGTGAATTGATGCAAACCGATCAGCGCCTTCTCGACGTCGGAGAAGGCGCTGATGACGGCCTTGCGATAGGACTGCAGGTCCTGCAGCTGCACGCCCTTTGCCTGCTTCAGCTGGCTCTCCAGCAGAAAGCCGTCGAAGATCGGTTGCGTCAGGCTTGCGGTCATGGTGTAGAACCACGCGCCCGGCGTGAACAACGAGGCGAGCGCGGTGCTCTGCACGCCGGTCGTGCCGGTCAGCTGGATCTGCGGAAAGAACGCCGCGCGCGCCGCTTCGACGCTGAAATTGGAGGCGGCGAGTGTCGCCTCGGCCTGCCTGATATCCGGCCGCTGATAGAGCAGCTCTGAGGGCAGGCCTGGGGTGACCCGCGGCACCACGATCTGACCGGTCGAGCCGCCGCGCACCGAGAAATTCGCCGGCGCCCGCCCGACCAGAACGGCCAGTGCCGCAATGTTCTGGTCGCGCGTCACTTCAAGCGGCGGAATGGCCGCGCGCTCCGTCGCCACCAGAGCCTCCTGCTGCGAGACATCGAGTTGCGAGGCGGTGCCGCCGGCGAACTGGGTCTTGATCAAAGCGAGAATCCGCTCGGCCGCCGCGAGATTCTGCCGGGTGACACGCAGCTGGTCCTGGGCTGCGAGAATGGTGAAATAGGTGTTGGCCACGGTCGCCATCGTGGTCAGCGTGACGACTTCGCGATTGTAGCGCGAGGCGGTCGCGCTCTCCTCGGAGGCCGCGAGTGTCGCGCGGTTCTTGCCCCAGAAATCGAGGATGTAGCTCGCGGTCAGGCCGGTCGAGTAGATCGAGAGGTTCGTGCCTCCGCTGCTGACAACATTGCCGCCCAAACTGCCGCTGGAGCCGCCCGAGGTGCGTTCGCGCTCGGCACTGGCGTTTCCGCTGATGGTTGGCAACAGCGCCGCCCCCGATACGCCGACCTGGGCATCGGCCTGGATGATCTGGGCGATCGCAACCGCAATGTCGTAGTTGTAGACTTGCGCCGCGTCCATCAGCGCGGTCAGCTCGCTGGAGCGGAAGCCACGCCACCAGTCGACCGCCGGCGGCGCACTATCGGCTGCAGCGCCCTTCGGTCCGGCACGATAGGCGGCGGGCACGTCGAGATTGAGCTCGGGCCGTTCGCTGCCGAGGATACAGCCGGACAGAGCCGGGCAGAGCGCGAGTACAAACAGGGCAGACGCCGTGCGACGCCTCGCGCCGCTGCGCAAGGGCGCGCGCCGGACACGCGTCCGGATACAACCGACAACTCGGGCTGATAGTGACTTCGGCATTTACTCGCCTGGCTGCAGTGATGGCCCGGGCGTGTAAGGTGCCGCGTTGCCCCGCCGACGTTGGCTCCGGAGTCGGAGCCTGTCCAGATACAAATAGATCACAGGTGTGGAATAAAGTGTCAGTACTTGACTGAGTGCGAGCCCGCCGACGATGGAGATGCCGAGCGGCTGGCGCAGCTCGCCGCCATCGCCGACGCCAAGCGCCAGCGGCACCGCGCCGAGCATGGCTGCCATGGTCGTCATCATGATCGGGCGGAAGCGCAACAGGCAGGCTTCGCGAATCGCATCCAGCGGCGGAAGGCCGCGCTGGCGCTCCGCCTCCAGCGCGAAGTCGATCATCATGATCGCGTTCTTCTTGACAATGCCGATCAACAGAATGACCCCGATCAGCGCCATGATGCTGAACTCGGTCCTGAACGCCATCAGCGCGAGCAGCGCGCCGACGCCGGCCGAGGGCAGGGTGGAGAGAATCGTGAGCGGATGCACATAGCTCTCATAGAGAACGCCGAGCACGATGTAGATCGTTACCAGCGCCGCGAGAATCAGGAAGGGCTGGTTGTTGAGCGAATCCTGAAACGCCTTTGCCGTGCCCTGGAAGGTGCCGCGAATCGTCGCGGGCACGCCGATCCGGTTCATGGTCGCTTCGATGGTGGCGGCCGCCGTCCCCAGCGAGACGCCTTCCGGCAGGTTGAACGAGATGGTGCTGGCGACAAGCAGGCCCTGGTGATTGACGCCCAGCGGTGTCGCGCCGTTGGTGAAATGCGCGACCGCGGACAGCGGAATCATCGTCTCCTTGCTGGTGCTGACGGCCGAGCCGGTCGAGGACACACCTTTGCCGGTCGCGCCGATCGAGTTGGTGGCAAGATTGCGCGCGGCCTGGGCGTTGGCGGAGCTGGCGCTGGACGAGCTGGCTCCTGCGACGACCGTTCCAGCCACCGCGTTGGTCGATTGGGAGCCGCCGACCGACGCCCCTGATGTGCTGATATAGACGTCCTTGAGCGTCTCCGGATTCTCCCAGTAGCGCGGCGCAACCTCCATGATCACGTGATACTGGTTGCGCGCGACGTAGATGGTCGACACCTGGCGCTGGCCGAAGGCATCGTACAGCGTGTTGTCGATCTGGCTGACCGTGATGCCGAGCCTGGCCGCTGCGTCGCGGTCGATCACGAGATCGGATTCCAGTCCCTTGTTCTGCTGGTCGCTGTTGACGTCGGCGAGATCATGCTCGCTTTGCAGGGCGGCCACGATCTTCGGTGTCCACTCGCTCAACTCTTCCAGAGTGGGGCCTTGGAGCGTGTACTGGTATTGCGCATTGCTGGCCCGGCCGCCGACGCGAATGTCCTGCACCGCCTGCAGGAACAGCGTTGCACCCGGCACCACCGCCATCTCACGCCGCAAGCGCGTGATCACGCCGTCGGCGGAGATCCTGCGCTGGTCGGTCGGCTTCAGCGAAAGGAACATGAAGCCGGAATTGGTCTGGCCGCCGCCGGTGAAGCCGACCACGGTCTCCACCGCCGGATCTTTCTTGATGATGCTGACGAACTGGCTGAGCTTCTGCTGCATGAGCTGGAACGAAATGCTCTGATCGGCCTGGATGATGCCGATGATGCGACCCGTATCCTGCTGCGGGAAGAAGCCCTTGGGGATCGCCCCATAGAGATAGAAATTCAGCCCGAACACCCCGACCAGGATGATCACGACCGAGAGCGGATGCTCCAGCGCCGCCGTGAGGGTGCGCCGGTAAAAGCCGAGCATCGCCTCGAAGAAGCGTTCGGACACGCGGTAGAGCCTGCCATGTCTTTCGCCGGCCAGCGGCCGGAGCAAGACCGAGCACATCATCGGCGTCGTGGACAGCGAGACCGCGAGCGAAATCAGAATCGAGATCGAGATCACCATCGCGAATTCGCGGAACAGCCGTCCGACGATGCCGCCCATCAGGAGAATCGGGATGAACACGGCGATCAGCGAGATGCTCATCGAGAGCACGGTGAAGCCGACCTCGCCCGCCCCCTTGATCGCCGCCTCGAGCGGCGACAGCCCGTCCTCGAGGTAGCGGGTGACGTTCTCCAGCACCACGATCGCGTCATCGACGACGAAGCCGGTCGCCACCGTCAGGGCCATCAGCGACAGATTGTCGAGGCTGTAGCCCATCAGGTACATGGCCCCGAATGTCGCAACCAGCGAGACCGAGACCGCGACCACGGGAATCACCGTCGCGCGCAAATTGCGCAGGAAGGCGAACACCACGAGAATGACGAGCAGGACGGCCAGCACCAGGGTCCGCTCGACATCGTGCAACGAGGTGCGGATGGTGGTCGACCGATCGACCGCCAGCGTGATGTCGATGGCCGGCGAAACCGAGGCGCGCAGCAACGGCATCAGCGCCTTCACCGCATCGACGGTCGAGATGATGTTGGCACCCGGCTGGCGGTAAAGGATGATCAGGGCCGCCGGCTTGCCGTTGGCAAGACCGGCATTGCGGATGTTTTCTTGTCCATCGGTGATCTCGCCGACATCGGAAAGACGAACCGGCGCGCCGTTCCGATAGGCAATGACCAGCGGCTTGTAATCGTCGGCCTTGTTGGCCTGGTCGTTGGCGTAGATCTGATAGCGCTGGTCGCCGACGTCGATGCCGCCCTTCGGGCTGTGGGCATTGGTGTTGCCGAGCGCGGCGCGCACATCTTCCAGGCCGACGCCATATTTGTAGAGCGCTTGCGGGATCAGGTCGACGCGGACGGCGGGCAGCGAGCCGCCGCCGACCACCACCTCGCCGATGCCGTCGACCTGCGAGAGTTTCTGGGCCAGCACGGTCGAGGCCGCGTCGTAGAGCTCGCCGCGGGTGAGCGTGTCCGATGTCAGGGTCAGGATCAGGATCGGCGCATCGGCCGGGTTGACCTTGCGGTAGGTCGGATTGCTGCGCAGGCTGGTCGGCAGGTCTGCCCGCGCCGCATTGATGGCGGCCTGCACGTCGCGCGCAGCGCCGTTGATATCGCGGTTCAGGCCGAACTGCAGGGTGATACGGGTCTGTCCAACCGAACTCGACGAGGTCATTTCGGTGACATCGGCGATTTGTCCGAGATGGCGCTCGAGCGGGCTTGCGACCGTCGTCGCGACGTCCTGCGGGCTCGCGCCGGGCAGCGTCGCCTGCACCGAGATGGTCGGGAAATCGACCTGCGGCAGGGGCGAAACCGGCAGCTTGAAAAAGGCGACCGCGCCGGCAGCCGCGAGCCCGAAGGTCAGGAGCGTCGTCGCGACCGGCCGGCGAATGAAGGGTGTGGATGGGCCCATTGTTCAATCAACCTGGCGCTCGGTTATCCGCTGACCTGGCCAAGGCTGTGCGGCCGTCCGGAGAACCGGATCGCCAGCCGGTCGAACCACAGATAGATCACCGGCGTCGTGTAGAGGGTCAGCAACTGGCTGACCAGAAGGCCGCCGACGATGGACACGCCGAGTGGATGGCGCAGCTCCGAGCCCGCGCCGGTGCCGAGCATCAAGGGCAGCGCGCCGAGCACGGCGGCCATCGTGGTCATCAGGATCGGCCTGAAGCGCAACAGGCAGGCCTGGTAGATGGCATCGCGCGGCGCCAGACCCTCGTTGCGCTCAGCGTCGAGCGCGAAGTCGATCATCATGATGGCGTTCTTCTTGACGATGCCGATCAACAGAATGATGCCGATGATGGCGACGATGGTCAGGTCGTGGCCGCCGATCATCAAAGCGAGCAGCGCGCCGATGCCTGCGGAGGGGAGGGTGGACAGGATCGTGACCGGGTGAATGAAGCTCTCATAGAGCACGCCCAGCACGATATAGACCACCACGATCGCGGCCAGGATCAGGAACAGCTGGTTGGTCAGCGAGGCCTGGAAGGCGAGTGCTGCGCCCTGGAAGCTCGTGATGACACCGAGCGGCTGGCCGATGTCGATCTGCGCCTGCTTGATGGCCGAGACCGCCTCGCCGAGCGAGGCGTTCGGCGCCAGGTTGAACGAGACGGTGGCCGAGGGAAACTGCCCGAGATGCGAGACCTGCAATGGCGCAATCGTCTCCCGCACCTTGGCCAGCGTCATCAGCGGCACCGGCGTGCTGCTGACCGAGGACGGCAGATAGATGTCGCCCAGCGATTTCAGCGAGGTCTGCAGAGACGGATCGGCTTCGAGGATCACGCGGTACTGATTGGAGTTGGTGAAGATGGTCGAGACGATGCGCTGGCCATAGGAATCATACAGCGCATTGTCGATGGTCGCGGGCGTGATGCCGAAGCGCGCGGCCTGGTCGCGATCGATGTCGACGAATACGGCGAGACCCTGGGCGGCGATGTCGGTCGCCACGTCGGCAAACTCCGGCAGCGTCCGCATCCTGTCGACCAGCTTGGGCGTCCATTCGGCAAGCTGTGCCGGATCGGCGTCCTGCAGGATGAACTGGTATTGCGTCTTGCTGACCGTGCCTTCGATGGTCAGGTCCTGCACCGGCTGCATGTAAAGCGTGATGCCGGTGAGGCCGGAGGTCGCATCCTTGATCCGCCGCATGACGGTCGCGATATCGGACTTGCGCTGGTCATGCGGCTTCAGGTTGATCAGGATGCGGCCGCTGTTGAGCGTGGTGTTGGTCCCGTCGACGCCGATGAAGGAGGAGAGGCTGTCGACCTCGGGATCTTTCAGGATGATGCTGGCGAGCTGCTGCTGGCGTTCGGCCATCGCGGCGTAGGAGACCGACTGTGGCGCCTCCGAAATCGCCTGGATCACGCCGGAGTCCTGCAGCGGAAAGAAGCCCTTGGGGATCACGATATAGAGCCAGGCCGTCAGCGCGAAGGTCCCGAGCGCGATCAAGAGCACGAAGGTCTGACGGTCCAGCACCCAGTTGAGCGTATGGCCGTAGAGCTCGATCACGCGGTCGAAGGCCTCGCGGTTGAAGCGCTGGAAGGCGTTCTCACGCGCATGGTCATCCGCCCTGAGCAATTTGGCGCAGGCCATGGGGACGAGCGTCAGCGACACCACGGCGGAGATCAGGATGGTCACCGCGAGCGTGATGGCGAATTCGCGGAACAGCCGCCCGACCACGTCGCCCATGAAGAGAAGCGGGATCAGCACGGCGATCAGCGACACCGTCAGCGAGATGATGGTGAAGCCGATCTGCGCGGAGCCGCGCAGCGCCGCCTGCAGCGGCGTGTCGCCCTCCTCGATATAGCGGGAGATGTTCTCGATCACGACAATGGCGTCGTCGACCACGAAACCGGTCGCAATCGTCAGCGCCATCAGCGACAGATTGTTGAGGCTGAAGCCGAACAGATACATCGCGCCCAGCGTGCCGACCAGCGACAGCGGCACGGACAGGCTCGGGATCAGGGTCGCGCGGGTCGAGCGCAGGAACACAAAGATCACCAGCACGACCAGGAGCACGGCGAGCGACAGCTCGTATTCGACGTCCGCGACGGAGGCGCGAATGGTGATGGTGCGGTCGGTGAGGATGTTGAGATCGATCGCCGCGGGCAGCGTCGCCTGCAGCGAGGGCAGCAGCGACTTGATGCCGTCGACCACCGAGATCACATTGGCGCCTGGCTGCCGCTGGATGTTGAGGATGATGGCCGGCGTCTCGTTCATCCAGGCGCCGAGCTTGTCGTTCTGCGCGCCGTCGACGACGTCGCCGACATCGCTCAATCGCACCGGCGAGCCGTTCTTGTAGGCGACGATCAGGGAGCTGTAGTCGGAGGCGTTGTGGATCTGGTCGTTGGCATTGATGGTGTAGGCCCGCATCGGACCGTCGAAATTGCCTTTGGGCGTGTTAACGTTGGCGTTGCCGAGCGTGGTGCGCAGATCGTCGATGTTGAGCCCGTAGGCCGCGAGCTTGCGGATGTCGGCGCGGATGCGCACCGCAGGGCGTTGGCCGCCGCTGATGGAGACCAGGCCAACGCCCGGCAGCTGCGAAATCTTCTGTGCGAGCCGCGTGTCGGCGAAATCCTCGACCTTGGTCAGCTGCATGGTCTTGGACGTCAGCCCGAGCGTCAGGATCGGGGCGTCGGCCGGATTGACCTTGGCGTAGATCGGCGGCGCCGGCAGGTCGGACGGCAACAGGTTGCCGGCGGCATTGATCGCGGCCTGCACCTCCTGCTCGGCGACGTCGAGCGTGATGGAAAGCCCGAATTGCAGCGTGATGACGGAGGCGCCGGCCGAGCTCAC
>Ga0209062_1003489_pt1 | contig 18074 bp, 15 predicted proteins | sample Coa_R2_2_FD_187158 | JGI IMG/M metagenome (GOLD analysis project Ga0209062, IMG submission 187158) | Surface soil microbial communities from Centralia Pennsylvania, which are recovering from an underground coalmine fire - Coalmine... | ecosystem: Environmental > Terrestrial > Soil > Unclassified...
GGGAAATCCTTGAGCAGTTTGCCCTCGGCCACATGCCTCGTAAGGGCGGCGATGTCGATGCCTTTCAGGTTGCGGATGGATCCATAGCGATCTCCCGTGGCGATGATCTTGACACCGTTCCGCGCCAGCTCCTGGCAGGCCACGGAACCGACGTTGCCGAAGCCCTGTACCACAGCCGTCGTTTCCGCCGGCCGCAGGTTCAGCTCTTTCATCGCTTCGAGGATACAGTAGGTGACGCCGCGACCAGTCGCCTCGCGGCGGCCGATGCAGCCGCCCAGTTCGACCGGCTTCCCGGTCACGATCTCTGGACAAGCATAGCCCACTTTCATACTATAAGTATCCATTATCCACGCCATTGTCTGCTCGTCGGTGCCCAGATCCGGGGCCATCACGTCCATGCGCGGGCCAATTACGTTCAACACCTCCTCGGTGAAGCGCCGCGTCAACCGTTCTTTTTCGACGCGCGACAACAATTCCGGATCGACGCCGATGCCGCCCTTGGCGCCGCCGAAGGGCAGGTTCATGATGCCGCACTTCCACGACATCCACATGGCCAACGCCGCCACCTCGCCCAGATCGACCGAGGTGTGGTAGCGCAAGCCGCCCTTGGACGGACCGCTCGTCAAGCTGTGCTGCACGCGGTAGCCGGTGAACACTTCAGTACGTCCATCGTCCATGCGCACCGGAATGCTGACGACAATAGCGCGCTTGGGCAAACTCATGCGTTGTAGGACGCCTTTGTCGATGTCGATGACCTCCGCCACGGCGTCGAGTTGACGGCAAGCCATCTGGAACATCGGTGAGTTTTCATAAACCGGATTGGGCGTATGGGGATGGTCGTGGTGATTGACGGCGGGAGCACGAACGGCAGACATGCAGCCTCCCTTGGCTTGTGGAGAGTCGCCCGGGCGACGGCGTGGTGACGATGCCTCAAGCGCTATCGTAGCTTATTCGGGGCAAAAGGAAAACCGCGCCTACCGTTCCCAGCTCGGCACGCAGCCGATAAGGTGAACCGCCAAAACGACAAGGATGCAACAAAAGGACAAAAAATGACAAAAAAGACCGATAATGATGCTTAAGATGTTACCTCTTCGTGATCCGCTATCTTATGGGGGTTCATTTATGCAGCTCTTTCTTCATCACTTCGATCGCCTTGAGCAGCTGCGTGTCCGTGCTCTGGGCCAGGCCCTCCTCTGTCAATTTCCTTTCAGATTCCGGCATGACGAGGGAGGCATCCTGCGGCAACGCTACCTCGATGTCGGGCGTGATCCCTTTGTGCCAGATCTGCCTCCCCTTGGGAGTCAGCCACTCGCTGATGGCCAACAGGAGGGCCGAGCCATCGCTGAGAGGGAATTGGCCCAGCACCGTGCCGGTGCCAAAGGTGCGTGTGCCAATCAATTTTCCGCGCTCGTGATCCTGGATCGCGCCCGCGAGGATCTCCGACGAGCTGGCCGTGCCTTCGTCAATAAGCACGCACATCGGAATATCCGGGGCCAAGCCGTCCGTTTCGGAGAGGACCGACTCTGTCTGTCCCTTGGCGTCCCTCTGAAGGAACACCACCTCGCCGGTTTTGAGGAACTCGCTCGTGACTTTCACAGCTTGCTCTTTCAGGCCGCCCGGATTGCCGCGTACATCGAGAATCAGGGCCTTTGCTCCCTTTGTTCGTGCCGCTTCGAGGGCCGCCCTTAGCTGCTCATCCGTGTGTTCGCCGAAGTTGCGGAGGGCCAGATGTGCGATGGGCGCGCCGGGAAGGATCTGCCAGGACACGTCCAGGACATCGACACGGGCGCGCTCAATGTCGAGTTCGACGGATTGGGGCGGATCGCCGCGCAGCACTTTCAGATGGACCTTCGTGCCGGCCGTTCCGCGAATGTGCTGAACGAGTTGTTGCAGCGACAGGGTTTGAACGTCTTTGTCGTCCACTTGCTGAATCACGTCGCCCGGCTTCAGCCCAGCGGCTCGCGCAGGCGACTTCGGCAAGGTGTAGATGATCGTGGGCCTCCTTTTGCGAATGCCGATGCTGGCGCCAATGCCGTAGAACTCGCCCTTGAGGTTCTCTTGCATCTGTTGAACTTCGTCCCTGGTCAAGTAGGTGGTGTGGCCTACATCGCCGAGCGAAGCAAGCATGCCACGGATGGCCCAATGCGTCATGCGCTCGTCGTTGACGCTGCCTTGATCGACATAATACTTGTGGACCTTATCCCAGGTTTCCCAGAAGGGAAGAAAGGTTTTCTCGGTCCCCGGCGGCTGGTGCGCTGTCAAGAACCAGCCATGACGTTCCACCTGTGCGCCCAAGGCGAATGCCGCCACGACGAGAAGGATTGTAACAAGCCGATTGCGACGATAGGCTCGTGGATCGTACATGGCGCGTCTTTCTGAGGTTGTGAGCCAGGCGAGCGCGGTTCACCTAATGGGATGATAGAGCAGCGGCAACTTTATCGCATCAGGAATCCGCACTACGGATCTTAGGCGCGCGGAGGACGTGATAGCAGCGAGAGAGAAAAGACGATGACGAGAGGGAAGATCACGCCCATCAGCATTGCGGGATGCGTTAGAAGAAAGTCCCAGCCTGAGCGCAGCGATGAGGTAGAGAATTCGCCGTTGAAGGCTTTGACAAGCGCGGGCAGCCACAGTCGGCCGTAGTACCAGTACCACAGCGCGGCCCCGGCCGGACTGAGGGCCAGCAACAGAAAACCGAGAACCTGGCGGATCGTCCAGGGCGGTGTGCCGTCGTTCAGCTCGACCTCGATCTGCCCGCAGCGCTCAAGGAGCGATTCGAGAATGCTCGCTTCGGTGTGAGCGAACGTTTTCAGTTTCAGCCAGGGCTGAGCGATCGACAGGCATTCCTCGTAAAAAGCGCGCCGTTCGGGTACGTGGCAAGCTTCGATGGCTTCACGGCACGCTTGCAGCAGCAGGCCGTGAATGGTTCGGTAAGTGTTGTCATCGACACGCGACGGCCCGCGGCCCGCGACAATTGTCTCCACGAGTTCCCTCCAACGCCGCCACAGGCGAGATACGACACGATCGATGGGAGGCAACTCTCCGCCTGACGAGGCTCTCGTCTTGCCCGGCTCGGCCATGTCCTGAAAGGTTGCGTCGGAATCTTGGTGCGAAGCAGCCGCGGTTTGATTTTTTCCAATTGCTCTCGCTGCCGCTGTAATATCGGCCGTTTCCTCGACATGAGAAAGCGATACCGTGTCATGGGTATCCGGCTGGCGTTGTTCGCCGGGGGCGTATTTCCACACCGGCTCCAGCAGGCTCGGTCCCGATAGCTCGGCCTCTTTCCGCAAGGGTGAGAAAACTTCGACTCTGTCGAGAATGCAAGTCTGATCTCGCTGGAGACTGGTGGCCGGGCGGCCGGCGGAAGGCGCCTGGGTCGGCGGCGAAATCCACAGCGGCCGGGCCGATGTCCGCGCGGCCGGGCCGAGTTTCGGATGCTCCTCGGCCCAACTCTCCAGTTCGCGCACCAACTCAGCCGGCGTTTGATAGCGGTCCGCGGGATCCTTGGCCATCAGGCGCCGCACGATGGCGGCGACCGGCTGCGGCAGGTCGGGACTCACTTTTTCCAGTGGTTCGGGGTACTCCATCAGGTGCTTGATTAGCTTTTCCATGGCGTTGTCGCCGGCGAACGGCACCCGGCCGGCCAGCGCGAAGTAGAAGACGCACCCCAGACTGTAGAGATCGGAGCGAATATCGGCGGCATGAATGTCGCGCGATTGCTCTGGGGCGATGTAGTCGGGTGTGCCCAATACGCCGGTCTCACCGCGCACGGCGATGGTCTCGCCCTTGGTCTTGCCTTGCAGACGTGCCAAACCGAAATCGAGAATCTTCACCAACACATCGGAAGGCTGATCGCCTTCAAGCAGCGGGATGAGCAGGTTACCCGGCTTGATGTCGCGATGGACCATGCCCTTATCGTGGGCGTGCTGCATTCCGAGGGCAGCCTGCCGAATCAGGGCGCAAGCGTGAGCGACCGGCAAGGGGCCGTTCTTCTTCACCAGGGCATCGAGTGTGACGCCGTGGACGTATTCCATGACGAGAAAATGCAGTCCGTTGGCCTCGTTGGCATCATAGGCCATCACGATGTTGGGATGATTTAGCTGTGTACTGGCCCGCACTTCGCGGCGAAACCACTCGACGGCGACCGGATCGGAAACCAGCTCCGGCGAAATGACCTTGATGGCTACCACACGGTCCATGATGGTGTGCAGCGCCTTGTAGACGCGGCCCATGCCGCCGCGGCCTAGTTCATCGAGAAGCCGGTATTGTCCCAGGCTCAGGGGCTGGGTATCGCCGTTGCACACCTGGCGGCTCTGAAACGCCGTCAACATGCCTTCCTGGACAAGCACGTCGGCGATGGCCTGCGATGGGGCATCATCGCCGAATCGGCTTACCGCTTGTTCCAGCTCCGCTTCGGTTAGCAAACGGCTTTGCCGCAATCGGTCGAAGAAGGTGGCGCGGTCCACGAAGATCTCCAGGGACAGCTTTTTCCTAACCCGAAGGGTAAGCGAAGGCGTTTCTTCGTTCACGCTTCGGGCTAGGATTGAACCTCGTTTGCCTCCATTGCGAGTATAGAACGAAATTCTTGCGGACTCGGCCTGGAATTACTTCATTCGCGAGAAAACGGTGAGAATTTGGAAAGCAGCGGGGCCAAGGATAACGATGAAGATGGCCGGGAAGATGCACAGCAGAGTCGGGAAGAGGATCTTGACAGCGGCTTTCTGAGCCATCTCCTCGGCGCGCTGTTGCCGCTGCTGCCGCAACGTATCGGCGTGGATGCGCAAGGCTTTAACCACGCTGGTTCCGAAACGTTCGCTCTGCACTATGATTGAAGCGAGATTGCGCAATTCTTCAAGGTCGGTGCGTGCGGCCATCTTTTGCAATCCCTCGCCGACCGAGACGCCCAGCATCATCTCCCGCTGGACCAAATCCATTTCAGCGCCCAGCAACGGGTGAGCAGACTTCAACTCGGCGGTCACGCGCTGCATGGCCCCGGTCAAACTGAGGCCGCCCTCGACGCAGAGAACGAGCATGTCCAGAGCGTCCGGCATGGCGCGGCGGAGACCAGTCTGGCGCGCGTTCTTGCGGTAATCCAGCCACAAGCCCGGCCCGATCATTCCCAGACCGATGCCGAGGATGCCGGCGAAGACAGCACGAATCGGGGAGAGCATGCCGGTCAGCCCCAGCGCTCCCGACAGCACCAGCGGCGCGGCCATGAGCAGCATTTTCACGCCGAGGAGCAGCGCCAACGCATGACGGTCGTAGATGCCGGCCTCGATAAGCCGTTGCCGCAATCTGCCGCGTTGTTCCTCGGTAGTTGGCAGCAACGGCGTACCCATATCGGGCAGCCGTGCCAGGAGAATCTTGCCAAGGCCGCCGCCGGCCGTCCGCTCGCGAGGCGTCGCGCCAAGGCCGCGCATGCGCGCCTTGGTCTGCCAGATATCTCGATTGCGCCAGACGAAAAAACCGAGGACGAGTGCGCTCGTGGCCAGGAATACGAGCATGCTGATCCAACCTTTATCGAGCATCGCTATCCTCACCTGCAAGGAAGAGCTAACCATAGAGTCACAGAGAACACAGAGAAAGACACCGAAAAGAGAATGAAATAATTGAACAATCCATCGAAGAATCGATTGCCTATTTGGTTATATGCTACTGTGCCTTCTCTCTGTGACTCCGTGGTTAGCCCTTCTAGAAATCGAACTGGATGATTTTGCGGATCCACAAAGCCCCCACGGCCATCGATGCCATCATGGCGGCGAGCAAACCGGTATGATCGAGCAGCACGTCGGCATAAGGGCGATTAATGAAACGCATGACGAAAAACATGACCGGCGGCAGCACCAACAGCACGACGGCTTGCAAGCGTCCCTCGGCCGTCAGTGTGCGGACGTGATTTCGCAAACGCACACGCTCGCGGACCAATGCGGCGAGGCGCTCCAACACCTCCGAGAGATTGCCGCCCGTTTGCCGCTGAATCATCATGGCCATAACGAAAATCTTCAGTTCCAGGACGCCTGTTCGCCGCGCCAGCTCGCGATACGTCACCTCCGGCAACAGACCGAGATTTTGCTGCTCCTGACAGTAGGCGAACTCGCCGGCCAGTGGAGGCTCGAAGGTATCGGAGACGGACTGAAAAGCCTGGGGCACCGAATGGCCCGAACGCAGCACACGGGCCATCAGATCGAAGGCGGCGGGCAGCTGCATCAACAGCTGCTCGCTCCGCGCTTTCTGGCGATGACGAACGTAGAGCAAGGGCGCGAGCCCCAGGCCGATTGCGCCGATAGCCGCTAGCAGGAGTCCGTGGAGGATCATCCCCAGCACAGCCCCGGCCAACGCCATGCCAGCGGAGATATAGGCCAGCTGCGCCAGGGTCAACATCAGTCCCGATTGTGCCAGCATTGTTTGCAGCCGCGTGTGCCAATCGACATGTTCCGGCTCCGGCAGCGGCGCGTCCGCGGCGGGCAGCCCGTCCGGGACAAGCTCGTTAAGATCGAACTGGCTGACGTTCTTGAATAGACTGACCCGCGTCGCCGGTTTCACTTCCGGCTTGTGGAATTCATTCGCCACACGCTTCCGCGCGCGGAAAGAATCTCGCTGGCGAAGATCGCGCCAAATCGAGTAACCGGCCGCCACGCCAAGACTGGCGGCCAGGAACATCATGACAAGCAGTAGAGGCAAACTCACGGAGCAGTCCTCCTAAGTGGTTTGGTGGTTAGGTTGTTAGCCCACCAACCACTCAACCACCTAACCACCTCACGAGCACGCGCTGGTCAGGATGCGGCGCTCAAATAATTGCACCGGAAGTTCCACACCGCAGGAGGCCAGTCGATCCAGGTAGTGTGGGCGAATGCCGGTCGTATGGAAATAGCCCTGGGCGCGGCGGTCGTCATCCACTCCCGTCTGCTTGAAGGCGAACAGATCGTGCATGACCAGGTTCTCGCCGTCCATGCCGGTCACTTCGGAGACTTTCACCACCTTGCGCGCTCCGCCGGACAGGCGCGAGGTCTGGACAATCACGTGAATGGCCGAGGCAATCTGCTTGCGAATGACCCACATGGGCACATCAAAGCCGGCCATGCCGACCATCATCTCCAATCGGCCCAGGGCATCCCGGGTGTCGTTGGCATGGATCGTGGTTAGCGATCCTTCGTGGCCGGTGTTCATGGCTTGCAACATGTCGAGCGCTTCCGGGCCGCGGCACTCGCCAATGACAATGCGATCGGGCCGCATACGCAGGGCGTTGCGGACGAGGTCGCGCGTCGTCACCTCGCCGAGTCCTTCCACGTTGCGTGGCCGAGTCTCCAGCCTGCCGACGTGCGGCTGCTGCAAACGCAATTCCGCCGCGTCTTCGATGGTGATAACACGCTCATCGGCGGGAATGAAGGCCGATAGGGCGTTGAGCAGCGTCGTTTTGCCGCTGCCCGTGCCGCCCGAGATAAGCAGATTCAGCCGGGCACGCACACACGCCGACAGAAAGGCGGCCATTTCCTCCGTCATGGCTCCCTTTTGGACCAAATCGGCGGCCAAGAGGGGGCGAACGCCGAAGCGACGGATCGACACCAGGGCGCCGTCCAGGGCCAAGGGCGGAATGATGGCATTGATGCGGCTGCCGTCAGTCAACCGCCCATCGACCATCGGACTGGTTTCATCCACGCGGCGGCCGATTTGGCCCACGACGCGCTGGACGATGTGCAACAAGTGCCGGGCGTCGGTGAAGGCAACGTCGGCACGCTCCAGCCGGCCGTTGCGCTCGACGTAAACGACATCGTGGCCGTTGATGAGGATGTCGCTGATGGTCGGATCGGCCATCAGCGGTTCTAGCGGCCCCAGGCCGAAAGTCTCATCGAGCACTTCGGAGATCAGGCGTTCGCGTTCGGCGCGGTTGAGGAGGTTGGAGCTGCGCTGGCACAGTTCCTCAGCCATTCGGCGGACTTCGCCGCGCAGTTCATCGCGGCTGAGCGTGCCGAGCACGGATACATCCATACCGGCTATCAGCTGCTGGTGGAGCTGCGCCTTGAGCCGGCGCCGCTCATCCGATCCCTGACCGGCGGCAATGGCGGACGGACGACGGACCGATTCCACATCGGTCCACGAATCGCCTTCGAGGGCTGTGACATCATCGGGGGGAGTGCGGGGCATAGGTTTACCTTTTCACTCAGTGATTACAGTTTTCCAACACCTCGTAGCGCCAGCGACAGGCAGACGCGCCCGTCGCTGGCGCTGCGGGCTAGTGTTTTCAACTCGCGTCCTATCCATGAAAAACGGCCAGCCAACCGTTAACGCTCTTGACCGCTTGGCGCACGGGAGAAGCCTTCGCGCTGTCCGGATTTACCAGAGCGTTGGCCAGCTGCACGATGCTTTGCGATACCTTGGCCGAGGGCGTGCGGAACACGGCCGGCTCTCCGGCGTTATTGGCGGCATTGATGCTCTTGGGGTCGTCCGGTACGAGGAAGGGGATCTTGCGGCCTAGCGCTTCCTCGGCCTGCGACAAGGGCAATTCCTTGGCCTGGCCGTAGCGATTAATAACCAGCCGAATTCGGTCCTCGCCGATGCCCGCCTGTTCCAGATAATCGAGGATGCGCTTCGTGCTGCGCAACGACGTGAAATCGAGGCGGAACACCAGAAGAACAAACTCCGCCTGCCGCAACACGGCCGCCTGTTCCTCGTGGTAACAATCTTCCAAATCAACCACGGTAAAGAGGAAAGAATCGCGGGCCAGGTGGAGCGTCTTGATCACGCCTTGGGCCGTGACAAGGCGGATGTCCTCGTACATCTGCGGCGGCGCCAGCAAATGAATACCGCTGGCGTGCGGCACCAAGGCGCTCTCGAACATGGCGCGGTCCATGCGTCCGGCATTGAGGCACAAATCGGCAAGGTTATGCGTCGGTTTAACATCGAGCAAGGCGGCCAGATCACCGACGCCCGGCTTGAGATCAACGAGGGCGCAGCGACCGAGGTCGCGGGCCAACACGCCGGCCAGATTGACCGCCAAGGTGCTGGCTCCGCTGCCGCCGGAGGCGCCAAGCAGACTAATCACTCGACCGGAGGGTTGTCGCGCCGCTTCCTCCTTGATCTGCAATCGCAACAGCACCGATTCCAGCTGCGCCTCCAGATCGGCCTCATCGACGTAATGATCGGCCCCTTCATGCAAGGCGCGCAAAATCAATTTGGAATCGGAGGCCAAGCCGACGGCGAGGACCGGGCCGGACGCGAGAGCGCGGATCTTCCGCAACAAGTTCAAACCGCGATCCGGAAAGGGCGAGAGAACCACGACCAGTAAGCTCACGCGCAGGCGCGACAGGGATTCTTCGGCTTGATCGAAGGAAACCAACTTCGGCTCAACGCAATTGAGGCGGGCTTGTAACATCTCGCGCAGTTGCACACCGAGAGAGTGCGAGGTGTTATGGATGAGCACCGCGACTTGCATGAGACTTCCTCTTTCCGAGCTTCGACTTCCGGTTCGCGTCTCCACGTTCTAGCGAAACGAAGCGCTCACCCTGGAGCCTGCGAGCCTCTTTCGCGCTAACAGGGCAAGAAAACGGCGTGTCCCGGCCGGCAGCACCGAACTTCTTCCGAATCGACGGCGCGGTGAAACCCGATGCGGGCGATACCAGTCTCTTAGGTCATGGTCGGCGGCGAGTCAAATACCGGACGCGCCAAGGAGTTGAAACCATGAGCCCGCGTTCAGGGCTGTTCGAGAGTCGAATTCCATAAGCCCGCTCGTAGGGTAGGCCGACGGAGGAGGCCCACCAGCGGGGGCGTGGTGGGCCTCCTCCGTCGGCCTACCCTACGGACAAACCCAGCTTGAAACATCAAACGATCCTGGTCCGCGTTTCGCTCGGCGTTCAGTCGAGATTGCAAATGCAACGACAAATCGAGTAATATCACCCGCGTCGCCCCTGGGAAAAAGGATTTTCCCATGCTCCGATCCATCCATTCGCTCTCCCTTCTTGGATTGATGCTCGCCGCCTCGACGGCCGCGGCGCGGGAGATCCACATCGCGCCCCACTGCCGGGTCAAGAATCGGCCTCCGGGACGATGCGGCTGGTGCGCCTTGGAGACGCTCGCTCGCCATCACGGTCTGAAAGCGATTTACGGATTCGCCGACCGCCATCCCTGCACTTGCAGTCCCCGCAGCTTGGAAGAGGCGCTGCGCGAGACGGGCGTTCACTATCGCATGCAATATCCGGGCAGTCGAAGCCGAGGCATCCTCCAATTCGCCGTCGAGGAGGAATTAGGAGCGGCAATCGGCCTGCGAGCGGGAGGATGGTCCGATGAGCATGGAGCTATGCAGGGCGGCGTCGGGGGCCATATCGTCATCTTGATCGATCTCTCCTTCGATACGGTCAGGTTCATCGACCCGAACGACGCGGACGGCCGCACACGGATGATGAGCTTGCGCCGCTTCCTCGCGCGCTGGGATGGCCTGGCTGTGGTCCTGGTGCCGGACGGCAAATGGGTGCGAGAAGAACCTCATCCGTGCCGCAAGCGGGATACGACCGTAGCGATGCGGCGAGCAGCCTCATCAATATCTTGCAAGGTCAACAGCGGGCTAAGACTGAAACGCATCGCCGAGCGCAGCACGTCCTCGGTTGCGCCCATCGCTTGCAGCACAGGCGACGGCAAGAGCGAGCCGCTGGAACATGCGGAGCCGGTCGAACAGGCTACGCCGGCCAGGTCGAGATTCATGAGCAGCAGGTCCGCCTTGAGTCCCGGAAACGACAGGTTAATCGTGTGTGGAACACCGTCATCCGGTCCATTGAGGACGACCGGAGCGGCGTTGGCGCGCAGCTGAGCGAGGAATCGCTCACGTAGGCGGCAGACGTGCGCGAGGCGCTCTTTCATTTCTCGGCACGCACAATCGAGAGCACGGGCGAATCCAACGGCGAGCGCGACCGGTTCGGTCCCAGGGCGGCGTCCGTGCTGTTGGTGCCCTCCCCATGTACGCGGTCGCAATTTCACGCCGCGACGCAGCAACAAAGCGCCAATGCCCTTGGGTCCGTGAAACTTGTGGGCGCTGAGCGCGAGCGTATCGACGCCAAGCTCGTGGAAATGTACCGGGATCTTGCCGGCGGCCTGGGTCGCATCACAGTGGAAGTGTGGTGCAATCCCTCCGCGACTGCCGGCCCAGTCGCGGAGCGACTCGGTTACGGACCGGATGGGCTGAAGTGTTCCTACTTCATGGTTAACCAGCATCACGGCGACCAGGCGCGTCTCCGGGCGCAGGCGATTCGCAAGCGATGCGGCATGCACTCGGCCTTGGGAATCCACGGGGAGCAGATCGAGGATGAACCCCTCTTTGGCCAGCTGGCGCAGTGGTTCCGCAACAGCCGGGTGCTCGATGGGACTAGCTATCAAATGAGCGGGAGGATCGCCGCACAGGCCGAAGAGGGCCAGATTATTGGCCTCGGTGGCGCCGCTGGTGAAGATTACTTCGTCAGACTCCGCGCCGAGATGCGCGGCGATGCTTTCGCGGGCGTCTTCGAGTGCCCGGCGTGCCCGGCGGCCGGCGGTATGTGCGCTGGCGGGATTGCCGAATTCCTCCGTGAGATACGGTCGCATCGACTCCCACACCACGGGCAACATCGGTGTGGTAGCGTTATTGTCGAGATAGATACAATCCATGCGACCAGCTCGCAGCGCTAGAAAATGAGGCGAAAATGCAGCAGGGCGACGAGAGGCGATCCGGCATCGAATCGCGCCCTGCTCACCGCATGCCTCATTGTAGCCGCAGGCTTAAGCCTGCGACTACGTGGCGCTACTGTTTGCTGGACTTGCGGCCCCACACGAAATAGATAGCCACGATCAGCAAGGTGCCGACAACGCCGAAGAGAACTGGTAAAGACATAGCGCTCATTGAAAAAACCTCTGGGATAACTAGTTAGGGCGAACAATCTCTGCAAGCATAGATCAAGAATGCGCGGCGGGCGCGAATTCTCCGAGGAAGACGATTATTCCGCCCGCGAGAATTAATTGGGCGTCGGCGCTTTTTGAAACATCAATTCGCTACCGTCTGCACTAGTCAGCGTCAATTGGTCATCGGTAATAACGATTTTTTGGGGATGGATTTTCCGTCCCTCCAAATCGTCTTCGAGTGTGAATGTAACGGCCGGCCCTATACCCAGCGAATAGTTGCCCTTATACGGCTTGCCGGCGACTGTATAAACCAAATGGCCGTCCTTTTCGAATTGCAGCACGCGCGCGCCGGCAGGGAGTTCTTCGCCCTTGAGGGTCGCGGCTTGAGAAACCCAGGTTCCTTTGATTTTGTCCGTGTTGCTGGAACAGCCGGCGGCGATTATCAGCACCGCGGCCAGCACCAGGTACGGCAGATTTGCCAGACGCATGGATCGACCTCCTTGCCAAAAGCATCGAGCCTCCCGCTCGATGAACACGCCCGCCGGCGTACCGGCGAAGCGGGCTGATTCTACCGTGAAGGACTGTCTGCGAGCAACAGGAGGCAAACTTCGCGTTCATTTCCTCATTCCCCGGCAATCCAGGGAATGAGGAAGCTCGAAACGATTAGGGATGGTCCACAATGTTCAGCTTGAGTCCGAGCGGCAACCGCTCCTTCCGAAGCTTGATGCCCTTGATCCAGAGTGTGCCGGTACCCTCAATCACCAGGTTCAGCTTGATGAGATCTGGTCGCTCGCCTTTTTTGAGTTCGAAGAGTGTTTGGCAAGACACCCAGTCGGTGGTTCCTCCTGTCGGATTGACAATGTCCTTCGCGTAGAACTCGCCCTGATCCGGAAAGCGACACCACATCTCCAGGTAGGCCTTGCCGCGCACCTTCTGGGTTTTCAGCTGAGCCTCGTAAATCACGAGGCACTCCTCAACGCTTGGATTGGCAATCTCGAAGAGACGCACGGTTCGCCCGTCCTTGGCCTCGATGCGCCAGCCCCCCTGGTCGGCTGTAATGTCATCGCGGCTGAGGGGTTTATCGTCTGGGCCAAAAGTCTTCAAGATATTCTTGTTCTCGGCCTTCGGCACATCCCTCGGAGCCTCCTCGGCCCGCTGCAATTTCACATCGGCGCGTTCCTGCGAGGCCGGCCGAGCACGTGCGGTGAGGCGCACGGTTTCGCCACGTTTCACCTGGAACTTCGTGCTGCTCATCTCGATACCCGCGGGCAATTCCTGCACGTCGATCTCATATTCGCCGGAGGACACACGATGCTTGCCCACTCGTAAGAGATACTCGCGATTCGTGCTTCGGTCGTGGAGTTTCACGCCGGCCTTATCGAGCTGCACGGCGATCTTGTCATCGTTCGTTTCAAAAACGAGATCGCCTTCGTTGGTTTGGACGATGATGATCGCGGCAGCGGCAAAAAGAGCGAGGAGGAGGGTTGCGGCAACCACCAGAAGCGCGTCCGCAGCGATATACAAGCTCCGCCGCCGTTGCTTCCTTGGTGCGGCAGCGAACGGCTGCAGCGCCTCCACCGCCTGGGCCGGCGTCTGGTAACGCTGAGCCGGATTTTTGGCCATCATTCGTTCGACCACGCGCACAAGTGCGGGAGGAATGTCCTTGCGGAATTCGGACAGCGGGCGGGGCGTGCGCGTTTCATGCGCCTTCAATTTGTCGAGGATAGTGCCCTCCGGATACGGCAGTTGGCCCGTGAGCAAAAAGTACAGGGTGCAGCCGAGGCTGTAGATGTCGGCGCGGATGTCGGCGGTATGCGCGTCGGTCGCTTGCTCCGGCGCCATGTAGTCCACTGTACCCATCACCATGCCCAGCTGGGTCAGCATGGGCGATGCGCCTTCGCGGAAGGACTCCTTCGGCGGCAGGGGGGATGGACTTGTCTCGCTCACCAGGCGTGCCAATCCGAAATCGAGGATCTTGACCACACCATCGGGTGTGCGCACGAGGTTATGAGGCTTAATGTCGCGGTGAACCATGCCATGTTCGAAGGCGCGTTGCAGGCCGAGCGCCGCTTGCCGCACGTAATCGCAGGCTTGCGCCGCCGGCAGAGGCCCTTGCTGCTCGACCAACCGGGCCAAGTTGATCCCGTCCACGAATTCCATGACCAAGAAATGGCTATCGCCCGCCTGATCGGCATCATAGGCATGAACAATGTTCGGATGATTAAGCTGGGCAGCCGCCCTGACCTCGCGGCGGAAACGCTCAACCACGGCCGGGTTGCCGGTCAGGCCGCGATCGATCACCTTCAGGGCGACCAGACGCTCCATGAGTCGATGTTGGGCCTTATAAACCGTGCCCATGCCGCCTTGACCGAGGACTTCGAGGATGCGATAGCGGGAATGCTCGGCTAACTCCGGCGACAGCCGCGGCCCCTGAAGCACGGCGGAAGGCAATACCTCGGTTGCTTCCAAAGCCGGTGGCGGAGTCCCGGCGTCGGGCGGCTTGGAGAATGCCTGCCGCAGCAGCACCACCAGTCGATCATCAGGCAGAGAGCACAACGTCTGGCAACACACTGTACAGGACAGAACGTGATTTTCGATCTTGGCGGCTTCCGCCGGATCGAGTTCGCCCTGACCGAAGGCGCTCAATTGCTCGGCGCCGGGATGAGCAGATTTGAAATCCAACATGAACTGGTCACCTTTCATGTGCTTGTTAGTTCAGATGTCCGTCGGTCATGCGCCGCTCCTCAGCTTCTCGATAGCGTTTTCTTACGACGGGGAGGATTGGGCCGAGGACAACTGTTCCGATAAGGCCCCCCATTCCTAGCCCGTACCACACGCCATATGGTTGCCCATTGACAAGCGCGATCAACCCCGCCCCCAAGAGAACCAGCGACACGCCAAAGAGCCACCAACCGAGACCAAGGACTATGACTCGAGCTTTCCCTTGTGGCGCGAGAACGCCGGCAAGCGACCCCCACAGTCCTATAGAGACTCCCAGGAGAGTCCCCGGCAGCCATGCCCAGGAATTCGCATCAAACCACGGCTCAACCATTTTTGATCTCCCAAAGATTTCCGACGCGAGGCGTCGTTGCTAATTTCATCGTGTCCATTAATAGAAGGACGCCGGAGCGGGAAATCTTTCAGGAAAATTTCAATCGAGGAGACCGCGGCTTTCGGAGCGGAGGCGTTGGAGGACGCGCGACTTAGCAATGAAGACTGCGTTAACGGTCAAGCCCATTTCCGCGGCCACGGCATCAGGCCGCGCCCCTTCGAGGACGACGCGGCGGAACGTTTGCCAGGTGGCCGGGGCAAACTGTGGCTCGATCATCGCCAGCAGTCGGCGAGCGATGTGTTGATCGTGTTCCTGGTCCCAAAGATGGCTGAGGCTGCTATCGGGGTCTTCGAGCTGATCGAGCATGCCGACGATATCGCTGTCGCCCGTGCCCGCCGGTTGCAGCCGTCGATCGCGCCAGAATTCGCGGAGCCGATTGGCCAGAATCGTGCGCAGCCAGCTGCGGAAAGCGCCGGGCCGGCCGCTGTGCTGGAACTGCGGCGCCTCGCGCGCCACGGTCAAAAGCACTTCTTGCACCAGGTCGTCCTCGTCCGCGCTTTGCATGGCATGCCGGCGAAGCCAGCCGGATAGAAGCGGCGAATACAAATCGACAAGCCGTTGCCAGGCCTCACTGTCGGCCCGATCTCGTAAACGCTCCAGCAAAGTAGCAGACGTGGGAGACATCAGTGCCTAGCTCCGGAAGGAAGAATGGAATCCGCGCTTAGCCACAGCCGGACGAGATGTCGCCGCTGCTCCGGTTCGGGGTAGTCCTCAAACGCCGTGCGGTTGTGCAGGATCCAACGATTGTTGACGAAGAACAGATCGCCTGGCTTTAGAGCGAACTCGACACGCAGCGCGGGATCGTGCGCCACTTCATCAAGTACATCGAGCGCCTTTCGCTGGGCTGGGATCAAGGGCTGGCCAATTTTGTCGTGGCCGGACTCGATCCAGTAACGCAGATAGCGATACACCAGGCCGTGTTCGTCCCACACTAGCACCGGATGTTGCACGGTCGGCCCTTCGCCGGGTCGGACACCGCCACGACGATCGATGTGCCACGGCTGATAGAGTATTTCCAGCTCATCGGGATAACGGGCCAGCAATTCATTGTGAACGGTATAGCCGCTGACGATCCGGCTCAATCCGCCGGTCTTCGCCGATTGTAGGCAAAGGAGTCCGACGTAATCCGCGATGCCGGAACCAAACGAGTTATCGGTGTGGAAGCTGCTCTCGGCATTGGTGACGGAGAAACGCGCGCCATAGCGAACGTCTTGGCCGGTATCGCGCACATCATAGAGGAGCGTGCCTTGCACGTTTTGTTCAATGGGCTGGCCAAGCAACTGGCCGATGAGCCAGTAACCGACCGTCATTTCCTCCGGCGAATAACGGCCGCGCACCAGACCCTGGATAATGGCGAAGCCGCGGCCGGTTTCGAGGGCGGTTCGCACTGGCAGGAGATCTGCAGCACAGGCGGCGCACGGTTCCTCCGCCGCGCATATGGAAGTCACCGGCCGCGGTTGTTGGCGCAGGCGGAGGACAGTCTCGTCCAGCGCCTCCAGGCAGCGCGGCGATAAGGGGTAATACCATCCCTGGCGATCGTCAATGGTGCTCGATCGCCAGGCGCGAGCGTCGGTGACGGTGTGGGTCAGCATATCGGCTATTATCCCCTGATATAGGGGAGAAATCCAGCATGGCGACTGCAATCTATTGCCGCGAGGCGCCGTAGCGCTGGAGCGCTGCCTTCTGAAACGCGCCGTGGGCCTTGTTGCCATCCTTTGGGAAACCGGCGTGTTGGACCATGAACACGGTAATGAGGCCGTGCTGCGGGTCGATGGTCATGTTGGTGGCCTGAGCGCCGCCGTGGCCGAAGACGCCGTTGCCGTGCGTACTCCAGCCGAGTCCATAGCCTCCCTTTGCTGGATCGCCGATCTGCGTGGTCGCCATTTGCTTCACCGCATCCTCCGAAATATAGCGCTTGCCGTTAAACTTGCCGCCGTTCAGCACCATCTGGCAGAACCGGCCAACATCCGTCGCCGTCGAGAACAAGCCTCCCGCGGGCATCGGCTGGCGCGTGCGGTCATTAAGCGGATACTTCAGTTGACCGATTTTGACCTCTACCAGACCGTTTTTGTCTTCATTGGGCTTATACGATTTCGCCAAACGTTTGAGTTGGTCCTCGCTGGGCCAGAAGGTCGTATCTTTCATGCCGAGCGGCTCGAAGAGTCGCTTGTCCATGAATTTCTCATAGGGCATGCCGCTGACGACCTCGATGATGCGGCCGGCCGTGTTGATGCCAGCATTGGAATACTGAAAATACTTTGTGCCTGGCTCAAAATCCAACGGCGTCATCGCGTAGCTTCGGACGGCCAAGTCCAACGGCAGCAGATCGAGCGTCGGTTCTTCCATCGCGGATTTGAACGGCAGCCCGCTGATGTGGCTGAGAATGTGGCGCACGGTCGTACGCTGTTTCGGCTTCTTGAGTAGCTGGACCTGATTATCGCCATACGCTCTCAACCACTGGCCCTTGAACTCCGGCAGATATTTCGCCACCGGATCATCGAGTCTCACTTTGCCCTCATCCACGAGCATCATCAAGGCCGTGGCGGTGATCGATTTCGATTGCGAGGCGATCCAGAACAGTGCATCGAAGGGCATCGACTTCTTGGCGGTGATGTCCGCGAAGCCCACGGCTTCGAGGCTCAGCACCTTGTCCTTGTCGGCAACCAGTATGACAGCGCCGGCCAAGGCGTGGCGATCAACGAACGGCTGAAGCACGGCGGCGATGTCTTTCGAGGAGGAGGCGGGAGGATCGTCCTTTGCCGCAAGCAGCGGGGCAAGTAAACTCACGACCAACAACGGCAAGATGAGGAAACCACGATGGGGGATGGTTAACTTCATGGCAGAACCTTATGCGTTCCTTTCTCCTTCTCTGGTTCTCTAGTTGTCTGGTTCCCAAAACTCTGTTTGGGAACTGTCTTCGCGAAACTCTGTTTCACGGGCATCCTGTCACACTCACAAAAGCGAAACGGAGTTTCGCGGACAGCGTTCCCACGCAGAGAGCGTGTGAATTTTTTGTCCCTACGGCTCGACGTTCCATCTGGAAGGCGCTAAAGCAATCGTATGAACACACCACACCATAATTGCCGTCTTCGCCTCCCCGAAC
>Ga0209062_1003494_pt1 | contig 18062 bp, 13 predicted proteins | sample Coa_R2_2_FD_187158 | JGI IMG/M metagenome (GOLD analysis project Ga0209062, IMG submission 187158) | Surface soil microbial communities from Centralia Pennsylvania, which are recovering from an underground coalmine fire - Coalmine... | ecosystem: Environmental > Terrestrial > Soil > Unclassified...
CACGATCCGGAGCATCGGATCGGACGTACCTTCGGCCCTCAGACCACCTACCCCATGGTCGGGGAACCGGCGACACGAGAACCGGCCCTGACCTGGGTGCGGGCCGAGCGACTGCCGAGCGACCTCAACGTGGACCCCGACGGCCCGCCGGACCTGGCTGTCGAGGTGATCTCGCGGACCGATACGCATGCAGGAACCGATGCGCGGATCAGGCAATACCTTGCCTCGGGCGTGCGCGCGGTCTGGATCATCGCCCCCTGGATGCGCACGGTCACGGTATACGAGCCGGGCGGCAGCGTCACCGCTATCGGTGAGCAGGGGACCCTTACTGGGGGGTCGGTCATACCCGGCTTCTCTATCCCGGTCGCCGCCCTGTTCGCATAGCGTCGACGGGCCGCCTTACCCGCCGCCGATGGCCGCGCCCAGCTGAGGGATGCGCCGGCGCCGGAGATGATCTCCCTCTCCGCCAGGTGCCGCTAGTAGCCGTGCTATATACTGATAGGTGGATTCAGGCCCTTGGACACGCCATGCCCCAGCGACGCCCCGCGTGTCTTGTCGTGTCGTATCCAGTCCCGCCGGTAAGGTATCTGCATAGTGTGATGCCATGGAAGAGCCGGCGGGCCACGATAGCCGCACCCCTCGTGGGATGCGGTAGACACCGGGGTCATGTAGGTGGTATCGATATTGAAGGGAACAGAGCAGGATGCCTGAGCACGATGTCTTGATCATTGGCGGCGGACTCGCTGGCATGAGGGCGGGCGTCGAGGCCTGTAGGCTGGCCGATACGGCGATCATCAGCAAGGTGCATCCGATGCGCAGCCACTCGGGTGCAGCCCAGGGGGGCATCAACGCCGCGGTCTCCAAAGACGATTCCTGGGAGAACCACTGGTTCGACACCGTCAAAGGCAGCGATTACCTGGGCGATCAAGACGCCTGCCAGGTGTTGACGAAAGAAGCCCCGGAAGTGATTTACGAGCTGGAGCACATGGGCGCGCTGTTCAGCCGGACCGCCGACGGTCGCATTGCCACCCGGCCGTTCGGCGGCGCCGGCTTCCCGCGCACCTGCTTCGTCGCCGACATCACCGGCCACGTGCTGTTGCAGACCCTGTACGAGCAGTTGGTCAAGCACGACGTCAAGGTGTACGAGGAGTTCTTCGTGACCGACCTGGTGATCGTCGACAACATCTGCCGTGGCGTGGTGGGCTTCGATCTGACCAGCGGTGAGTTCGCCGGAATCGGCGCCAAGGCCGTGATTATCGCCACCGGCGGCGCCGGACGCGTCTTCTACAAGAGCACCAACGCCCTGATCTCGACCGGCGACGGCATGGCCCTGGCCTACAGGGCCGGCGCGCCGCTGGAGGATATGGAGTTCGTGCAGTTCCATCCCACGACCCTGGCCAGCAACGGCGTGCTGATCACCGAGGGCGCGCGCGGCGAAGGGGCCTACCTGCTGAACGCGGCAGGCGAACGCTTCATGTCCAGGTATGCTCCCAACAAGCTGGAGCTGGCCAGCCGCGACGTGGTGGCGCGCGCCGAGGCCGACGAAATTGCCGCCGGCCGCGGGGTCAACGGCTGCGTGTTGCTCGATCTACGCCACCTGGGCGAGGCCCGCATCAACGAGCGGCTGCCGCAGATCCGCGAGCTGGCGATCGACTTTGCCGGCATCGATCCGGTGCACGCGCCGATCCCGACCAAGCCCGGCGCCCACTATACCATGGGCGGCGTGCGCTGCGATCTCGACGGGCTGACCCCCGTCCAGGGCTTGTACGCCGCGGGCGAAGCGGCCTGCGTGAGCGTGCACGGCGCCAACCGCCTGGGGGGCAACTCGCTGCTCGAGACGGTGGTCTTCGGGCGACGCGCCGGTCGCGCCGCGGGCGCCTGGGCGCGCAACGTCTCCATGCCGGCTTTCCCGAACGGCTACGTCCGCCGTGCCGAGGCGCAACGCGAACGGATGCTCGATGGGAGCGGGACGGAGCGGGTAAGCGTCCTGCGCAACGAAATGCAGGAGGTCATGAACAGCGCCTTCCAGATCTACCGCACCGAGAAGGACATGGCGGCCGGGCTGAAGAAGATCCAGGCCCTGCGGCAACGCTACACCCGGGTGCGCGTGGACGACAAGAGCCGCATCTTCAACACGGCGCTCCAGGAGGCCTACGAGCTGGGCTTCATGCTCGACCTGGCCGAGGTGATCGGCACGGGCGCTCTCAATCGCAAGGAAAGCCGCGGCGGCCACGCGCGGCGGGACTATCCAACGCGCGACGATAGCAACTGGCTCAAGCATTCCCTGTATTACATGAGCGCGGACGGGCATCCTCGCATCGAGTACGCTCCCGTGACCATCACCAAGTTCCAGCCGGCGGAAAGGACCTACTAGTAATGAAGAGCGTGTTGTCCGTTCAACGCTTCATCCCGGAGATCGACGAGGCCCCGCACTTCGAGTCGTATGAGCTCGACCTGCCGGACGAGGCCACGATCCTCGACGGGCTAACGTACATCAAAGAGAATATCGACGACTCGCTGACCTTCCGCCGCTCCTGCCGCTCCGCGATCTGCGGCTCCTGCTCCATGGTGGTCAACGGCTATAGCAAGTTGACCTGCAAGTCGCCCATCGCGGTGGAGCTGCGGCGCGGCCGGGACGAGATCGTCATCACGCCGATGCGGACCATGCGCGTCATCAAGGACCTGGTGGTCGATATGGCGCCGTACTGGCAGCACTTCCGCGATGTCGAGCCGTACCTGCAGCCCGATCCGAATAAGGTGCCCGGGAAGATGGAAGAATACGTGGTGCTGCCGGAGCAGCTCGCGCCGTCGCGGCGCGATCTCAACTGCATCCAGTGTGCGGTCTGTTATTCGGACTGCGGCGTCACCGAGGTCAGCGCGGAGTTCGCCGGCCCGCCGGCCCTGGCCAAGGCGCACCGTTTCGTGACCGACCCGCGCGACAGCAAGCGCCGCCAGCGGCTGGAGAAGCTGGTCGACTTGGGCTTATGGGACTGCGCCCACGCCTACAACTGCATGGAGTGCCCCAAGCACGTCAATCCCGCCGACGCCATCGCCGATCTGCGCCGTATGTCGATCGCCGAGGGCATCACCGACAATCTGGGTGCCCGCCACTCGCAGGCCTTCACGGAGAACGTCGAGCGCAGCGGCCGCCTGAACGAATCGGCTTTGGTCCCCGAGACGCTGGGCTACACCAACATCTCGGCGCTGCTGCCCATCGCCCCGCAGGGTGCCATGATGGCGCTCAAGGGAAAGATGCCCCTGCCGATCTTCCACCGGAAGGTCGACAACTACGACGAGGTCAAGAAGATTTACGCGGCGTTCGCCAAGACGTCCGAGGATAAAGAGTAAGAGTATGGAGTATAAGCCGCTTCGCTACGCCTATTTCACGGGCTGTGTGGCCAAGGGTACCTGTCCCGAGCTGCACCGCTCCACTGTCGAGCTGTGCAAAGTCCTGGGCATCGAGCTCTGGGAGATGACCGGGGCGACGTGCTGCGGCGCGGGCGTGATCCACGACGAGAACCCCGAGCTGCAGATCGCCCTCAACGCGCGCACCTTCGCCATGGCCGAGGGGCAGGGCATGGACATCGTCAACATCTGCTCGACTTGCCAGCAGAATCTCGGCCAGGACGCCAAGGCGTTGCGCGACCACCCGGAACTGCGCGCCCGCATCAACGACATCCTGAAGGATAGCGGCCTTCAATATACCGGCAACGTCACGGTCAAGAACCTGTTGTGGGTGCTGGTGAGCGACTACGGACTGGATCGGCTGGCGGCCAAGGTCACCAACCCGCTAACGGGGCTGAAGGTGGCCTCGTATTACGGCTGCCAGTTGCTACGGCCGGTGGATGAAACGGGCTACGAGGACCCCGATAATCCGACGTCGTTCGATAACCTGGTGCGGGCGCTGGGCGGGACACCCGTGGACTACGCCGGCAAGACACGCTGCTGCGGCTTCCATATCCTCAGCGTGAACGAGAACACCTCGACCCGCATGGCAGTCAAGCGCCTGCAGGAGGCCGAGGAGGCTGAAGCCGACATCATGGTGACCCCATGCCCGCTCTGCCACGTCTCGCTCGACGCCTATCAGCCGCGCGCGCGCAAGCTGCACGATGCCCCGGGCAAAATGCCCGTGGTCCACCTATCGCAGCTGGTTGGCCTGGCCTGCGGCATCGATCCGGGCAGCCTGGAGCTGAGCCGGTTGATGGTATCGCCGAAGAAGGCGCTCGCCGCGGTAGTTCCGGCCTGATGGACCACCTACTCAGGCGGTAGGCGTTGGGCGTTAGGAGGTACGCGAACCCTAGCGCCTAGCGCCTATCCCCTAGCGCCCATTAGCGGACGTGTCCAACAAAGACAACGACCTTCGTGTGCGCCAGTTGCCCGTGGCGTCCATTCGCCCCAATCCCGGCCAGCCCCGCCGGCATGTCGAGGACGACGGGCTGGAGGCGCTGGTACAGTCCATACGCGAGCACGGGCTGTTACAGCCGGTGCTCGCTCGGCCCATCGGCGACGACGCCTACGAGCTCATCGCCGGGGAACGGCGCTGGCGGGCGGCTCAGAGGGCGGGCCTGAGCCAGGTGCCGGCGCGCCTGCTCGATGTCTCGCCGCGCCGGTCCCTGGAGCTGGCGCTGGTGGAGAACGTCCAGCGGGCCGACCTGACGCCGCTGGAAGAGGCGGAAGCCTACGCGCACCTGATCGAGGCGCTTGGCCTGACCCAGGACCAACTGGCCCGCCGCCTGGGCATGAGCCGTGTCGCCGTCACCAACAGGCTGCGCCTGCTCTCGCTCACGCCGGCTGTGCGCGACGCCCTGAGTGGCGGCACCATTACGGAAGGTCATGCCCGCGCCCTGCTGGCGCTGCCGCCCGAGCGGCAGGCGGAGGCCCTCTCCGCGGTCACGACGGGGCGTCTCAGCGTGCGACAGACCGAACGGCTGGTCCGGCAGCTGGCCGGCCCCGAGCGTCGCCGCGGGGCCAGCGCCACGGGCGCGGCGCATGAGGACCTGGCCGAGCATTTGCGCCGGTCCCTCGGTGCTCAGGTGAGAGTCCGTCCGCGGGGCGCGGGCGTCAGCGTCTGGCTGCACTTCCACTCGCTCGATGCCGCGCACCAGTTGCTCGACCGTGCCGGCACGGCGGACGACGACCTCTGAACCGGCGGCCCTTTAACCTGTTTGATTCACCGGTACTTTCCCGAAGCCCGGAGCGCGGGCGTCCTCGCCCGCCGTATTCGCCGCTAGCGGGCGAGGACGCCCCGACCAATGCAGGTCAGAGCCGAGTGCTTGCTATGATCCCGTCAGGCCGGGCAGCGCGGCCTCTCTCGCGTGTACATGGAGTAGGGCCTAATCCGGCGATGCCCTATAGTACAGAATGTGAACCCGGACGTAGGCACGCCAGAGAAGCACGATTTCAACGACGTGGAGATGGCAGTCGCACAACCGCTTAATAGGATGGTAGGGCGCCTCTGGCATCTGGGCATCAACCTGTTGATCATCTTCGTCCTGGAGAAAGTCTACGAGTTTGGCCGGGGTCTGGTACCCAAGCAACACGTGCTGGCTCTGCACAACGGCCTGTTCGTGGTCCAGATCGAAGAGAGCTGGAATATCTTCGACGAATGGCACCTGCAGGCCATCGTCTTTCGCCACAAGCAGTGGCTGATCGGCCCGCTGACCATCAATCGCGACCAGGTCATCTCGCTCATCAACCACTTCTACCTATACAGCCACTTTCTCGGCACGCTGTTCTTCCTGGCCTGGGTCTATCTGTTTCGCCAGCGCTTCTTCGGGCTGGTGCGCGACATCATCTTCATCACCACCGGCCTGGCGCTGATCATCTACATCGCGTTTCCGATGATGCCGCCACGGCTGATGGGCTCCGCACTGCACCTGCCGCATGGCTACCGGTTCATCGACACGCTGGCGCCGATTCTCAACTACAAATTGCAACAGGCCCAGATAGGGTACAATCCCTACGCGGCCATGCCCAGTTTGCACTTTGCCTGGGCGCTGATCCTCGGCGTCACCCTGGTGCTGATCGGAGGGCACCCGCTGCTGCGCATCTTCGGGCTGTTGTATCCGGTGATGATGCTGGCGACCATCGTGATCTCCGGCAACCATTTATTCCTGGATGCGGCGGGCTCGGTGATCGTGGTGACGATTGCCACCGTGGCGGCCGGGCTATGGCACCTGCGCGGTACGTCCTGGAACCTCGGCCAAATGATCGGCAACGGACAGGCAGCATAATTCAATAGAGTGCGGAGCGGCGGTGGAATTGGGCCGGGCAGCGTCTACGGGTGTCACGGCGAGGACAGAGCAGGGACGCATCGTGCAACCCGGCGCTCCATCCATCCTACCCCGGCGGCGTGGCCCGTCAGTTCAGTGGGCCGAGAAGGAAGGCTCACGAGCAGAGTCCCGGGCGATCACCATCGCGCTGTGGGCCCTGGCCCTGGCCTTTACCGGCTGCATCCTCTACTTGCAATGGGTGCGCTATGACCGGCTGCTCAATCATGCCCTGGATCTCGGCAATATGGAGCAGGCCGCCTGGCGCACGGCCCACGGCGACCTGTTTCAGTTCAACAACCTGCGCATCAAGTCAAACCTGGAAGGCTCGCCCACCAACACGCGCCTGAGCTTCCACGTCGAGCCGATCTTCTTGTTGCTCGCCATCCCCTACCTGATCTACGCCAGCCCGTTCACGTTGATCGCCATCCAGACGGTCGTCGTGGCATCGGGCGTCTTCCCCATTGCCTGGCTGGCCCGCCGCTACTTGAGGCTGCCCCTGGCCCAGGTCGCCTTCCCGCTGGCCTATCTGCTGGCGCCGCCGCTGGAAGCGGCCTCCCTCTACGAGTTCCACCCGGTGACGCTCTCGGCCGCCCTGCTGATGTGGGCGCTCTACTTCGCCGACGGCGCCCGTTACCGCTTGTTCGCGGTCTTCGCCATACTGGCCATCTCCACCAAGGAAGAGATCGGCTTCGTGGTGGCCATGATCGGCCTATGGATCTGGTGGCGCAACCGCGAGCGCGCCATCGGCCTGACCACGGCCATCCTGGGCATCGGCTGGTCCTTGTTTTGCGTGCTGGTCATCATGCGCCTCTTCCACAACGGCCATTCCAGCCCCTACTGCGCCCGCTTCAATCCCTACCAGATCAACGGCCAGCAGAATCCGCTCTCGACGGTCACCTCCTGCACCGGAGTGGCCCAGATCTGGCTGCAACACCCCGACCAGGTGCTCAGCATCCTGGTGATGCCGCAGAAGCTGGGCTTCCTGCACCGTCTGCTGATGCCGGCCGGCTATCTCTCGCTGCTGTCGCCGTTGACGCTGCTGATCAGCCTGCCCAGCTATGCCATCATCCTGTTGAGCAACGACATCCACATGTACAGCGGGCTCGGACACTACCCGGCCGAGTTCATGCCGGTTCTGCTAACCTCCGCCATCCTGGGCACGGCCTGGCTGGCGCACAGAGTCGCTCCCCGCCTGCGCATCCCGCCGGCGGCGGTGACGGCGCTGGCCTGCCTCTGGCTGATAGCGGCAAGCGTCGCCAACCAGCGCGTGAACGGTTTCACCCCGCTGTATGAAGGGTTCTCGCTGCCGCCACGGACAGCGCACGCGCAGCTCGGGCATCGCATCGCGGCCATGATTCCCCCGGACGCGGCGGTCTCGGCGGGCGATTTCATGAACCCGCTGTTGAGCAATCGCAAGAACATCTACCTCTTCCCCGACGTGGGCGACGCGCAATACGCGGTGGTCGACGTCAGTCGCGACAACTTTCCTCTGTCCCCCGGCCAGGAGATGTCCTGGGTGAAGAGCCTGCTCGCCGGCGGACAGTGGGGCGTGGTCTACGCCAGTGACGGCTACGCCCTGCTGGAGAAGCGGCGTTTCAACCCGGCGCTGCCCGCCAGGCTTCCGCCGCCGTTCTACTCGTTCGCGCTTCCGGCATCGCCGCCGACGATCGGCCACCCCATGCTGGTGCGCTTCGGGCCATCCGTGGAGCTGCTGGGCTACGACCTGGAACGGGCCGAGCAGGTCAATCTGCGCCAGGCCGACATCATCCTGACCACCTACTGGCAGGTCACGGCGCCGCTGACCGCGCCCATCACGCCGGTGGTGTACCTGACCAACGGCTCGGGCGCCATCGACGTGCAGGCGACCGACGATCCGGCCCTGGATTGGCTTCCGACGACGGCGTGGCCGGTCGGGCGGATCGCCGTGGTGAAAACGGTGTCGCTGACCGTCGCCACCAACGAAAACGGCACCATAGACATAGATCTGGCCGTGTATCAGCCGGGCAGCTACGACGTGCTGGCCGACGCCGACCATCGCTACCGGCCGGTGGTGCTGGACGCGCCGGGCCACGTGCCGATGGAGGTCGTCGACCGGGGCACCATCCTCAAGCTGGCCCACGTGCCGGCGATCTGGTAGGCGGGGCCGATGCGACTTGGCGTGTACGGCGGCACCTTCGATCCCATCCACGTCGGCCACCTGGCCGCGGCCGAAGAAGCCGCCTACCGGCTTGGGCTGGATCAGGTTCTGTTCGTCCCCGCCGGCCGGCAGCCGCTGAAGGACCGCGAGCCGGGCGCCACGGGCCAGGACCGCCTGGCCATGATAGAGGCCGCCATTGCCGGCAATCCGCGCTTTGGCGTCAGCGCGATTGAGCTCGAGCGCCCGGCCCCGTCGTACACGGTGGAGACCCTGCGCTTCCTGCGCCAGAGCCACGGGCCGGCCTGTGAGCTATTCCTCTTGGTGGGCGTCGATGCGGCCAACACGCTGCAGCGCTGGCGCGGGCCGGCGGAGATACTGCGTTTGGCGCGCCTGGTAGTTATGTCGCGTGGCGCCAGGGCAGAGCCGGACTGGGGCATGCTGGAAGGGATCGCCGCGGATGCCCGCCAGCGCGCGGACCTGCTGGCGGTGCCGGACATCGACGTGAGCGCCAGCGAGATCAGAAGGCGCGCGGCGGCGGGCGAACCGTTCCGCTACCAGGTGGTCGACGCCGTGTGGGAGTACATACAATCCCACGGACTGTATCGACAGTAGCACCGACACACATGGCCGGCCTGTCTACCGCTCGTCCGGCTCCCTCTGCTGTAGCCGGGCCAGGGCAGCCCGCGGGGCCTCTTCGGCCCGCCGCGCCCGCTCCTCCGCCTCCTGCCGTGCCTGCGCTTCGAAGGCTGCCCGCTCGTCGGCCAGTTGTCGCGCTTGCCTTTCGACTGCGGCCCGCTCGTCGGCCAGCTTTCGCGCCTGCATCTCTAGATCGAGCAGCCTGTGCGCGGTATCGTACCAGTCTTCGATCTGCTGTATCGTCGGCACCGCCTGCTCGCTTCTTGGGTCGATCACGCGCAGGTATTGCCCCACCGGGCGCAACTCCGCTGACAGGAGCGGGCTGGCGATTCCGCGGCTCGGAAGGCGCTCCAGCGGCTCCATCCGCCCTTCCCTCAGCTCGTAACCCCTAAACAGCGTCCCCTGTGGATCGTAGATGTAATATTCGCGCGCACCCAACCGCGCGTAGAGCGTGCGCTTTGGCCCCAGGCCCTCATCCTGCGTGCTCGGCGAGGTGATCTCGAAGACGATATCGGGGCACTTGCCCTCCACCCAGGTCTTCCAGGTCGGCCGGTTGCCCGGCTCCACGTCGAGCGCCACGTAGACATCCGGCGAGCAGTGGTCCCGGCCGTTATGTTCGTTGTAGTAGAGGAACTGGTTGCCACCCACAGCGACCCGCGTGCGCCCCTGTTCGCGCAGCAGCCGGCGCAAGGCAAACATCAGATCGATCATCTGCGTCTGGTTTTCCAGCGTCTCGGCCATCGGCTCACCGTCGCTCTCGGGAAAAGTCGAGAAGTCGATCTCGCGGGTGGTTGCGCGCGTGGTCATGGTGTATGTGTCCTCATAGGTAACCGATGCTCCCTCAAGTCTGCCATGACCTCAACCCATGACCAACAGCCGCTGGCAGTTTGGGCACTGCACCAGCTCATCCGAGGCGACCTTCTGTCTAGTGGCCGTCGGTATGGTGACGCCGCAGGCGCCGCAGTTGCCGCCGTTGAGCCGGACCACGGCCGGCGGCGCACCGCGATGCAACTGCTCGTAGCGGCTCAGAATGGAGGCCGGCGCACTCGACGCCAAAGCGTTACGTTGCGCCCGCAGTTGGTTCAGGCGCTCCGTCGCCGCCCGCCCCTCGGCCTTGACCGCGGAGACCCGCTGGGATCGCTGGCGTTCCAGGTTGGCCAGGCCCGACTCGGCCTTGTCGACCGACGGCCGCAGCTCGTCCAGCCGCTCCATCTCGCCCAGCACGGCCTCCTCCAGTTGCTCGCGTTCGCGACGGCGAAAGCCGAGTTCTTCCTCCACCGAGGCGGCCTCGCGCACGTTGTGGATGGTGCCGTCAAACAGGCGGCGCTCCAGGCGACCGATAGTGGCGCTGAGATCGCTCAGCCGCGCCTCGCCTTCGGCCACGGTTTTCCTGCAGCGCTCGTAGTCGGCGCGCGCGCTCTCGGCGACCTTGCGGGCGCGGGCTACCGCGGTATCGTCGGCCAGCTCCGCCTTGAGGGCCGCGATCCGCCGCTTGCAGGAATCGATCTCGGCGTCAAGCGCTTGCAGCGCCAGCAGGGACTGATGCAGGGTGGTCATGGTAGTGCCAATACTACCAGGGACTGGCCGCACCGTCAACGTGAGCACAGCTGGCTCTGCCCGCACATCGGATCGCGGCCCGCGACGCGGTACAGTGTAGGCAGATAGGTGTTGCAGTGGAGGGAGGACCGGCGATGAGCGTCGCGGAGATCTTTCAGAGCATGGCCTACGGTCCGGCGCCAGAGTCGGCCGCGCCGGCGCAGGAGTGGCTGGAGGCGCACGCGCCAGCCTTGCCGCTGTTCATCAACAACAGGATGGTCACGCCGCGCGAAGCTACCTACTTCGACAGCGTGAATCCCGCCACCGGGCAGCCGCTGATCAAGGTCGCCCAGGCCGGCACCGCCGACGTCGAAGATGCCGTCCGCGCCGCGCGCGAGGCCCTCAAGGACTGGAAACGCACGCCGGGCCACCTGCGGGCCCGTTACCTCTATGGCCTGGCCCGGCAGGTGCAGAAGCACGCGCGCCTGCTGGCGGTGCTGGAGAGCATGGATAACGGTAAGCCGATCCGCGAGAGTCGCGACATCGACATCCCGTTAGTGGCGCGGCACTTCTACCACCACGCCGGCTGGGCACAACTCATGGACGAGGAGTTCCCCGGACACGAGCCGGTGGGCGTGGTCGGCGCCATCATCCCCTGGAACTTCCCGCTGCTGATGCTGGCCTGGAAGGTGGCACCGGCCCTGGCCACCGGCAATACCGTCGTGCTCAAGCCCGCAGAGTTCACCTCCCTCACCGCCATCCTCTTCTGCGAGCTGGCGCAGCGCGCCGGCCTGCCACCCGGCGTCCTGAACGTCGTGACCGGCGACGGTCAGACCGGCGCCCTGCTGGTGGAGCATCCCGGCGTCGATAAGATCGCCTTCACCGGCTCAACCGAGGTCGGCCGCCTGATCCGCCGTGCCACGGCCGGCAGCGGGAAGTGCCTGTCGCTGGAACTGGGCGGAAAGTCGCCCTTCGTAGTCTTCGACGACGCCGACCTGGATAGCGTGGTGGAGGGCGTGGTCGATGCCATCTGGTTCAACCAGGGCCAGGTCTGCTGCGCGGGATCGCGCCTGCTGGTGCAGGAGGGCGTGGCGCCGCGCCTGCTGGAGCGTCTGCGCGCGCGCATGGAGCATCTGCGCGTGGGCGATCCGCTGGACAAGGCCATCGACATCGGGGCCATCGTGGCGCCCGTGCAACTCGAGAAGATCAGGAGACTGGTCGAGCAGGGCCGGGCCGAAGGCGCCACGCCGTGGCAGCCGTCGTGGGCCTGCCCCACCGACGGGTATTTCTTCCCGCCGACGCTGTTCACCGACGTGGCACCCGCGTCCACCATCGCCCAGGTGGAGATCTTCGGCCCCGTCATCGCCGCCATGACCTTCCGCACGAAATCCGAGGCCGTGGCCCTGGCGAACAATACCCCCTATGGCCTGGCGGCCAGCGTATGGAGCGAGAATATCAACATGGCGCTCGACGTGGCACGAGCCATCAAGGCCGGCACGGTCTGGATCAACTCCACCAACCTGTTCGACGCCGCCTCGGGCTTCGGCGGCTATCGCGAGAGCGGCTTCGGGCGCGAAGGCGGCCGGGAGGGGCTACACGAGTACCTGCGCGAACCATGGGAGGCGCAGGGCACAGAAGCCGCCGGCAGCGAGACGCTGCCCCTTGCCGCCAACGGCCACGGCGAGGCGCCGTCATCGGGGGTCGATGCGACGGCCACGGCCCCGCTTGCAGAGGCCGATGGCGCACGGGGCAACGGGCACTCTAGCGACGAGCTGCCGCCGCTTGGCCTCCCCGCCATCGACCGCACGCCCAAGATGTTCATCGGCGGGAAGCAGGCGCGCCCCGACTCGGGCTACAGCAGGACGGTCCTCGCCCCCGATGGCCGCTATCTCGGAGAGGTCGGCGAGGGCAACCGCAAGGACATTCGCAATGCCGTGGAAGCCGCGCATGCCGCGTCGGGCTGGGCTACCGCCACGGCCCACAATCGCGCGCAGATCCTCTATTACATCGCCGAGAACCTCTCCACGCGCGGGCAGGAGTTCGCCGCGCGGCTGGCCACCATGACCGGCCAGCCGCTGGCCGAGGCGGAGCGGGAACTGGAGGCCACCATCGAGCGCCTGTTCTGCTACGGCGGCTGGGCGGACAAGTACGACGGCAGCGTGCACGCCACCCCGCTGCGCGGGCTGACCATCGCCGCGCACGAGCCGATCGGGGTGATGGGATTGATCTGCGACGACCGGCAGCCGTTGCTGGGCTTTGTGTCGCTCGTCGCGCCGGCCATCGCCATGGGCAACACCGTGGTAGCCGTACCCTCCGAGCGTTACCCCCTGGCGGCGACCGACCTCTACCAGGTATTCGAGACGTCGGATCTGCCGCCCGGCGTCGTCAACATCGTCACCGGAGCGCGCGAGACGCTGGCCCGCGTGCTGGCGGAACACGACGACGTCGACGCCGTGTGGTACGCGGGTCCCGACAGCGGGGCGCGCCAGGTCGAGCTGGCCTCGGCCGGCAATATGAAGCGCACCTGGATGCTCAACCGGCCGCCGCGCGACTGGCGCGATCCGGCCCAGGGACAGGGCCGGAGCTTCCTGCGCGAAGCCACCCAGGTCAAGAATATCTGGGTGCCCTACGGCGACTGAGCGGAGAGCCGGGGTCCGGCCAGCGGCAAGGTCACCTGGACGACGGTGCCCGGGTCTGGACCGTGCTGGCAGCGCGGTCCGGCGGTGATGGTGCCCCCGTGCCGGCTGACGATCTCGCGGCAGATGTACAGTCCCAGTCCGACCCCGGACACGTTGGCATACTCCGGGCCCGAGCCGCGGACGAAGGGCCGGAACAACTGTTCGGCCTGGGCCGCCGTGATGCCGATGCCCTCGTCTTCCACGCGGATCACGGCGTCATCGCCGTCGCGGTAGATGCGGACCAACACGGTACCACCGCCGGGCGAGTACTTCACGGCGTTTGAGATGAGGTTAGTCAGCACCTGGTCGATGCGCTGGGCGTCGCAGCGCGCCACCACCGGAGCGGGCGCATCGAGGACCAGAGTATGCGCAGCACCGGCTGGATGCGTCGCGATCGGCTCAAAGCCGGCCAGCACCTCCTGCGCAATGGCGACTATATCGACCTCGGCCAGAGCAAGCGTGAACATGCCCTGCTGCAAGCTCGTCAGGTCGAGCAGCGCGCGGACCAGGCGGGTCAGGTGATCCAGCCGCCGCTGCACGATCCCCAGGTAGCGCCGCAGTCGCGCCTGGTCGAGCGGCCGATCCGGGGTGGCCCCCTCAACCATCTGCGTCATGAGCTGGATGAAACCGCTGAGCGGCGTCAGGGGCGTGTAGAGCTCGTGGCTGGTCACGCTCAGGATCTCGTGCTTGATCCGTTCGGCCTCTAAGAGGGAACGCGAGCCGGCGAGCGTGAGGCCGATCTGGGTGGCCAGAGCCTCCACGAAGACCAGATCGTCGGGCCGCGGGCCGCGCGGCGGGGCGAAGGAGAGCCCCAGCACGCCGTACATCTGGCCCGCGGCGTGCAGGGCGATCGCCACGGCGACCTCGGCCTCATCGTCTGCCGCCGGACCGGTCGCCATGGGCGCCGAGACGACGCGGGTGTGTCCGTCCCGCGCGGCCGAGGCGCAGAATCCCTCACCCCCGATGGGCATCGACTCCACGAAGGGGAGCAGATCGGTGGACACACCCTCGTGGGCGGCGAGATGCAACAGACCGGGGTCCAGACCGTCGCCGGCGGCGCCTTCACGACGAAGCCAGATGGCCGCCCCGACGGCGCCCAGGGGCTCGCGCAGCGCACGAACCGCCCACCCGGGCACCTCTCCGGAGGTGTCGCCGGCCAGGACTTGCCCGCTCATGGCGCTCAAGGCTCGCGCCGCCGTTTGATAGCGCTGCAACCCATCTATGGCACGCGATACCTCCAGCATCTCGCCGGCCCGCACGCCCAGGTGCACGACCAGCGCCGTATCCGCCTCGCTCAGGCGGCTCCCGACCGCTATCACGACGCCTTCTGCGTAGCCCCTGGCGCGCACCGGCGCGACTATCAATCGGTCGATGCCGAGCACCTGCAGGAGCTGCCGCACGGCGCTCTGCGGCAACCAGTGCAGGCCGTTCTCAAAGAGTTCGAGCGGCTGCTCGCTGTAGGTGACCTCTCCACGACTGAGGGCAGCGGAGAGAGCTGGCACGCGCCCCGCCGAGAGGCTCAGGCCGATCAACGGGCGGCCGATGATGATCTCGGCGCCCCGCCGGCGGCGAGGGCCCAGGGACGAATGCCGGATCACGACCTCGCCGGCTCGGCCGGACCGTTCGGCGATGAAGCAACTCACGCCCAGGGCCAGCGGCGACTCGGCCAGGTCTGCATAGGGCGCCGCCGGCTCGCGGCCATACCATGGTCGCACCCCGGCACTGTCCCAGGGCTCGACGGGCAATGCCCGGCGGGGCCCTCCGTTTGTGGGAACGGCCTGACGGTAAGGCAGCTCACCCGCGGTCGCCGGTAGAAGAAGATGGTCGCTCACCTGGCTCCACAATGGCGCAACGCCGTCTGAACGGAGAGACCTGATCGCCGGGGCTGAGAGAGATGATGCTGTCGCACCCTCCCGACGCGTCACGCGCACATACCTCGGTGAACGCGGCCCACGTCACGCACCAGCATCATCAGCATAGTGGCAATGAAGAGCGTCCGCAAGATGCTCCGTTGGACCGGGGTGTGCCTTACTGTTGTTGGCGAGGAAACGGCCTGAGGCTGAAGCCTCATGGCAGGGACCAAGCCATAAATGGCCCGGACAGGCACACGACCATGAATGGTCGGGCGGTGGCCCTGCAGGGCCGGGTGCCTGCCATGACCCTTCAGGGTCAGGTCGCCCCGCGCGAACTATTCCGAGGCACCCCCGTTGGGCCGTGCGCATATGTACTCCGGCGGGGTAACATCTTGGGAAACAGCGCAGGCCCGCGTTATTCGGCCGGGATCACCTCCTCGAGGAAGCGCACCGATTTGCGCACGCCGTCCAGCGGCGTCATGAGCGGGTCCTCGTGCTCTATGCTGAGGACGCCATCGTAGCCGTGCGCCCGCAACTTGACAGCGAAGGCCTTCCAGAAGCCGGCATCGTGGCCATAGCCCATAGTGCAGAAATACCAGGGCATCTCGCCGGGCTTCCCCAGCCAGCGGCTGTCCATGAAGCCGTTCAGCGCCGCATTGTTGAGATCGATCAGGGTGTCCTTGGCGTGCACGTAGCCGATGGCATCGCCCAGCGCCGCTATCACCGCCAGGGGGTCCATGCCCTGCCAGAACAGGTGGCTGGGATCGAGGTTGGCGAACACAACAGGGCCGACCTCCGAGCGCAGGCGGAGCAAGGTGTAGGTATTGTAGACGGTCATGCCGGGATGCAACTCCAGGCAGACGCGTTCCACGCCCTGTGCGGCGGCAAACGCGGCCAGATCGTGCCAATAGGGCAGGATGCGCTCTTCCCACTGCCATGTGAACACGTCCTCATAGTCCGGCAGGAAGGCGCCGATGGACCAGTGCGGCACCGACGAGTCGCCCGGAGCGCCCGGACAGCCCGACATGGTCACCACGCGGGACACGCCAAGCTCGCCCGCCAGTCGCAGGGTGTCGCGGATGACGGCATCGTGTTGCCGCGCATGCTCCTGGTCCGGATGCAGCGGATTGCCGCTGCAATTCAATGCGCAGATGGACAGGCCGCGGCGCGTGAAGCCATCCAGCCAGCGATCTCGCGCCGCCTTATCGCCGAGCACGGCGCGCAGATCGCAGTGCGGAGCCGGCGAATAGTTTCCGGTACCGATCTCCAGGTCGCGCAGGCCCAGGTCGCGCGACGTATCGAGCGCTTCGTCGAGCGACGAGCCGATAAGGCTGTCCGTGAACATACCGATGCGCATGTTGCAGTCCTCTACACAGATCGATCCGGGATGTCGGCGGCCAGCAGATCGTCAAGCCGGCCCATCACCTTGTGCATCGCCTCGACGTAGTACGGCATCACCCCCTCCTGCTGTCCGCAGAGCGGATGGCGCTCAGAGCCCAGGATGATGGAGCAGTCCAGCAGGCGGCTCGCCTCGGGGTAGCCCCGCGGGTCATACGAGATGTCGCGGTCAGCCGGCGGAACGGTCCAGGGGAAGCCGCCGCCATAGCCTTCGCGCCGCTGAAAGACCGGATACAGGGGCAGCGGGGTGGTGTGCCAGAGCACTGCCTCGACGCCCTCGGCGCGCAGGGCCAGCAGGACGCGGTTGCGCAGCGCGACGGCGTCGCCGTTGAACCCCAACTCATCGCCGTGCAGGCGCAGCCGATACTTCTGGAACACGTGCGTGCGATCGGCCGGCACGTGAGGCGGGTGCACGCCTTTCAGGCCGGACAGGCCGGCGGTCAGGTACTCGGCATTCTGGGCGGCGCGTTCGTTGTTGGCATCCAGGCGGCGCAACTGGCTGCGGGCAAAAGCCGCGGGCAGCTCCTGGGTGCGATAGTTCCAGCCGATGACGTAGGAATGATAGGGGCGGAACAGCTCGTCGTCCATCTTCTCGGTGCGCTCGCCGAAGATGCGATACATATTCGCGCGCCGCATCAGCTCTTCGTCATCGCTCACCAGCAAACCGCCCTCGCCGCCCGGGAAGGACTTGGTGAAGTTCAGGCTGAAGGCGCCCACGCGGCCGATGGGCCCGACACGCCGCCCCTTGTAGGTGGCGCCGTGGGCCTGGCAGGCGTCCTCGATCACCGCCAGGCCGTGCCGTTCGGCGATGGCGAAGATGTCGTCGAGATCGGCCGGCAGGCCATGGATATGGACGGGGATGATGGCCCTGGTGCGGGGCCCGATCAACTGTTCGATGGCCTGCGGATCGATGGTGTAGGTGTCCGGACGAATATCGGCAAAGACCGGAACGGCCAGGGCGTGCAGGATGGCATGGGCCGTGGCGGAAAACGAGAAGGCCGAGGTGATGACCTCGTCGCCCGGCTGCAATCCCAACGCCAGCAAGGCCAGGTGAAGCGCCGCGGTCCCGCTGTTGGTGGCCAGGCAATAGCGCGCGCCGACATAGTCCGCGAACTCGTCCTGCAGGCCGACGGCTTCCGGTGCCTCGGCACCGCCGACGGTGCCGCGTTCCAGTACGCCGAGGACCGCGGCCTTGTCGTCCTCGGTGATGGTAGGCCAAGCTGTATGTATGCCGGACGGCACCACCGGTGTGCCGCCGAGGATCGCCAGACGGTCGCTCACTACTCCCTCCCCAATGCCCAGTTGGCTTGTCCGCGCCCAGTTCCCTCCCCGCTGGCACGGATGTAGGCGCTTACATGATCTGCGAGTATAACATCGTGGGCGAGGCGCGGTCAATCGCCGGACGGAGAATCTTCGACACCGGCATGTCCCGTCGCTGCTCGCGGCACCAGCGCCGTCATACACTACCATAGGGGAAGAGCGAGGCAGGCCACGTTATCGGATGGAATGGAGGATGGTGATGGCAAGCGATTGGTTTCAGGCTTTGGTACTG
>Ga0209062_1003495_pt1 | contig 18061 bp, 14 predicted proteins | sample Coa_R2_2_FD_187158 | JGI IMG/M metagenome (GOLD analysis project Ga0209062, IMG submission 187158) | Surface soil microbial communities from Centralia Pennsylvania, which are recovering from an underground coalmine fire - Coalmine... | ecosystem: Environmental > Terrestrial > Soil > Unclassified...
TGAATGAAGTACCGATCAAGACGGTGGGGAACTCGTGGGTTTCGATCAAGGATGTGGGGCGAGCAGAGGATGCGGCGCAGATTCAATACAACATTGTGAGGGTGGATGGTCAGAAGTCGACATACATACCGATCATGAAGCAGGGTGGAGACACCAACACGATTCAAGTAGTGGATCAGTTGCGGGAGTTGTTGAAGCATCTGGTGAACCTGCCGCCTACTCTACAGACTAGCCTGTTGTTTGACCAGTCCACCTTCGTCAAAGAAGCGATCCATACGGTTTTGCATGAAGGGCTAATGGGTCTCGTTCTCACGAGCATCATGATCCTCCTATTTCTAGGCAATTTTCGTGCTACCGGAGCCGTGTTACTTTCCATACCGCTTTCTGCTCTGGCCACCTTCGTCATTCTCTACATGATGGGAGCCACAGTGAACACAATGATTCTAGGCGGTATAGCGCTGGCCTTCTCCCGAGTAATTGACAACTCGGTAATTTCACTTGAGAACATCTTTCGCCATATCGAGCTCGGTGAACTTCCCAGAATTGCCGCAGAACTTGGGGGCGCCGAGGTCACCCTAGCGGTACTGGCAGCCACACTGGTGGATGTTGTAGATTTTTTCCCTGTCACGTTTCTCTACGGCGTCAGCAAATTTCTCTTTTCGGCACTTGCCCTCGCCTTTTGCATTTCAATGCTTATCTCCTTCGTCGTGGCGATGACGGTTATTCCACTGTTCTGCTCGCGTTTCCTGGGAAATGTCGTCCATTCTGGAGCACATGCCCACGCACCCGGACATGTTCCAGTAGAGACATCTCGCGAGGGCAAGCTCTCTCTGTGGGCACGGTTCAATGCTGGCTTCAACCGTGGCTTTAACAAGTGTCTCGATTTCTATGAGTACTGGGTACGCCGGGCAGTCGCGCGTCCGGGACTTACCGTTGTAGCACTTACTGCTGTATTCATAGCCAGCTTATTCATCTATCCGTTTATTGGCGTGGCGTTCTTCCCGCGCACCGATGCCGGGCAGTTCACGATTAACGTTAAGGCTCCCACCGGCTCGCGAATTGAATTAACCAACGCCTACGTAGCAGAAGTGGAAAATCTGATTCGGCGCATCATCCATCCCCACGACTTTCGCATGACGGTGTCCAACATTGGGGTTGTCGATGACTTTTCCTCCTTGTACACGACGAATGCGGGCGAGTACACGGCAACGGTTCAAACCCAGCTTACGGATGATCACAAGACCAGCAGTTTCACGTATATGGATCGCGTGAGCCGCGCTCTCGCCACGCAATATCCCGAGCTGCGAACCTTTATATCAAGCGGGTCGATGCAGGATGCGATTCTCAATTCTGGTATGCCAGCCCCAATCGACGTCCAGATTACAGGCAGCGACTATCAAGAGGATTATCGTACCGCACAACAGTTAGCGGCACGCATTCGGCGCTTGCCCGGAGTGGGTCAAGTTTATATTCCACAAGATCTGGATTATCCGGCCCTTCGTATGGACGTCAACCGGATTCACGCAGCCGAGTTAGGACTCACACAAAAACAGATTGTGGATAACGTCATCACAGCTCTTAATTCGAATTACATGATCGCCCCTAATTATTGGGTAGATTATAACACTGGGAACGACTACTATCTCACCGTTCAATACTATGAGCGCGGCAAGAGTGCGATACGAAATGATCTAGATCTCAAAGATATTCCGTTAAGAGCGCCAAATTTAAAAATGCCTACAACACTGGATACCGTGGTAAAGCTCACCCGCATCCAAACGCCGACCGAGATTGATCATTATCAGATACAACGCGCCACAGATGTTTACGTGACGCCACGCGGTGAGGACCTGGGTGATCTTTCAGCGCGAATCAACAAGCTGATTTCTGATATGCACGTTTCCAGGAACATGCGTGTAACCCTAAGAGGCATGGTCTATGGAATGAATCAATCCTTCAAAAGCTTTGGGGAAGGTTTTATTTTGTCATTTGTTCTTCTTTATCTTATTCTTACAGCTCAGTTTAAGTCATTTACAGACCCATTTTTGATTATGCTTGCCATTCCCATGGGATTCGTTGGAGTGCTCATCATTTTGCCGCTGACCGGCTCGACTTTGAATGTGATGTCTTTAATGGGCGTATTGATGTTAATTGGGATTGCGGACTCTAACAGCATTTTGATTGTCGATTTCGCACACCGACTGCGCCAGCAGGGCTTATCGGTTCGCGATGCTGTAATTGCGGCTTGCCGCGTGCGGTTACGTCCGATTTTGATGACGTCGCTTGCCACGATTATCGGCATGATCCCGATGGCTTTAAAGATGGGAACGGGTTCCGAGCAGTATGCTCCTATGGCCCGCGCAATTATTGGTGGACTTACCTCGTCGGTCATTCTCACGGTATTTATCGTTCCTGCGGCTTACCTGCTAGTCTATGGCCGCAAAGAAAAACAACAAGGCAAGGCAGGCGAACCGATACATGCATAGTGGAAAACTGAAGCTGGCTCGTAGAGCCATGACGTGGTGGTTGGTTGTCACTCCCGCTTATCTTTATGCGCAGAGTCAACCTCCGCAGCTCAGTCTAGCGGACGCACGCGCCATGGCTGTAAAGAATCACCCTCGCGTCTTGGCATCGCAAGCAACCGTACAACGCGCCGGTCAGATGGTGGTCGAGGCAAAATCTGCGTATTATCCGACTTTAAATGGCGACATCACTGGGGCTGGCTCGGTTTTAAATGCTCGTATTGGGGCGGGCCTGATTAATGACCCTCGCCTGTTTAATCATTTTGGCGCGGGCGTCACACTTTCGCAATTGATCACGGATTCCGGTCGGACACCCAATTTGGTGGCGACTTCCAGGCTTCAGGGACAGGCAGCCGAGCAGGACGCGCGCGCGACAAATTATGACATCATCTTCGGCGTAGATCAAGCCTACTATGAAACTCTGCGCTCACAACAGCTCGTGCTCGTCGCGCAGCAAGCCGTAAAGACGCGGCAAACGCTGGTGGAACAGATATCCGAGCTCTATAAGAACAAGCTGCGTTCTGAGGTGGATCTGAGCTTTGCACAGGTCAATCTCGCTGATGCGCAATTGATGCTCATTCGGGCACAGGACCAGCTCAACACCGCATACGCACGGCTCGGGCGAGCGCTAGGCACCAATGAGGCTATTCATTACCGGCTCGCTGAACAACCCATGCCTCCTCCACCCCCCACAGATGAGCAAAGGCTGATTGCGCAGGCTTATCAGAATCGCCCCGAGCTGGCGAGCATGCGTTTGCAGAGCGAGGCGGACCAGCATTTCGTGCGTGCGGAAGCTGATTTAAAACTGCCGACGGTATCGTTTATTGGAGTTGCCGGAGCTTTGCCCTGGATTGAGCCGGGAAATGCAAACGCGGACATTCCGGAAGGCTATGGCGCCGCTGCGATTAACGTCACCATTCCGATCTTTAATGGTCACTTATTCACAGCGCGCAGACGTGCGGCTGAGTACCAGCTTCAGGCAGCGAACCAGCAGGTGCGTGATTGGGAAAACCGCATCGCCCAGGATGTTCGCGCTTCAGTCGAAAATGCACGGAGTGCCTATCAGGCGATTGCCACATCCGAGCAATTGGTGAAACAGGCTAATCTAGCACTGGACCTGGCACAGCAGCGATACAATTTGGGGCTGGCATCCATTGTGGAACTCAGCCAGGCGCAGTTGGGACAAACGCAGGCGCAAGTAGAAAATGTGAATGCTAAGTATGGTTATCAGGAAGCGTACGCTGCGCTTCAATACGCACTGGGGCTGTTGCATTAACCTATGTCTAGAGGCCGCGCAGACCCCGCACCCGGTCCTCCACGATGCATAAGGTTAGCCAGACACGGATTCTACTTTGGATCGGCTTTGGTGGACTTATTTTCCTGTTCGCCGTTGCGGGATTAAATGCATTGTCTATCCTTAACAAGTTACAAAGCAGGAATGAAAGCATCCGTGAGGATTACGTCAACCGAAGCCGCATTCTCGAACAGTTACGCTCCGATCTTTTTCTTTCCGGTACTTACGTCCGCGATCTGCTGCTCGAGCCTGATCCCGCCCTCGCTAGGGTGCATCGCAATGAGCTCGATGGCGTGCGGGCACAGATCTACGAGTTAATTGAGGATTATAAGCGCATTCTCAGGCCGGAAGAGAGGCAGCCGTTTTCCCAATTTGAAGCAGAAGTTGATTCTTATCTGAATTCGCTACAGCCAGCTTTGACATGGACCGCTCAACAGCGGCAGCAACTTGGCTATAAATTCATGAAAGAATCTCTGCTACCGCGCCGAATGAGCATTGTTCACATGGCCGATCAACTCGCCAGCGTCAATGAGAGACAGATGGAAGCGGCAAGCAGACGCGTCAGTAACTTATTTGCCAGTTCGCGCCGCTGGCTAGCCATATTGTTTTTGGTAACCCTGGCCTGCGGCATTGTGTTAGCGGGCATGACGATGCGCCGGCTCTTCCGGTTGGAGCGGGAATCCGCTCAGCGCTTTGAAGAGGTCGTACAGGCCAGGAGCGCGTTGAGCGATCTTTCTGCACGTTTGCTGGAGGTGCAGGAGAGCGAGCGCCGAGCACTATCGCGAGAGCTTCATGATGAAGTTGGGCAATCGTTATCGGCTTTGCTGCTGGCACTAGGAAACGTTGCAGCTCTAATTCCTGCTGATGGCAATTCCGGGGCGCGGGCTCAGCTCCAAGACATCCGGCGCATGGCGGAAAAAACGGTTGCTGTTGTTCGCGACATGTCGCTTCTGCTCCGGCCCTCGATGCTGGATGATCTCGGCCTGATTCCTGCATTAAAATGGCAAGCACGTGAGGTCTCCCGCACCAGCAATCTTGCAGTTGAAGTACACGCCGGATCGATTCCTGAGGATCTGCCCGACGAACACAAGACGTGCATCTATCGCGTGGTACAAGAGGCGCTCCGGAATGTCACTCGTCACGCGCGTGCAAAGCACGTTCAAATTTCACTGGAGCAGTCGGGGCCTTTCCTACATCTCAAAATTCAAGATGACGGACAAGGATTCGTTCCTGAAAGAGACAAGGGAGTGGGTTTACTGGGAATGCAGGAACGGGTGGCACGGCTACGCGGAACATTTGCCATTCAGTCAGAGCCGGGAAAAGGCGCTACGATTCAAGTCAGTCTACCTCTGCCTTTGGCTGCCTAAGATCTGAGTATGCCGATTCGCATTGTCCTTGCCGATGATCACACGATTTTGCGTAATGGGCTTCGTTTGCTGCTGGAGCGGCACCCCGATCTTTCCGTCGTAGGAGAAGCAGCCAATGGCCGCGAGGCTGTAGAAGTCGCCACGCGAGAATCTCCCCATGTGGTGGTCATGGACATCTCAATGCCAATTCTGAATGGAATTGAAGCAGCGCGCCGGATTACCTCAGAGCTGCCAAGAACTGCCGTTATCGTACTCAGTGTCCATTCTGATGAAGCATATATCCTGCGAGCGCTGAAAGCCGGGGCTCGCGGATATTTACTCAAAGATTCGGCGGAAGCTGATCTCATTCAGGCTGTACGCGCCGTAAGTGCTGGCAAGGCATATTTCAGCCCCACAGTGAGTAAGGTGCTGGCAGAAGATTACGTAAGGCAGGTCCGACAACAGGGAGTAGATGATCCTTATGATCTGCTTACACCGCGAGAGCGTGAGTTATTACAACTCATTGTAGAGCTAAAACCCACAAAAGAGATTGCTGATTTACTTCATCTTAGCCCCCACACAGTGGACACTCATCGCAGCAATTTGATGCAGAAGTTGAATGTACACAGCATTCCGGAGTTGATTTTATACGCTGTCAGAAGGGGATTGATCCGATAGGAGCCGGCCTGTAGCAGTCTTCGGATGCTCCGGCGAGAGTGTAATGATCAATATTCTTCATCTGGGCACAAACCAAACTGCCGAGGCTGGAATTTCGATCTTTACATGCGTTTGGCCGCGAATAGACTGATAATCTGTCGCAGAAATTGTGACCGAAACATCATGTTGCAGGCGCAGGCGCATACCACGCGAGGATGGTTCGGCTGCGAGCAAGCGTAACTCAATCTGATTGCTTGATGCTTTTGGACTGTTCTGAGTTACGAAGGCCTCGGATTCGCGAAAGCAAATGAAGCCATGATCGCCCAGCAGGTGTCCGGGCAGATACGGACCTTCGATAAGTTGATCAAACACCTTAAGTTTGCTGTGGTTGCGACCTGGATCGAGAGCTGTAATCTCGGCGGGTAATATGTTGAAGATCCCCAGAGTGCGGGCAGCGTCGACTGAGGCTGGGCGCTCCAGGACCTGGTTGCGTGCTCCACACTGCAATATACGGCCATCGGCGATCAGGCAAATGAAATCTGCCAGCTCCAAACACTCTTCGACATCGTGGGTGACCAGCAAGATCGGCACCTTTAAACGCTGCCGTGTGTCCTTTAACACTTGATAAAAGGCCTCGCGGAGGGGCCGATCAAGCCCGCGGGCCGGTTCATCCAGAAGCAAGATACGGGGATCGGCGACGAGCGTGCGAGCCAGCGCCGCCCGTTGTTTCTGGCCGCCGGAAAGCTGAGCTGGTTTGCGCGCCGCCAGGTCAGAAAGCTGAAAATTTTCGAGTAATTCATTGACCCGCCTCCGGCGCTGCAGCCCGCTCAAATGGGTGTGGTCAGCGACCGTGGCGGCAAAAAGAAGATTCTCGCGCACAGTCATGTGTGGGAAAAGCGCATGGTCTTGAAAGATGTAACCACAGCGGCGTCTTTGGGGAGGGATATCAACGCCGGAGGCTGCGTCAAAATAGATCTCATCATTCACCAATACGCGACCTTCATCAGGTTTCGCAAATCCGGCGATGCAGTTCAGTGTCAGACTCTTCCCTGCCCCGCTTGGGCCGAAAAGGACAGTAATCCCCGCCGGAGCTTCCAGGTATATGTTTAGTTCAAATGCTGCAGATTCCCGACCAGGCGAGAAACGCTTAATCAGCCGAGCATTAATCATGCACCGGAAACCGACGCCGCGCGATATTTGCGGAACAACCCTCGGTAGGAGGCAAGCAGTGTGCCGCTGGAAGTGACGGAACTCGCGCACCAAAGCAGGAGCAGTGCGGCGACGGACATGATGAGGACCAGGAGGCGCGCCAATTGCCCATTGCCGGATTCAACTGCATCATAGATTGCCACTGACAACGTCTGGGTACGGCCGGGGATGTTGCCCGCAACCATAATCGTGACACCGAAATCGCCGAGCGAGCGCGCAAAGGCCAGCGTTGCAAGCGAAATCAGGCCGCGCCGTGCAAGCGGTAACGTCACTTTCCAGAACGTACGCCACTCGGAAGCACCGAGACTAAATGCGGCCCATTCATAACGGTAATCGACACCCTCAAAAACGGCCCGCGCTGCTTTGATATAGATGGGGGCCGAATGCAGAAAGGCTGCTATCACCGCGGCTTGCCACGTGAATACCAGAGGGTGGCCGATCACAGATTCATAGAAGTGGCCCAAAGGAGACGAGCGCCCAAGGACGACGAGCAAGTAATATCCGAGTACAGTGGGTGGCAGCACAAGCGGCAGGGTAATCAGTGAATCCAGAAGATTTTTGCCGCGAAATTCCTTGTGCGACAGGATGAAGGCAGTGAACGTGCCAAGGATCAGCACCAATAAGGTTGCAAGCGCGGCCACACGCAGACTGAGCCAGAGCGGAAACCAGTCAATTGGCTGAGCATTGGGCGCCATTGGGGACGATTATAGCCGCTGCGAAGCAGGGCACAGGATTTCCCCAATGCCAGAATCTTTGTTTTTCAACGCCGCCGGGCCAGCATAGCTGAAGAGGGCTACCAGAGATGAGAAGCGTTCACCAGTCCACAGTATATGCGCTAACTTTACCGTAAACAAAATGTCACGTTCCTTTAATCGAATCTTACCTTTCCGACATTAACTTTATCGTTGACTTCAACGCCAACGAATGATATGCTCCCAGAGAGGTTCTATGCACAATTACCTAGGCCTGTTGTCGCCCCACCGAATCCATCGACGGGTTGATTTCTGCTTTCGGCCCGCCATCTTTCTGCTCGCTGCGCTGCTGTTGCGTGTTTTGCTACCTGGACAGGAATTTCGCGGCACCTTTAGCGGCGTGGTAAGGGACGCTCAAGGAACCGGAATCCCCCGGGCCAAAATTACTGCTACCGAGACGCAAACCGGAACGAAGACGGACACGGTATCTGAGGATTCGGGTGCCTATACTATTCCCTTTCTAATGCCCGGTAAATATGAAATTTCCGTTGAGGCACAAGGTTTTCAGAAGTATGTACGCAGCGGCCTCACCCTTGGCGCAGGCGACCATCCGGTGGTAGATATCCGGCTTGATGTGCGTACGGTGCAACAGGCAATCACCGTAACAGCTGAGTCACCGCTGATTCAAGCTGCGAATGCCACTGTGGGTCAAATTATTACAAGCAAGGAAGTAGAAAACTTACCTGTCAATGGCCGGACCCCTTTGATGCTCGCCGATCTCGCACTGGGAGCAATGCCAGCCGCAGAGCCGGGCACGCAGGTGCGCCCTTTTGACAATGGAACTACTTTTTCTTTCACCCTGGGAGGCGTCGCGCGCGGCAATACGGAAATGCTGTACAACGGAGCGCCCAACGCCGGTTTCTCAAACGTAATGGCCTACAGCCCGCCGCAAGATGCTGTTCAGGAAGTCCAGGTGAGCGTTTTCGACGTCGATGCCAGCTTCGGGCACAGCGGAGGCGGCACGATCAATCAAGTTACGAAATCCGGAACCAACGAGCTGCACGGCGCGTTATACGAGTTCAATCAAGTCTCAGCTCTGGCCGCTAACCAATTTTTCTACAATGCCCTGGGCGTTCCGCGTCCAGCCTACCGCTACAACCAATATGGCGCCATGGCCAGCGGGCCGGTTTGGCTTCCCAAGATTTTTAACGGTAGGAATCGCGTTTTCTGGCTGTTCGCTTGGGAGGGCCTAAAGGATTCCGATCCCGCCAACTCACCGCGTGAGACGCCTACGCCCGTTAATTTTGCAACAGTGCCCACCGATGCCGAACGTCAGGGCGACTTTTCCGCGCTACTTAAGGCAAACAAGCCAGGAACTGACTATACGATCTATGATCCAGCGACAGGTGTGGTTTCCGGAAACCAAGTTGCGAGGAAGGCGTTTCCCAACAATATCATTCCCGCCAGCCGGTTGAACCCGGTGGCATTGAAATTACTGCAGTACTTCCCTGAACCGAATCTCCCCGGGCAAATCAACGGTTTTCAAAACTACTTGGTCAATGCCATCGATAGCGACAACTACGATAACGAGCTAGCTCGTGTGGATGTGAACATTACCTCTAATAACAAGCTTTCTGCGGATTTCCACCACAACTATCGTGCTCAGGATAAGAACAACTACTTCAACAATCTCTCGCAGGGCAATTATTTGTGGCGCCGCAATTTCGGCTCTTCGCTCGACGACATCTATACACTTTCACCTACGCTCTTCCTGGACGTTCGCGGAAGCTGGACGCATTACGAAGAGACCCTGGCTGGGCGAAGTGTGGGCAAAGTAAATCCGACCGATCTGGGATTTCCGTCTTACATTGCAGCCAACTCTGAGGGTTACCAGATTCCCTACATTGTGTTTACAAGCGCGACTGTTTCAGCGGGAAGCGAACCGAGCTTTCAATCTTTGGGTCTCAGTGGCGGCAGCAGCTATGACAACCTTTGGGATAGCTTTCAGCTCTTTAGCGACGTTGTCAAGGTGCACGGAAACCATACGATCAAAGTGGGCACGGACATCCGGGATTATCGCTGGAGCGCGTTCACTTTAGGCAACTCCTCAGGCACCTACACGTTCACTTCCGCCTGGACGAATGGGCCACTTAGTAACGCTGCTGCGGCGCCGCTCGGACAGGACTTCGCGGCCTTTCTGCTGGGATTGCCTTCTAGCGGTTCCATCGCTTTGGATGCCTCAAGCGCCACTTATGCGCATTACTATAGCGGCTTTATTCAGGACGATTGGCGCGCCACTTCGACCCTGTCACTGAATCTGGGTCTTCGTCTGGAGCATGAAACACCAGCTTACGAGCGCTACAATCGTGCCGTAAATGGGTTCGATCCGACGGCCCAAAACGGAATCGCTGCAGCGGCTGCGGCTGCTTACGCAGCTCATCCAGTACCTCAGATACCTCCCAGTCAGTTCAATCCACTGGGAGGGCTTACGTTTCCAGGTCCCAGCAACCGGGCTCTCTATCAAACAGAATCCTATCCTGTTAGTCCACGCTTTGGTTTTGCCTGGGCGCCGGCTAAGTTTAGTGGCAGCACGGTGATTCGCGGTGGAGTAGCCTCGTTCGCAGTGCCGATCGGTATAGCAGGTAGTGCCGAGCAGCCCAGCATCGCCACACTCACACTCAATCAGGAAGGCTTTAGTCAAACCACGCAATTCGTGGCCACAGGAAACAACTATCTTTCTCCGTCAGCGACGCTTTCCGATCCATTCCCGAGTGGCATCCTACATCCATCAGGCGCATCGGCCGGTGCGGCAACCTTCCTAGGGCAATCCATTAGCTTTTTCGAGCCGCAGGTGCGAAATCCCTACTACATCCGCTGGAATTTTGGTGTGCAGCGCCAGCTTCCTGGTTCCATGGTTCTGGAAGTCGCTTATATTGGAAGTCACGCGCTCCACCTTCCGATCAATACGCAGCTAAACTACATCCCACGGCAGTATTTGAGCACTTCGATCTTTCGCGATCAAAATACAATCAACTTGTTGAATGGCTCAGTCGCCAATCCTTTCTATAAGCTGCTTCCCGGTACTTCCCTTAATGGATCCACGGTCGCATTGCAACAGCTCCTGGTTGCTTATCCGCAGTTCCCTGTTAGTGGAGTAACACTACAGGGCAATGGAGCCGGAAGCTCTTACTATGAAAGCTTGAATATTCGGTTACAGAAGCGCTTCACAAATGGTTTGACGCTCATCAACAACTTTATTTACAGCAGTTTGATTGAACGCCTTTCCTACTTAAACGATTCCGATCCTGCGCCGGAAAAGCGCGTATCGAGTCTTTCGCAGCCCCTGCGCGAGGTGCTGGGTGCAACATATGAGCTGCCGATCGGCCGCGGCAAGGCACTCGATTTGCAGTCGCGCCTGGCCAATGCACTTATCGGGGGATGGAATCTCAATGGCATTCTGACTTTGCAAAGCGGACCAGTGATCGGGCCTTGGGGCAACGTGATTTACTTGGGAGGCCCGCTTCATTTCAATCCCAATCAACCCAACGGTCCCGCTTTTGACACTACCCAGTTCGTCACAGCCTCTAGCTTGCAGCCTGCCGACAATATTCGCTACTTTGACACGCAGTTTGGTAATCTGCGCCGGGCCGCCAGCAAAAATCTCGATTTCTCTGTAAGCAAGAACTTTGTCTTCACCGAGCGTACTTATCCACAGTTTCGCATCGAGACCTTCAACACGACTAATCATGTAACCTTTGGCGCACCGAACATTAGCCCCACTAGCACGAGCTTCGGACAGATTACATCGCAGGCGAACTCTCCCCGGGCAGTACAGCTTGGTGCGCGGCTCGTCTGGTAACTGCAAGAGCTCCAGCCTCGAATTCAGTTGGGCATGTGGACGGCATCCACTTCGGCGTTGCGCTTCGGGGGAGTGAGCGAACTGCTCTCCACCCATGCACTGAAAATCAGATCCCGGAGCATGGAAGAGCCTTCCGCCATGCGCAATGCAATAAAACGAACCGATTTGGGGGAGTTTGCAGTCAGTTCACCTGACTTCTGCAGTCGGTAGACATCCTCTGCATATGCGCTCTCTCTCTTCAGGTACTTGAGTTCTCCGATGAAAGGATCGCGAAGCCGCTGTAACGGCGATAGGGATGATTGAACCTGTGGCGCGCTTATATCTCCATCGTAGATCGCTTCATCTGCAACCTCTTCCAGGCGGTGATGAATGTCGGCATTTCGCGTGTAGCCATTCGGATCATCTCGTAAAGCCCAGCCTGCCAGATGGATGGAGGCATGTAGAGGCATGCATGCATCGCCTATGTAGTGCCCCAGCCAGCCAGCATAAAAAAGCACCGAAGCTTTGATGTCTGAAAGATCCGATCTGTCGATCGGAACGAGTTCTTTATAGTCTTTTGGACCAAATTCGCCGATGGCAATCCGGTAAACATGAAACGCTGCTTCGAGCCTTTCCCATATCTCTTCTGCCTCCCAGGGAAGCATCCCGACATATTGAGGCGTAAGAAGGGGAGCATCGGATGGCCGCTGATGTTGTAACTCATGGAGTTTTCTTAGAAATTCATAACGTTTTCTTGGTAGCGGGCCTATTGTTTCCGCAAGCTCCAACCGCAGAAAGTGATCCGGACCGGTAGTAGAGGCAAGTTCCGGTTCCAGACCGCGCTGCGTCCATCGATCCGGCTCTGGACCAAGATAAGAGATTTCATGCTGCGCCTCAGTTGTCCTCATGAAGGCAGGCAGGCTCGCGGGCAGGGATTGCGCGGCAATGAGATTGATCAAACGATGGCCGCGATTGGACCAACCCAGCGCGTGGCCGGACAAAAATAAAAAGAGTCCGCCTAAAATCCAAGCCGTAGCGCGATTTACCATCTTGCCCAATAGTAGCCCAATCAAGTCTCCGGCTTCTTTGTTTTGGCGTGAGCCTACAGGAGTTGAAACTTGGTCCAAACAGGCGTATGATGCGGCCAGAGAGGTATCACAGCCATGAACGTCGTTCCGCATTTGATTGCGTGGGGCATTCTGGCCCTCATTGTGGTAGCGCTGTTTCTCTACCATCGGTGGCTTGAAAATCATGAAGACCACTACATCCACTTACACAGCGATTCGCATGATGCGGCGATTATCAACACGCAAGCGATGCTCGCCAGGCGAATCGAAGTAGTGGATAAGATTAAGAACGCTTTGCTGATCGCAGTAATCCTGTATGCACTCGCGATTGCGAGTTTCGCCATTTACTCGGCCTGGAACTCGCCGCCGGCCTCCTAATAGAAAAATATCAGTAGTCTCGCAATTTGGAACGTGCGTAGTGGAGGAGAGAGCTCCGCTCATTTTTTGAGTACGGCGTCCCCGGCTAGCCAAAGTATCTTCATCTTCATCTTCATCTTCCCTGCCGGCGCTGCTTGAATCAAAGCAGCGCTCGTAGACCCGATCTTCTGCCGTATGTGAAACTTTTGACATGGCGACAGAAACAGTCGGTGGCAGTAAGGTTCGCGTGCCACATTTTCACAAAAAAAAGCAGGCTGGCCAGAAAATCACCATGCTCACCGCCTATGACGCCACAATGGCGTCTCTGCTGGACCGGGCCGGTATTGACGCACTTTTAGTCGGCGACTCGCTCGGAACTGTGATCCTGGGATATGAGACTACACTCCCCGTGACTTTGGAGGCGATTATTCACCACACAAAGGCAGTCTCCCGCGGAGCGAAGCGCGCACTGGTGATTGCAGACATGCCCTTTCTCTCCTATCAAACGAGCGCTTCGGATGCGATCCGCAACGCGGGCCGGATCTTGCAGGAGGGCGGGGCGGCGGCAGTCAAACTGGAGGGAGGAGAGCCGGTGGCAGAAACTGTGCGCCGCCTTACATCCATTGGCATTCCCGTCATGGGGCACCTCGGACTCACCCCGCAATCGGTACACATGCTGGGGGGTTTCCGGCCGGTGGGTAAAACTTTGGAAGAGATGGACACCCTGCTCCATGACGCTTTGGCTTTGGAGCAGGCGGGTGTATTCGCGTTGGTGCTGGAATCCATTCCCGCGAATCTGGCCGGGAAGATCACACGCAGCCTGACGATTCCCACAATTGGAATAGGAGCTGGTCCGGAATGCGATGGACAAGTGCTGGTCAGCTACGATGCGTTCGGCTTGTTCGATGCCTTTGTGCCGCGTTTTGTCAAGCAGTATGCGAAATTGGGTGAAGCGATCATCGCAGCCACAAAGGAATATATCGCGGATGTGGAAGCGAGCCGATTCCCCTCCGCACAGCATACCTTTCAAGTGCCGGGCGTTTGATGAAACCGGAGCTTGTGCGAAGCATTGAAGCAGCCAGAGCGCGCTCCAGGGAGTTGCGCCAGAAAGGCCGCCTTGGATTCGTGCCCACGATGGGAGCTTTGCACCGCGGCCATGGGGCCCTCATTGAACAGGCCCGAAGAGAATGCGCCGCGGTTGCCATAAGCATTTTTGTTAATCCAATCCAATTTGATCGCAAAGAAGATTACCAGCGTTATACGAGGAACTTACCGGCAGATGTGGCCTTTTGCGCTGAGCTCGGAGTAGACCTGATTTTTGCTCCTGAAGTGGAAGAAATGTATCCAACAGAGCAAAAAACATTTGTTGAAATTACGGATTTATCCAGTCACTTTTGCGGCCAATTTAGACCGGGACATTTTCGGGGTGTTGCAACGGTCGTCGCCAAACTTTTTCATATTATTCAACCAGATATCGCCTATTTTGGAGAAAAAGACATTCAGCAGCTCACAATTGTGCGTAAAATGGCCGAGGATTTAAATTTTCCCCTGGCCATATCATCGGTTGCGACGGTAAGGGAACCGGATGGCTTGGCTCTCAGCTCTCGCAATGAGCGTTTGACGGCAGAAGAGCGGCGCCTCGCCCCGGCCTTGTTTCAAGCCCTAGAATGCACACGCAAAGCAATTGAGGCTGGGGAAGGCGTGAGCGAGGCAAAACAGAAGGGTTTGGCGATATTACAAAAAATTCCACAGATGCATGTCGAATATTTTGAAATCGCAAACCCTGATATGCAACCTGTATCAGAAATTACGGGTCCAGTCCGGGTTTTAGCCGCTGTATGGCTAGGTCAAACCCGGCTTATTGATAATGTATTAGCACTAAAGCCAGGCAAATAGACAAGTTCGGTTTCGTTTATTTGGGCCCGCGATTTATCTTTACTCATGAGCTTTTAGAAGCTGTTTCCATCTTGCCCAAGCTTCCTCTCGAGCCTTTACATTTGCAGCGTGGTTTGGTTCATCTCCGGAGGGATTTTGGCCTAGCCGCATGAAACCATGGCCCGCCCCTTGGTAAACGACAGGCTCATAAATCTTTCCGAGAGCTTTCATGGCCTGCTCGGTTGCGGGGATTGTGGCGTCGATCCGCTCATCATTGCCGCCGTAGAAGCCATAAACCGGGGCCTTGATCCGGGCCAACGCTTCCTTGGGGGGCGGAGGGCCATAGAAGACAAAGGCAGCGGCAAGATCCATCCGGTTGGTAGCAAAACGAAAGCTCTGGCCTCCACCCCAGCAGAAACCCGCGACGAACAACTTCCCATTCGCGGCCGGAAACTTCAGAGCACGATCGGCCGTTGCATTTAAATCAGCGGTTATCTGATCCGGTTTTAAATCCCGAATGGCCTCCATAACGGCATCCTGCGATGGAAAACTGTTGGTTCTGCCCCCGTTTGGCCCCATGCCGGACAGCAGGTCCGGGGCAATGGCGATGTAGCCTGCTGCAGCAAGTTGGTCAGCCACGCTTTCCACCCAATCGGTCATACCAAAGATCTCGTGAATCACCAGAACGACGGGGCTCTTCCGGCTCGACTCCGGATACACCACAAAGGCAGCCACAGAGCGACCATCGTGCTGCACCGTGATCCATTCCCGATGGCGCGGCGAGCGCTCCAGTTGCTGACGGGCCCAATCCTGGGCACTTAGGGAAACGACGGAAAGAAGAAACAAAAGGATAGTTCGGGTCATTTCACCTTTGTACAACCAAACGCCTGGACTTTGCGCAAAAAAAGAGCTTAAGTTTTGAGACTTGCCTCCCGATGAGTTCACTTAGATTTAAGAAATGACCTACCGCTCGCTATTTCGGATGTTCTCCTCTGATTTAGCCATCGATCTGGGCACAGCAAACACGTTAGTGTATATCGCCGGGAAAGGAATTGTTGTAAACGAGCCGTCCATTGTGGCAGTCAACCGCACTTCGGGCGAGATTATCGGCTGTGGCACCGAGGCAAAGGAGATGCTGGGGCGTACGCCCGGCAATGTTATCGCAGTGCGACCGTTGCGCGACGGCGTGATCGCCGATTTCAAAATGGCAGAAAAGATGCTGAATTACTTTATCCAAAAGGCACATAGGCGCAAGAGCCTGGTGCATCCGCGGATTGTAATCGGCGTACCCAGTGAGACGACTGAAGTGGAAAAACGCGCCGTTTTGGACTCCACCTATCGGGCTAAAGCGAGCGAAGTGCACCTGGTAGAGCAAGCGATGGTAGCCGCGCTAGGAGCGGGGCTGCCCGTTACAGAGCCGAGCGGCAATATGGTGGTGGATATTGGCGGCGGAACCACCGATATCGCGATCATCTCCCTGAGTGGCATTGTCTATTCGCGCTCGCTGCGCGTTGCCGGAAACGAGATGGATGAAGCGATCATGAATTATGTCAAGCGCAAATACAACCTGCTGATCGGCGAGCGCACCGCAGAGCGAGTCAAAATCGAGATTGGATCGGCGGACCGACTTGAGAAGCCGCTCAGTGCAGAAATAAAGGGTCGGGATTTAATTCGCGGCCTGCCGAAAGCGGTGACGCTAACTGATGACGAAGTGCGCGAGGCGGTTTCCGAATGCATTACCGCGATCTTAGGAGCGATTCGAGCCGCCCTCGAACGCACTCCGCCGGAGCTGAGCAGCGATATCAGCGAACGCGGCATCATTCTGACGGGCGGCGGCTCACTGCTCCGGGGCCTGGATGAGAAAATTCGCCAGGAAACAGGCATGCCGGTTCTGCTAGCGGAACAGCCGCTGGCGTCGGTGGTACTGGGAACGGGCAAAATGATTGAGGATTTTCGGCTGTTACGCAAAATGGCGCTGAATTAAGGCTTGCCATTTCCAAATTAGGGCGGAAAGAAGGCCGCCTGAGTGCACCTTGCTCAGGCGGCCATTTTTTGTGACCCACTCGGCCACATGGCCAGCTCAATAAACTCCGCTTCATAGCGGGCTTGCTCGTTCGGGTCTGCCGCTGGCCGCAAAATACGGCAGCACTCCCGCAGAGCTTCTTCAAGAGGCTTGTCGTGCGCTTTCTCGCCAAGCACAACGCGGACCAGCTCTTGAGCTGCATGGCGCGCTGCCTGCGGCGATTTGGCGAACATCAAAGCATCGTAGAGATCATTAATACGTTTAGAAAGTACAGGCATTGTGCTCAATTATTTGGATGCGACCTGAGGCCCTCTAGATGCCAAAGGGAAAGCATCATCTGCTAGAGATGACGCTGAAACCAGTCGACTGTTAGCTCCGCCACTCGCTCGAGCGCGCCGGGCTCTTCGAATAGATGACCTGCGCCCGGAATTATTTCGAGTTTTTTTGGGCATGTAAGCTGCTTTAGAGCTTCCCGGTTCAACCTGACGACCGGTTCGTCTGCTTCGCCGACGATCAGGAGTGTGGGTGCATGCACTTGCGGTAAAGCCGAACCAGCCAAATCGGGCCGTCCGCCACGGGAAACAACGGCTCGGATGCGGTCGGGGAAAGCAGCAGCGGCCACCAGCGCCGCAGCGGCGCCTGTGCTCGCCCCGAAATAATCTACCGGTAAATCCGCAGTGTCTGCCAGGGTCGCCACATGTTCGGTGGCCTGCATCAAGCGTTCGCCTAGCAGCTCGATGTCAAACCGCAAATGCCCTGTTTGCTGATCCACCTCTTCTTCAGCGCTGGTAAGCAGGTCCATCAGCAAAGTTGCAAATCCGGCATTTTGCAGGATTTTAGCTATAAACCGATTGCGTGGGCTAAAACGGCTGCTGCCTGAGCCATGCGCAAACAAAACAAGCCCGCGTACGTTTTGGGGAATGCTGAGATCCGCGGTGATACCAGCGGGTGGAATCTCAAGCGTGCGCTCGTAAACGGCCGTAGCTGGTTGCGTCATGGCAACTCCCATATCTAAAACAGAGGCACCCAAGCTCGGTTTTCTAAATCCTAGCTCCCATTTTTTGGGATCGATCGTACAACCGAAACGTTTCGCGGCAAGGTGTAATCCTAGGTTTCGACCGCCGCGATTCACCCGGAAGTTTCAGAATTTAGAGTGATTGACCGTTTTGGATAGATCAGCC
>Ga0209062_1003498_pt1 | contig 18042 bp, 19 predicted proteins | sample Coa_R2_2_FD_187158 | JGI IMG/M metagenome (GOLD analysis project Ga0209062, IMG submission 187158) | Surface soil microbial communities from Centralia Pennsylvania, which are recovering from an underground coalmine fire - Coalmine... | ecosystem: Environmental > Terrestrial > Soil > Unclassified...
AGGCACGCCAGACCGACGATCGTCTTGAAGATCGAACCGGGCGCGTAGTTTTCCTGAGTCGCGCGGTTTTTTTGAGCGTGAAAGTCGCTGATGCGCTGCCATTCCTCGCGGGAGATTCCCTTGGGATGAATGAAAGCATTCGGATTGAGGGTCGGCGAGGAGGCCATTGCCAGGATATCGCCGGAGCGAACGTCCATCACCACGACGGCTCCGCGCGTGCTTGGGCCCTGCACATTTCTCAGGGCGTTTTCGGCGGCTTGCTGGATCTGCAGGTCGATTGTTAAAACCACGTTGTGGCCCGGCTCCGCCGGACTCCAGATGTTCTCCGTCTGGCGGTATCCGAGATTGTTTACCAGAACCGATTTGGCGCCGGCGGTTCCGCGCAGTTCTTTATCGTAGCCGTACTCGATGCCCAGCTCTCCTCGATAATCCGGCAGCCGGTACGAGAAAAACGCCTCCTCGCCTACGGTCGAATTGTCGTCTCTCTTCAAAAACCCGAGCAGGTGCGCGGCTGTCGTTTGATGGGGATAAACGCGAGTGGACTGCACTTCGATGTCCGCCCCCAGGGAAGTCGTGAACTGTTCCTCAAACCTCGCGATGTTGGTCGGGTCCAGGTCTTCGATGATGGGGTAGGGCAGCGCCAACCGCGTCTCGTAGTGACGCTCAAACTTTGACGGCTCGAAAACGGCCGGTTGTTGAAGCCGGTGCGCGACCTGCATCACGACGTTGCTGGCCACTTCGGCGCGCGCCATTTCGCGCAGATCATTCTTATTGGCACTCGAGAGCGAAAATTGGCGGCGCTCCTGTTTGGAAAGCCGCCGCCCGAGTTCCTGCTGGTGTTGCGCAAGCTCGCGGGCTTTTTGAGCTTTTTCGCGCGATAACGCTTGAAGATACGCAGTGTCGAATGGTTTGCGGAGGTCTTCCAGGTACAGGCTGACATTATAGGTCGGCCGATTCTCCGCCAGGACTCGATGATTGCAGTCGAGTATGCTTCCACGCACGGCCGGAATCCGAACCGTGCGGAAGGACTGGGTCTCAAGGGATTCCTGGTACTCCCGGGCCGAGACGACTTGCACCCACCATAACCCGGCGAGAAGGACGCCAAGCCCGGCGAGGATCAGCACGGAAAGCATCCGCAGCTGGGGATCGCTCTTCTTAAGCTGATCAAAAACTATCATCGACCCCTCCTTATCTCGCGGTCGGGTCGAAAACTCGTTTCAACCACCGGCGCGTGGGAAAGCATTTGCTGCAGCCATTCGAAGATAAAAAATAAAACCGGGGTCGCAACCGCCCCACCCAGGCTCATGACGATTAACTGCCAAAGAGTGCCCCAGCCCAACTGCGGGGCACGCCCGGCGGTGAGCAGGAGCAACAATTGCATCAGGGGCACGGCCGCGCTGGCAGCCAGGCCCAGGACGGTCTGGGCAAAAACCTGCTGTTTCAGGATCAAATCGCGCCAGACATGCGTGGCCAGCCCGGCTACAAACAACGGCAGCACACTGATGCCGAGCGGATTGGCCGAAAGCGAATCAAACAGCAGGCCCCCAAGGCCGGCTACCAGGCAAACCGTTGAGAGGCTTCCGCACAGCGCAGCGTAAATCGTGAGCGCCGGCAGCAGATCGATCTGAACCCCCAGTAACCGGCGGAACACCTGGAACGCCGCTTCCCAGAATACCGCAAGGAAAGTCGCTGTGGCTACCAGGATGGTCGAAATCCAGTTCATGGTTCCATGATGATCCAGACTTCCTCCAATGCGCCGAGGTCCGCCGCCAATTTTACCCGCGCGACAGCGGACATCCCGTAATCCTCCGAGCGCGCATCGAGTATTTTTCCAACAAGTATGTCCTTGGGGAAAATGCCTCCCAGGCCGCTGGTCCAAACGCTCTGGCCCGGTTTGAGATCGGCGGTTCGCGATAAATAGCCCAGTTCGACAGTCCCGCTCTCCAGCGGACCGGACCCGGAAATGACGCCCGTGTCCCGGCTGGCGTTGTCCACTCTGGCGGCCACTTTGCAATTGGGATCTCCGACCAAAACGACTTGCGAGCGTGTGAGGCTTACCGAGGAAATCCGACCGACGAGTCCATCGGTTGTCAGAACGGCCGAATTGACTTTGATGCCGTCGCGGCTGCCCACATCCACCTGGACGGTTCTCCACCAGTTGGAGGGTTCAAACAACACGACGTGGGCCGGTTTAAGTTTCCAGGGTTTGTTGGGTTGCCATCCGAGGAGCCTGCGAAGTCTTTCGTTTTCGCGCACCATTCCTTCGGTTTGCATGGCTTGAAGGCGCAGTTCCTGGTTTTGGCGTTCGAGCACCTCGCGCTGCCGAATCAGTTCGGAGCGGGGCAGAACCGTATTGGCCAGGCGAGTGCCCTGTTGTTGCACCGTGTTGGCCAGGCCAAACAGCGGGACATACAAACTGCCCAGGCCCAACTTCATTCGGGCAGTGATCCTGCCCGGCAAGTTCAGAATGACCAGCGTCAAAAACACACTCAGACCCAACGCAATATAATGCGCACGTTTTAGCATCTCGTTCACGACCCGGCTTTGCTGAACTGGACCGGCCAGTGCGCGCGACCCGATCGGAGATCCGGCGGCCAACGCGCTGCAAATCAGGCCCGTGCTCCGGGACCCGATGCCTCAGCGGGATGAGAGGTGGGAATTACTTGGAATTGGAAGAAACGCGCTTAAGAAATTGGAGTTCCTGCAAAACCCGGCCTGTGCCTTCGGCGACCGCGCTGAGCGGGTCGTCGGCGATGTGGACCGGCAGGCCTGTTTCCTCGGCCACCAGCCGGTCGATGCCGCGCAACAGCGCGCCACCTCCCGCCATGACGATTCCGCGGTCCACCAGGTCGGCGGACAACTCAGGCGGGCAGCGTTCGAGGGTAATGCGGACAGATTCCAAAATGCTGGAAAGCGGCTCTTGCAAGGCTTCGCGGATTTCTTCGGACCGGATTGCCAATGTTTTTGGCAATCCGGCGCTCAAATCCCGACCCTTGACTTCCATGGTTAATTCCTGCTCCAGCGGAAAAGCAGAGCCAATGCGTATTTTTATCTCTTCCGCGGTGCGTTCACCTATCATCAAGTTGTAGGCTCGTTTCATGTGCGCAACGATCGTCTCGTCAAATTCGTCTCCGCCTACCCGCAGGCTCCGGCTGAAGACGATTCCTGCCAGGGAGATGATTGCGATTTCGCAAGTGCCTCCCCCAATATCGACGATCATGTTGCCCGCCGGTTCATGAACCGGCAGTCCAACCCCGATTGCCGAGGCCATCGGCTGCTCAATCAAGTACACCTCACGCGCCCCGGCATGCGTCGCCGAGTCTTTAACCGCTCGCTTCTCGACTTCCGTAATCCCTGAGGGCACGGCGACCACTACGCGCGGCGCGATGAGTTTTCGATGGTGTACCTTCTGGATAAAATGGCGGAGCATCGCCTCGGTAATTTCAAAGTCTGCGATGACTCCGTCCTTCATTGGCCGAATGGCCACGATGTTTCCAGGGGTTCTGCCAAGCATCCGCTTGGCTTCTTCGCCGACCGCCAGCACGTTGGTGGTGCCTGCTTGAATTGCAACGACAGAGGGTTCCCGTAGAACAATTCCCCGATCCCGCACATAGACGAGCGAGTTTGCCGTCCCAAGATCGATGCCAATGTCGTTGGAAAACAGGCTTTTAACTTGCGTCAGCATGAATTCGGCCTAACAAGCGGGCAAGTTAAGAGACACTGCCACTGGCGGTCAAGACTATTAACCCGGCTTGGGATTGACCGCTTGGGAGATTATTGAGACTTGATAACCGGGGTTTTTGGCCGGTAATTGCTGCGGACCCTAATTCCAATTACCATTGTTCCTCCCTAAATTCCCCAAGTGAAAACCAAACTGAAAGTTCTTATTTAGGCACTGTCGTGGCCCGGGCCAGGCGGTCCAGGTCTCTATTGCCGAACTGGTCGGTTTCGGGGGCTGCGACCTGGAGAGTTCGAGGATCGGCAGGACGCCAGACTTCAGAATGGCCGTCCCCAAAACTCAGCGTGAAACTGAAGTTGTGACGGTGGTCGGAAAGTGCCGGGAAATCGAACCAGGTATGAGCCGATGGGTCGCTTAAGAAGAATCCGTCATTGATGCTTCGTTCGTCCTCGTCGATCAGAACCCAGAATTCCGAAGGCCGCGCCAGGTCGGAATCTTTGGCGAAGAAATTCACGTAACCGATCGCGGTGTCGGGGATAGGGGGCAAACCGGGGTCGCGAGCGCCCATGAAACAGTTCATCGAGTAGCTTCGCACGGTGGGAAGGGTCTTGCCGCCGACCGCGACTCCCATGTCGCCGGGGCAATGGTACGTCGCGACATTCGGGGCGTAATGGAAAAGTTTGCCTTCCTTGATTAGTTCGGCGTTAACCGCATCGGAGCTGTTGGTCATGTTTCCCTGGACCCAAACATCAGGATTGCCGGGGAAAGAAGGCACCAGGTAACCGTTGTTGTCGGTGTAATACATTTGCCAGGCCACCCCGAGTTGGCGCAGGTTCGAGAAACACGCGGTGCGTTGCGCTTTGATCTTCGCCCTGTTCAAGATCGGCAAGAGCAGTGCGGCGAGGATCGCGATGGTAGCAATGACGGCCAAGAGCTCGACCAGCGTAAAGCCCTGCCGTCGAATTGACTTACCCAAATGCATATGAGGCCAATTCTGCTTCGCTGTGCTGAACCCAACCATATACAGAAACCTGACCCTCGTGCAAGAATTATTCCACTTTCCGCACCGCCAGGAACGTGGGTTGTTAGCCCCAGCCCAGCATTTTGCCAAGATGAAACGCAGCAAAAGCAAAGGACCACGCCAGGACCGCCATGTAGAACCACTGGAAAAGAGGCCACTTCCACGAATTGGTCTCTCGTCGCACGATGGCAACGGTACTGACGCACTGCAACGCAAACACGTAAAACACCATCAAAGTTATCCCCGTCAAAACCGTGTACACGGGCCTGCCATCCGGCCATTTCTGCGCTTGAAGCATCTTGACCATGTTCCCCCGGCTCGATTCGGAGCGGTCATATTTACCGACGTTGTAGACCGTGGCCATTGTGCTGACGAACACTTCGCGAGCAGCGAAACTCGTGACGATCCCGATGCCCATCTTCCAGTCGAACCCAAGCGGAGCGATGATGGGCTCGATGGCCCGCCCGAGTTGGCCCGCAAAACTGTGGCGCAGCCGCGTCCCGGCATGCTCGTTGTCCAGGGCTGCCAATTGGTCTTCAATCTTCGTTCCCGGGCCCTGATTGGCCGCGATTGCATTTGCGCCCGGACTTGTCGACGACGCCTGGCTTTCGATGGCGGCGCGCCGGGATGTGTAATCCTGTTCGGTGCTGGAATTGCGCGGGTACGTCGCCAGAAACCAGAGCAGGATATTGATGCCCAGGATCACTGTCCCGGCGCGGCGAAGGAAAAGCTTGGAACGGTCCCACATGTGACGGACCACCACCTTGAGCAAGGGCCGCTTGTATGGAGGCAGTTCCATGATCAGCAGCGGCGGTTCGCCTTTCAGAAGAGTCTTCTTGAACAACCACGCCATCAGGAGCGCGACGATGATCCCCAGCAGGTACATCGCGAGCATGGTCAGGCCGGCGAGTTTCAGAAATCCAAGCACCGTGATGTCCGGAATGCAGGCGCCAATCAGCAGGGTGTAAACCGGCAGCCGCGCCGAGCAACTCATTAGAGGCGCCACCAGGATGGTTACCAGGCGATCTTTGGGGCTTTCGATCGTGCGCGTAGCCATGATCCCTGGAATGGCGCACGCGAACGAGCTGAGCATCGGGATGAAACTCTTCCCGTGAAGACCGACCTTGCTCATGAGGCGATCCATCAGGAACGCCGCGCGTGCCATATAACCGGTGTCTTCCAAAAAGCCGATGAACAAAAACAACAACAGGATCTGCGGCAGAAATACCACTACAGCCCCGACACCCGCGATCACGCCATCGACCAGCAGACTGTTCAGATCTCCTGGGGGAATGAGATTCGCAACTCTGTTTCCAAGCCAATCCACTCCCGCCTGCAGCGCATCCATCGGTATGTGCGCGAAGGTGAAGATGCTTTGAAACATCACCGTCATGATCACCACAAAGACAATTGTCCCCCAGACCTTGTGGGTGAGGACCTTGTCGAGCTTATCACTGAAAGTTTCGCCCGGCGCAGCGGTCTGCGTCGTGACCGCTTCCTGGATATTGGCAACGCTGACGTAACGTCCCTCGATGACGGCGCCGCGCCAATCCACTCCAAGCGCGTCCAGCCGTTGACGCGAGGCGGCCACGGCTTCTGTGACACTTGCAGGATAATGACCCGTGCTGGAGCTCAGCGCTTTTTCGTTTCCTAAAATCAGCAATGCCTCTGCCGCGGGCCTTACAGTGCTCTTGCGGCCCGATTGTTCAATCATCCGGGCAAGCGACTCCGCCTCTTTGCTCAATTCAGTGGGCAACTCGCAGAAGGTTCGCCCGGCACGGGCGCGCGGACGACGCAACGCCTCGGACATCCCCACCTTTAAGGCCGCTACGCCCTCTCCCTCGCTGGCGATGATTGGAAAAACCGGCACGCCGAGCTCTCCTGCGAGTTTTTCCGGGTCGATGCTGTGGCCATTGTTTTGCGCCACATCAATCATATTTAGCGCAACGACGGTGGGATAACCCAGCTCGATTACCTGCGTCGCATAATAAAGATTACGCTGCAGATTCGAAGCATCCACCACAATGGCAACCAGGGACGGAGCAGGAAGTTCCTCCAGCCGGTTGAGGAGAACGTCGCGTGAGATTTGTTCATCCATCGATTGCGGGCTCAGGCTGTATGTTCCGGGCAGATCCAGGATGCGGACATTGAGATCGGCGGGGGCATCCAGCAGACGGCCTTCCTTGCGTTCAACGGTCACCCCTGCGTAATTGCCTACCTTGGCCCTGAGGCCTGTAAGCTCATTGAACAAAGTGGTCTTGCCGCAATTGGGATTACCCGTCAGCACGATGTATTGCGGTGTGGAAGTGCTTTTTCGCGGCGGCAAATCGGAAGAGGCCGATGAGATGTTGCCGGCAGGCGTCGCGAGGTCCGACGTGGCTTCCGGCAGGGGGGATTTGCTTTGAGCGCTGGAGGTTCCGGAACTCATCTCAACCTCGGCGCTGATGCTATTCGTTTGTGCGCACAAAGATCTGGTCCGCTTCGTGTTTGCGAAGTGTCAGGTTGTACCCGCGGACCTTGATTTCCACGGGATCGCCCAGGGGGGCAAAGCGAACGAGTTCCACGCGCGTGCCTACGAGCAAGCCCATCTCCATGAGCCGGGGACGGCTTTCGGGCGACAATTTGATTTCGACCACCGTCGCCGTTTGCCCTGCACCGACTGAAGTTAGAGGTTTAAGGGTCGCGGGAATGGTCACGGAAGTTCCTCAGATGCAGGAACCGTCTCAACCAAAATGGAGTCAGCAAGTTTCTCGCTGATGCCGAAGCGGGCATTGCACACCTGGCAAATGAAAGTCGATTCGCAAGCGACCACTTTGATCTGGCGATCTTCACACAGGCCAAGTTCTCTGAGGCGCTCCCGCATTTCCGGAGCTGCGGATAAGTGCTTGATGCACACCGTTGTACCTGCCTGAACCCGGCTCAAAGGGCAGACCTTCGGGCCGGCGCATTCGCCCTCCACGATACAATAGGTCCGCACTGGTCGTTTCTTCACTGGCCGCACCATAGGCTAATTAAGAACATGTTGCAAGAACCATTCCAGAAATTACTTATGGCCCGACCTCCGACGGAGCGCCGAGTTTTACTCGGCTTTGAAGCCCCGAACTCTTTCCAGCGCTGAGCGTTTCTCCAACCCTCTTTCGACCGCGTTGCCATCTCAATCGCAAGCCCCGCCGGGAGAAGCCTAAAGCCCCGCGTTTCAGTGTCGCGGAACTGGGCATTATACCCGGGCAATCAGACGACGCAGGCAGAATCTGGACGCATTCCAACCTCGGATGTCCGGCAAGCTTTATGCTTTTCTCACTCCTATGAAGCCGGCTGTATTTATCGAGAGGGACGGGATCCTGAACAAGGTTCGTGTGGATCGCCATCAACAGGTCACCCCGTCGAGCTCCGACGAGTTTAGCCTCAACACCGAAGCGGTGCCGTTGCTCAATGAAATGAAGGCCGCAGGGTTGCTGCTCATTGTCACCACCAATCAGCCTGGCATTTCCAAGGGCCATCTCTCCCGGCGTGAGTTGGATCGCATGCACCAGATGCTTCGGGCGACGTTCAAGGTTGATGATTTGCTGGTCTGTCCCCATGAAGACGCAGACCGTTGTCCGTGTCGCAAACCTAAACCCGGTTTGTTCCTCGAAGCCTCCTACAAATGGGGAGTGGATTTGAATCGTTCGTTTGTGATTAGCGACAAGTGGCAGGACGCCGAAGCGGCTCGGCGGGCCGGGGCAACCTCTTTGTTGCTCAAATCGCCATGGTTGGGAGATGTCCACCACGATTTCGTTCTGCCAACGCTTTCGACCCTGGTCGAGAAAGTTCTCCAACTTAGCTGCCCGCACAGCCTCGTGCCGGCGTAAGGTAAAAAGCAGCGGCGCGTCCACTTCAACGCTTGCTATTTCTGCGGCAGGCGCCACATTTTCGCCGGTCTAATTGTGTTCTCCTGGCGGCGCGGCGGGCGATGCTCAGCGTGAGTCAAACTCACGTGAGTTGGAGCGGGCCTGCCCATGCTCGACGGGATATTTCCGGTCTGTTTTAAACGCCCTTGTCCGAACCGAAAAAAATATATGTCTAAAGTCGCTGAGGATCCGAATGGCGAGCCGCGCTCGGGAACTTCCCGCGCATCCTGGAAAGAAATTGTGGCTCGGTACCAGCGGCCCAAAGCCAGCCGGGCAACCTGGCAGATCTTGAATACACTGCTGCCATACGCCGCTCTCTGGTGCTTGATGTATTGGAGTTTGTCGGTTTCGTTCTGGTTAACCGCGCCGCTGGTGCTGCTGGCGGGCGCCTTTCTCGTTCGCATCTTTATTATCTTCCACGATTGCTCGCACAGTTCATTCTTCAAAGCTCCTTGGGCAAACACAGTTTTGGGTTTCTGTACGGGGGTGCTGTGCTTCACTCCGTATCATCGGTGGCGCAAGGAACACTCCATCCACCACGGCAGCGCCGGTGATCTCGACCGCCGCGGAACCGGAGACGTCTGGACCATGACGGTGCAGGAGTACATCGAGGCTTCCCGCTGGAAGAAATTTGCCTACCGCCTGGCTCGCAATCCTTTTATCCTCTTCGTGGTAGCTCCGTTGGTGCTTTTTGTGGTTATCGAAAGGTTCCCCAAGCCCAACGACGGACGGCGTGAACGTCTTTCGGTTTACGCCACAAACGCGGCCCTTGCGTTGATGATCACCGGCCTCGGATTTCTATTTGGCTGGAAAGCTTATTTGCTCCTCCAACTAACCCTGATTCTCATTGCGGGTTCGGCCGGCGTTTGGCTGTTCTATGTCCAACACCAGTTTGAAGACGTCTACTGGGAACACGGCGCCGATTGGGATTATGAAAAAGCAGCCCTGGAAGGCAGTTCGTACTACAAATTACCGGGTATTTTGCAGTGGTTTTCAGGCAATATCGGCTTTCATCACATCCATCATTTAAGCCCGCGCATCCCCAATTACCACCTGGAACGCTGTCATCACGCTGAACCTATTTTTCGGGCAGTCAAACCCGTCACTTTATTCTCCAGCCTAAGGTGCTTTAAGTTTCGGCTGTGGGACGAGAGGACTCGAAGAATGGTGGGGTATCCTTCGGCCTGTTCGGACGGGCGCTGAGGTCCGGGGCCTCAACCTTTGAGCGACATCAAGAAGGTGAGCTCTAATCCCCAGGTTGATTTCTTTTTCAGAAGCCCTGGGAAATGGCAGAAAGAATTCCAAAAACTCAGGGACATCGTCCTGCGGTGCGGAGTGGAGGAGCAATTGAGGTGGGGTAAGGCTTGTTACACTGCCGACGGACACAACGTGGTTTTAATCCACGGGTTCAAGGACTATTGCGCGCTCCTGTTTTTCAAAGGGGCGTTGCTCAAAGACCCGGACGGAATCCTCGTGCAGCAGACCCCGAATGTCCAGGCCGCGCGGCAGGTTCGATTCACCAGCGTCGACGAAATTACGCGCAACGAGGCCGTCCTGAAGAGGTATATCCAGGAAGCAATTGCAGCCGAACGAGCCGGCCTGAAAGTGGCGCTCAAAACCACCGCGGATTTCAAGGTCCCCGCGGAGTTTCAGAACAAGCTGAAGCAACGGCCGGCTTTGAAAAAAGCTTTCGAGGCGCTTACCCCGGGACGGCAACGCCAGTACCTCTTGCACTTCGCGGCAGCCAAGCAATCCCAAACCCGCGAGTCCCGAATCGAGAAATGCGCCGAGCGAATTCTTCGTGGCAAAGGGCTGAACGATTAGGGCCGATTAGGGCGAGGACCACGCTTAACTATATCCAAATCCGGCTCGGTGTAATAACTGAACGCAGGAAATAGTCGGTCTCTAAACCCAAACCCGCCAGCCCCGGCGCTTCGCAGACGCGCAGTTTCCGCTCGCGCTTGGTCCGGGTAGAGCTGGTCGAAAGGTTCAAGAGGCATCGGGGCTTCCTTTTTTCCTTGCCGTTACCAGGCTTTCGGGCAAGGCAATCAACTCGGATCGGCTCCCATCCGGTTGCCACACAACCCGACCGTCGGACCTGACCCGGAGAATCACTCCCCGCGCAGTGCCGCGCAAGGTCTTGACCCGTTCGCCGGCGCGCAGTTTGGTCGACTCAGAAAGGCTTTCGACAATTTCAACCATGGCACCGCGGTCGAGCACCCCGGCGATGTAATGGGCCACCGCCGAACCAACTTCCCGTTTGCGGCCCGGCACAAGATCGCTGAACAAGGCGAACGCCAGTTCGCGTCCAATGGTGGCAAACGTATTGCCGTTGAAGAAAAGAAAAGGCGCCCGGCGGTGAAACTGGCGAAGTCGGTCCAGCATTTCGCCCAACGTCAGGACTTGCGACCGGAGCGCCTCCCACTCCTGCGCGCTCGCGCTTCCAGTTTCCGAGTTAATGCCGTGCTGTGCGCGACCTCTTTGGCACGCTCCTCGATTGATGCCGACGACAGACTGCCAGTCCCAGTTTTTGACAAATGCGGCTCGGGTTTGAAGCGGTGAACCGAGTCCTCCGCCGCCCGGCGGATGTCCTCCGCTGTCAGATGCTCCAGCAGGTCCACTCTCAGTTTCATCGGCCATAAGATAATTCCATTGGCGCAGAGGTTCAAGGCCCGTTGACGCCACCCGCCACACTTGATTGCCCTGATGGTATGAGGCGCTTCCTAGACCCCGAACTGTAGAGGCGTTCTGTAAAGCCCACCTCTCTCTCGAAGGCCGTGGCCAGTGAGCCGATCTGGCGGTCCACGGTAGAACCTGCGCAACCGGGCTAAAGCCGTCAGGGCATCATTGGCTTGGCCCGGCGTCAGGGTAGGAACCTGCGAACCTTTGCCGAGTTGTGACACAAGCGTATCGGCCGCACTCTTGGCCGCGCTGTATGTGGGGTAGACCTTCATCTGCCGCTTGCCGTTGACAGTCCAGGCAACACGGTAGAGCGGGTAACTTTCGGATTTCCGGTAGATTGTCACCCGGTTCTTCAAACGTTTAGGCCATTTCACGTCCGCCTCATTTTCGATTGCCTCTTTCTCAGGCTCCAGCCCGGATTCAGGCCTTTTCTGTGTCAGGGCTGTGTCAGGAGTGCCAGATCCTTCGACTTTCTGGGCAAAAGTGGTGCCCCGGCTAGGACTTGAACCTAGAACCAATTGATTAAGAGTCAACTGCTCTGCCAATTGAGCTACCGAGGCAAACCCGCAGGGCAAAAAGATTGGGGAACAGGGGTCATTTGTCAACAGCAAGGCGCATGATCGCCGAACGCGCGTCGCGGAACTGACGCAGGAAAACTTTAACAACGACGCTCTGGTCTGTGATCTTCCATTTCATGTGCGCCTGTCTCTGCCTGGTTCATCTTTGCGTCTTGGCGTCTTTGCGTGAGCCTACCCGTCGGGTGCGGGACTGATTTTGGTTTCACGCAAAGACGCTAACCTGACTTTCGCAACTCGACCCGGTTTTCAGAAAAATTCGCTCGAAGATTTTTGGATTTCCTAGGAAAACGAAGAAGGAAGATTCCAAATCGGCTTGTAGTGCAGACCTACCCTCTTCCGTCGGTTTGAGAAGCTGGTAAAGTCCTGCTTGATGGCAATCTTCCTGCGAGGGCATGAACGGCGCAAAGACGGAAAAACTAACACGTATTGGAGTTTGGTGGAGAACCGCCGGTGTGCGGGCGGCCGGGTTGTGCAAAGGCATGTCCTCTACCTGGGCAAGCTGACGCCAGCTCAGGAGTTGAGTTGGGAGAAGACGGCGGAACAATTCGGCGATAGCGCCAAGCGCAGCGAGTCTCTGCCCGGGTTGGCCACCGAGCGAGAGCTGCAGAGCCAGGAGGCGGCAGCCATTGCTGTTCACCTGAAGCAATTTCGGATCGAGCGACCGCGGCAATGGGGTGCCTGCTGGGTCGGGCTGACGGTCTGGAACTTATTGAAGCTATCGGAGTTTTGGAGCAGCCGCTTACCCTCCAGCCGGGAAGGGACCCGCTGGCTTAACGTGCTCATCACCTTGGTGATTTACCGCTTAATCGATCCGGGCAGCGAATGGCGCTTGCATCGGCAATGGTATGAGCAGAGCGCGCTGGGCGATTTGTTGGGGGAAGACTTCGGGCTGGTCGCCAAAGACAATCTTTATCGCTGCTTGGACCGGTTGCTAGCCCATCGGGAGGAACTCTTCAAATATTTGCGCGGTCGATGGCAGGACGAGTTTGGCGCCAAGTTCGACGTGTTGCTCTACGATCTAACGAGCACTTATTTTGAGAGCGATCCGCCTTTTGCTGAAAAGGACAAACGCCGATTCGGCTACAGCCGGGACAAGCGACCCGATTGTGTGCAGGTCGTCATCGCCTTGATTGTGACGCCCGAAGGTTATCCGCTGGCCTACGAGGTGCTGGCCGGCAACACCAGCGATAAAACGACCCTCAGGCAGTTTCTGGAAAAGATCGAAAAGCTCTACGGCAAAGCCAATCGGGTGTGGGTGATGGATCGCGGGATACCGACCGAGGAAGTGATTTTGGAAATGCAGCAGGCCGACCCGCAGATTCGTTACCTGGTGGGCACGCCCAAAGGACGGTTAACGCGGCTGGAAGCTCAACTGGTGAAATTGCCCTGGCAGCAGGCACGGCCTTCGGTGCGCGTGAAGTTGCTGCCCAAAGACAAGGAGCTCTACGTCTTTGTTGAAAGCCAGGACCGGCTCAAGAAAGAGCGGGCGATGCGTTTGCGCAAGCTGCGGGCTTTGATTAAACGGCTGCGGGAACTGCAGAACTTTAAAAACTCCCTCACCCGCGATGAACTCCTGGTGGCCGTCGGTCAGGTCAAAGAGCAAGCGGGCCGCGCCTTTAAGCTGTTGGACATTCAGTGGCCGCAGGAGGGCCAGGAGGTTAACGCCACAACCTTCACCTTTCGCCTGGCGCTGGACCGTTACCGACTGTGGTATCGGCGCGAGGGCCGCTACTTGCTGCGCACCAATCTGACGGAGACCAATCCCAAGGTGCTCTGGGAATACTATCTGCAACTGGTGGCGATCGAGGCAGCCTTCCGGAACCTGAAAGACGATTTGCAGATCCGTCCGATCTTTCATCAGAAACAGGAGCGGATTGAGGCGCACATTTTCGTGGCCTATCTGTCGTACTGCTTGCAGGTGACTTTGCAAGCCAAGCTGCGGCAGGTCGCCGGCGGACTCACGCCCCGCACCCTTTTGGAAAAGTTCGCAATGATGCAGATGATGGACGTGTTCTTCCCGACCGAGGAGCCGGGCAAGGAGTTGTTGTTCCGGCGCTATACCCAACCCGAGAAGGATCACCAGATGCTCTTGGCGCAATTGGGCTGGCAGTTACCCGAGCAATCGCCACCCAGAATCACCGTCAAAGGCCAACTGCTCGACTGAGGAGGTGCCTAGCCCGGAATCGGCGTGTAGTGAAGACTTTTCAGAGCGATGCCCCAAAAATCAGGGCTTTTAGCAAAGTCTATGGTCCAGTTGCGAAAGTCCGGCTAAGACGCAAAGGTTTTGGTCAGGAAGGCCATTAACCACCCGCTCAATGCCATCCTTCATCAGGTTGGCTCCGAAGTTCAGCACAAACCCCAGTTTGAGGCCTTTGAGCTTTAAATACGTAACAAGCTGTTCGCGTGGACCTTGCCGATTTGTTCAACTGACTTCAGCTCCAAAATAACTTTGCCCTCCACGATGATGTCGGCCCGGAACCCCTCCTCAAAGCGGATTCCGCCATAAACAATAGGAACCGGGACCTGCCGCTCCACCCGCAATCTCCGCTCCTCCAACTCCCGGGCGAGCACCACCTCATACACGGTTTCGAGCAACCCGTGACCAAGCTCCCGATGGATCTTCACCGCCGCATCCACGACCAACTTGCCGATTTCGTTCTCCGTCATCTTTGCATCTTTGAGTCTAGTTCTTTACCGCAAAGATTTTGGTCTGGAAAATCCTCACGAGTAATCCCGTTTTAACATGCCTGGTGCTCATTACCCGGCCCTGTCCTATTTGAATCACTCATGCCCCAGCGTGTTGCTCTTGACGCTACAGCCGTTGGGCGGGTGAATCCAATTTGTAAATTTTCGTTGCCCTTGGGCAGCGTGGTGTAGATTGGTCTTCCTCGCGGTGGCTGGAGTTCTTCGTCTTTATTGAGACTCGCAACCGCGGCGTCTATTGACGAAGTACCACGAACAGGGTCTCGTGACGGGTGTAAAACTCCATCAAAAGCGGTATGCAGCGAGAGGGATAAGACCGGAACAACACTCGAGCCTGGACCCCGCCGCTGGTGCGCATTCTCCTTGCATCGAGATTTGTTTGCGGCAAGTTCTCGATGCGAGCTTCCCCCGGCTGCGCAACCGTTACCCGTTTCAAAGGGTGATCGCCATGGTGATTTCGGACGTCCAATACGACGGCGCGATTGATTTCCGGTTATGTTTCGGCGTGCCGGGCGCCTTTCACGATGCCTGATTCGATTACCAATTCATTGGCGACCCACGTCCCGGGAAAATATGATCCCCTGCCATTTTTCATCATTGTGGGTGCGGCCATGCTGATCCTTTTTATCTGGGATCACAGACGTCAACGCGCCCGGGAAAAACAGAAGAGCAAGGGCCTTTTTGACCGCTGAAGTCCATGGCGCAGCCTCCGAACATCCGAATCTTGCTTTCGCTTGACCCCATTTTCCACCTGCCTGCGTTGTCTCCAGTGGTTGCGCGCTGCACCAGCTGGCGGGCGTTTATCAGGGTCCGGCCACTCCGGCAATTTGACTTTGTCAAAGTCCAGGGCCTTGGCGTTGAGGTTCAGGTAAATGGTAAGTTCGTCGGGGCGCGCCTGGGAAAAATCGAGCTGCCACGGGCTGTCCCGGCTCTGTTCGTCGTCGCGGCCGTGGTAGAGAACAAGGCGCAGGCTGATGCCCTGCAGCTTGCGTAATGCGCCAAAAAAGTCATTTTGACCAGCGCGGCCCAGGTGGTGAATGTTTACAGCATGGCGAAGAACATCCGGTTTGGGGATCTCGTGCGCAACTCGGGCCGGCCCAAGACTGTCGCTCTTTGGGTCAAACCGGAGGACAACCCAGCCGCGGCTCGCGCGATCAAGGAAAACCGCATCTTGACGGTGCTGCAAGAGAGCGGCAGGAAAGATCACGGTTTAATCGGTTTCAAGGTCCTGCCTGGGGCTTTGTACCTGGAATTCCCTAGAGCCTTGCCGCATGCGGACGATGCCATAGTCATCGGCATCAATTACCAGCTTCTTGAAGAACCGGTCGTTCCCGAAAAGGACCGGGTGAAGCCCGCGAGACCGGCACCTGTTCACCGAACCGCTCGAGCCGATGCGCCGTCCAATGACGTGCTTGATCTCGTTAGGGAGGTCGCCCCCAGGGAGGAGGAGCCGAAGAAGCCGCAGCCGCAGAAGTTCTCGATCACCGTACGGCGCACCGCGAGCGTTGAAGACCAGATCACCGTAAAGGCCTTGGATCGGGCGGATGCGGAGCAGCAGGCGCTAGAGAAGGCGAAGCGCAAGCCGTTCAGGCCAGGAAAAGCAGTCCGAGCGGAAGTGGTGAAGTAGCGGAGGCGCTAGGCTTAGTCGTCACAGTTATGGCAAAGCAGGCTCCCGCGTCGATTTGACCTCGCGATTTTGCTTGTCTCTGCTGGTCTAATTGTCTAAATGAGCACGGGTTATCACCTTCGTTTGAGCGAATGACAGGTTGATGAGGCGCTAACAGTCCACGTTGCTGATTATGAGTCTAGACTTACGTACAACGATCATTGCTGTCGCTGCAGTCACCCTTTTGAACTCGTCCAATGCGACAGACCGTTACGTCTCACCTCTGGGAGGTCACGTGCCGCCCTTTACGGATTGGTCATCAGCGGCAACCAACATCCAGGCCGCGGTGGACGCCAGCGCGGCGGGTGACCGGGTGTGGGTGACCAATGGAGTATATGCCACGGGTGGCGCGGCCGGTCCCGGCGGCACACTCACCAATCGCGTGGTGGTTACCAAGGCTTTACTACTGCAAAGCGTGAACGGACCCACAGTCACCGTGATTGCCGGAGCTGCAAGTCCAGGGACCACCAATGGCACGAGGTCAATTCGGTGTTTATGGCTGGGGGATGGGGGGACGGTGAGCGGGTTTACCTTGACGCAAGGGGCGACGGCGCAGTCGTTGAACGCTGACGGCAGCGGGGGCGGGGCTTATTGCAATTCGGCTGGCGCGGTTTTGACGAACTGCATGATCACGGGGAACGCAGCTTACTTCAATGGAGGCGGCGTGTTTCAAGGCACAGTCAACGCCTGCGTTATCAGCAACAATTTTTCGAGAAACGGGGCCGGCGTTTACAACGCGTGGCTGAGTGATTCCCAAATCGGTGGGAACCATGCCAGCGTGGCGGGAGGCGGTGTCTATTGCTCCTCGAACGGAATTCTCGTGGCCAGGTCGATGGTTTGGGGGAATTCGGCGGTAATGACCGGGGGCGGCGCGTACCAGGGCACGTTGACCAACTGCAATCTGGAGAACAACCAGCTTCCATTGAGTGGGCAAGGCGGCGGCGTCTACGCGGGGTTGCTTCAGAACTGCATAGTGCGAAGCAATACCGCGGGTCTTGGCGGTGGCGTTTACGATTCGGTAGTTGTGGGTTCGGCAGTGGTCGGCAATTTCGGTGGAGGTTTCTACGCCTCTTCACCCGCGGCAGGTCGGCTTCTGAACTGCACGGTTACAGGCAATCCTTATGGCGGGGCACAAGGCGGGTCCGCGGTTAATTCCATTCTCTATTATAATGGGACGCTTCAAGAACAGACGGCGAATTACATCGGAACAACGCTGACCAATTGCTGCACCGAACCGCTTTTGATGCGCAACCTGGCGGATGGCGTGCCTGGCGCGCCCCTGCTGATGAGTGATGGGATCCACTTGCAAATCGGTTCGCCTTGCATCGGGGCAGGTTCCGGCGCTTACGCCAGTGGAGTGGACCTGGAAGGTCGGGCGTGGGCTGGTTCGCCGGCTATTGGTTGTATTGAGTGGAGCCATAAACCGGTGCTGGTCGGCCAGCCGCGCGTGATGCCCGGAGTTGATCCCGGGCAGGCGCAAATGGTGTTTGAATTGGCAGGCGAACAGCCTTATTGCTGGTGGACTAAGGACGGAGTTTTAATTGCGGACGATGGGCATTTCGGGGCTTCCCACAGCAACGTTTTATCCATCGCCAATTTCAATATTTCGGATGCGGGGGCATACCAGGTGGTGGCCAGCAACAGTTTTGGGATGGTGACCAGCGCGGTGGTGAGCGTGAAGGTGGCGTGCGTGGATGCCAGCGGTTTAAACCCTAGTGCGCCCTACACCAACTGGGCAAGTGCTGCAACCAACCTGCAGGATGCGATCGACGCCAGCGTGACGGGCGCCGTCATCCTGGTAACCAACGGCATTTATGGCACTG
>Ga0209062_1003499_pt1 | contig 18030 bp, 14 predicted proteins | sample Coa_R2_2_FD_187158 | JGI IMG/M metagenome (GOLD analysis project Ga0209062, IMG submission 187158) | Surface soil microbial communities from Centralia Pennsylvania, which are recovering from an underground coalmine fire - Coalmine... | ecosystem: Environmental > Terrestrial > Soil > Unclassified...
GGAGGATGCGGCACAGATTCAATACAACATCGTGCGGGTGGATGGTCAGAAGTCGACCTACATACCGATCATGAAGCAGGGTGGAGACACCAACACGATTCAAGTGGTGGACCAGTTGCGGGAGCTGCTGAAGCATCTGGTGAACCTGCCGCCTACTCTCCAGACGAGCCTTTTGTTTGATCAGTCCACCTTCGTCAAAGAAGCGATTCATACCGTTTTACATGAAGGCCTCATGGGTCTCGTTCTCACGAGCATCATGATCCTCCTGTTCTTGGGCAACTTTCGTGCCACAGGGGCCGTATTACTTTCCATACCGCTCTCTGCTCTAGCCACCTTTGTCATTCTCTACATGATGGGCGCCACCGTGAACACGATGATTTTAGGCGGCATCGCACTCGCTTTCTCCCGTGTAATTGACAACTCGGTAATTTCCCTCGAGAACATCTTCCGCCACATCGAGCTTGGAGAGCTTCCCAGAATTGCCGCAGAACTTGGTGGCGCCGAGGTCACACTTGCGGTACTAGCAGCCACTCTGGTGGACGTTGTAGATTTTTTCCCGGTGACTTTTCTCTACGGCGTCAGCAAATTCCTCTTTTCGGCGCTTGCCCTCGCCTTTTGCATTTCCATGCTCATCTCCTTCGTCGTGGCGATGACAGTCATTCCGCTGTTCTGCTCACGTTTCCTGGGGAATGTAGCCCACTCCGGAGCACACGCCCACGCACCCGGGCATGTTCCAGTAGAGACCTCGCGAGGAGGCAAGCTCTCTTTGTGGGCAAGATTTAATGCCGGCTTTAACCGTGGCTTTAACAGGTGCCTCGATTTCTACGAATACTGGGTGCGCAGAGCGGTAGCCCGTCCTGGGCTTACCGTTTTAGCCCTTACAGCCGTCTTCCTGGCCAGCTTATTTATTTATCCGTTCATCGGAGTGGCATTTTTCCCACGCACAGATGCGGGGCAGTTCACTATTAATGTGAAGGCTCCCACCGGCTCGCGAATTGAATTAACCAACGCCTACGTGGCAGAGGTGGAAAACCTGATTCGGCGCATCATCCATCCCCATGACTTTCGCATGACCGTGTCCAATATTGGAGTAGTCGATGATTTCTCGTCTCTGTACACGACCAATGCGGGTGAGTACACGGCGACGGTTCAGACACAACTTACTGATGATCACAAGATCAGCAGTTTCACGTACATGGATCGCGTAAGCCGCGCCCTCGCCACGCAATATCCCGAGCTAAGGACCTTTATATCCAGCGGCTCCATGCAGGATGCGATTCTCAACTCCGGTATGCCCGCGCCCATTGATGTTCAGATTACAGGAAGCGATTATCAGGAAGATTACCGAACCGCTCAACAGTTGGCAGCACGTATTCGGCGCTTGCCTGGCGTCGGTCAAGTTTATATTCCGCAGGATCTGGATTATCCGGCTCTTCGTATGGATGTCAACCGGATTCACGCAGCCGAGTTAGGACTCACACAAAAACAGATTGTGGATAACGTCATCACAGCCCTTAATTCCAATTACATGATTGCCCCTAATTATTGGGTGGATTACAACACTGGAAACGATTATTACCTGACTGTTCAATATTACGAGCGCGGTAAAGGCGCTATACATAATGATCTCGACCTCAAGGACATTCCGTTAAAAGCCCCAAATTTAAAAACACCTACAACACTGGATACCGTGGTAAAGCTTACCCGAATTCAAACGCCGACCGAGATCGATCACTATCAGATACAGCGCGCGACCGATGTTTACGTGACACCACGCGGAGAGGACCTGGGTGATCTTTCGGCGCGGATCAACAAGCTCATTTCTGATATGCATGTTTCGAGGAACATGCGCGTCACGCTAAGAGGCATGGTTTATGGAATGAATCAGTCCTTTAAAAGCTTTGGGGAGGGTTTTATTCTGTCCTTTGTTCTTCTTTATCTTATTCTTACAGCTCAATTTAAGTCATTTACAGATCCATTTTTGATTATGCTTGCCATTCCCATGGGTTTCGTTGGAGTGCTCATCATTTTGCCGCTGACCGGCTCGACTTTGAATGTTATGTCTTTAATGGGCGTATTGATGTTAATTGGCATTGCGGATTCCAACAGTATCTTGATTGTGGATTTCGCGCACCGGCTGCGCCAGCAAGGCTTGTCGGTTCGCGATGCGGTGATTGCGGCTTGCCGCGTGCGATTGCGTCCCATTCTGATGACGTCGCTTGCCACGATTATCGGTATGATTCCCATGGCTCTAAAAATGGGAACAGGCTCTGAGCAGTATGCTCCCATGGCCCGCGCCATTATTGGCGGACTTACTTCGTCGGTCATTCTCACGGTATTTATCGTTCCTGCGGCTTACCTGTTAGTCTATGGCCGCAAAGAAAAACAACAAGGTAAGGCAGGCGAACCGGTACATGCATAGTCGAAAACTGAAGGTGGCTGGCAGAGTCCTGACGTGGTGGGCGATCGTCACCCCCGCTTATCTTTACGCACAGACTCAACCTCCGCAGCTCAGTCTAGCGGACGCACGCGCCATGGCTATTAAAAATCATCCTCGCGTCTTGGCGTCGCAGGCGACCGTACAGCGCGCCGGGCAGATGGTCGTCGAGGCAAAATCTGCCTATTATCCGACTTTAAATGGCGACATCACCGGGGCTGGCTCGGTTTTAAACTCCCGTATTGGGGCAGGCCTGATCAATGACCCGCGGCTGTTTAATCATTTTGGCGCGGGCGTCACGCTTTCCCAATTGATCACGGATTCCGGCCGGACTCCAAATCTGGTGGCGACTTCAAAGCTTCAGGGACAGGCTGCTGAGCAGGATGCGCGCGCGACAAATTATGACATCATCTTCGGTGTAGATCAGGCTTACTATGAGACACTGCTTTCGCAACAACTCGTAGTCGTCGCGCAGCAAGCCGTAAAGACACGACAAACGCTGGTAGAGCAAATCTCCGAACTTTACAAAAATAAGCTGCGGTCTGAGGTAGATCTAAGTTTTGCACAGGTTAATCTAGCCGACGCACAACTGATGCTCATTCGCGCACAGGATCGACTGAATACAGCATATGCACAGCTTGGGCGAGCGCTGGGCACCAATGAAGCGATCCACTACCGGCTCGCGGAACAACCGATGCCGCCTCCGCCCCCCACAGATGAGCAGAGTCTGATCGCTCAGGCCTATCAGAATCGGCCGGAGCTGGCGAGCATGCGCTTACAGAGCGAAGCGGACCGGCATTTCGTGCGTGCGGAAGCTGATTTAAAACTGCCAACAGTCTCCTTTATTGGTGTGGCCGGAGCTCTGCCCTGGATCGAGCCGGGGAATGCCAATGCAGACATTCCCGAAGGCTATGGCGCCGCCGCGATTAACGTCACCATTCCGATCTTTAACGGTCACTTATTCACGGCGCGCAGGCGGGCTGCAGAGTATCAGCTTCAGGCGGCGAATCAGCAGGTGCGTGATTGGGAAAACCGCATCGCCCAGGATGTTCGCGCTTCGGTCGAAAATGCACGGAGCGCCTATCAAGCGATTGCCACGTCCGAGCAATTGCTGAAACAGGCCAATCTGGCGTTGGATCTGGCACAGCAACGATACAATTTAGGGCTGGCCTCCATTGTGGAACTCAGCCAGGCGCAGTTGGGACAGACGCAGGCGCAGGTAGAGAATGTAAATGCGAAGTATGGTTACCAGGAAGCGTATGCTGCGCTTCAATACGCACTGGGGCTGCTGCATTAAGCTAAGTCTAGGGGCCGCGCAGACCCCAAAGCCGGTCCTCCACGATGCATAAGGCTAGCCAGACACGGATTCTGCTTTGGATCGGTTTTGGCGGGCTGATTTTCCTGTTCGCCGTTGCGGGATTGAATGCCCTTTCTATCCTGAACAAGTTACAAAACAGGAATGAGGGCATCCGCGAGGATTACGTCAACCGAAGCCGCATTCTAGAACAGTTGCGCTCCGACCTGTTTCTCTCTGGTACTTACGTCCGCGACCTGCTGCTTGAGCCCGATCCTGCACTCGCCAGGGTGCATCGCAATGAGCTAGACGGCGTGCGGGCACAGATCTACGAGCTAATTGAGGATTATAAACGCATTCTCAGGCCGGAAGAGAGGCAGCCGTTTTCCCAATTTGAAGCAGAAGTTGACTCTTATCTGAATTCGCTGCAGCCCGCTTTAACATGGACCGCTCAGCAGCGGCAGCAACTGGGCTATACATTCATGAAAGATTCTCTGCTACCGCGTCGCATGAGCATTGTCCATATGGCCGATCAGCTCGCCAGCGTCAATGAGAGACAGATGGAAGCGGCCAGCAGACGCGTCAGTAACTTATTCTCCAGTTCGCGCCGCTGGCTAGCCATATTGTTCCTGGTGACTCTGGCCTGCGGCATCCTGCTGGCGGGCATGACCATGCGCCGACTCTTCCGGTTGGAGCGGGAATCCGCCCAGCGCTTTGAGGAGGTCGTACAGGCCAGGAGCGCGTTGAGCGATCTTTCTGCACGTTTGCTGGAGGTGCAGGAGAGCGAGCGCCGGGCACTATCGCGCGAGCTTCATGATGAAGTTGGCCAGTCGTTATCGGCTTTGCTGCTGGCGCTCGGAAACGTTGCAGCTTTAATTCCTGCTGATGGCAATTCCGGCGCGCGAGCTCAGCTCCAAGACATCCGGCGCATGGCGGAAAAAACAGTTGCTGTTGTTCGCGACATGTCGCTTCTGCTGCGGCCTTCGATGCTGGATGATCTCGGTCTGATTCCTGCATTGAAGTGGCAAGCACGTGAGGTCTCCCGCACCAGCAATCTTGCGGTTGAAGTACATGCCGGATCGATTCCTGAGGATCTGCCCGACGAGCACAAGACCTGCATCTATCGCGTGGTGCAAGAGGCGCTGCGGAATGTCACGCGTCACGCACGTGCGAAGCACGTTCAGATTTCACTGGAGCAATCGGGGCCATCCTTACATCTCAAAATTCAAGACGACGGACAAGGATTCGTTCCCGAACGAGATAAGGGGGTGGGTTTACTGGGAATGCAGGAACGGGTGGCACGGCTACACGGAACATTTGCCATTCAGTCAGAGCCAGGGAAAGGCGCTACGATTCAAGTCAGTCTACCGCTGCCACTGGCTGCCTAAGATCTGAATATGCCGATTCGCATTGTCCTTGCCGACGATCACACGATTTTGCGTAACGGACTCCGTTTGCTGCTGGAGCGGCACCCCGATTTTTCCGTCGTAGGGGAAGCAGCCAATGGCCGCGAGGCTGTAGAGGTCGCTACGCGAGAGTCTCCTCATGTGGTGGTAATGGACATCTCCATGCCGATTCTGAATGGAATTGAAGCAGCGCGCCGGATTACCTCAGAGCTGCCGAAAACTGCGGTTATCGTACTCAGTGTCCATTCTGATGAAGCATATATTCTGCGAGCGCTCAAAGCTGGCGCTCGCGGGTATCTGCTCAAGGATTCCGCGGAAGCTGATCTCATTCAAGCGGTACGCGCAGTAAGTGCTGGCAAGGCATATTTTAGTCCCGCTGTAAGTAAGGTGCTGGCTGAGGATTACGTACGCCAGGTCCGCCAACAGGGAGTAGACGATCCATACGAGCTACTTACACCGCGAGAACGTGAGTTATTGCAACTCATTATCGAGCTAAAACCGACAAAAGAGATCGCTGATCTCCTCCATCTTAGTCCTCACACGGTGGATACCCATCGTAGCAATTTGATGCAGAAGTTGAATGTGCACAGCATTCCGGAGCTGATATTATACGCCGTCAGAAAGGGATTGATCCGCTAGAAACCGACTGCGGAGCTCTTTAGATGTTCCATCAACAGCGTGTTCATCGATATTCTTTATCTGGGAACAAACCAAACCGCTGCGGCTGGAATTTCAATCCTTACATGTGTTTGGCCGCGAATAGACTCATAATCCGTTGCAGGAAGCGTAACGGACACATCGTGCTGCAAGCGCAGGCGCATACCACGAGCGGAAGGCTCGGCTGCAAGCAGGCGTAACTCAATCGCATTACTTGATTCTTTTGAACGGTTCGGAATCACGAAGGTCTCTGATTCTCGAATGCAAATGAAACCATGATCGCCCAGCAGGTGTCCGGGCAGGTACGGACCTTCGATATGTTGATCAAACACTTTAAGTTTGCTGTAGTTTCGACCTGGATCGAGAGCAGTAATTTCGGCGGGTAATATGTTAAAGATGCCCAGAGTGCGGGCAGCTTCGACTGAGGCTGGGTGCTCTAGGACCTGGTTGCGTGCGCCACACTGCAAAAAGCGGCCATCAGCAATCAGGCAAATGAAATCCGCCAGCTCCAGGCACTCTTCGACATCGTGGGTAACTAGTAAAATCGGCACCTTCAGACGTTGCCGTGTATCTTTTAACACTTGATAAAAGGCCTCGCGGAGCGGCCGATCAAGCCCACGAGCTGGTTCATCTAGAAGCAAGATACGGGGATCGGCAACAAGCGTGCGAGCCAGCGCCGCCCGTTGTTTCTGGCCACCGGAAAGCTGAGCTGGTTTTCGCGCCGCCAGGTCAGAAAGCTGAAAATTTTCGAGTAATTCATTGACGCGCCGGCGGCGCTGCAGCCCGCTCAAGCGCGTGTGATCAGCAACCGAGGCAGCAAAGAGAAGATTCTCGCGCACAGTCATGTGTGGAAACAGCGCCTGGTCTTGAAAAATATAACCGCAGCGACGCCTTTGCGGAGGAATGTCAACGCCGGAAGCGGCGTCAAAATAGATCTCATCATTCACCAGTACGCGGCCTTCGTCAGGTTTCGCAAATCCGGCGATACAGTTCAGCGTCAGACTCTTCCCTGCCCCGCTCGGGCCGAAAAGGACGGTGATGCCTGCCGGAGCTTCCAGGTGTACATTCAGCTCAAATGCTGCGGATTCCCGGCCGGGCGAGAAACGCTTAATCAGCCGAGCATTAATCATGCACCAGAAACCGAGACTGCGCGATATCTGCGTAACAACCCGCGGTAAGGGGCAAGGAACTTGTCATTGGAACTGACGGAACCGGCGCACCAGAGCAGGAGCAGCGCGACGATAGAGATGATGAGGACCAAGACGCGCGCCATTTGACCATTACCGGATTCAACTGCATCATAGATTGCCACTGATAAGGTCTGGGTACGGCCGGGGATATTGCCCGCAACCATTATCGTTACACCGAAATCACCGAGCGAGCGCGCAAAGGCCAGCGTTGCCAGCGAAATGAGGCCGCGCCGCGCAAGCGGCAGCGTCACTTGCCAGAAGGTACGCCACTCGGAAGCGCCGAGACTGAACGCGGCCCATTGATACCGGTAATCGACGCCCTCAAGAACGGCGCGCGCTGCTTTGATGTAGATGGGGGCCGAATGCAGAAAGGCCGCCACCACCGCAGCCTGCCATGTGAATACCAGGGGTTGCCCCGTAACAGTTTCGTAAAACTGTCCCAGAGGAGAAGAGCGGCCAAGGGCCACGAGCAAATAATATCCGAGTACAGTCGGCGGCAGCACAAGCGGCAGGGTAATCAGCGAATCGAGAAGATTTTTGCCACGAAATTCCTTGTGCGACAGGATGAAGGCAGTGAACGTGCCGAGGAGCAGCACCAATAAGGTTGCAAGCGCGGCTACACGCAGACTGAGCCAGAGGGGAAACCAGTCAATTGCCTGAGCATTGGGCGCCATTGGGGACGATTATAGCCGCTGTGAAGGCAGGGGAACGAGATAGACCTGTCGCCAGAACGCTTTGTCTATTAACTGCATGCGAGCTAGGCATAGCTTATCCAGGCTACTAAACGTGAGAAGCGTCAGGTGGCTGCACTATACGCGTTAACTTTATCGGGTAAGAAATTTCACGTTCTTTTAACCAAACTGGCGGATAACGGCAGTAGAGGGGCTGGTTCCCATTACTTTTTGCATTAACTTTATCGTTGACTTAAACGCAAACGAATGATATGCTCCCAGAGAGGTTTTATGCGCAATTTACCTACACTGTTGTCGCTGCACTGGATCCATCGACGGGTTGCTCTCCTCTGCCGGCCCGCCATTTGGCTGCTTTTTTCGATGCTGTTGCGCCTTTTGTTACCTGGACAGGAATTTCGCGGCACCTTTAGTGGTGTGGTAAGGGACGCCCAGGGAGCCGGCATCCCCCGAGCCAAGATTATTGCTATAGAAACGCAAACCGGAACGAAAACGGAGACAGTGTCTGAGGATTCAGGCGCCTATACGATTCCGTTTCTCATGCCCGGCAAATATGAAATTTCCGTTGAGGCACAAGGCTTTCAGAAGTATGTGCGCAGCGGCCTTACCCTTGGCGCAGGTGACCATCCGGTGGTAGATATCCGGCTTGATGTGCGCACGGTGCAACAGGCAGTCACCGTGACGGCCGAGTCACCGCTGATTCAAGCCGCTAATGCCACTGTGGGTCAAATTATTACAAGCAAGGAAGTAGAAAACTTACCTGTCAATGGCCGGACGCCTTTGATGCTGGCTGACCTTGCGCTGGGAGCCATGCCCGCCGCAGAGCCGGGCACGCAGGTGCGCCCTTTTGACAATGGAACTACGTTTTCCTTCACCCTGGGAGGTGTCGCGCGCGGGAATACGGAAATGCTGTATAACGGCGCGCCCAACGCCGGTTTCTCAAACGTGATGGCTTATAGCCCGCCGCAAGATGCTGTACAGGAAGTCCAGGTCAGCATTTTTGACGTCGACGCCAGCTTCGGGCACAGCGGAGGCGGCACGATCAATCAAGTTACGAAATCCGGAACCAACGAGCTACACGGCGCATTATACGAGTTTAATCAAGTCTCGGCTTTGGCCGCCAACCAATTTTTCTACAATGCTTTGGGCGTTCCGCGCCCGGCCTACCGCTACAACCAGTACGGCGCCACGGCCAGCGGGCCGGTTTGGCTTCCCAAGATTTTTAACGGTAGGAACCGCGTCTTCTGGCTGTTTGCTTGGGAGGGTCTGAAGGATTCCGATCCCGCGAACTCACCGCGCGAGACGCCGACACCGGTCAATTTTGCAACAGTGCCCACCGATGCCGAACGTCAGGGTGACTTTTCCGCGCTCCTCAAGGCAAACAAGCCAGGCACCGACTATACGATCTATGATCCAGGGACAGGTGTGGTTTCCGGAAACCAAGTTGCGAGGAAGGCGTTTCCCAACAATATCATTCCCGCCAGCCGGCTGAACCCTGTGGCATTGAAATTACTGCAGTACTTCCCTGAGCCAAATCTCCCCGGACAAATTAACGGTTTTCAAAACTACTTGGTCAATGCCATCGATAGCGACAACTACGATAACGAGCTGGCGCGTGTAGATGTGAACATTACCTCTAATAACAAGCTTTCCGCGGATTTCCACCACAACTACCGGGCCCAGGACAAGAACAACTACTTCAACAATCTCTCGCAAGGCAATTATCTGTGGCGCCGCAATTTCGGCTCCTCGCTCGACGACATCTATACAATTTCACCTACGCTCTTCCTGGACGTTCGCGGAAGCTGGACACACTATGAAGAGACCCTGGCAGGACGGAGTGTGGGCAAAGTAAATCCGACTGATCTGGGATTCCCGTCTTACATTGCAGCCAACTCCGAGGGTTACCAGATCCCCTACATTGTCTTCACAAGCGCGACTGTCTCGGCGGGGAGCCAACCGAGCTTTCAATCTCTGGGCCTCAGTGGCGGCAGCAGCTACGACAACCTTTGGGATAGCTTTCAGCTCTTTAGCGACGTTGTCAAGGTGCACGGAAACCATACGATTAAAGTGGGCACGGATATCCGGGATTACCGCTGGAGCGCGTTCACTTTAGGCAACTCCTCAGGTACTTACACGTTCACTTCCGCTTGGACAAACGGGCCGCTCAGTAACGCCGCTGCGGCGCCGCTCGGACAGGACTTCGCTGCCTTTCTGCTGGGATTACCCTCTAGCGGTTCTATTGCTTTGGATGCCTCAAGCGCCACTTATGCGCATTACTATAGCGGCTTTATTCAGGACGATTGGCGCGCCACTTCGACTTTCACACTGAATCTGGGTCTTCGTCTGGAGCATGAAACACCGGCTTACGAGCGCTACAATCGCGCCGTAAATGGCTTCGACCCGACCGCGCAAAACGGTATCGCTGCGGCGGCTGCGGCTGCTTATGCAGCTCATCCGGTGCCCCAGATACCTCCCAGTCAGTTCAATCCGCTGGGAGGGCTTACGTTTCCGGGCCCCGGCAACCGTGCTCTCTATCAAACAGAATCCTATCCCGTCAGTCCACGTTTGGGGTTTGCCTGGGCGCCGGCCCGCTTTGGCGGAAGCACGGTGATTCGCGGCGGAGTGGCCTCCTTCGCAGTGCCGATCGGTATCGCAGGCAGCGCCGAGCAGCCCAGCATCGCCACGCTCACACTCAATCAGGAAGGCTTCAGTCAAACTACGCAATTCGTGGCCACAGGAAATAACTATCTTTCTCCTTCCGCGACTCTTTCCGATCCATTTCCAAATGGCGTCCTACATCCATCAGGCGCATCGGCTGGTGCGGCAACCTTCCTGGGCCAGTCCATTAGCTTTTTCGAGCCGCAGGTGCGGAATCCCTATTACATCCGCTGGAATTTTGGCGTGCAGCGGCAGCTCCCGGGTTCCATGGTTCTGGAAGTGGCTTATATTGGAAGTCACGCGCTCCACCTTCCGATCAATACGCAGCTAAACTACATCCCACGGCAGTATTTGAGCACTTCGATCTTTCGCGATCAAAATACAATCAACTTGTTGAATGGCTCAGTCGCCAATCCTTTCTATAAGCTGCTTCCCGGTACTTCTCTTAATGGATCCACGGTCGCGTTGCAGCAGCTCCTGGTTGCTTATCCGCAGTTCCCTGTTAGCGGGGTAACGCTGCAGGGCAATGGAGCCGGAAGCTCTTACTACGAAAGCTTGAATGTTCGGTTACAGAAGCGCTTCACAAATGGTTTGACACTCATCAACAACTTTATTTACAGCAGTTTGATTGAACGTCTTGCCTATTTGAACGATTCCGATCCTGCACCGGAAAAGCGCGTATCGAGTCTTTCGCAACCCCTACGCGAGGTGCTGGGTGCAACATATGAGCTGCCGGTCGGCCGCGGCAAGGCGCTCGATTTGCAATCGCGCCTGGCTAACGCGCTGATCGGAGGATGGAATCTCAACGGCATTCTGACGTTGCAAAGCGGACCGGTGATCGGGCCTTGGGGCAACGTGATTTACTTGGGAGGCCCGCTTCACTTCAATCCCAATCAGCCGAACGGTGCCGCCTTTGACACTACACAGTTCGTCACCGCCTCTAGCTTGCAGCCTGCCGACAATATTCGCTACTTTGACACGCAGTTTGGCAACCTGCGCCGGGCTGCCAGCAAAAATCTCGACTTTTCTGTAAGCAAGAACTTTGTCTTCACCGAGCGTACGTATCTACAGTTTCGCATCGAGACCTTCAACACGACTAATCATGTAACCTTTGGCGCACCGAACATTAGCCCCACTAGCACGAGCTTCGGACAGATTACATCGCAGGCGAATTCTCCCCGGGCAGTACAGCTTGGTGCGCGGCTCGTTTGGTAGCTCAAGAAGTGCGCCGGCCATTACATTTAGTGGGGCATGTGGAAGACATCCACTTCGGCTTTGCGGTTCGGTGGAGTGAGCGAACTACTCTCCACCCACGCACTGTAAATCAGATCCCTGAGCATGGATGACCCTTCCGCCATGCGCAAGGCAATAAAACGAATCGTGTTAGCGGACCTCGTCGTCAGTTCACCCGACTTCTGCAGCCGGTAGACATCTTCGGCATATGCGTTCTCTCTTTTCAGATAGCTGAGTACCCCGATGAAAGGATCACGAATTTGTTGTGCCGGCGAGAGGGATACTTGAATCTCTGGCGCGCGAACATCACCGTCATAGATCGCATCATCTGCAACCTCTTCCAAGCGATGATGAATGTCTGAATTTCGCGTGTAGCCATTTGGATCATCTCTTAAAGCCCAGCCTGCAAGATGAATGGAGGCATGCAGAGGCATACAAGCATCGCCTATGTAGTGCCCTAGCCAGCCAGCATAAAAAAGCACCGAAGCTTTGATATCTGAGAGATCCGATTTGTCGACCGGAACGAGTTCCTCATAGTCTTTTGGACGATATTCGCCTACGGCAATCCGATAAACATGAAACGCTGCCTCGAGTCTTTCCCATATCTCTTCCGCCTCCCAGGGAAGCATTCCGACATGCTGAGGCGTAAGAACGGAAGCGTCGGACGGCCGCTCATGTTGCAACTCATTCAGTTTTTTTAGAAATTCATAACGTTTTCTCGGCAACGGGCCTATTGTTTCCGCAAGCTCCAGACGCAGAAAGTGATCGGGACCGGTGGTAGAGGCAAGTTCCGGTTCCAGACCGCGCTGCGTCCATCGATCCGGCTCTGGGCCAAGATAAGAGATCTCGTATTGCGCCTCAGTTGTCCTCATGAAAGCAGGCAGACTCGCGGGCAGGGACTGCGCAGCAACGAGATTGATCAAACGGTGGCCGCGATTGGACCAAGCCAGCGCGTGGCCGGAGAGAAATAAAAAGAGTCCGCCTAAAATCGAAGCCGTGGTGCGATTTACCATCTTGCCCAATAGTAGCCCAATACAAGTTTTTCCCACCCTCCGCGTTCTTCGCTTTTGGAGCGAGGCTACGCCAGTTGAAACTTAATCCAAACAGGCGTATGATGCGGCCAGAGAGGTATAACAGCCATGAACGTCGTTCCGCATTTGATTGCGTGGGGCATTCTGGCCCTCATTGTGGTAGCGCTGTTTCTCTACCATCGGTGGCTTGAAAATCACGAAGACCACTACATCCACTTACACAGCGATTCGCATGATGCAGCGATTATTAACACGCAAGCGATGCTCGCCAGGCGAATCGAAGTAGTGGATAAGATTAAGAACGCTTTGCTGATCGCAGTAATTCTATATGCGCTCGCGATTGCGAGTTTCGCCATTTACTCGGCCTGGAACTCGCCGCCGGCTTCCTAATAGAAAAATATCAGCAGTCTCGCAATCTGAACGTGTCGGGCGGAGGAGAGGACTCCGCTCATTTTTTGAGTACGGCGTCCCCGGCTATTACACGATCTTCTCTGCCGACGCTGCTTGACTCAGAGCAATGCTTGGCGACCTGACCTCCTGCCGTGTGTGAAACTTTTGACATGGCGACAGAAACACTCGGTGGCAGTAAGGTTCGCGTACCGCATTTCCACAAAAAAAAGCAGGCCGGCCAGAAGATCACCATGCTCACCGCCTATGACGCCACGATGGCGTCTCTGCTGGACCGGGCAGGTATAGATGCGCTTTTAGTCGGCGATTCGCTCGGAACGGTGATCCTGGGATACGAGACTACACTGCCCGTGACTTTGGAGGCGATTATTCACCACACAAAGGCAGTCTCCCGCGGAGCAAAACGCGCACTGGTGATCGCAGATATGCCCTTTCTGTCCTATCAAACGAGTGCTTCGGATGCGATCCGCAACGCGGGCCGTATCTTGCAGGAGGGGGGTGCGGCGGCGGTCAAACTGGAAGGGGGAGAGGCCGTGGCAGAGACTGTGCGCCGCCTTACATCCATTGGCATACCGGTCATGGGGCATCTCGGACTCACCCCGCAATCCGTACACATGCTGGGCGGTTTCCGGCCGGTAGGTAAGACTTTGGAAGAGATGGACACCCTGCTCCATGACGCTCTGGCCTTGGAGCAGGCGGGCGTATTTGCGTTAGTCCTGGAATCGATTCCGGCGAATCTGGCCGGAAAAATCACACGCAGCCTGACGGTTCCCACAATTGGAATAGGAGCTGGCCCGGAATGCGACGGCCAAGTGCTGGTCAGCTATGACGCTTTCGGCTTGTTTGACGCCTTTATACCGCGCTTCGTCAAGCAATACGCCAAGCTGGGTGAAGCGATCATCGCAGCCACAAAGGAATATATCGCGGATGTGGAAGCGAGCCGGTTTCCCTCCGCACAACACACCTTTCAAGTGCCGGGCGTTTGATGAAACCGGAGCTTGTGCGAACCATTGCAGCAGCCAGGGAGCGCTGCCGGGAGTTGCGTCAGAAAGGCCGCCTGGGATTCGTGCCCACGATGGGAGCTTTGCACCGCGGCCATGGCGCCCTCATCGAGCAGGCCCGAAGCGAATGCGCCGCGGTTACGGTGAGCATTTTTGTGAATCCGATTCAGTTTGATCGCAAGGAAGATTACCAGCGTTATACGAGGAACTTACCGGCAGATGTGGCCTTTTGCGCTGAGCTCGGAGTAGACCTGATTTTTGCTCCTGAAGTGGAAGAAATGTATCCAACAGAGCAAAAAACATTTGTTGAAATTACGGATTTATCCAGTCACTTTTGCGGCAAATTCAGACCGGGCCATTTTCGAGGTGTTGCGACGGTCGTAGCTAAACTTTTTCATATTATTCAACCAGATATCGCTTATTTTGGAGAAAAAGACATTCAGCAACTCACAATTGTGCGCAAAATGGTCGAAGATTTAAATTTTCCCCTAATCGTATCATCGGTCGCGACGGTCAGGGAAGCGGACGGCTTGGCTCTCAGCTCTCGCAATGAGCGTTTAACGGCAGAAGAGCGGCGCCTCGCCCCGGCCTTGTTTCAGGCCCTGGAATGCACACGCAAGGCAATTGAGGCCGGGGAAGGCGTGAGCGAGGCAAAACAGAAGGGTTTGGCGATATTACAAAAAATTCCACAGATGCATGTCGAATATTTTGAAATCGCAAACCCTGACATGCAACCTGTATCGGAAATTACCGGTCCAGTCCGTGTTTTAGCTGCTGTCTGGCTAGGTCAAACCCGGCTGATTGACAACGTATTGGCATTAAAAATCGAGTAAATAGACCAGTTTTTTATTTTGGCCCGCGCTTTATCTTTACTCGTGAGCCTTTAGGAGTTGTTTCCATCTGGCCCAGGCTTCCTCTCGAGCTTTCACATTTGCAGCGTGGTTCGGCTCATCTCCAGACGGATTTTGGCCGAGCCGCATGAAACCATGGCCCGCCCCTTGGTAAACGACAGGCTCATAAATCTTTCCGAGAGCCTTCATGGCCTGCTCGGTTGCGGGGATGGTGGCGTCGATCCGCTCATCATTGCCACCGTAGAAGCCGTAAACCGGAGCCTTGATCCGGGCCAGTGCGTCCTTGGGAGGCGGAGGGCCATAGAAGACAAAGGCAGCCGCAAGATCCATCCGGCTGGTAGCATACCGGAAACTTTGGCCTCCGCCCCAGCAGAAACCCGCGACGAACAACTTGCCATTCGCGGCCGGAAACTTCAGAGCACGATCGGCCGTTGCATTCAAATCAGCGGTTATCTGATCCGGTTTTAAATCCCGAATGGCCTCCATGACGGCATCCTGCGATGGAAAACTGTTGGTCCTGCCCCCGTTTGGCCCCATGCCGGACAGCAGGTCCGGGGCAATGGCGATGTAGCCCGCCGCGGCAAGTTGGTCAGCCACGCTTTCCACCCAATCGGTCATACCAAAGATCTCGTGAATGACCAGAACGACGGGCCTTTTCCGGCTCGACTCCGGGTACACGACAAAGGCTGCCACAGAGCGGCCATCGTGCTCCACCGTGATCCATTCACGGTGGCGCGGCGAACGCTCCAGTTGCTGACGGGCCCAATCCTGGGCACCTAAAGAAATAACGGAAAGAAGAAACAAGAGGATAGTTCGGGTCATTCCACCTTTGTACAACCAAAGCGGTGGACTTTGCGCAAAAAAAGAGCTTAAGTTTTGAGACTCGCCTCCCGATGAGTTCACTTAGATTTAGAAATGACCTACCGCTCGCTATTTCGGATGTTCTCCTCTGATTTAGCCATCGATCTGGGCACAGCAAACACGTTGGTGTATATCGCTGGGAAAGGGATTGTTGTAAACGAGCCGTCCATTGTGGCGGTCAACCGCACTTCGGGCGAGATTATCGGCTGTGGGACAGAGGCAAAGGAGATGCTGGGGCGTACGCCCAGCAATGTAATTGCAGTGCGACCGTTGCGCGACGGCGTGATCGCCGATTTCAAAATGGCAGAAAAGATGCTGAATTACTTTATCCAGAAGGCACATAGGCGCAAGAGCCTGGTGCATCCGCGGATTGTAATCGGCGTACCGAGCGAAACGACTGAAGTAGAAAAACGCGCCGTTTTGGACTCCACCTATCGGGCTAAAGCGAGCGAAGTGCACCTGGTAGAGCAGGCGATGGTAGCCGCGCTAGGAGCCGGGCTTCCGGTGACAGAGCCGAGCGGCAATATGGTGGTCGATATTGGCGGCGGGACAACGGATATTGCGATCATCTCCCTGAGCGGAATTGTCTATTCCCGCTCGCTGCGCGTCGCCGGAAATGAAATGGATGAGGCGATCATGAATTATGTCAAGCGCAAATACAACCTACTGATCGGCGAGCGCACCGCAGAGCGAGTCAAAATAGAGATCGGATCGGCAGGCCGTCTGGAGAAGCCACTCAGTGCAGAAATCAAGGGTCGCGATCTAATTCACGGTTTGCCCAAAGCGGTGACGCTAACCGATGATGAAGTTCGCGAGGCGGTTTCCGAGTGCATTGCCGCGATCTTAGGGGCAATTCGAGCCGCTCTTGAACGTACTCCGCCAGAGCTGAGCAGCGATATCAGCGAGCGCGGCATCATTCTGACGGGCGGCGGTTCACTGCTTCGGGGCCTGGATGAGAAAATTCGGCAGGAAACGGGCATGCCGGTTCTCCTGGCAGAACAGCCGCTGGCGTCCGTAGTATTGGGAACGGGCAAAATGATCGAGGACTTCCGGCTGCTACGCAAAATGGCGCTGAATTGAGGCTTCCTGTCACCAAGTAAGGGCGGAAAGAAGGCCGCCTGAGTGGATTTAACATCTTGCTCAGGCGGCCATTTTTTGGGACCCACTCGGCCACATGGCTAGCTCAATAAATTCCGCTTCATAGCGGGCCTGCTCGTTCGGGTCTGCCGCTGGCCGCAAAATACGGCAGCACTCCCGCAGAGCTTCTTCAAGAGGCTTGTCGTGCGCTTTCTCGCCAAGCACAACGCGGACCAGCTCTTGAGCTGCATGGCGCGCAGCCTGCGGCGATTTGGCGAACATCAAAGCGTCGTAGAGGTCATTAATACGTTTAGAAAGTACAGGCATTGTGCTCACTTATTTGGATGCGAACTGGGGCCCTCTGGATGCCAAAGGGTTAGAGAGCATTCCCTGTTAGAGATGACGCTGAAACCAGTCTACTGTTAGCTCCGCGACTCGTTCGAGCGCGCCGGGCTCTTCGAATAGATGACCTGCGCCCGGAATTATTTCGAGCTTTTTGGGGCATGTGAGCTGCTTCCACGCCTCCTGGTTCAGCCTGAGGACCGGTTCGTCTGCTTCACCGACGATCAGGAGTGTGGGCGCTTGTACTCGTGGCAAAGCCGGACCAGCCAAATCGGGCCGACCGCCTCGGGAAACCACCGCCCGGATGCGGCCTGGAAAAGCAGCAGCGGCCACCAGGGCGGCGGCGGCGCCTGTGCTTGCTCCGAAATAAACTACCGGTAAATCCGCTGTGTCTGCCAGGGTCGCCGCATGTTCGGTGGCCTGCATCAAGCGTTCGCTCAGCAGCTCGATGTCAAAACGCAAATGTCTCGTTTGCTGATCCACCTCTTCTTCGGCGCTGGTAAGCAAGTCCATCAGCAAAGTTGCAAGTCCCGCATTTTGCAGGGTCCTAGCTACAAACCGGTTGCGGGGGCTAAAACGGCTGCTGCCTGAGCCATGCGCAAACAAAACAAGCCCCCGTGCGTTTTGGGGAATGCTGAGATCCGCGACGATACCAGCGGGTGGAATCTCAAGCGTGCGCTCGTAAACGGCCGTAGCTGGTTGCGTCATGGCGACTCCCATGCCCAGAACAGAGGCACCCGAGCTCGGTTTTCTAAATCCTAGCTTCCATTTTTTGGGATCGATCGTACAACCGAAACGTTTCGCGGCAAGGTGTAATCCTAGGTTTCGACCGCCGCGATTCACCCGGAAGTTTCAGAATTTAGAGTGATTGACCGTTTTGGATAGATCAGCC
>Ga0209062_1003503_pt1 | contig 18020 bp, 13 predicted proteins | sample Coa_R2_2_FD_187158 | JGI IMG/M metagenome (GOLD analysis project Ga0209062, IMG submission 187158) | Surface soil microbial communities from Centralia Pennsylvania, which are recovering from an underground coalmine fire - Coalmine... | ecosystem: Environmental > Terrestrial > Soil > Unclassified...
TGGTAGGGGAGGCGCGGGCGGGCCGCTGAGCCCCGCGTGGCCGGGGCTCGGCACGAGCGAGGGGAGCACCGCCGTCGCGGCTAGAGGAAGGTGGTGGCCGTAGCGTGAGCGCGCAGCGTTCGGTGCTCCGGCCTCGCTTGCCCAGGCAGTAGAGAGCCTGGCTCGCCCGAGCCAGGCTCTCCTGTATCCCTGGAGATGTGATCAAGCAGTCTCTCCAGCCTACAGAAGAGGATCGATTATACCGAAACTTTACTCACTTGGTGGCACTATGAAGGACATTGCCTTTGTCCTAATAGTGGTTTTCAGTGTGTTCGTGATGGTGGCATTTGCGATTACCGAGACGGTAATGTTCCATTGATTTAGATTCTGTTGGGGGCAAACAGATGGCTAAGGGAATGCAGGTTGGTCTTGCTGCGGCCTTCTTCTTTGCCACAGCCTGCGGCTCGGGTTCGCCGGCGGCGGCCAAGTCGCAACAAACTCCAACAGCACAACCAATAGCCCATCCGACAGCGACTCCAGCTCCCACTGCTACCCCAACGACTGGCGCACAGCTTTATTACGATGATCAAGGCAGGGTGACTGGCTGGCTGCAGCAGAGAAGACTGCCGTCAGGCCAAATGGCAGAAGAGTACTGCAAGATGATCTACTCTGCCCAAGATCCGGTTATCAATGGGGTCTTTTGCAGCGCTGACCCACCAACCGAAGAGGCGGCAATCCAGCTATATGAGCTGAGACGCCAAGCTTATAACGCTAGTAAGAACAAACAACAGTAGCATACGAATTGGATCAGCGCTTTGGCTCGCCGATCGGGTGGGCGCCGGAGCGAAGCGGCCAGATTTGCCGAGCCGCGGCGCGCCTCGGTAGCATCTACTAGGCAGCGGGACGGCGGCCGCGGCCCGCTGTGATGGCTGCGGGCTACGGTTATCACGAGCGCGCACGCCCGCGCTATGCCGCAGCACTCTAGCGGGACCCAATTCGCGTGGGGAATTACGGGTGACTAGCGAGTTGGATCGGCCGGCCCCGACGGACGTGCGGGCCGGGAGCGGGATCGCCGGGCTCGACGAGGTCTTGGAGGGCGGCTTCCCTGCCTATCGGGTCCACCTGATCGAGGGCGCTCCCGGCGCCGGCAAGACGACCCTCGCGCTGCAATTCCTCCTCGAGGGCGTCCAGCGCGGCGAGTCCGTGCTCTACCTGACGCTCTCCGAGACCAACGAGGAGCTGCAAGCCGTCGCGCGTTCCCATACCTGGAACCTGGACAGCGTCGCCCTCTACGAGCTGGCCCCCAGCGAGGAGAGCTTGCGGCTCGAAGAGCAGTACACGGTCTTCCATCCGGCCGAGGTGGAGCTAGGCGAGACGGTGGGAGCGCTCCTGCAGGAAGTCGAGCGCACGAAGCCGAGCCGCGTCGTCGTCGACTCCCTGTCGGAGCTTCGGCTGCTCGCGCGGGATCCGCTGCGCTACCGCCGCCAGATCCTCGGCCTGCGGCAGTTCTTTGCGGGGCGCCGCTGCACCGTGTTGCTGCTCGACGAGTTGAATCCGCCGGGGGCCGGCGTGCAGAGCATCTCGCACAGCGTGATCCAACTGGGGCATCACACCCCCGACTATGGGGCGGAACGGCGCCATCTGCGGATCCTGAAAGTCCGCGGCGTCCCCTACCGGGGCGGCTACCACGACTTCGTCATTCAAACGGGCGGCTTGCGGGTCTTCCCCCGTCTGGTTGCGGCTGAGCACGCGGAGCCCTTCGAGGCCCACCTCATCTCCAGCGGGGTGGAGGCGCTCGACAGCTTGGTGGGCGGAGGGTTGCACGGCGGCACCAGCACGCTGCTCATCGGCCCGGCCGGGGTGGGCAAGTCGGTGGTGACCATGCAATACGCGGCCGCCGCGGCGGCGCGGGGGGAGCGGACGACGATCTATGTGTTCGATGAAACCGTCGCGACGTACCTCACGCGCGCCGACGGCTTGCAGCTGCCCCTGCGCGAGTACGTCGCCAGCGGGCACGTGGTCCTCGAGCAGCTTGCCCCGGCGCAATTGTCGCCGGGCGAGTTCGACTACCGTGTCCGCCGCGCGGTCGAGAGCGGCCGCGCGGCGCTGGTGGTCATCGACAGTCTGAACGGCTACCTCAATGCGATGGAGGAAGCGCGCTCGGTGCTCGTCCAGCTCCACGAGCTGCTGAGCTACCTGAACGCGCGCGGCGTGCTGACGCTGCTGACCGTGGCCCAGCACGGGCTGATCGGCGACCAGATCCAGTCCCCCCTCGACGTGAGCTACCTGGCGGACACGGTGCTGCTGCTCCGCTACTTCGAGGCGGCGGGGCAGCTGCGCAAAGCGATGTCCGTGGTAAAGAAGCGCAGCGGCGGCCACGAGCACACCATCCGAGAGCTGCGGCTCGGTCCGGGGGTGCACATCGGCCAGCCGCTGACGGAGTTCCAGGGGGTCCTCGCGGGAGCGCCCCAGTACCTGGGCTCGGAGCAGGCCTTGCTACACAATGGCGACGTCTAACGGGCTCGATGCGCGGGTCCTCGTCTGCGCGCCGGTGGGCCGGGATGCACCGCTGATCCAGCAGATGCTGGCGAAGGCGGCGATCACCACGGAACTCTGCCCCACGGTGAGCGGGGTCTGTCGAGAGCTGGCGGCGGGGGCCGCCGCCGCGATCCTCACTCAGGAATCGCTTAGCCCCGTGGCAGTGGCCGAGCTCCTCGGGGTGCTGGACGCGCAGCCCCCCTGGTCCGATCTGCCGCTCCTCGTGCTGGTCGGCAGCGGTCCCAGCACGCCCGCCAGTAGCGCGCTCGTCGGCGCCCTGGCGCCGCGCGCCAATGCGACCTTCCTCGAGCGGCCGGTGCGCATCACGACCCTGGTGAGCGCGACCCAGATGGCGGTGCGCACCCGGCGCCGCCAGTATGAGCTCCGCGACCAGTTAGTCGCGCGCCAGCAGGCGGAGGCCGCTGAGCGCCTCGCGCGCGCCGAGGCCGAGCGGGCGCAGCGCTCGCGCGACCAGCTCCTCGCCGCGGTGGCGCATGACCTGAAGAATCCACTGGGCGCCGTCAAAGGCCATGCGCAATTGCTACAGCGTCGGGCGGCACGGGGCGAGAGCCGGGGCAGCGAGCAGTTCCTCCAGGGGTTGGCCACCATCGACGCGATCGCCACGCGCGCGGCCGCCCAGCTCGATGAGCTCCTGGACCTCGCCCGCTCGCAAGCCCAGCAGACCCTGGTACTGAACTCCGCCGCCGTAGATCTCGTCGCCCTCATCCACGCGACGGTCGGGGAGCACCAGGCGGCCGCGCCCCACCATCAGATTCGGGTCCAGACGGCGATGCCGGAGCTGCTCGGAGTCTGGGATGCGGCCCGGCTGGCACGCGTGCTCGGCAACCTCCTGGCCAACGCCATCAAGTACAGTCCGCCCGGTAGCCAGGTCGTGGTCGACCTGCAGGCGGAGGACACGCCAGCAGGGGCATGGGCCGTCCTGAGCGTGCGGGACGAGGGGCTGGGAATCCCGCCGGCGGAGCTACCGCGCGTCTTCGAGCCCTTCTACCGGGCGAGTAACGTGGAGGGCCAGCTCCCCGGCACGGGTCTCGGCCTCGCGAGCACGCGGCACATCGTCGAGCGGCACGGCGGCTCGATCGCGGTGGCCAGCCAGGTCGGCGGCGGGACGACCTTCACCGTCCGCCTCCCCCTCGCCCCAGGCGAAGGTCCGTCGCCCGCGGGTGCTCCCGGCCGGGCTGACCCGCCGTAACGACGCAAGCGCGGGGCGCGCGGCGGCACGAGTCAGCGGGTGATTGCGCCGCAACATCGTGGGGCGCACCTGGCCCGCGGTTGCTCCATGCCGGCCCGCCCATCATACTAGTACCTCGTCACGGGGGAGACACGCGGTGCGCGCTACACTACGCGGCGTACCGCTCGCGCGGCACGACGAGGGCCCGGCCGCGCCCGCCGAGCCGCCCGGCGGCGCAACGCCGCCGCGTGGCCAGCCGAGCGGCCGAGGGAGGACCATGCACCCAGCAGCCACCAACGGGCACGGCCCGGCCGACCTGATCCTGACGAACGCGAACGTGATCACGATGGACCCGGCCCAGCCGGCCGCGCGGGCGGTAGCGATCCGCCAGGGCCGCATCCTGGCAGTGGGGAGCGACCAGGACGCCGCGCGCTGGGCGGGGCCGGGCACCGTTACCCGCAACCTCTACGGCCGCACGCTGCTGCCGGGCCTCTACGACTCGCACAACCACATGCTGCGCGCCGGCCACAACCTGAGCGAGGTCGACCTGTCGCGGGCGCGCACGGTAGACGACGTGCTGCGCGCCATCGGCGCGCGCGCCGCCCAGACGCCGCCGGGCGAGTGGGTGACGACCGCCTCGCGCTGGCACGAGTCGCAGCTCGCCGAGCGCCGCTTCCCGCACTTGCGCGAGCTGGACGCCGTGGCGCCGCGCAACCCCGTCCTGATTCGGCGCGGCGGCCACAACGTCGTCGTGAACAGTCTCGCCTTCCAGGCGGCCGGCATCAGCCGCGACACGCCCGACCCGCCCGAGGGCACCTACTGCCGCGACCCCGAGACGGGCGACCTGACCGGCCAGTGCATCGAGATCTGGACGTTCCGCCGCATCCTCGACTGCCTGCCCAAGCCGACCCTGGAGGACCACGCGAACGCCCTGCGCGCCATCTGCCAAGTGTACCGCGAGCTGGGTATCACCAGCATCATCGAGCCCGGTCTGTTTCCCGACGAGATGGCGGCGTTTCGCCTGCTGGCCCAGCGGCGCGAGCTGACCACGCGCAGCAGCCTCATGTGGCGCTTCGAGCCGGGCACCACCGCCGCCGCGCTCGACGCCTGCCTGCGCGAGCTGGCGAGCGGCCACGTGGAGCGCGATCTGAGCGACCCGTGGGTGCGCACGCTGGCGATCAAGCTGAGCGCGGACGGCGGCGTCGAGGCCGGGTACTACCGCGACCCCTACGACTACAACGACGATCCGAAGGACCCTTGCGGCAAGATTCGCATCTCCCGCGAGAACCTCGTGGCCTTCTGCACCGAGGCCGCGCGCCGCGGCTGGCAGCTGGGCGTCCACTGCGTGGGCGACGCGGCCATCGACACCGTGCTCGCCGCCTACGACGCCGTGAACCGCCAGGTCCCCATCGTCGACCAGCGCTGGACGGTCATCCACATGATGATGGCCCGCCCCGACCACTGGGAGACGATCAACCGCCTGAAGCTCGCGATCACCGCGCAGCAGCCGCTCGTCTACTCGCTCGGCGCCGGCTTCCTGAAGTACATCGGCCCCGAGCGCACGCGCAACCTGGAGCCGCTGCGCGCGTATCTGGAGAACTGCCAGCAGCCGGTCGGCGGCGGCTCGGACGGCCCCACGGCCGCCTACCCGCCGATGCTCGCCATCTGGAGCTCCGTCACCCGCCAGACCGAACTCGCCGGCGTACAGGGCCCCGAGTGGGCGATCACTCCCGCGCAGGCGCTGTGGATGTACACCTACGGCAGCGCCTGGTGCGGGCTGGAAGAGGACGTGAAGGGCTCGATCGCGCCGGGCAAGTACGCCGACCTGGTGGTGCTCTCCGACGATCCGCGCGCCGTCGAGGTGGACGCGATCAAGGAGATTCAGGCGCTGCTCACCTTTGTCGACGGCAAGCTCGTCTACGAGCGGGAGGGCTTCAGCGCCGACGAGGAGGCGCTGCGCGTGCGCGCCACCGCGAACGACGACGACCCCTGCTGCGCCCATCCCGACGACGAGCACGACCACGCGGCGGCGGGCACCTGACGACGCCCCGCGCGCGGCGCGAGGTCGTAGGGCAGGGGCTCGTCCCCTGCCGCCCGGCGTCTGCCGCTCACGAGGCCATACGGGGCGCGGAATACTGATGGGGCCACGCCCCTGCGGCGCGGACCTGACCTCTGCTGAATCGCAGCCTTTACCGAAGGGAGCACGGATGAACGACTCGCGCGGCGCGCAACCACGCCGCCGCCCCGCCGCCGGCCGCGCGCTGGCCGCGCTCGTGGCCCTCGGCGCGCTGCTGGCCGCCTGCGCCCCGGCGCCACGCCCCGCGCCGGCCGCGGGCGCCAGCGGGGCAGCCCCGGCGCCCGACGCGCCCGCCGCGGCGCCAGCGAGTGCCGGCCCGAGCCGCCTGACCATCGGCTACACCGTGGACATCACCGGGGCGCCCGACCCGTTCGCCCACACGGGCAGCACCGAGTACGCCCGCTGGTTCCACATCTTCGACACGCTCGTGCGCTACGACGAGCAGGCGGGCAGCTGGGCGCCGCTGCTGGCCGAGAGCTGGTCCACGCCCACCCCGACCACCTGGGAGTTCAAGCTGCGCCAGGGGGTGCAGTTCCACGACGGCACGCCGCTCACGGCCGACGACGTGGTGTTCTCCTACCATCGGCGCATCGAGGACAAGGACAGCAAGCAGGCGTCGGCGCTGAGCGGCATGCAGTCCATCGAGGCCGTCGACCCGTACACCGTGCGCATCACGACGAAGGAGCCGGACGCCACGTTCCTGTCGCGCGCCGACACCAGCATCATTCTCAGCAAGGCGCAATACGACCGTCTGGGCCCCGAGGCGGCCGTCAAGCAGCCGCTCGGCACGGGCCCCTACATGTTCAAGGAGTACGTGCCCGGCCAGCGGCTGGTGGTGACGAAGAACCCGAACTACTGGGGCACGCCGAAGCCCGTCTGGGATGAGGTCGTCTTCCGCAGCATCCCCGAGGACGAGGCGCGCGTGAACGCGCTGCTCAACGGCGAGGTCGACGTCATCGCCAACCTGCCGATCCAGGCGATCGACCGGGTGAACGGCTCCGGGCGGGCGAGCGCCGTCGGCGTGCGCGGCAGCCGCATCATGTTCGTGGCGCTCAACCCGATCATCGAGCCGCTGAAGAGCCTGCCCGTGCGCCAGGCGATCGCTCACGCGATCGACAAGGACGCGCTGATCCACGGCATCCTGCAGGACCACGCCTACCGCCTCGACGGGCCGCTCGGGCCGGGCATGGTCGGCTACGCCCCCGACCTCGGCCCGCGCTACGACTACGACCCCGCCAAGGCCAAGCAGCTCCTGGCCCAAGCGGGCTACCCGGACGGCTTCGACGTGGACTTCTACACGACGGTCAACCGCTTCCCGAAGGACAAAGAGATCGCCACGGCGATAGTGAACATGCTGAACCAGGTGGGCATCCGCGCCAAGCTGCAATTGCCCGAGTTCGCCACCTACATGGCGCAGTTCGGGCGCGGCGAGTACGCGGCCTACTACGTCGGGCGCGGCGACGTGACCGACCCGAGCGAGTACCTGCAACAGTACTTCCGCACCGGCGTCACGAAGCGCATCAACTTCTCCGATCCCGAGGTCGACCGGCTGCTGGCGGCGCAGGCGCGCGAGCTGGACCCCGCCAAGCGGGCGGGCCTGCTCCACGACGCGCAGGCGAAGATCGTCGAGCAGGTGCCCGTGGTATTCCTATACCAGTACCAGGACATCTACGCCGCGAGCAGCCGCGTGGAGTTCGCGCCGCGCATGAACGAGATGATCTTCGCCTGGGACGTGCAGCCGAAGCGCTGACCCGCCAGCGTCCCGCGCGGAGCCGAGGCGTCCAGCGGGTCTGGTCGCCGCCGCCGAGCGGGACGCTCGGGCTTGAAAGGAGCGAGCGCGATGAGCGAGGCCAAGCGACGGATTCCCCCGCCCACGGACGACAAGGTGCCGCTCAAGGCGAACGTGTTCGACAAGATGCAGGCGAGCAACACGCAGCTCGTGCCGTTGTTCCCCTACTTCGACCGCGGCGCCATCGTGCCTGCGGCGTCGCTGATGCGCGGCGGCGCGGGCGAGGGCTTCGCCGACTTCGGCGGCGGCCACGCCGAGTTTGGCCACTTCTTCCACTACAACGACGTCGACGAGGTCACGATCGTCTGGGCCTCTGACGGCGGGCCGCGCGGCGCGGGCCTTATCCGCTGCCTGGCCAACCACCACGGCGTCAAGCCACACCTGCGCGACCCGAACGATCCCGACAGCTTCTCGGTGACGGTCATCACCCAGCGCCAGGCCGAGAGCGGGCCGCAGCGCGAGGCGGTGCAGTTCCGCTGCGAGCGGTGCCACGAGACGCTGATCCACCACGAGTACGACGCCACGCCGCCGCCGAAGGCCGAGCGCGCGGCCGACACCGAGCCCTACCCCGCGCTGCCCACGATCGTCGGCAGCGCCGAGGCCGCCGAGGCGTACAACGCCAGCGAGGCGGCCCGCACCTGCCCGAAGTGCGGCACGGTGAACCCGCCGTTCCCGCTGGAACAGTGGGGCTGGAGCACGCACGCGCGCAACAGCCGCACCGTGAACGCGGCCCGTCGCCTGCTGGACGCGGCGGCGCGCGCGGATCGCTAGGGAGGCCGCCATGCGACGCAAGCGCCAGGCCAACATCTTCGAGGACGCGCGCGAGGCGGGGCCGTACGACGAGTTTCCCATCCTGCCGCCCGACGTGGAGCCGCAGCTTCATCTCAGCCGCAACGACCGCCCCCAACCGTTCTACCTGATCTGCGAGCGCGACACGGTGCTCGCCCAGGTGTCGGGCCAGGCGGTGGTCGCCTTTGCCGATGGCCCCGTGCGCTACTTCACGCTGGAGCCGGGCGACTACGTCTACGTGCCCGCCGGCACGCCGCACCAGATCACGCCGCGCGGCGAGGCGGTGCAGCTCCGCTACAAGGCCAAGGCGCCCGGCCTGGAGGGCGTGGCGTGGTACTGCCCGAGCTGCGGCGCCGAGGTGGCGCGCGAGGAATGGGACACCGCCGACGAGCTGCCGCAGGACGCCTACTGGCGCATCTGCCAGGCGTTCAACGCCGACGCCGCCCGCCGGCGCTGCGGCCGCTGCGGCGCCGAGCATCCGCCGGTCGACCTGACGGGCATCCGCTGGCCCGAGATCGCGGCGGCGATCCGCGCCGCCACCGTCGAGCCGTCCGCCGCCCCGGCCGGCGCCCCGACCGCCTGACGGCACCGGGCGCTGCCCGCCTGCTGGCCGAACAATCTACCGGTGGAACGAGAGGTAGGGTAGGGGCTCGTCCCCCGCCGCCCAGCACCAGCTTTGATGGCCGGCGGCCGGCGACGAGCCCCTACCCTACGCGAGCCGCCCAGCCGTCATGAATCGTCAGTGCCCGCTGGCGAATCCGCCGGGAAGCAGTCGGGTGTCGTAAGGGCGGCTCTCGTGGCCGCCCGCGGCCCGCAGGCCGCAGCCCGGCGCCCTCGACACGGAATCTCAGGCGGGCGCGACATTCGCCCGCCGGGGGAGGGGTACTGCTGGTCCTGCACGTCGGCTCGACACGGAATCTCAGGCGGGCGCGACATGCGCCGGCAGCGTCCATGATCCGGGCCAGGCGGCGGCAGCGCATGCCGTACTGCGCGCGCCGCGCGCCGCACGGCGCGAGCGCTCGGACCGGCCGCCGGACCCCACGGATGGTGCGCGGTGTGCTACAACCGAGGGGCGGGATCAACCGGCGCCCTGGCGCAAGCCGGACCACGCGGGAGGAGCGAGCATGACGCGCAGCGGCGCCGACTACCTGGCGGGCCTTCGCAACGATCGCACCGTCTACCTCAACGGTGAGCGGGTGGCCGACGTGACCACCCATCCGGCGTTTGCCGAGGCGGCGCGCTCGGTGGCGGCGCTCTACGACATGGCGAACGACCCCGCGAACCGCGACGAGATGACCTTCCCCTCGCCGCGCGACGGCCGGCCCGTGAACAAGAGCTGGCTTATCCCCCGCACGCGCGAAGACCTGGCTGCGCGCCGCGTCGCGATCAAGCGCACGGCCGACGTCTCCTACGGCCTGCTCGGCCGGTCGCCCGACCACGTGGCCTCGTTCTTCGCCGGCTTCGCGGGCGCGCTCGACTTCTTCGCGCGCGGCGGGCAGCAGTTCGCCGACAACATGGCCCGCTTCTACGCCAAAGCCTGCGATGAGGACCTGTACCTCAGCTACGCCATCGTCCAGCCGAGCGTCGACCGCGCGAAGCCCGCCCACCAGCAGCCGGAGCCGTACCTGTACGCCGGCGTGGCGGGCGAGCGCGACGGCGGCATCGTGCTGCGCGGCGCGCAGATGCTTGCCACGGGCGGCGTGATCTCCGACTGGGTGCTGGTGACGGTGATCCTGCCGCTGCGGCCGGGCGACGAGGACTACGCCTTCTCGGCGGTCGTCCCCCTCGACGCGCCCGGCCTGAAGATGTACTGCCGGCGGCCCTACGCCCTCGGCCCCACGAGCGTCTTCGACTACCCGCTCTCGACGCGCTTCGACGAGATGGACGCGCTCGTCGTCCTCGACGACGTGTTCGTGCCGTGGGAGCACGTCTTCGTCTACAAGAACCTGGAGCTAACGGCCGGGCAGTTCGGCGTGACCTCGGCGCACGTGCTGGGCAACACGCAGGCGCACATCCGCTCCTGGGCGAAGCTCCAGTTCCTGGCGGGCCTGGTGCGGCGCATCAGCGAGCGCAACGGCGTGATCGCGCGGCCCGACGTGGTGGCTCACCTCGGCGACCTGGCGACCAAAGTGTCGCTAGTGGAGGGGCTCATCATGGCCGCCGAGGCGCAGGCGAGCCTGGACCAGTTCGGTGTGATGCGGCCCTACGACGCCTTCCTCTATGCTAGCCAGGTGCTGCAGCAGGCGATGTACCCCGAGATCATGGTCCAGGTGCGCGGCATGATGGGCGGCAGCGTGATCCAGCTGCCCTCGTCGGCCCAGGACCTGCTCGTGCCCGAGACGGCGGCGGACGTGAACCGCTACGTGCGCTGGCCGGAGGCCGGCGGCGAGGAGCGCGTGAAGCTGCTGAAGCTGCTCTGGGACCTGGTGGGCTCGGAGTTCGGCTCGCGGCACTTGCAATACGAGATGTTCTACGCGGGCGAGCCGAACGCGATCAAGGGCCGTGAGTACCGCTCGTTCGACTGGGCCGACGCGGAGCGCCTGGTCGACCAGTGCCTCGCCAGCTACGACCTGCGCACAGCCTCCGCCTCCACGCCCACGCCCGACGGCGCCGCCGCATCTCAGCCCGCCGCGCCAACGGGCCAGCCGCGCGGATAGCCGAGCCGCGCGGCTGGCCGCACCGCGGGGCTCAGGACGCCGGCACCGCCTCGCGCACGAACTCCAGCGTCAGGCGCACGAACGCGTCGGCCTGGTCCCACTGCACCAGGTGGCGGCAGCGGTCGAACAGGACCAGGCGCAGGTTGGGGAACAGCTCGCGCGCCCGCTCGCAGCGGGCGGCCGTCGTCGGCTTGTCCTGGCGTCCGTAGAGCAGCAGGAAGCGCTCCGGGTTCGCGCCCACCCGTTGCCACAGCGGCTCGCCCGCGCCCGCCGCCCCGCCGCCGGGCCGTCCGGCCGCGCGCTGCTGATAGTAGCGGAAGGCCGGACCCAGGCTCATGCGGTGGCGCAGCTCCAGCGCCTCGGGCGTGATCAGCGCGTGGTCGTACAGGTCCTCCTCCATCCGAGCGCGCGTCTGCGCCACGGTCGGCTCGCCGCTCAGCGTCTCGCCGGCGCCCGGCACGGCGTCGTCGCCCGGCACCGGCGGCAGCAGGCCGCCGGTGCCGAGGATCACCGCCCGCGGCACGCGGTCCGGTTGGTCCAGGGCCAGCGTGGCGGCGGTGTTGCCCTGCTGCGAGTGACCGACGATCACGGCGCTCGCCAGTCCCAGCGCGTCGAGGAAGCCGAGCGCGAAGCGGAAGTGCCCCGCCAGCGTCGGGTCGTCGGGGCCGCCGGAGCGGCCGTAGCCCGGCCGGTCGGGCGCGATTGCCCGCACCCCGCCGGCCGCGAGCGGCCCCAGGTTGCGCGCGTACACGTCGCCGCTCGAGCCCAGCGAGGCGCCGTGCAGCAGCAACACCGCCGGCCCCTCCCCCTCCTCGAGATACCGAATCTGTAGCCCGTCGACCTCAGTTGTGCCTTCGCGCATCGGGCCCTCCTCCGGAGCGCGTGTCCAGCTCTCGCGGACGCCGCGACCGTGCGGTGCCTATCGCCGTTCCCGGGACAATTCTGCCTGCCGGGTTACCCGGCGGCAGGGGACGAGCCCCTGCCCTACGACCGGGCCGGTCGCGGATGGCTCACTCTTGCGAAGCCGCTTTTGGTTGGGCGGGGGCCGCGGTGCCGAGCCCACGCTACCCGGCCCGGCACGCGCGCTGCACCAGCGCGGGGCCGACGTCCGCGACGCGGGCCTGGCCGGTGTTCGCCATCGCGATGCACAGCTCCAGCGCCAGCAGCTCCAGCGTGCGCACCACCCCCTCCTCGCCGGCGGCGCCCAGGCCCCAGGCCGCTGCCTTGCCGATCACCACCGCCCGCGCCCCGAGCGCCAGGGCCTTCAGCACGTCGGTGCCGCGCTGGAAGCCGCCGTCGACGATCACCTCGGCGCGGCCGGCCACCGCCGCGACCGAGTCGGCGAGGATGTCGATCGGGGCGGGCGAGTAGTCGAGGTTCCGCCCGCCGTGGTTCGACAGGTGGACCGCCGCGACGCCGTGCTCGGCGGCCAGGCGCGCGTCCTCCGGGTCCTGGATGCCCTTCACGATCAGCGGCAGCCGCGTCGTCGCGCGCAGCCAGTCCACGTCCGCCCAGGTCAGCGCGCCCATGCGCCCGCGCCCCGGCGGCAGGCCGAGGCCCGTGGGGTGGTTGCGGGACTCGCGGCGCCGCACGATGTCGCGCTCGCGCCGCCCGTAGGCCGCGTTGTCCACCGTCAGCGCCAGCGCGCGGAAGCCCGCCGCCTCGACGCGCCGGATCAGCGCCTCGGCCCAGGCGTAGTCGCCGCGGAAGTAGAGCTGGAAGACGAGCGGCCCGCTCGCCGCCGCGCTCACCGCCTCGGGCGTGGACGCCGTCTGGGTCGTCAGCCAGTGGATCGTGCCCATCCGCCCGGCGGCCCGCGCCATCGCCAGATCGCCGTCCGGGTGGACCTGCTCCAGTGAGCCCATCGGCGCGGTCATGATCGGCAGCGCCAGCGGCATCCCGAGGAACGTCGTGCGCAGGTCGACCCGGCTCACGTCGCGCAGCACCCGCGGCCGGAACACGTAGCGGCTCATCGCCCGTCGGTTGTTCCGCAGCGTGGCCTCGCTGTCGGCGCCGCCGGCCACGTAGTCCCACACCGCGGGCGCCAGCTTCGCCCGCGCCGCGCGGCGCAGCTCTGGCAGCGTCAGGAACTCAGCAGTCACAGCCATCGGCACCGTCCTCCCGCGGTCGAACCCCGCCGCCACTATGCGTATAACCTACCCCTACACGGCGAAGCAACGCCGGGCGGAGGCCGGGGTGCGCCCGACGACGTAGCGACGCAGTTTAGCCGAGGAACGGTCAAACGATGCTCCTTGACCGGGTGGTTAACTGCTAGGCCGGGCGCGGGTCTGCGCGCGCTGGTCGGGCGCGGAAGGTCGCATCGTTTGCCCCGTACGATACTCCCCCGGGGCTCCGTCGCGGGCCGGGCCGGCGGGGTGAGGCCCCGGGCCGGGCGCGGGCGGCGGGCGGGGTGGGAGGCGTGTACGGGCCGGGACGGCGACCACGTCGCGCGGGATGGCGGGCGCTCTCCGGCGCGCCTCGCGGCCTGTCTAAACCTGTCTAAAGAGGAAGCTATTGGCGGGGGGCGGTCGTCCGGCGTTGCCGGCGGGGCCGCGAGACCGACCGCCGAATGCTGGGGGACACCGCCGCCAGGCGGCCGGTGAGCAGCCAGCTCGCCCGGCAGGGTTGGCGAGGCGGGTACTCAGCGCGCCGTTGAGCCAGGGAGCCGAGCGCGGCCCACGCTGCTGACCAAGAGAAGGGGATGGCGGGGGACGGGACGTCGTAGCGTGGATCCCTCATCAACTGGCGGTGCCGTCCGAGCTGGCGGCGCTGCTGCCGGGCGCGCGGGTAAGCCTGCGCACGGCGCTGGAGGGCGTCGCGAAACTCCGGCGGGTCGTGCGCGTGGCCACGAAAGATACCGTAGTAGGCCCCGTTCTGGACCTCGACCGATCCAGCCAGTAGGCCGGCGGACGGTAGGCTAGCGCCCGACCGGTGCCACCTCGGTAAGCGCTGAGCAGCGCTGGTGTCGGTTCCTTGCGCCGCCCTCTCCGGCTGGTCGGCCTCGTCGGTTGCGACCGCCACCTGCACATCGTGTAACATTTTGCGTCCACGGTCGTTTGATCCACACACCGGCAGCCGGACGGTGCGCTCGGCTGGGGCGCCACTGCACAGCGTGGGGGGCGGACCCATGGGGACGTATGGGAGCCAGGCCGCTGGGCCAACGCGGGAACTCGCGAGGGCGTGGGGGCATTGCCCGCACTCGATCCGCGTCGTGATCGTGGACGACCATCCCTTGGTCCTCGCCGGGATGCAGCTATGGCTGGAGAGCGCCGAGGGGATCCGGGTGGTGGGCACGGCTGCACAGGGCACCGAGGCACTGCCGCTCGTCGAGCAGCACCGCCCTGATGTCCTGCTGCTGGATATGCGGCTGCCGGACCTGAGCGGCATCGAGGTGGCCCGCCAGGTGCGACGCAGCGCGCCCGCGGTGGCCGTCCTAGCCATTACGGGCGATCCCAACAGCGGCGACGAGCGAACACTTCGGCAGATGGGCGCCCTGGGGTATCTGCTGAAGACCATGGGCCCCCCGGAGCTGGTCAAGGCGGTCCGCCTCGTGGCGCAGGGCCAGGCGGTGCAAGTGGTCGAGACCGGACGAGCGGGCATCGGGTCCACAATCCGAGTGGGCGCCCACGTGGAGCCGACTACGACCGTCCCCCGCGAGCGCCTTACTCCACGAGAACGCGATATCCTTCGGTTGCTGGCCCTCGATCACAGCAATGACGAGATCGCCGCCGCTCTTGGTCTGTCAGCCAAGACCGTGGCGGATCACCGCTCCCATCTGATCGAGAAGTTCCACGTGCACTCCCGCACGGGAGTGGTGCTCCAGGCTCTCCAAAGCGGTCTCCTGTCCCTACCGGCCACGGCTGGAAACAGGGGGTTCGGCGGCGTAACCATGCGCGTGCCTGGTCGCCCTCAGGTGCGCCCTAGCAATGCCGGCCGTCCGGTTCAGCAGCCTGATTGATTGGACCTAAACCCCGCTCCGCTCCGCCGACCGAGGCCTTGCAGAGACCCCCGAACAAATTCGGCGGTCTCTGGTTGAAAACCCCGAATTTCTTCCGATTGCCAATCCGAGCACTCTCAGCTACGATGGTGCTGCGTTCTTACCAGCGCTGGCCATAGAACGAGAGGCTTCACCCGGTCATGCTCTACCTGACCATCACTACTTACGGATCTGAGCGTCCTCATGTAAACATGGTCACGTCGCCAGGCGGCGGTTAGTGCAGTCGCGGTCGGCTGGGTGCGTCGGCCCGAGGACTACCTGGGACGCGCCTGCTTAAGCTACTGGCTCACCGCCGGGGTCACTCCCAAGGCCTGCGCAATGGTGCGGCCGCTCGGGTCAGTGGTCACATCAGAAACTAGCGACTCGTGTAACGTTATAAACCGGAGGTCATGTACATGGGGCTCTCTCGCGGCCGCACTATAGAGCGCTTGCGCATCTTGCTCGTACTGATCAGCATATTCACGACGCTGGTGTGGTGAGTTGTGCGGCTACCTTCTGCACGAGCGGTGCTACAGACTGCAGATACCTGCGATCAAACCGGTCCGAAGTACTACTGCGCCCACGTCGATTACGACAACTACGGCTCATACGGCCAAGTCTACGACCGATGGTACACTGGCGCCATCGATGGCGGCGCCCAGTACTGGCACCTCTGGTCCCTTAATGACTTCTGGTGGAACGGCAGCGGTTGACAACAGGTAGCTACCCAGCCCGGGGCTGGTTGGTATCAAAACACCTGCCTCGGATCACCGTGGAATGCCTATATGGGCTGCTCTCCCGCAGGCCCATGGGGCGATGATCCCGGCGGGACGATCTCACAGCCTGCAGCTACACAGTACCGGATCCAGTTCTACGAATGCAACCCGAGTTGCTACTACTGGTGCTCTGAGTGGCTGACGCACTATCTATATAACAACACTTCGGCCCGCGAAGGCTACGGCGGGTCATGTTAGCTGTCCCGGGAAGGAGATAGACAGATGCTAGGGTTGTCTGGATGGGGCCGCGCGAGTATCTTGCTCTTGGTGGCAGCTCTCGTCCTAGCTGTGGGCAGTAGCTACAGCATGGCCAGCCCCACTGAGCAGACCGCTACGCTGGGAGGCGGCATACCACCAACGGTCTTTGCACTGACCGCTGTGGCACAGCGCGCGGATCCAGCGGCTGCGGGACGCGACGAGCCATGGCCTCCGTTTACCATGACCTTCCAAGAGACTACGCACGAGCACCTCGGCAGCGCTACCACTCGTACTCAGCGCGTTCGTGTAGGTTACACTGTGCGGCGACAGTTCACGACGACACTGTTGGCGGACTCGGCTGTGCCGCAGTCGGTAGGTATGATGCCAACGTTCAACGGCCAGACGACGGTCCACCACCGACCGGGCTTTCCAGACGTCGTTACCCAGTGGGCCCCAGGCGAGCTGACCGTGCCGGCGAAATGGCTAGCGCCAGGTGGCATCGACGGACTCCTCAAAATGCGCGGGTACACCAGCAGACCTCTCGGCACAGATTTGGCGGTGGCCAGTCGCGAGGAGACCGTGCCCGCGTACATCCCTCCGTCAGGGGCGCAGGGTCCGGCTGCCACACCGCAGCCAGCGCGGCAAGTGCGTACCGAGATCACCTACCGCGTGGCTGACGGTATCCCGACCCGGCTGGTGGAAACCGTGAACGGCGTTGAGGCGCACCGGATCGAAGTGCAGGACCTGCAAGTCCGCTCCCGGTAAACAACGGTTTTCAGAGAGGGAAGCATGATACGTCATGCTTCCCTCTCGCTTTGTCCCGGGGCACGGGGCATGAAGGCAAGGCTTTACTGCGCTTGGCACTCGTGGGACGCAGCTGAGTATGGAGCATCACTCGCCAAACCGGTAGGTTGAGGCCGCACAGAGAAGCCAACCGTGCCTGTACCGAAGCTGCCACTCGGGGTTACGATCCAACCCTGTAAGCGCCCTTGGTCACCATCCTGAAACCCACCGGGCCATTCCGGAATGCGGATGGCACCACTATACGACAACCGTTGTCCGAGTCCCGACAGCTGAAGACCAGCCTCGTCTAGGCGGATGCCTTGGTCGCTGCGGACCGTAAACGCATCAATCGAGGCATAAAGCGTGCCGATACCTAAGTCGTGATGAGGTACTTCTATATCTAGCTGCCAACTCATCTCAGGCACGTTTGATGATGTCTGAATCCCGGCCATGCGGTCGCTGGCGAGCAGCCACATTCGCATTCCAGTGTGTACTCCAGGCTAGCATACCAGGCAGCGCTTACGCCGTAATCCATACCCTATCGAGCAGCTGGCTGACCAGGCGCGTCGTGGCCGCGAGCGCCAACGCCAGCGAGACGATGACAACGACCTATGGTGACGACGCCATCAGCGACTGCACATCAAGCACCGACAGCTTCGGCAACACCACGATTTCGTGCTAAGCTCGACTTTGGCCGTTCAGGCGGCGTAGCAGAGCGTTTCCGTTAGGCGCTCGACGAACGTGCGCGGGACTTTTAGCATGTCGGGTTCGCTGGCGGACAGGCGAAAAGCCGCCTGTGCCCAGAGCTCGCGGCGGACCAGTGCCAGTGCATCCGCGAAGGTGGGCTGCGCTTTCCGGTACCAGGCCGCCTGCCGAATCCGGGTCGGCGTTCGGCTCACGTACTGATGCGCGAACAGGGTCACCAGCGAGCACAGTCCGAGCAATGCCGGGGTGGTGCGGCGGATCGCCCACTCCGACCACTGCCGCTGGGTCTCGAGGCCGAGGTGCCGGCGTGCTTCCTCGAAGGTGACCTCCAACTGCCAGCGGCGGACGAACCAGGCCACGACCTGCGCCGGCGCGACGGCGAGGTCGGTGCAGAGCAGGGCCTGCGTGTCGAACTGGCCGTGCGGGTCGCGGCTGAGAACCCAGCGCACGGGCACGGGCGGCAGGCCGGTGTGGTACCAGACGGCGGTGTCCGAGCTGACCTCTACCCTCCGCTCCCCGGTCCCGTACCAGTCGGGGATGGCAATCTGGGCCCAGGCGTGGTCG
>Ga0209062_1003504_pt1 | contig 18012 bp, 18 predicted proteins | sample Coa_R2_2_FD_187158 | JGI IMG/M metagenome (GOLD analysis project Ga0209062, IMG submission 187158) | Surface soil microbial communities from Centralia Pennsylvania, which are recovering from an underground coalmine fire - Coalmine... | ecosystem: Environmental > Terrestrial > Soil > Unclassified...
TCCAGCCGCAATCTAAGCCAACACCAAGCCGGGGCGTCCACCGCTTCCAAACCGGCCAGGTCACCCTAACCCAGAAGCGGACATTTGATGTGCTACCAAAACCGGACATCTTGAAAAGCTACCGACAGGACGTGAAGGTCGTCGGCGCATTGCCGAAGGAGATCGAATTCGTCAACGAATATTCCGCCTACATCCCGGCGACGAGTTCTGCTGCCGAGACCGCTCAGGCGTTGCTTGCCTATCTGGCGCGCCCCGCCTCACGCGACATCTTCAAGGCCGCAGGAGTTGGCATGTAGAGCGGCCCTTGCGGCCGCCCTCTTGGGCTCTTTGAATTTCGAGCGGGGCAGGACGTGAAAAGCAGCCAACCGGCGATCACTCGCGGCCTTGATCGCTTGGATGCTCTTTGTCGCGGGCGGCGGCAGCCGGTCAAGGGTCTCGACCGCTTAAGCGGCGATTGGCGCGCGATTAAACGCGCGCCAATCGCCCTTGACCGGCTGCCGCCGCCCGCAAGACTGCATCCAAGCGATCAAGGCCCTCGCCAAGGCCGCGCGCCCTTAAGGCTTCTGCACCCACTCAAGATTTCCACCGGGCCTGGCCCGACCTGCAGCGCACTTCTGCTACCCGTGGCGCGGTCCTGCCGGGTCAGTTTCCTCCTAGGCCACTCTTGGGGGCGACCTGCAGCGCCGTTCTCGGTAAACGTAAGATCGGACCCGCAAAGGGGAGGCGACCACAAGGTCGCCCCCCTCTGGGCAGTGCAGGCGGACCTTAAATCAATCCCTTCAGAACAGCCGAAGCGTTTGACGAGGCCGCCGGATCGGCTGCTCCTTCAGAGCGACCGCAGGAAGTCGAGGATGGCCTGCTGGTCGGTGACCGGCAATTTGCGGAAATTCTGTATCACGGCATTCGCCTCGGACGGCGGATACGCCGGCGATGCGGTCGACGTGGAGGTCGCGGAGCTTGCGGGCGAGAAATGCTGCTGGATCGCCTGCAGGAGGTCGCTGGTCCGGCCGTCGTGAAGGAAAAACATCCGCTGGCCGACGCCCCACAGCGGCGTGGTGCGGAATTCGTCCGGCCCGGCCTGGCCCTGGATGATGTTGTCCGCAAGCCCCGCGCCCATGTGATGCAGCAGCAAGTCGGAGAACAGATTCACCGGCCGGTTTTCCAGCACTGCGCTGTTCATCGCCGGCGCGGTCTGCATCTGAGGCGTATGGCAGAGGGCGCAGCCGATCGCGTTGAAGACAACTTGACCGCGCTGGGCGCTCGCGCTCGGGTTCGGAGCAGGCTGCGGGGCATCCATGAACCGCATCAGCAGCGAGAACTGCATCCAGTCCGCAAGAATGTGCAGCGGATTGTTGAAGCTTTCATTCTCGGAATCGTCGGTGTCGGTGCGAGTCACATCATTGGGATGCGGCTTGTCCGGCCCGTTGCAGTTCGGATCCTCCTCGGTTGCTGTCGGAAACAGCTCATTGGTAATTCCCATTTCGACGTTGTAGGCCTCCGCCCCAAACACCGTGATTGATTTGTTCTGCGCCTTCCAGCCGAAGCGGGTGATCGTATTGTCATTGGCGCTGCGGTTCGGATGGCCGCCGATGCCCAGCGCCGCCCGCTGGCTTGCGGTCGCAGCGAAATGGGCCAGGATTTCCCGGTCCTGAATGGAATCGATCAGGCCCAGCCCGAACAACTGGAGCGGAATCCGGAACGACAGGTTGCCTGCAGCCAACTGGCGAGCGAAATCGGGCTGGACGATCGAGCAATTCGGGATGGTCGGGTCGGTGGTAATGCCCGTCACAACCCAAAGCTGATGCACGCTGCCGTCGCGCGTGCCGTCCGGATTGAATTTAAAGCGCACCTCCCGGATCGGCCCGTACTGCTGTTCGAACGAAGGCACCACGTTTTTCTTGCCGAAGCGAAGAGGCACCAGCCGGAATAGCGGATTCTCGGGAAGCATCGGCGTCCCCTGGCCAGGATTGGGGACGAGAAACCCGCCCGAGCCGCCGAGCGTCGGCTGGAAATGGCATCCGAAGCACTGGTCGGCATTGTGACGTGCACCTAGCCCATTTGAATTGGTATGGAATTGCGGGAAGATCGGATCAAGCTCACCCAGCCCGGTCACCGGCGAACCCGGCGTCACATCCGAGCAGCTGTTGCAGGTCGATTCCAGTTGTCCGGCGCGATTGACCCCTTCATTGAATAACGCGAGCTCGTTGGCCGTAATGGTAGCCCCGGTGGTCGGGTTCGGGCTGATAACGGGCGGATGCGGAATCGGAATGCCCCGATACTCGAGATAGCCTGCGGTATTCTGTAAGCCGCCTCGCACTCCGGGATCTGTCTGCGCGAGAGCGGCAGGCGCAAGGATGTACAGCAAGCCTGCAGCCGCAGCAGCCGTTGCGGCGGCGCCGGACAGCAAATGTCTAAGATTGGAGAGGACCCTCTCGGTTTGGCGCCCCCGCTGACTTGCGTCAGCAAACCCATCGCGACTACCGCCGCATGCAACCAAAAGTGGTGCGCGATCCAGCCCTGATTTGGCGGCCGCACGATGTCGCCGAACCACGAAAAATCTAGTCATTCGCGACTCCTCGCTGGAGCCCCGACCCCGGGCACGTCGTGCCGAGACCAGTGTGCGAGCGGGCCGCGGAGGCCGCGACGAGCGGCTTCCGAAATTCTCCGAAATTGCCGGAAATCTTGATAAAAGTTCCAAAACTACGTATGATTGCGTGGGCGAGAATTTCAAAAAGGGGGTGCTATCTGGTGTCGCGACGGTAAGGGGGGCGCCTTGGCAGGAGGGGAGCAGAGCGGAGTGCTCTCAGCGTCGCGATGCGTGGCTTTCGGCGATTTTCGATTCAACTTCTGGACGCGCGAGCTGTGGCGGATCGGAGACCACGGTTTGGCGACACCGATCTCGCTCGGATCACGTGCCGCCGATCTCCTGCACCTTTTCCTTCATCGGCCGGGCGAACTCGTTTCCAAAAGCGAGATCATGGACGCCGTGTGGCCGAACATGGCGGTCGAGGAAAGCAATCTCACGGTGCAAATCTCGGCGCTTCGTCGCGCCCTCGGCGACGGACGAGATGGCGCAAGCTACATTCAAACCGTCCCGGGGCGCGGCTACAGATTTACCGCAAAGGTCAGCGACTTTCCCCTGCACGTTAAGGACGCGCCCGGGCCCGCGGCGATCCTGCGCGCGGACGCCGCCGGCGCGCTGACGACGGACCCGGCCGAGCCGCCGCCGCAAAGCCTCCTGGCTTCGCCAGAGTCCGTTCCGCTGGTGCCGAGACCGGTCCCGCCGGGTGCGGCCGAGGGCCCTGCCGACGACCTCCCGATGGCGGGCGCTTTGCCTCAGCAAACGAAGGTCTGGTGGCTCCTGTGGCTTCAGGGCATGGCGGGGATCGTTCTCGGCTTGATGCTCCTCACAGCTCCCGGCCTGACGACAGTCACGCTGGTCTCCTTCCTGGGCTTCTACTGGCTGATCGTCGGAATATTGGCGCTGGTGCGCGTATTCGTGGATCGATCCGTACCCTGGATATGGCCGCTGCTGAGCGGCATCGTCGGCATTCAGGCCGGGATCTTTGTTGTCGGGCACCCGCTGCTGGCCGCGCTAACGGTGCCGACGGCAATCGTGATCATCCTCGCGGCGCTGGGACTGATCATGGGAGCGACCGAGATCGCCGGGGGCTTCGCGGGCGGCGGGGTCGGCTCGTTTATTCTGGGGGCGACCCACCTGCTGGCCGGATTGTTCCTGCGCGGCTCGCCCATCGCAGCGGCGCTGGCGGCGCCCCTGACATTCGGCGTGCTTTTTCTCGTGCAGGGGATCGCCCTCACCGTATTTGCATTCCGGGCACGCGGCTGAGAAGCGCCTTGGGCGCTTCTGCCTTGTCCGCAACGCGGGCCTGTCGACATGCTTAGGCTTTTCCGCGAAATAATCGCTTCAATTATTGCGTGCAGGCGCGGCGAATTTCCCCTCCTCCGCTTGCGGGGGATGGTCAGGGAGGGGGCTCGCGCCGCGAGCCCGCGCCGTAAGGCGGCGCCCTCCTTAGCCCTCCCCCTCCCTAGCCCTCCCCCGCAAGCGGGGGAGGGGACTACAAGTGGCGCAGTTATTCTTCGCCGACGCCTTATTGGCTGGGTCGGGGGCTGCCGCTGCGTCGCGTATATGCTTTGCAAGCGAACCCGGCCGCTCCCAAACTGACTCGGCTGCTCGCAAACAGCCGCGCCAAATCCCCGAGAAAGTTGCCGGTCAAAATCATCGCAACGACCGGTTTCCATTCATAGTTGCGCCGAGGACACACAGATAACTCGGCTTCTTCAATTGGCTTTAATGGCCGCCGCGTTTAAGGTTTGTGTCATGAAAACACCATAATGACGACAGTCACTCATAACGGTAATTTAAGCGATTTCCACCTGGATAATGCCAGTTACGCAATCGCTTAGTGTGAAATTGGGGGGTTAAAATGCGCACGACGTCGCGTCGGGAAATTATTCTATCTGCGGCCGTGGCTGGGGCATGGCTTGGCCTGGACAAGAGCCTGGCCATGGTCGCGCCGGCAGAAACCCAACAGACGCCGGCCGCGCCGGCGCGACCCCAGCGCAAGCCGGGAGCGCCGGTGCGAAAGGCGAAGACGCCCGACCCGAAGCCCGGTTTTCTGCGCTACAAGATGGGCGACGCCGAAATCACCGCCTTGTACGACGGAATTTGGGAAAAAGTGCATGACGGAAAGTATTTCGGCAATGCGACGGTTGACGAGGTCAAACATGCGCTGGCCGAGGCCGGGCTGACCACCGCATTCGTGCCGATTCCAATCACGGTGTTCGCCATCAAGCTGAACGGCAAGCTTATTCTGTGCGACGCCGGCGGCGGCGATCAGGTGCAGGCCTTTAATCCGAATTCGGTTTTCGTTTCGGGGAAGATGATGGCCAACATGAAGGCCGCCGGCATCGATCCCAAAGCGGTCGAGACGATTTTGATCTCGCACTTTCACCCCGATCACATCTTTGGCCTGCTGGAAAAAAAAACCAACATCCCAATTTTCCCCAATGCGGAAATCATTGTGCCGGCCGCCGAATATAACTTCTGGACCGATCCATCGCTGCTCACCCGCCTGCCTGAGGCGCGCCGGCCGCTCGCCCGACGCATTCAGTCCGTCATCCCGAACTGGAAGAACGTGCTGCCGGTCGAGGGCGAAGACGAGGTGGTGCCCGGCATCTTCTTTGTCAAAGCACCCGGTCACACGCCTGGCCATACCGCCTTCCACCTGACCTCCGGCGGCGCGCAGCTGATGATCTCCAACGATGCCGCTTACGTGCCCGCGCTCTGCGCCCGGCACCCGGAGTGGCATGGATCTTTCGACCAGAACGGCGAGATGGCCGAGGCCTCCCGCCGCAAGCTGCTCGATCGGGTGGTTGCCGATCAAATGCTGATCTGCGGCTCTCACTTCCCTTGGCCTGGACTTGCCAAGATAACAAAAGACGGAGGCAGCTACGCCTACACAACTCTGCAGAGCGCGTAACTTCCGCTCGATAAGGGCTCATTGGCGCGCGTTCCTCGCCGGCGGCGCGCGCCGGTCAAATCCATGATTCAATGGAAGCCAGTTTCGCCGCGCGTATTTGGTATGTTGAGAACATGCACGCATTATGTGGCAATTCCTTCTTAACAGCCCGCCGATCGAGAGCGTGCTGATGAAATCGCTTTACGATCTTCTCGGTGCTCATGAGGATGATGATCCCGATGCCCTGAAGAAAGCGTTCCGCAGGGCGGTCAAAGCGCACCATCCCGACCTCCATCCCGCCGATCCGGAGGCTCCGGAGCGGCTGAGAAAGATTATAGCCGCCCACGCAGTGCTTCGCGATGCGAAGCAGCGGGCGACTTACGACCGGCTGCTGCAGCTCGAGCGTCAACAATATCAATTGAGGGTCGAGTGCCACCGCCTCCGGTCGAAGCTCGCGCGCCAGCAGCTTCGATTGAAGCGGATGCGTGCGACCGCGGCGGTTGCTGCCGTCGGTGCGTTGGTCGGTGGATATGGGCTGGTTTCGCCCCTGTCCACGTTCACCGCTATCGTCGCCGTCAATAAGGATGACCGTGCTGCGTCCGCGGTCGCGACAGCCAGAAGGGACGCGCAAACTGCGACCGCCATCGCTGCGGCCGAAAGGAATCAGGATACTTCGACAACAATCGCCGCGCCAGAATCGGACGCGGTCAAAGGCAGTGTGGAAGGAAACGCAGGCAGTGCAGGCAAACCCGTCGAAACGACGGGCGCCCGGGTGATGACGCCTCCCGACGCCCCAGACCACGGCGAATTGCGCGAGAAGTCTGGCGACGCCGACGCCGCAAACGGAGCAAGCAAGCCGGGCGTCGACAAGCATGACGATGCGGAGGCCCCCAGGGAGCCCAGCAAGCCGAACGATGATGCAGGCGTCGGCGGCGACGCTCAAGCCATCGCTGCTTCCGAGTTGGCGGCGAGCCCTTCCGGGAACGATGGCAATTTCTATCGAGAGCGGGGAATTGCTGCATATCGCAACGGCGATTTCCTGGGAGCGATCGGCAACTTCAATGAGGCGATCCGGCTTAATCCCGATGACGCGCAATCCTACAATATCCGCGGCGACGTCTGGGATGAGCTAGGCGTCTTCGACCGGGCTCTCGCCGACTACGATGAGGCGATACGTCTTGATCCCGACAATCCCGCCGTATTCCATGATCGCGCCATCCTGTGGCAGCGCAAGGGGGCGCTTGACAAGGCGCTCGTCGATTTAGATCGGGCGATCCGATTCAGTTTCGCTGACGCCAATCTCTACTGCGACCGCGGACTGGTCTGGTACCAAAAGGGGCGCCATGATCGGGCGATTGCCGATTTCGATCGAGCTATCAAGCTCGACCCGAACTTTGCCGCCGCATACATAAATCGTGGACTCATCCTGCATCGCAACAGGGAGTTCACTGTTGCGTTTGCCGACAGTATGGCGATCCGCGTCGATCCGGGCATCTTTGATGCGAGTCGGCGGACGAATTCGCGTCATTGACAGACGGCGGCAGGCTGCTCCAGCTGCTTGAAGCGTCCGAACGAGACAGGCGGACTGACAGCCCCGGTTTGTCGCGGCCGACCTGCCGTGGGGTTGCCCCTGTGATCCGCAGCGGACGCGAGATTAAGACGCCAAGGCTTTCGCGAGCTGCTCGAAGCTCGTCTCCCATCCGACCGCAGTATTCGTGCACGTCTCCGCCGAAGTGAAGCCTTCATGCCGGAGCGTGAGGTGTGTTCCGCCGTTGTCCTGCTCGAGGTCGTAGGTCACTGTTGTCGGCAAATTTGGCAAACCAACAAGGCACCACGTGTGCACGAGTCTTCGCGGGGGATCGATTTCGAGGAATTCGCCTTCGATCGCGTAGGGCTGACCGCGGGCGATGCCGGAGGCGCGCCAGCGGCCGCCGATGCAAAGGTCGCCGGTCCAGTCCCGGGTGTCGAAGACGCCGGCTCTGACCCACCAATCAGTAACTTCTTTGGAGGCCAGGGCGCGGAAAACGCGTTCGGGGGGAGCCGCGAGTTCCACACTGGCGACGAGATGTCCTTGCGCCGTGTCAGCGACCGCGCGCGCCTTACCGTTGCTACTCATTTTTCTGTCTCCTGCGAACTTCATGCTTCACGACGCCGTCGCCTGCCGCTGCGGCGGGGGTGGCGGTGTCGTCTTCTTGAAGCTCTCGCGCGCAGCGAACCGGTCGTAATAGCTCGACACCGCCTTTCCGGCCGCGATGGCAGCTGCGCCTTCAGGAAAATTGCGGACGCAATAGAGGAGCGGCCCCGGGAAGGCGAGGTCGAGATAGGTTGCGATCGCCTTCGACTCGCACAATGCGAAGTCGCCGTGGCGCATCACCGGGATTTTTCCGAACGGATGTATCGCGGCAACTTCGGGCGAATGAGGCGGTGACGCCTTCAGCTCATACGGGCTCGCCTTCTCCTCGCAAACCATGCGGGCAGCCCGAACATAGGTGGACGGTGCAAAGCCGATGATCTCGACGCTCGACATTAAGCCCTCCTCTTGCCGGATTTCCACGAATAAGCGTTCAACTGACTAGCCCTGCAAGCCTGTCGAGCGAGCCTGTCCAGCCGCGATGGTGGCGGTCGCGCGCAGCCTCGTCGGCGAACTCTTCGTGGGTGAGCGTGAGCGTGGTCGCGTCGCCTGCGGGCGCGAACTCGATCGTCACCAGAGATTGCCGCTCCGGGGTGCTGCGCCAGGCCCAGGTGAAAACCAGCTTGCGGTTCGCCACCACTTCGCGGAATTCGCCGCTGACCTCGTGCTCCTCGTCGTCCGGGGAGCGCATCACCACGCGATAGCGTCCGCCCACGCGGGCATCCGTTTCGGCCAGCACGACTTCGTTTGCGCCAGGGCCGAACCAGCGCTTCAGCGCTTCCGCGTCCGTCCAGGCGCGGAAGCAACGGTCAGGCGGCGCCGGGAGGTTGCGCCGGATGGCGAGGCGGGGTTTCGAGCGCGCGGCGGTTTGAGCGTCGGGAGACATGGTTGAGGCTCCACATTTGATGTTGGGCTCGTTGTCGCACCCCTTCTCCCTACTTTCGCCATTTCCCCTGCATTTCCCTCCCCGGCGGGCCGGGGAGGGTTAATCAGGGGGCGGGGCAGAGTAGAGAGCGGCGTGCCGTCCGGCACATCCTCCGCAAGGTAGCGCGCGAGAGCATCGAGACGGTCGGACCAGAAGCGCTCGTAATGACCGAGCCAGCGCTGCGCCTCCTGCAGCGGCGCAGCGTTGAGCCGGCACGATACTGTGCGGCCGCTTTTGCGGCGCCGGATCAGACCGGCGACCTCAAGCACGTCGAGATGCTTGAGCACTGCCGGCAGCGACATCGCAAAAGGCCGCGCCAAGGCAGTGACGGAGAGTGCCGGCGCCTCGCTGAGGCGGGCCAACACCGCGCGCCGGGTCGGGTCGGATAAGGCCGCAAAGATGCCGTCCAGGCGGTCGGGCTTATAGTTAACCATAAGGTTAAATTAGAGGTAAAGATCCACGTTGTCAACGGCGCGCCGCTTCCAAGACAGGGCAATCGGGTGAATGGTTTCAGCCGCCTCGGAAACGGCGCACGGTCCGCGCGGGACGCATGGCACGAATCTTATCGATTGTGTCGTTGCCCAGGACTTCGCGCGATGCGAGTCCGAAATGCCTTGAGCAGCGAAGAAATACGGTATGGATTCAGCATTCGTTCCTTCACCCGATTCCCCTGGCTTCCAAGAGCGCGCGCTATCCGGCCTAAGGCCTGTGCTTGACTCCCATGCAGTTGCCTATTCGGCGCTGCCGCTCTTCCTCGGCCAGAGATTGTTCGCCCGCTTGAGCTATACAGCGGTCGAGCTTTCGATCAGTAATACCTGGGCTGATCGTGTAGTTGATCTCGTATGGCAAGTAGGAGACCGTCATTGCAACAATCTCATCGATCGAGCGCTTCCAACTTAATCGGTATATCCTGAGCTTTTCGTCCTCATCTGGATTGTCCTGGGTCGGACCAACAAATTCCGACGGATTCAAGCGTTCGTAATCGCAGATACGAACAAAATAAGCCTCCGCATCGGCCGCTGCGGTATTTGGGTTCCGACGAAGATATACGGAAAGTTCTTGCACGCTGAAATAAGCCCCAACAAGCGCAATCATTCCAGGGCCAGCAATGAGGGTCCACCTGAGGCAGGCTCCAAGCTTTTTCATCGTGGCACGCTCGTGGGCCGTAAAAGACCCTCGAAGTTACTCTCCCGCCGGCCTTGGCCAAGGGTACTACCTTGTATTGCGGTCCTCCAGTTTCGAAAATCAGCGCCGCCTGGCAGCACCATCCCCGCCGTTCACACACGCCAAGCTCCCGCGACAGCAGATTTCAATCGTTTGAAGTCCACATCTCGCTGTCGTCGCCGGGCTTGTCCCGGCGATCCCGAGCTTTAGAGGCAAGGAGCAAGCGCAACCGAGGTGGCCGGGACAAGCCCGGCGGCTCAATATGACGGGAGCCACCGCCGGACACGGGGGACCGCCGCGCTCCTGGAAGGCACCGCTACGGCGGGTCTCCAAATTTGCGCCGTATCGCCTCGACCTCGGCAAGCGTGGGCAGGCCGGCCTCATTTCCGAGATACTGGATCTTATGCGCGGCCGCCGCCCGGGCAAACCGCAGGTGTTCGTCCCAGGCTCTGTCCGGGCTGGACAAGTAGGAGTAAACGTAGGCGCCGTGAAAAACGTCTCCGGCGCCGCTGGTGTCCAAGATCAGGTGCTGCGGCACCGGAAGCGCACTCATGAAGCGAGTGGCGCCCGTCTCATCATACCAGAGCAAGCCGCGCTCCCCGGATGTGACGCCGCCTATACGGCAGCCGCGAGCTTTGAGGTACTCGAGCATCTCAGCAGGCGTGAGCCGCATCTGCTCGCATAGCCGCTCGGCCACAATGGCGACGTCGATGAAGGCCAGCAGCTCATGAGTGTTCGACCGGAGTCCGCCGCCGTCGAGGGAGGTCAGGATTCCCGCCTCCCGGCACTTTTTGGCGTAATAGATTGCCGCGTCGGGCTGGTGACCGTCGACGTGAAGCAAGCGGCAGCCGGTGAGATCAAGGATAGGAAATGGATTAAGGTAGTTGCTATCGCGGCAGCGCACGATCGCCCGCCTGCCGTCTTTCGGCATGATGAACGACAAGGACGACGACGTGACCTTTCGCGGATGAACGCGGATGGCATATTTCGCCGCCATGTCGAGAAACATGCGACCGAGCCAGTCATCCGCGAGAGAGGCGATGAGGTCCGGGATGATCGAAAGTTTTGCGCAGCAGAAAGCCGCGGTCACTGCATTGCCGCCGAACGACACTGCATAAGCCGAGGCGACGTGTTTCTCGTCGCCGGTCGGCAGCCGATCAGTCAGAAAGGTCACGTCGATATAGGTTTGACCGATGAAGAGTGCTTGCACGGGTTTTCCCTTGCTTCGCCTCGTCTCGGACGAAGCTCGTGTTCCTCAAATCTGACGCTAGCGACCCCCATTCAAGGGCATGGCTCTATCATCACCCCAGGCCGGCTATACCCTAGGCTGGCTATACGTTCTGGCCTCGCCGCGGAGCAATTCCGGGACTTACACCCGTTCACCGCAGAACAACCTGGTCGCAATAAGCGATGGGCCACAATGCCGGTCTTCCGGCATTTGGCTTGCGCAGCGTCATGGCCTCTGCCCGCATTGCGCCGCAACGGGAAAAATTGACGCAAGGAATTGCGTCGCGTTTTGCGGTCGGCATGTCAACCACGGTAAGATATCTTTGTGGCTTCAAAAGGCGCTTCCATGAAGAAGCTTCCATGAAGAAAGAGTCATCCGTCGTTCGCTCTGACCCAGATATACTTGGCGGTACCCCGGTGTTTGTCGGGACGCGGGTTCCCGTGCAGGCGCTCATCGACTACATCGAAGGTGGCCACTCGCTCACCGAGTTCCTGGACGACTTCCCTACGGTCTCTCGCAAAGTCGTCGTCGCTGCACTCGAACAGGCGAAGGCCCACCTGATCGCCGATGCGCGCGCTGCTTGACGAGTGCGTGCCGCGCGCCCTTCGCAGGGAGCTTCCTGCTCACGAAGTTAAGAGCCGAGGTTGGCTGGGCGGGCCTGAAGAAAGGCGAATTACCGCAACTTGCAGCAACGCAGTTCGATATTCTCCTCACGGTCGACCGCAACCTCGAATATCAGCAGAACTTTGCTGGTCTCGCCCTCGCGGTCATCATCGTTCATGCGTCGAGCAACGACGTCACGATGCTTCGGCCGCTTATGTCAGCGGTGCTCGCCGCCATTCCCAAGACCCAAGCCGGGTGATGCACGTCCGCGCCTAGCGCCCCAGCGCCGCGCTCACGAGCCTCACGCCGTCATCGCTTGCCCATTCGGCAGGCCCCGCAAGCGAGGCGAGCTCGCATCCATTCGGGTCGACAATCAGCGTCGTGGGCATGCCGATCGCCTTGCCGATTGCCTTAAGGTCCTGGAAGACTTTCGCATTCGGGTCCGAATAATAGGCGAGATGGTCGACCCCGACCTCCCCCAGCCAGCTTTTCGGCTTGTCCAGATTGCGGGTGTCGATGTTAACGGCAACCACCTCGAAATCCGGCGCGCCGAGCTTCTCCTGCAGAGCGTCGAGCGCTGGCATTTCCTTCCGGCAGGGGACGCACCACGTCGCCCAGAGATTAAGGAGAACCGTGCGGCCGCGCCAATCGGCGAGCGTTTTTTCCTGGCCCGATGCGTCGCGGAACGCCAATTCCGGCAGCTTGCGGGCCTCGCCAGCGACTTTGACGGCTGCGACCTCGCCCCTGGTGAGCGGTTCCATACGCCGCGCCAGGTCGAGCGCCGCCCGGCACGCGGGTTCTTCCACGTTGCGCGCCGCGCCCACAACGCCGTATACCGCCGCAAGGGCGCCGAATCCGACAATCGCCCCAACCAACGCCAGCCGCCCTTTGCGCGCCCCCGCCCTGCGCTGAACCGCAACCGGGGGAGCCGTGTGTTCGGGATGATCCGTCATGATGCCGTTTCTCTATAAACCGTGATGTGCCGTCATGAGCAACAAGATGTGGGGCGGCCGCTTTAGCGGCGAGCCCGACGCCGTCATGGCCGATATAAACACCTCCATCGATGTGGACCGCAAGCTGTTTCGCCAGGACATCGCGGCAAGCCGCGCGCACGCCGAAATGCTCAGGGAACAGGGCGTCATCGCGCCGCAGGATGCGCAGCGGATCGCCCACGGTCTAGACACGATCCTGTCAGAGATTGAGACAGGAAAATTCGAGTTCAAACGCGACCTTGAAGACATTCATATGAATGTCGAGGCGCGTCTCGCCGAACTGATCGGTCCGGCAGCCGGCCGGCTGCACACGGCACGTTCCCGCAACGATCAGGTTGCGACTGATTTCCGCCTGTGGATCCGAGACGCCATCGACGAAATCGACGCGAGCCTTGCGGCCTATCAGCGCGCCCTCGCCGAACAGGCGTTGGCGCATGCCGCAACCGTGATGCCGGGCTTTACGCATCTCCAGACCGCGCAGCCCGTCACCTTCGGCCACCATCTTCTCGCCTATGTGGAAATGGCCGCGCGGGACAGGGGCCGCTTCAGCGATGCGCGCAAGCGCCTCAATGAGTGCCCGCTCGGCGCCGCCGCGCTGGCCGGCACCTCGTTCCCGCTCGACCGGGCAATGACAGCGAAAAAGCTCGGCTTCGACCGTCCAGCCGCGAATTCGCTCGACGCAGTATCGGATCGAGACTTCGTTCTGGAGACTCTCGCGGCGGCGGCGATTGCCGCCGTTCATCTGTCACGATTTGCCGAAGAGATCGTGATGTGGACGTCGCCGCTCATTGGCTTTGTCAGGCTGTCTGACAAATTCACCACCGGCTCCTCCATCATGCCGCAGAAACGCAATCCCGATGCCGCCGAACTGGTCCGGGCGAAAACCGGCCGTATCACAGGCGCGCTCAATGCCCTGCTGATGGTGATGAAGGGCCTGCCGCTGGCCTATCAGAAGGACATGCAGGAGGACAAGGAAGGCGCGATGGATGCGCTGGCGGCGCTCTCGCTCTGCCTCGCCGCGATGACCGGAATGGTGCGCGACATGACGCCCGACCCCGACCGCATGCACGCTGCCGCCGGTCTCGGTTACGCGACCGCGACCGATCTCGCCGACTGGCTGGTGCAGAACCTGAAAATGCCGTTCCGCGAGGCGCACCATGTCACCGGCCGGATCGTGGCGGCGGCCGAGAAGGCGGGGGTTATGCTTGATCGGCTGCCGCTTCCGGCCATGCAGGCAATCGAGCCGCGGATCACCATGGATGTGTTCCGGGTGTTATCGGTCGAACGGTCGGTTGCGAGCCGCACGAGTTTCGGCGGGACCGCTCCGAAAAATGTCCGAACTCAGGCAAGGAAATGGTTGTCACGACTGGGCGAGAAGCAAAAATAAGAGCAAAGAGAGAGACTTGTGCGTTTACGCAAGCAAGGCTCGCGTCAGCCCGCCGATCTGGTATGGTGCGGACCTTGGGTAGCGGGGCAACCCCGTAGGGGCGGATTGGCCTAGCGGGTCCGGCCGTTGGCTGGCCTGATGCCAAACTCCGCACGCAGTCTTGGGGATAGGGTGGGGTGCAAGTGAAGCAATCCGTCGACCGATGGAGCCGGCTGGCCCTGGTGGCCGCCATGATGGCAACGCTCGGACTCGCAGCATGCGGGCGCAAGGGTCCGCTCGACCCGCCGCCGAGCGCCGGCATTCCCCCACCGCCGGCCTATGCGCCGCGCCCCTCGCTGGGTGAAGAAAATTATGGCCCTCTGCCACCGCCGGCTGGCGAACGCCCCCGCACCGCGGCGGCGCCCGCGCCGCCCACCGAACCGCCGCCGCCAAAGACCTTCCCTCTCGATTTTCTGCTTGCCAAGTAACCAGGGCGGTACGCAGCAGCGGCCCGCACTGAGCGAAGCGCAACGCGGGCTATTCCCGGACTTCTTCGTTCCATCCGGACTACTACGGGAGGGGAAATAGGATTTCTCGCCCAATTAGGGGTGCGGCGTCCTGCCGCAGTTTGTGTCATGGCAGTCACATTTCCTGACCTATCTATGGGACGGGTGGGTGGTCAAACAGGAGGAGAGATCAATGAAGATCAAATTCCTTCCGGTTGCCGCCTTAGTTCTCATGAGCGTACCGTTCGCCGCGTACGGACAAGGAACCATCCGCGGAGCGGAAGAGGGTGCGGCGGCGGGCGATAGAGCTGCCGGACCTCTCGGGGCGATTGTCGGCGGGGCCGTCGGCGCCGCCGCCGGCACCGTCGGCGGCATCCTGGGCGTCGAGGAGCGGCCGCGATTTCGCGAATACGTGATACGCGAGCACCATCCCTCGTTTTGGCATCGCGGCGAGGTGCGCGTCGGCGAAGTGCTGCCCGGAGGCGTAACGCTTTATGCGGTGCCCCGCGAATATCGCGTGAGGCCGGGCTATCGATACGCGATCGTCAACGATCGCCCGGTGATCGTTGAGCCTCGAAGCCGGCGCATCGTCGAGATCATCGAATAAACCCGCGTGGTCACGCTGGGGGCTGGCGTGCGCCAGCCCCCATTTCTCAAGCGCCCCTGGGCGCCGGGGAGAGGAGTTGCACCATGCTGGATGCATTGAGTCGCGCACAACGCTACCGCGACCTGGCGGAGGGATGTCGCCGCCTCGCGGCAATAGGTCTCTCAGCCGAGACTCGAAACCACTACCTGCGCATGGCAGAGCACTACAGCTCACTGGCCGAGGCCGAGGAGCAGGGTTCGCAAGCGCAGGGCGATTAGCCGTGCGCCAGCGGCGCATCGCGATGCCCACTCGGCGAGGGCAGCCGAATTGTCCCTGCTCAAGCGACCGCGCACGCTGTCGTCCTGAACCGTGAAGCAATCGAGAAACCTAACGGATGGCGTCACTCACACGCCGCCTGCCCGTTAGGCGAAGGGACCTCAGGGCCGTTCCAGCCCCCACCACCCCCCCGGCGGCCCTGGGGTTCTCTTCTCTGCGGCAATCGATTTTTGCCGCCAATGAAGGTTCCCCTACGGCCGGGAATGTGGGACGACATGGCTTGGCCCGGTAAACCAGGCGCCGCAAGCGATTGCAGCCGCGTTGACGATCCCGAAGAGCCCGAGCGCGGCCGCGAGCGCGAGAAAGATGTCGGAGACGCCGCCGCCGAAGCGCAGTGCGAGCCAGCCGCCGCCAGCAGCCACGACAAGCCGTCCCATGTTCGCAAGCCATGGCCACAGCAGCCGTCCGGCCCCTTGCGACGCAAAATAAAGCCCCATGCCGAGGCCGAACACGCCGTAGAGCGGGCCAACGCGGTGGAGATAGCGCGTTCCGGCGTCCAGCATGGCAGGATCGCTGTCGAACAGGGACAGCCAGGCCAGGGGGAACATGGCTGCGCACAGTCCGATAAGCTCGCAAAGCCCTGCCGCAATGCCGGCGCCGATCCAGGCTGCCCGTAGCGCGCGCTCGCGCCGTCCCGCGCCGATATTGGTCCCCACCAGGGCAACCAGCGGACCGCCAAGCCCGAAAACCAAGGGGATCAGGAGGTATTCGAGACGCGATCCAGTGCCGTAGCCGGCGATCGCAGCCGGTCCGAAGCGGCCAACGAGACCAGTTGCGATCGCTATGGTCAGGTTGGTCTGTACGGTGATGAGGGCGGCAACCACCCCGACCTTCAGAATGTCGTAGAACAACGGCCAGCGGAAAGCGCTGCCCTTGAAACGAACCCGAACAACGCTGCGGCCCGACCACAAATAGCCGGCCAGCGCGAGGCTGCCGACGAAATAGAACGAGACGACCGCAACGGCGCCACCCGCGACGCCGAGTGCCGGAAACGGTCCCCAGCCAAGGATCAGCGACGGCGACAATGGGATGAGCACGCCGACGCCTGCGCAAGTGACAATGGCCGGCGCTGCCATGTTGCCGGTGCCGCGGACGACATTGGCAAGCGAATTGTAGATCCACAGCAGGACGGCACCGCAAAACACCACATTCGAATAGGTGAGTGCGGCGTCAAGTGCGGCCCCGTTGCCGCCCATGGCGCCGTAGAGCCATCGGCCGCCGCCCAACAGCGCCGCCGTGAACGCCAGGCCGAAAACTACCGCGATGGCGAGAGCGTGCAGCACCAACGCGTCCGCCTCAGAGCGGCGCCCGGCCCCGAGCGCGCGTGCGATCGCCGACGATATGCCGCCGCCCATGGCGCCGGCCGACATCATCTGCATAAGCATGACGGCCGGAAACACCAGGGCAACGCCGGCGAGAGCGTCGGTGCCGAGTCGCCCCACAAAATAGGTCTCGATCAGCCCGACAGAGGCCTGCGCCGCCATTACCAGCACATTGGGCGCGGCGAGCCTGACCAGCGTTGCGGCGATGGGGGCCTCAATCAGCGCGCGGGTGCGTGCGCTGAGAGCTGCGTCGGCAGGCGCCGCGCTCATCGCGCCGTCCCAGGCGGCATCCCGGCCTTCGCCCGCAAGCGGGCGAGGGTAAATCGATTTACCGTCCGTCGCTTGCGGCGGCGGATATCGAGGGGGCACCGCGGGCTGGGGTTCGTGCGTTTCCGCGAGGCTCATTTAGGACTCCCTTCCTTGTAGGCGCCGATCTGTTTCTGACATGCGGTTGAATCATGGGCGTCGCGGCTTCGCCTCTCCCCAGCGGGGAGGGGTCGGACCCTCCCTACCCTCCCCCGCGTGCGGGAGCCTGCGGGGGAGGGGGTCGGGCGAGGGGGCCCGGGGCTGGCAGTCGCCTCCGGCAAGGCGGAGTGCGGCCGGCGCGCGTAGCGCTGTCGCGTGCGCTCTCCTGCGGCCGGTCCGGGCACCCAGGCGAATTCGGGCTCGCGAATCGGCCGTCCGGTGACGCGGTCGACGATGATCGGCTCGGCCTCTACACCGGTCTCTGCATCGACGATGGTGACGCTCGCCCCTTCGGGGGCGAAGTGCCGGTTGCCGAAGGCGAGCAGGGCGATCAGGACCGGGCGGAAATCGCGCCCGCGCTTGGTCGGGCGGTACTCATTCCGCGGCGGGTGGGCGCTGTAGCGGCGGCGCTCCAACAGACCGGCTGCGACCAGCGCATTAAGCCGTCGGGCCAGCATGTTGGGCGCAATGCCGAGACTTTTCTGGAACTCATCAAAGCGCCTCAGCCCGAACAGGGCATCGCGCATGATCAAGATGCTCCACCACTCGCCGACCCGCTCCAGACTGCGGGCAATTGGGCAGGACATGTTGCGGAAGCTCTTGCGCTGCATGCCGACACAGTGAGAGTGTCACTATCATAATGCAAGTTACTTTCCTGCCGATTTGCGTTGAGCAGGGCCGCTGGATTTGCATGGTATGGCCGGGACAAGCCCTCGGTAGGACCGCGCCACGGGTAGCAGAAGTTTCATGCGCTGCAGGTCGGGCCAGGCCCGGTGGAAAACTAGTTCAGCGATTTCGAGATTCGAATCATATCAGACCGGTTGGTCGAGCTTATAGGACCAGGTGTGAACGACGGGATGACGATTGAATTCATCCATGGCAGCCATAATGCGATCCTTGAGTTCCTG
>Ga0209062_1003507_pt1 | contig 18004 bp, 16 predicted proteins | sample Coa_R2_2_FD_187158 | JGI IMG/M metagenome (GOLD analysis project Ga0209062, IMG submission 187158) | Surface soil microbial communities from Centralia Pennsylvania, which are recovering from an underground coalmine fire - Coalmine... | ecosystem: Environmental > Terrestrial > Soil > Unclassified...
CCCGCCCGCGCCCGCCCCCCCCCCCCGCCCGCGCCTTGCCCCCGCCCCGCCCCCCTCCCGCGACGCCCGCGTGCTCAGGCCACCTCGACGACGAGGTCGATCTCGACACAGCACCCGAACGGGATCTGGGCCACGCCGAACGCGCTCCGCGCGTGGGCGCCCCGCTCGCCGAAGACGGCCGTGAACAGCTCCGACGCGCCGTTGGCCACGAGGTGTTGCTCGGTGAAGTTCGGTCTGCTGTTCACCAGCACCATGAGCTTCACGATCCGGGTGACCGTGTCGAGGTTTCCGACCGCTGCGTGCAGCGTGCCCAGGAGATCGATCGCGATCGCCCGCGCCGCACGCTTCCCCTCGTTGGTGGTGATGGTGGCGCCGAGTTGGCCGACCCAGGGTTTCCCGTCCACCTTGGCGACGTGTCCGGCCACGAACACGAGGTTCCCTGTGCGGACGACCGGCACGAACGCCGCCACCGGCGCGGTCGGTTGGGGCAGCACGATCTCGAGCGCCTTCAGCGTCTCGTACACGGACACGGTACCCTCCGTCTCGGTGGTCGCCGATCATGACAATGCCGCCCTGCGGGAACGGCCGCGGGACGCGGCCCGCGTGAAATGCCGGGCCGGGCATTGGTGTGGGATGCCAGGAGTGGGCGGCATGAATGCCGCCCCTGTTACGCGGGGCGGGCTGGGGGCCGCCGCGACGACGGCCGCCCGGACGAAGACCCCCCGCCAGGCGGTTCGTCGAACCGCACGGCGGTCGTGTTGCCACCGCAGACCAGGATGCCGGTGCGCTCGCCGGGCGCCGGGCGATAGCGGCCCGAGAGCACGGCCGCCAACGCCGCCGCCCCGCCAGGCTCGGCGACGATGCGCAAGGCGCGCCACAGGGCGCGCTGGGCGGCTCGGATGTCGTCGTCCGACACGAGCACGACCTGCGAGACGTACCGCTGCGCGAGCGGGAACATGAGCTGGCCGACGCGCCGTGGCGCGAGGGAGTCGGCGGCGACCCCGCCCGCCGGGCTGTCGACCGGCTCGCCGGCGCGGAGCGCCAGGTCGAGCGTCGGCGCCGCCTCGGGCTCGACGGCGACGAGCCGTACGCGGCCGGCATACCACGCCGCCACGCCGCCGATCAGGCCACCGCCGCCGACGGCCACCAGCACGGTGTCGAGATCGGGCGCCTGCTCCTCCAACTCGAGCCCCAGCGTGCCCTGGCCGAGGAGCGTCTCCACCTGGTCGTAGGCGTGGACAGCGAGCGCGCCCGACTCCTCGAGCCACCGCGTGCCAGCCGTCAGCGCGTCGGCGTACCGGTCGCCGGCGATGACGAGCGCCGCGCCGAGCTCGCGGATGCGCGCGATCTTGTCGGGCGAGGCGACGGTCGGCACGAAGATCCGGGCGGGGACGCCGAGCTTCGCGGCGGCGTACGCGATTGCCACCCCGTGATTGCCGCCCGACGCGGCGCCGACGCCGGCCGCCGGGACCGCCCGCGTCAGCAGGTTGGTGAAGGCGCCCCGGGCCTTGAACGACCCCCCATGCTGGAGGAGCTCCAGCTTGAGGGTGAGCGCGCCCGGCGGCAGCCCGAACTCGGCGGCGTCGACGTCGATGACCGGCGTGCGGCGCACGTGCGGCGTAATGAGGTCGCGCGTCTGGCGAATCCGATCGGCGGTGATCTCCACGGCTCTCCCTGGCCCTCCTCGGTTCCGCTCCGACACCACTCCGTTCCCGCGCCGACGCCGGACACGCGGTGGGCGGCCGGGCGGCATCCGACCGAGCTCACAGTACGGTAGTTAGCCAAACGACGAATTGCTAACATAGGATACTCGGCCGCGATGCAGCCGGCAAGGGGCTCGGGGGGAGGGGGCGCGCCCGCGCCGGTGCCGGGGCCCGGGCCTGATCGCTGGCGCGCGCCGGTTACGACCGTCGCGCGGTCGAGCGGCCCGGCCGCTAAACGCCGGTGAACGCCGGTGAACGCCGGTGGTCGCGGGCTGCGGCCCGCGTGCCACGCCGCGGCCAGGCATCGGTGTGGGACGCGATCAGTGGGTGCCATGAATGCCGCCCGACGCGCGGCGGCCCGGGGACCGCCGCGACGACGGCCGCGGGGGACGCCGGTGGGCGCCGGTGGACGCCGGTGGGCGCCGGCCCGAGCCGACCGGACGCTTCGCCCGCCCGAGCGACCCCGAGGGGAAGCGGGTCGACCCTGCGCCAGTGCCGCCCGGCCCGCCCGGCCCGCCCGGCCCCGCGGAGACCCGGTATACTTGGCGGTGGGTCTCAGCGCAGGGATGGCGTCATGACGGTGGTCGGTCGGGCCCCTCAAGGGCCGCGGGTGTCCGGCGCCGAGCGCCGAAGTCAGATGATGGGGTGGCGCACGATCGACATCGTGCGCGCCGTCTCGCTCGGGATCACCATCTACTTCGCGTTCCGCGCCATCTGGGCGGCGAGCAGCGTGCTGCTGATCGTCTTCCTCGGCATCCTGTTCGGCCTCGCCCTCTCGGCGGCCGTCGATCGCCTCGCGGGCGCGCACATCGGCCGCTGGCGCGTCCCGCGGGCGCTGAGCGCGGCCGTCATCGTGCTGGGGCTCATGGGTGTCCTGATCGTCATCGGGGCCGCGATGTACCCCACGGTCTCGGAGCAGGCGACCGAGATCCAGCGGCGGCTCCCCGAGGCGATGCGCAAGGCGTCGACCTGGGCGACGGCGCAGGAGAGTGGCATCGTGCGCGCCGTCGCCGGGCGACACGCCGCGGCACCATCGGCGGCACCATCGGCGGCACCATCGGCGGCACCATCGGGCCCGGCCGCCGCCCCGCCGCGCCGCGCACGTGTCGCCCCCGATACCGCCGCCCCGGCGGCGGCCGCACCGGTGGCGGCACCGGTCGCGGCACCGGTCGCGGCGCCCGACGTCGTCGCGCAGGTCGGCCAGACGGCGGCCCGGCTGACCGGATATCTCTTCGGATTCGTCGGCTCGACGGTCGAGGTGATCGCCTACGTCCTGTTGATCCTCTTCCTCGCCATCTACGTCGCCGCCGAGCCCAAGCTGTACCACGACGGCCTCATGCACCTCTTCCCGCACCGGGCGCGCGCGCGGGCCGGCGAGGTGCTGAGCGCGATGGCCCTCGTGCTCCGGAAATGGCTCGTGACCCAGGCGGTCGCGATGCTCACGATTGCCGTCATCTGGGCGTTCGCGCTCTCCCTGCTCGGCGTCAAGGCCGCCCTCGCCCTGGCCGTCATCGCCGGCTTTCTCGAGTTCGTGCCGACGATCGGACCCACGCTGGCGGTCGTGCCCGCGCTGGCGATGGCGCTCCTCGATTCGCCGCAGAAGGCGTTCTCGGTCCTCATCGTCTACCTGCTGATCCAGACCATCGAGTCGAACATCCTGATCCCGATGTTGATGAAGGGCGAGATCGATCTGCCGCCGGCGCTCACGATCGTGGCCCAGGCGCTCATGACCCTCGCCTTCGGGTTCCTCGGCCTCATGGTGGCCGTGCCGCTCACCGCCGCCCTCATGGTCCCGGTCAAGCTGCTCTACGTCGAGGACGTCGTCGGCGACATGGTGGCCGAGATCGACGTGAGGCCCGAGAGCGCGGAGCTGATCGACGGCGCGACGCCCTGACGGCGGCCGCCCGACCGCACGGGCTGCGCTACGCGCCCCGGCACGGCGGCCGACCGCGGGGTCAGCCGCCGGGGAGCGCGATGGTGAAGGTCGTGCCGCGTCCCACCGTGCTCTCGACCGTCAGCTCGCCTCCCAGCGCGCGCGCCAGGTCGCGGCTGATCGACAGCCCCAGCCCGGTCCCACCGGTCCGCTCGGTCAGCTTCTGCCGCACCTGCACGAACGGCTCGAAGATGGTGTCGAGCTTCTCGGCCGGGATGCCGATGCCGGTGTCGGCGATCGTGAGCAGCACGCGCGCGGGAGTATTCGTTGCGGCGCTCGCCGTGGCGCCGGCCGTGGCGCTCGCCGTGGCGCTCACGGCGCGGCCGGCGATCGAGACGCGGCCGCCCGGCTCGGTGAACTTGACGGCGTTCGACAGCAGGTTGAGGAGGATCTGGCCGAGCTTCTCGCCGTCGGTCACGGCGACCAGCGCGCGCGGGACGTCGACGTCGTAGCGGAGCTGCCGGGCGCTGAGCTGCGGCTCCATGATGTCCATGATGTCGGCGACGACATCGGCCACGATCGTGGGGCCGAGGGCATACTCGACCCGGCCCGCCTCCAACTTGGCGAAGTTCAACACGTCGTTGATGAGGGAGAGCAGGTGCTGCTGGCTCCGCTGCGCCCGGGCCAGCGCCACGCGCTGCTCGTCCGTGATCGGCCCGTGGATGCCCAGCTCGAGGAGCTGGATGTGCCCACCGATCGCGTTGAGCGGGGTCCGGAGCTCGTGCGACATGGCGGCCAGAAACTCCGTCCGCACCTTGTTCGCCGCTTCCGCCTCCCGCCGCGCCGCCTGCTCCGCGGCCAGGAGCCGGGCCCGCTCCATCTCGGCCCGCTTGCGGTCGGTGATGTCGCGGAAAAAGGTGGAGACGCCATCGGCCGAGGGATAGATCCGGCTCTCGAACCACCGGTCCAGGGGCGGGAAGTAGACCTCGATCTGCTCCGGGCGACGCCGGTCCATCACGCGGAGGTGCGCTTCGTACGCCGTGCCCCGCGCCGACTCGGGGAACTCCGACCAGACGCGCCTGCCGATCAGCGTCTCCGGCGCGCGACCCAGCAACTGCCCGGCGTGCCAGTTCACGTAGGTGAAGCGCCACTCCCGATCCATGGCGACAAACGCATCCGCGATCCCCTTCAGCACGCCCGCCAGCCGCTCGCGCGCCCGCTCGGCCTCGGCGCGCGCCTCGCGCTCCGATTGGAGGAGCTGCCCACGCTCGCGCGATAGTCCGAGCTGCGCCCCGACCCGCGCCAGCAGCTCCTGCGCCCCGAACGGCTTCACGAGGTAGTCGTCCGCACCCGCCTCCGCCCCCTCGATCCGCGCCTCCTCGCCGGCCCGCGCCGACACCATCACGATCGGCACGGTCGACGTCTCGGCCTCGGCGCGGAGCGCCCGCAACAGCTGGAAGCCGTCGAGCCCCGGCATCATGACGTCCGTCAGCACCAGGTCCGGCCGACGCGCGCGCGCCGCCGCGAGCGCGGCCCGCCCGTCCGCCACCGCCTCCACCGTCCAGCCGTGCGACTGGAGGAGCCGCGCCACGTACTCCCGCATGTCGGCATTGTCGTCGGCGAGCAGGATCCGCGCGCCACCGCGCCCGTTCCCGTCGGTCGGCCCTGCCGAATCGGCGGCACGAGCGGCGCGCGCGGTCCTCGTGGTGCGGCCGGTGCGGGCGGTGCGGGCGGTGCGTGCCGTACGCGGCCCGGACGGTGCCTCGCCGCCGGGGTCCGGCGGCGCATCGGAGCGCAACCACCCGAACGCCTCCTCCACGTACGGCAGCGCGCCCACGACCGGCGTCGTCGCCGCCCCGTCGGGCACGTCGCGGGCATGCACCACCCGGTCGGCCGGCAGGTGGTCGGCGCCGTAGGCGAGGGCGATCCGGAACGTCGTGCCGACCCCCTCGCGGCTCGTGACGTCGATCGGCGCCGCGTGACGCCGGAGCAGCTCCTGCACGAGCGCGAGACCGATCCCCGTGCCCTCGTGCGTGCGGCTCCGCGCGTTGGCGACGCGGTGAAAGCGCTCGAAGATGCGGGGCAGCTCGTCGGCCGGGATGCCGACGCCCGTGTCGCCGACCTCGACGATGGCCGCCGTGCCGCCGTCGGACACCCGCACCGTGATCGAGCCGCTGAAGGTGTGCTTGAGGGCGTTCGAGAGGAGGTTGAAGATGATCTTCTCCCACATCTCGCGGTCGATGTACACGGGACCGGGCAGCGCCTGCGCCTCGACGACGAGGGCGATGCCGGCGCGCTCGATCGCCGACCGGAAGGCGCTCGCCAGGTCGGCGGTATAGGCCGCGAGGTCGGTGGGCTGAAAGGAGGCGACGACCCGTCCGGCCTCGACGCGCGAGAAGTCGAGCAGCGAGTTGACGAGCCGCTGGAGCCGGAGCGCGTTCCGCTGCACGACCTCGAGCTGCTCGCGGACGGGGGCGGGCAGGCCCGCATTCCCCAGGATGTCGGCCGTCGGTCCGAGCATGAGCGTGAGCGGTGTCCGGAACTCGTGGCTCACGTTGGAGAAGAACGCCGTCTTGGCGCGATCCAGCTCGGCGAGCGCCGCCGCGCGCCGCCGCTCCTCATCGTACGCGCGGGCGTTGGCGATCGAGGCCGCGATGTGGCCCGCCACGAGGTCGTAGAAGCCGCGGTACGCGTCGTCGAGCGCGCGCCGGGCGCTCACGCCCGCGACGAGCACACCGGCGGCGGGCGGCGCGCCAGCTGCCGGGGCGGCGTGCGACAGGGGAAGCACGACGGCCGTGTGCGGCGCGACCGGCCAGGGTCCGTGGAGGAGCGGGCCGACCCGGGTGGCGAGGTCGGTCAGCTCGATCGTCCGCCCGGTATGCACGGCCTCCTCGAGCGGCCACGGGCTCGCTTGGGCGGTGCCGCGCAGGGTGACCATCGTCGGCGCGGCGCGGCTGCCGGGGGTGAGACCGACGGCGCAGGCGAGCCGGGCGGCCCACCCGCCATCGGATGGCTCCAGCAAATAGAGCAGCGCGAACGGGACATCGGCGACGCTCCGCTCCAGCGCCTCGGCCGCGAGGCGGCAGGCATCGTCCGGCGTCTTCCCCTCGCCGGCGAGGCCGGCGAGGTCGCGGAGCGTGCGGAACCGCCGGTCGCTCAGGATGCGTTCCGTCTGCTCCAGCACCGACGAGAAGACGCCGCCGACCCGTCCCGACTCGTCCCGGATCGGGCTGTAGCCGTAGGTGAAGTACGTCTCCTCGGGGTAGCCGTTGCGGTCGAGGATGAGAAACTGGTTTTCGCGCCAGGTGGACTCGCCGCGGGTCATGACGCTGTCGAGGAGCGGCCCGATGACGTCCCAGATCTCCGGCCAGATCTCGCGGCCCGGCGCGCCCAGGGCGCGCGGGTGTTTCGTGGCGCCGAGCACCGGCCGATAGGCGTCGTTATAGAGCTCGATCAGCTCCGGACCCCACCAGAGGAGGATGGGGGACCGGGAGGTGAGGCAGATATCGACTGCCGTCTTGAGACTCTGCGGCCAGCGTGCCATCGGGCCGAGGGGCGTCCTCGCCCAGTCGAACGCATCGATGCGGCCCCGCATCTCCTCCGTGCTCACCACGTCGCTCCTGTCCGTTCTGCCCCGGTCGCGCCGGCGCCGCGCAACGACCTCCCCGCTCGCGTCGATTCAGTGGCTCTCTTCAAAGGTGGGGCCGCCGCGGTCGTCCAGGGAGTGGGCCGCCCGTGCCGCGGCGCGCCTCGCGCGCTCGCGCGCCCCGCGCGCCCGTTGCGCGGCGCCTTGACAGGCGACCGCGATGCGGATAAGTAGGTAACGACATGGTTACGCATCAGAGTGGCCGTGCGGCCGCGCTCGCGCGCCGCACGCCGCGCCACGATGTCTTCCGGGCGATCGCCGACCCGACGCGGCGCGCGTTGCTCGATCGGCTGCGGGCGGGCCCGACGCCGGTCAACACGCTCGCGGCCGACTTTCGCCAGAGCCGGCCGGCGATCTCGCGGCATCTCCGGGTGCTGCGACAGGCGCGGCTCGTGTCGGAGCACCGCGCCGGCCGCGAGCGGTTGTATCGGCTCCACCCGGAACCCCTGCAGCAGGTCGCCGGGTGGCTCGAGTCGTACCGCGCCTTCTGGCTGGACCGCCTGACGTCACTCAAACGCTACTTGGAGGCACAGTGACCGCTGCCCCGACCTCGAGCCCGCCGACGGCGACGGCCGATCTCTCCACCGGACGCATCGTCGCGACGGTGGAGATCGCCGCCCCGCCGGCCCGCGTCTTTCGTGCCCTCACGACCCGGGAGCTCCTCGACTGGTGGGGGAGCCCGGACGCCTATCGCACGACGCGCTGGGAGGCCGACCTGCGCGTCGGCGGGCTGTGGCGGAGCGACGGCGTCGGCGCCGACGGGACCCGGTTCTCGGTGCACGGCGAGTTCCTGGCGCTCGACGCGCCGCACCGGGTCGCGTTCACCTGGCTCGCCGATTGGGATGGCGGCGCGCCGACGACGGTCACCTATGAGCTCGAGGCGATCGCGCGCGGCACGCGCCTGACGGTCCGCCACGAGGGGTTCCAGGGACGCACGGCGTCGTGCGAGGACCACACCGCCGGCTGGACGCGCGTCCTCGGCTGGCTGCGCGAGTTCGTCGAACCCGCGGCGGCTGCCCAGGGAGCGGCGTCGGCATGAGGTACCTCACCCCCTTCCGGATCGCCGCCGCCCTGCTGGTCATCTTCTGCGCGTTCCACACGGCCGGCGGGATGCTGTCGCATGCGAGCTTCGGCCCGGAGTCGGACGCCGTCGTCCGCGCCATGAAGTCGGTCCGCGTCGACTTCAACGGCTCGATCGGCACCTGGTACGGCTTCTGGCTCGGGCTCGGCCTCATCGTGTCCGTCTTTCTCCTCTTCTCGGCGATCGCGGCCTGGCAGTTGGATCGGATCGACCCGGCGACCTGGCCGGCCGTGTCACCGCTCGCGTGGGTCTTTGCGGCGAGCCACGCGGCCACCGCCGCCCTCACGTGGAGGTATTTCTTCGCCGGCGCCGGCATCACGGCCACACTGGTGACGCTCTTCCTCGTCCTCGGCGCCTGGCGCAAGCAGCGCGCAGCCGCTCTGGCGGCCGGTACGCCGGGCCCGGGCACGCGCGCCGGTGCGCGGGAGTACGCCCGGCCGTGACAGCCACGCGTCGCGCCAGGCGGTTTGGCGCATGTCACTGATCGCGCGGAGTGCGACCGAGGGGGCGCCGCCCCGGGCCCGGCGCACCCGCGTGCCCGCGCCGCACCCGGCCCCGCACTCCACTCCGCATTCGCCGCGGCACCCAGTGGTGAGCGTCGCCCTGTCCGTGGCCCTGGGCGGGCTCCTGGGCACGGTTCCGCGCGGGGTCGCCGCGGCCGAGATGCCGCCGGTCGCGCCGTCGGTCGCGCCGTCGGTCGTGCCGCCGGTCGTGCTGCCGGTCGTGCTGCCGGTCGTGCTGCCGGTCGTGCTGCCGGTCGTGCTGCGGGTGGCCGAGTTGCCAGTGGGCGAGTTACCGGGCCGAGAGTTAGCGGGCCGAGAGTTAGCGGGCCGAGAGCTACCCGGCCGCGAGTTGTCGGGCCGCGAGTTGTCGGGCCGCGAGTTGTCGGGCCGCGAGTTGCCGGGCCGCGAGTTGCCGGGACGCGAGTTGCCGGGACGCGAGTTGCCGGGACGCGAGTTGCCGCCGGGCGAGCGCCTGCCGCATCCGGATGCGGTGTGTCTCGTCCGGAGCGATGGCCGCCGTGCGCCGGAGCGCGCCCGGGCGGGAGCCGGGCCGGCCGACCGGGCCAGGGACGTCGTCCGCGCGGCGCTCGACTCCATGGGCGGGGTCGCCGCGGTGCGGTCGATCGCCCGGGTTCGGGTCGATGGCGCGGGCTACGCCGTGGGAGGGGGCGAGCCGCCGGCGCTCACGGTCTTCGCGTTCAGCGAGACGCGCGACGACCGCCGGCCGCGACTCGTGCAGGATGTGACCGTCGTGACGCGGCCGGGGATGTCGCGCCGGAGCGTTCGGACGCTCACCCTCACGCCCGGGGGTGCCCGCGTGGAGGGCGGGGGCGCGGCGCAGCTCCGCGATGCACGCGCGCTCGATGACTGGTTCACCGAGGCGCCCGAGAACGTGCTCCTCGCCGCCCTCGCCGCTCCGGATCTCGTGGCGGACAGCGCCATTGCCGCCGCGGCCGTGGTGCGGTTCACCTGGCATGGACGGCCGGTCCGCGTCCGCTTCACCGCCCCGGGCGGCGCGCTGGCGTCGGTCGAGCTCGAGGATGCGACGACCACCTTCTCGCGCTGGCGCGAGACCGACGGCATTGCCTTTCCGCGCCAGTGGAACATCTCCCGCCACGGCGTCACCGCCGAATCGTTCACGGCCGACCGCGTGACCCTCACCCGCGAATCCCCCCCGTCGCCGTCGTCGTAGGGGCGGCATTCATGCCGCCCGCGACCGGCATCCCGCACCGATGCCCGGGCCGGCATTCATGCCGCCCGCGACCCCCATCCCGCACCAATGCCGGGGCGGGAACGCCCGCGTCCCGCGGACGCCAAAGGAACGGTTTTTTTTGATGGTGCAGGGGCAATTCGCGTCGCGAATTGCCCCTGCACCGGGAACAGCAACAACCGGGTTGGGTGACGGCGCCGTGATCCCGGGCGGGCGTGTGGGTGCCCCAACCACCAACGACGGGGGGGCATCGGGATGTCCCGCGTAGGGGCGGCATTCATGCCGCCCGCGACCCGCATCCCGCACCGATGCCGGGCGGCATTCATGCCGCCCGCGACCGGCATCCCGCACCGATGCCGGCCCGGCATGTCGCCCGGCCCGCGTCCCGCGGCCACCGACGGAACGGGCCACGGGCGACCGCCGGTTCGAGCCGTACCACCTGGCGATGCTCCGGGTCTGAGTGGATCGTCCGCGGCGGTCCAGCGCACCGATGTGGCGCCTCCCGCGGAAACCTTCCCGGTTCGCGGTCCGTAGGCTCGGGCACGGTGCTCCGCCCACACGCCGGGCGGGCCGATCACTCGTCTCCGACCCGTGACGCACATTCCACTCTCCGCGTTCGCGCTCTTGCTCGCGCTCCCGCCGAGCGGCGCCCACCGACCCGCGCCGGCGACCGCGGCCCTCACACGCCACATCACGGTTCCAATCGACCGCGCGGACCCCGCCCGTGGGTCGGCGACGCTCACGATCGACCTCGGCGCCCCGTTCGACCCCCAGAAGCCGACGGTCCTCGTCGTCGAGGATGGGCAGCAGTTCTACATCCGGACCGGCGCCATGGCCGCGCTCCAGCGCGACCTCCTGGGCCCGGCCGTCAATGTCGCGGGACTCATCCCCCGCGGGTCCGATTCGACGTTCATCGCGGCCACGCGGGGCCCCCGGGGGGAGACGGACTGGCGCGCGGCCTGGCGCATCTTCAACAGCAGCGAGTGGGTCGAGGACCTGGAGGCGGCGCGTCGAGCGTTGGTCGGAGCGGCCGGACGCGTGGACCTCTATGGGCGCTCCGGCGGGTCGTATCTGGTGCACCAGTACCTGGCGGCGCACGCCGCGCACGTCCGGCGGGCGTTCACGCAGTCGGCCGTCGATCCGTCGCTGAACCGGGAGCTGGGGATCCCGCTCGATGACTACGTCGCCCAACTGACCCGGACCGACACGGCGCTCTGGCGGACGCTGGAGCACGCGCTCCCCGTAGCCGGCGGGCCCGGCGACGCTCGGCTCCGCGCCCTCCTCGCCCTCCAGCGCCAGCACTTCTACGTACCGGCCGACAGCTTCCCGCAAACCCAGCGCGCGCTCATCGCGGCGCTCGCCGCGCACGACTCGGCCGCCATCCGCCGGCTCGAGACGGCCTACGAGGTCGACGACATCATGCACCTCGAGACGTCGCCGCAGGCCATCCCGCAGGACGTCCGCGTTCTCGAGCTGCTCTACCCATCGGGGGCGTTCCAGGCCGCCGCCCGCGGCGGCATCTACCCGCTCATCGAGTCGCAGGCGACGTTCATCCGGCCCCTGCTCGACCTCGTCGGTCGCGGCGCGATCGCCGTGCGGCCGCGCGACGCCCGGGCCGCCCACCGCTGCTCGGCGCAGGTGTTCGTGCTCGCCGCGCGCGACGACGAGGCGGTCGACTACCGCACGTCGATCGCGCTCGCGAGCGAGTACCCGTCGCACACGCTGTTCATCGCCCAGGACAATCACGTTTTCGAGGCGATGGACCGACTCGGCGCTCGGCGCGCACTGGTCCAGGCGTTCTTCGGGGACGGGCCCGCATCGCCCGCCTTCGCTCGCGCCCTCGACGCCGCCGACGCCGTGCGATGGCACGGCGCTCCCTGACCCTCCCCTCCGACGGACCGCCCCCGAGGAACGCACTCCGGTCCAGGCAGTCGGGCGTCCGGCGGGTCCGAAGAGACGGATAGCCTGACAGAGGCGCGGAGCCGGCGGCTAGCCTGACAGACCCGGACCGAGGCGGCGGCTAGCCCGGCCCGCCCCCGGCTCGCGGGGTCACGCGCCCATCCCGCCGGCCGCCGAGACGAGCTCGGCCGTTACGCGCTCGGGCCCGGGCGAGTCACCTGGGCGGATCGCGCGCGCTGATGACGGGACGGGCCCCGCCGCAGCGCGCCGACGCGATCAGGACCCGTGACTGTCTCGCCCCCAACGTGGGGCCCCGAGCACAGTCCGTCATCCCTCAACGGCACGCCCAGGGAGAGCATCAATGAAACGCCTCAAGGCAGCGGTCGGCAGTCTCGTCCTCATCGCCGCGGCCGTCGCCGTCTCCGCGTGCGCCATGCCCACCACCGGCACCAGCTCGAACGGCTACGTCTACAACAACTGGTCGTGCGGAAACCAGTCGCAGTGCATCGCCGTGATGGGCCACAACGTGGGATCGGCCGGTCCGTTCTGCACCCGCAGCGCCTGCATGGCCTGGGGCCAGCAATACATCCCCGGCGCGTACGGTTGTAACGCGTCCGCGGCGTACCCGATCTACAACGCGCCCCCGTCCGGGACCTGTCAGAGCTGACGGATCGCCGAACGTCGGAGTGACGCGGGCGGCACCGTACCGCGCCCGCGTCACCCGCCGATCCGCCGTCACCCGCCGCCGGGCCGGAGCGCGCTCGCGAGCCGCCTGGCGTCGATGTCGAGCAGGTGCTCCGCCAGCCGCACGGCCTCGGCGCCGTCCGACCGCTCGATGGCGCCGGCGAGCGCGTGGTGCAGGGCACCGGTGTCATCGGTCGTCGCGGGGTCGACGATCACGGTGACGAGGACGTCGCGGAGGACGGCCGCAAAGGCCCGGTAGAGGTCTGCGAGCACGGCGTTCCGGGTCGCGGCGGCGATCGCCGTGTGGAACGCCAGGTCGGCCCCCACCAGCCCGTCCAGATCCCCGGTCCGCTGGGCCTCGTCCCGCCGAACGAGTGCGGCCCGCAGCGTCTGGAGGTCCGAGGCCGTCCGCCGCCCCGCCGCCAGCCGCGCCGCCTCCAGCTCGAGCGCCCGCCGGACTTCGTACACCTCGAGCACCGCCGCCCGGCGCAGCCGCCGCTCGAGCGACTCCCCGGACGCTCCTGCGCCCAGAACGTACGTCCCATCACCCTGCCGCACGTCCAGGAGCCCCGCATGGGCGAGCGCCCCCACGGCCTCCCGCACGGTCGTTCGGCTCACCCCAAGTCGTTCCGTGAGCTCGACTTCCGTCGGCAGACGGTCCCCGGGACCCAGGTGTCCGAGCGCAATGTCCTGCTCGATCTCCTCGATCACGGCGTCGACGAGTCGCCGCCGTCTGACCGGCCTCGCGTTGTACATGAGGTATGATGATACTACCAAATCATGGCGGCCGTCCAATGGGGTGACGGTCCTCGCTGGCGTTGCTCGTGCGCCGGTCGGTCGAGGCCTTCCGGGCTAGGGCGTTCGCGTCGACGCGTGCGCCCGCGCCGTCGGTGTCGGCGAGCGCCGCCGCGCCGATTTTTCCAAGCCGCGCGCGCGACCGGAGAGCACATTTGCCGGCATGACACACACGACACAGGCGACACCCATGACACAGAGCACACCTTCCGCCTCGACGGTGATCCCGGGCCTTCGCTACCGTGACGCCCTCGCCATGATCGACTGGCTCTGCCGAGCGTTCGGGTTCGAGCGGCAGGCGGTCTACGCCACGCCCGACGGCGTCGTCATGCACGCCCAACTGACCCTGGGCGGCGGGATGGTCATGATCGGGTCGGTGGACAGTGGGACGTCCGCCTCCACCCTGCTCACGCAACCGGACGCCATTGGCGGCGCCGAGACCCAGGCGCCGTACCTGGTCGTGGCCGATATCGACGGCGCCTACGCCAGGGCCACGCGCGCCGGCGGGACGATGGTGGCGGAGCTCGAGGCGAAGCCCTACGGCGGAAAGGGATTCACCTGTCGCGACCCCGAAGGGCATGTCTGGCACGTCGGCGACTTCGATCCCTGGGTACGGCCCGCGTCGTCGCCGTGACCAATGTCGGGGCGGGCCGGGGCCGGCGGGCATGTCGCCCCCGGGCGTTCGGGGCCGTCCTCCCGGCGAGTCGTGGCGGCCGCTCGCAGCAGGGCTGTTCCCATTCGGGCGTCCGGGTGCTATTTCGTCTGTTGCGGATCGACGGCGGGAGGTGAGCACCAGCACCCGGGGAACACCCGAGCGACGGAGGAGTGGGATGGCCAGTCAGCTGCTAGCCAAGAAACCCCTGAGCACGATCATGGCGGAAGCCGCCGAGACCGGCGAGCATTCGCTGAAGCGCTCGCTGGGGCCGGTCAACCTCGTGACGCTCGGCATCGGCGCGATCATCGGCACCGGCATCTTCGTCCTCACCGGCCCGGTGGCGGCGACCGCGGCCGGCCCGGCGATCCTGCTCTCCTTCATCATCGCCGGCATCGGCTGCGCCTTCGCGGGGCTGTGCTACGCCGAGTTCGCGGCGCTCCTCCCGATCGCGGGCAGCTCGTACAGCTACGCCTACGCGACCCTGGGCGAGATCGTGGCCTGGGTCATCGGCTGGGCGCTCGTGCTCGAGTACGCGTTCGGCGCGGCCACGGTGGCCGTCGGCTGGAGCGGGTACGTCGGGAGCCTGCTCCAGGACATCGGGATCCCCGTGCCCCCCTCGCTGTCCTACGCGCCGGGCACGCAGGTCGTGCTGTTTGGCGGGCGCTGGGCGCCGCTCGCGTCGCTCCCCGCCAGTGCGCAGGCGACGGTCGCGTCGCTCCCCCACGTCACGTCGAGCTTCGATCTGGTCGCCTTCCTCGGGATCCTGCTGGTGACGGCGGTCCTCGTCAAAGGCATCAAGGAGTCGGCCAATCTCAACACCGCGATCGTGATCGTGAAGGTGTCGGTCCTGCTCATCTTCATCGGGCTCGGGGCGAGCTTCCTGGCCGGCCATCCCTCCCTCAGCTCGGCCAACTGGCACCCGTTCATTCCGCCCAACGCCGGCCACTTCGGCGAGTTCGGGTGGACCGGCGTCCTCCGGGGCGCCGGGATCATCTTCTTCGCCTACATCGGATTCGACGCCGTCTCCACGGCCGCCCAGGAATCGAAGAACCCGGCGCGCGACATGCCGATCGGCATCCTGGGGTCCCTCGTCATCTGCACCGCCCTCTACATCCTGGTCGCGATCGTCCTCACCGGGCTCGTCTCCTACACGCGTCTCAACGTCGGCGACCCGATCGCCCTCGGGGTGGACGTCACCGGCGTGCGGTGGGGCAGCTTCCTGGTGAAGATCGGCGCGATCGGCGGGCTCAGCTCGACGATGCTCGTCATGCTCCTCGGACAGACGCGCGTCTTCTTCACCATGTCCAAGGACGGCCTGCTCGGGAAGTGGGCGTGCAAGGTGCATCCCACCTTCCGGACGCCCTACGTCTCGACGACCGTGATCGGGATCTGCGTGGCGCTCCTGGCGGCCTCGCTACCGATCGAGAAGCTGGGCGAGCTGACGAGCATCGGGACGCTCTTCGCGTTCACGGTCGTCTGCGCGGGGGTGTGGGTCCTCCGTCGGGCGCAGCCCGCATTGCACCGGCCCTTCCGGACGCCCTGGGTGCCATTCGTGCCGATCATGGGGATGCTCGTCTCCCTCCTCATGATGGCGTCGCTGCACGCGCTCACCTGGGAGGTCTTCCTCTGCTGGCTCGTCCTGGGCCTGGTGCTCTACTTCACGTACGGCCGGCGCCACAGCGCCGTGCAGCTCGCCCTCGCGGGGTCGGCGGAGCGCGAGGTGGCGCGGGAGCCAGCCCAGGTCGCCCCGTAGTCGGAGGAGTCGCCGGAGTGACCGGATGCGCCGCGGTCACTCCGCTCAGAAGTCGCGCTTCTTCATCTCGTTCATGAATTTCTTGAGCCGCTCGGTGTCCTCGGGCTCCGGCGGCAGCGTGCTGTCGTACTTCGGCGTGACCTTCGGCTTCTTGAGGGCCGCGGCCGCGTTCTTCTTTGCGAGCGCCAGCAGCTTGCGATTGTCCACGATGAGTCCCTCCGCATGACAATTTCCTCGCCGACCCGCACCTCCGCAACGGCGCGGAGAGGCGGTGTGCGTCGGCCGATGAGCGTCAGCCGATGAGCGTCAGCCGATGATGAGACGACCGCGGGTGGCCTGACGGCTCACCCGCGGTCGGAAACGGTGCGGACGGTCCTGTCCACCGGTCTGGTGTCGGGTCCGCGGTACGCGGGGATCCGGGACCCTCTTTCCCCCTCGCCCCCACCGGTCCCGGTCACCGCCAGCCGTGATCGCGATCCCGGCGGTCGTCGTGGTCGCGGCGGCCCTCCCGGTCCCCGCGATCCCAGCGGTCGCGATCGCCCCGACGCCAATCCCAGTCACGGTAGCGGTCGCGATCGTAGTCCCGATCGTAGCCGCGGTCGTAGCCGCGGTAGTAGCCGCGGTCATAGTCGCGGTAGTAGTCCCGATCGAAGGCGCCGCGGTACTCCCAGCGCCGATGGCCCGGAACCCACACGTACCCCGGGCCCGGGGGCGGCCCGATCTCGACGTACAGTGGCGGCACGGCGAGGTACGCCCCGCCGACGATCGCCTGCGCCGACGCCGGCCTCCCGGCGACCGCCACCAATGCCGCCCCGATACCGAGCGCGAGTGCAGCCTTGCCACGCATACGTCCTCCAGAATGGTTCCTGCTGGTCGGACGCCGGCCGCGTGGTCGCGTTAACCCGCCGTCACCCCGTGGGCTGGGTCGCCGCGCCCGGCGGCGGGGGCGGGAGGCTCTCGACGTGGTGCTTGAAGTCCTGGAAGCGCGCGTCGTCCGTCCGCATCCCCGCCAGCCTGGACTGGTCGAGCTGCTGGATCCGACCCTCGACATCGGCGATCCGCGCCTGGTCGGTGGGGTGGCTCGCGAACCACTGCTGCACCAGACTCGGCTGCCCCGGCTGCTGCGCCAGCAGCTTCTGGAAGAACTCCACGAGCCCGTGCGGCTGGATCCCCGCCCGCACGACGTTCACGATCGCCTCGTCGTCGGCTTCCTTCTCGTCCTGCCGACTGAACTTCGCGAACACCGCCGCCCCTGCGACGTTGAGCGCGCTCTGTCCGGCCGCGCTCTGGCAAGCATCGGTGAGCGTGCACGCGAGCGCCGCCCCCACCTGCGCCGTCTGCATCTGCTGCATCTGCTTCACCGCGTGCCGGCGGACCACGTGCCCGATCTCGTGCCCGAGCACCCCCGCCAGTTGGTCCATCCGGTCGGCCTGCTGGATGAGGCCACGGTCGACGTAGATGTACCCGCCCGGCAGCGCGAAGGCGTTGATCACAGGGCTGTTCACGATCGCGAAGTGCCAGGCGAGATCGCCGCGCGAGGTGAGCCTGGCGATCGAGTTCCCCAGCTCGTTGATGTACTGATTGGCCGCCGCATCGCCCACGATCGGCAACTGCGCATTGATCTGCTGCGCATCCTGCTGCCCCATCTGCACTTCCTGCTGCTGCGACACGCCGCAGCCGAGCCCGAGGAGCCCGACGAGCGCGAGGAGCGCAGCAGCGCGCCCGGATGCGCGGACGCACGCGCCGGTGCACAGGGGTATCCCCGCCGGCGCGTGACGGGCTGCGTGATGCGGCGCGCGACGCGCTGCGTCGTGCGCTACGGGACGCGCGCCGCGCGCGTTCGCGCGCCGGCGCGACAAGGTTGGTGGGGCCACGACAGCCTCCGGGGCCGGGGTCTGCCCCTACCGGCAAAGGCCGTTCCAGCCAGGCGGTGCCGCGATCGCGACTGGCCTCCCGGAGCGCCGCCGCTGTCACGCCGGAGCGCGCCCGCGGGTCAGTTGGAGATCATCTCGAGCTGTGAATGGTCCGCTCGCGTGTAGATATGGCGCACGATGGCGCGGGTCGCCGGATCGAGCCACAGCGTCTCCGACCCGGTGGGATACACGAGATCCACGGCCCACGCCTCACCCGGCCCCGCGCGCGTCGGCACCCGCTCCCGACGACGGACCCGGATGGTGTCGATCTCGACCGCCTCGCCGCCCG
>Ga0209062_1003509_pt1 | contig 18001 bp, 15 predicted proteins | sample Coa_R2_2_FD_187158 | JGI IMG/M metagenome (GOLD analysis project Ga0209062, IMG submission 187158) | Surface soil microbial communities from Centralia Pennsylvania, which are recovering from an underground coalmine fire - Coalmine... | ecosystem: Environmental > Terrestrial > Soil > Unclassified...
GTCTTCTCATAGAGGAACTCGCTCAGGCTGTGCTTGATCTTATCTTTGATGAACGACCAGTCTGCCGCGTGTCCGTGCCGGTCGAGGCGGGCGAGGTCTTCCAGCACACGCTGGCGTGCCTCATCCAGTAACTCTTCGGAGTCGCGCATGTAGACGAAGCCGCGAGAGACGATATCTGGCCCGGCCAGTGGCTGGCCTGTCTCTTTATCGACGGTGATGACGACGACCAGGATGCCGTCTTGCGCCAGCACCTGGCGGTCGCGCAGCACAATCTGGCCCACGTCGCCCACGCCGAGGCCGTCAACAAAGACGTTGCCGGCAGGAACGTGACCATCCATCTTGATCGACTCTTCGCTGACTTCCACGATGTCGCCATCTTCGGCCACCTCGATGTGGTCTTCTGGAATGCCGAGGGAGTGTGCCAGTTTGGCATGCAGGATCAACTGCCGGAACTCGCCGTGAATGGGCATGAAGAACTTCGGGCGCACCAGACTGAGCATCAACTTCAACTCTTCCTGCGCGGCGTGGCCGGAGACGTGAACGTTGGAGATGGACGAGTAGAACACCTCCGCGCCCTGCCGGAACAGGTTGTTGATGGTGCGATGCACCATGCGTTCATTGCCCGGCACCGGCGTGGCCGAAAGGATGACGGTATCGCCGGGCTGGATATGCACGAACCGGTGGTCGCCGTTGGCGATGCGTGTCAGCGCGGATGTCGGCTCGCCCTGGCTGCCGGTGCAGACAATCACCACCTGATCTGCCGGATATTTGTTGATATCCTCGGCGCGAATCATCATGCCTTTCGGCATATGCAGGTAGCCCAGTTCGATAGCCATCTGTACGTTATTCTGCATGCTGCGGCCAACAAAGGCCACGTGACGCTCATAGCGTTCGGCGGCCTCCACCACCTGCTGCACGCGGGAAATCAACGAGGCAAAGGTGGCGAGCAGGATGCGACCGGGGGCGTTGGCGAAAATCTTGTCCAGCGACTCGTTAATCACGCGCTCAGATGGCGTGAAACCGGGCGTCTCCACGCGGGTGCTATCGCCCATCATCACCAGCACGCCCTCGTTGCCAATGCGGGCGAGGGTGCCGATATCAGCGGAGCGACCATCGATCGGCGTGTAGTCAAACTTGTAGTCGCCGGTGTGCAGCACTGCGCCAATTGGGGTGTGAATCACCACGCCGGTCGCGTCAGGAATGCTGTGGTTGACGCGGAAAAATTCCGCTATACACTCGCCCAGCTCAATCTGGTCGCCGGGAGTTACCACATTCAGCGTTGTCTTATCGGCCAGCCGGTGTTCCTTCAACTTGACATTGATGAGGCCAGCCGTCAGGCGCGTGGCAAAAACGGGGGGAAAATCAAGCTCTGGTAAGATGTAGGGCAGCGCGCCAATATGGTCTTCGTGACCATGTGTAATAAGAATACCACGAATGCGGTCCTTCTTATCGGCCAGATAGGTCGTATCGGGGATCACCAGGTCTACACCGAACATCTCATCATCGGGGAACATCACCCCGGCATCAATCACGATAATGTCGTCGCCATACTCAACGACGATCATATTCTTTCCGACTTCCCCCAGCCCTCCCAGCGGGATCAATCGAATATTTTCAGTTGTCAAGGTACAAAAAACCTCCTCACTACACCACAGGGTATAGCTCTACTATAAAACACTATAATCATTTATCTCCACTTCTGTCTTCTCCAACAGAAGCAAAAGGCATGCGATGCAAGCCGGAAATAGCAAAATCGGCAAATGCAAAAAAATAGCAAAATACAGGTAGATTAAGTATCCTATTTTTCCATTAAACAGTGTACCATAGACGCGGCGAAATAGCAAGCGAGGAAACTTCCGGTATTTCTGTGAGGTATCCGCTATGGGCAAGGGCAGAGCTGGCCTGCGCCCATGCCCTTACCACTCAGACGTACCATGTGTTGGTTGCCTGTCCTGTAACACCTTCTTACAGTTTATAACAAGATGAATCGGCATTCTCTTCCCTGCTCTGCCGGGGCGACCGTTTGAGCAAGCAAAAGCAGGCACAATCACGCCCCCGCCGACAGGTCATGCTATGAAAAAGCCCCTTGACGTGTCATGCTGAGCGGGAGCGAAGCTTCTGGAGCAGCCACTTCTCAGCGTGGCAAGATCAGAAGCTTCGCTCCCGCTCAGTATGACCTGTCGGCGAGAGTCTCAAACTTCAAACGAGCTTTATTTGCCGAGCGCCACGAGGTCGGCGGCCAGGCTGGTGGCGTTGAAGCTGCCCCAGCCGGTTGCCATGTCGTAGCCCTGAGTGACGGGGTAGGCGCCGCCGTTGAAGCCCAGTTCGTCATTGTTGGACGGCGTGGTCGTGTCGCTCGGCGGCGTGATGTCGTGAAAATCGCTGCTGTAGCGCGAGCCGGAAGCGATCTGGTAGAGCAGGGGGTTGAGGAAGCCGACCGACCCTTTGCCATGCTGCGCCGCCTCCTGGTTGGTCAGCGCGATCATCGCCGCCCACATGGGGGCAGCCGCCGAGGTACCGCCAACGGTGAGCCAGCCCCCGCCGCCTGTACCTGGCAAACCGGTGCTGCCCGTGCAGTTGGAGCCAACCGTGCAGTAGACGTTATAGCCGGTGGCGGGGTCGGCATTCAGCGAAACGTCGGGCGTCTCGCGCATGCCGTTGGAGTAGGTGTTCTGCACGCCGGGGCCTGTCTGCCAGGAAGGTTGCTTCCAGTACTGGCTGAGGCCGCCGCCGCCCGCGCCGCCGAAGAAGCCGTCGTTCCACACATGTTCAGACTGGTAGCTGTTGTCGCTGTTGAGCGAAAGTGTGGTGCCGCCCACGCCGGTGACGTAGGGCTGCGCCGCCGGATCATCCGCTACCAGCGAGGGGTCATAGGTCTGCTGGAAACAGGTCTCGCTGCCGCTATCGCCAGAGGCGACGAGGATGGTCTGGCCCTGCGCCGCCGCCTCCTGGAAGAAGGTATTTTCCTGCTGCGCCTCCTGCTGCCCGGCTGCCGTCTCGCACTGGCCCCAGCTCACGCTGATGACAGGCGTGCGATCATTGACGATACGCGCGAATTCGTCGTTGTAGCCCTGTGTGGTGTTCGGCGCTTCGTAGACAATCAATTTCGCCAGGTTGGGCGCCATGCTCAGAATGACTTCCACATCCAGTTCGACTTCAATCGCGCCTGCGCCGGGCTGGCCGTTGAAGCCGTCCAGGATGACGTTCTGCAACGGCACGTTGCCGCCGCCGAAGCACTGCGTGTACGCCTGGATATCGCTGGCCGAATAGCCGTCCAGTTCAAAGACGCCGACCGTCTGGCCCTGCCCCTGCAGACCGGCGCTGTGCAGCCCATCATAGTTGTAGGCGGTGGCAAGCTGACTCGGAATATAGGCCGTGCCGCCCCCCAGCAGGCCGCCGCCGCCGCTGCCGCTGCCCGCCGCCGGGCAATTGCTGGCCTGCGGGCGGCTCATGCCGCTGTCCTGTGAGACGATGGGGGGATGAGAGAACTCACTGGCGTTGTCCAGGCCGGTGAGCGAGGTGATATCCCGGGCGATGTAGGCCGGTAGCGTGGGGTTGCTGCTGTTAGCGAAGAAGTCGCGGCCATCCGGCCCCTGATAGCTATTGATATGCACGCCGAAGACGCGCTCGGCCAGCGACTCCGGCCCGCTGAAGTCGACCAGCAGGCGGTTGGGGTACGTCTGCGTGACGCTGAAGCCCTGCTGTGTCAGATAGGTGATGACTGCCTGCTGCTCATCCGCCGTCGGGCCAAATTCCTGCGTGAACTGCGCGACGGTCAGATACTGGTGATACTGAGGAGAGGATGGATCATAGAGATTTTGCAGCAAGGTGTTCAGTTCATTCTGATTGCGCAGCGCCAGACCGACGCTCATCTGCAACGTCCGATCCTGCCGGTCGCTGCCCAGCAACTGACTCAGCTTAACCAGAGAAGGGAAATCGCCGACATCCATGGGGCGGAAGCGACTCGCCGCCTGCGCGTGGGGAACGGCGTGGCCCGGATACAACAGGCCCCCGACGAGCAGGAGAAGCGCGCAAGAGAGAGATACTACGAGCTTGTGACGCACAATGCCCTCCTTACAAAGTTTGAGGAGACAGAAAAGCCATTATCCTCTTGCTTTGAAAGAACGAGAGCTACTCGACAAATCGCAGATAAGAAAAGGGAATGGAGATGCACGAAAAATGCTGCGTGGCGCGCCACGCAGCATTTTTCGTGCATCTCCATTCCCTTTTCTTATGCCAGTAATTCCTGTTCGTTGAGGGGGCCGAGGGCGGTGAGTACCTGCTTCTCGCGCATGGGGAAGCGATGGAAGGCGTCCATCACATCCTTCGTCGTCACCTTCTCGAAGCGTTCGATCTCTTCCTCGACGCTGAGCAGTCGGCCCTCCGTTACCCAGTCCGAGGAGAGCGAGCGCATGCGCACGAAAGTGGACTCGCTGCTTAGCACGAGATTGCTGATCCACTTATCCTTGGCGCGGCGCAATTCGTCTTCGTGGACGCCATCTTCCAGCAGGCTGTCCAGTTCGCTGCGCAGCAGTTTGAGGACGCCGGGCGCGTTCTCCGGGGTCGAGTTAGCCTCGATCATGAACATACCCGTCCCCTCCAGCGCCCAGAGCGAGGAGCCGACCGACTCGACCAGCCCCTTCTGGTAGATGTTCCAGTAGAGGCGCGAGCCTTCGCCTGCGCCAAAAATCGTGCTGCCCAGCAAAGCGGCATAGTAGCCGGGGTCGCGCATATCTACCGCAGGCATAGCCAGCAGCGTGATCTGCTGCTTGAGGTTATTGTCGACGACGACATGGTTGCTGGCCTGCTGTGGCTCGTAGTGCTGGACGTGGCGCGGCGCATTGCCCGTGCGCCAGTCCTTACAGCGCGTCTCCAGCAGGTTGACTACCTTCTCCCAGTCGAAATTGCCCGCGATGGCAAAAATCAGGTTATTCGCCACATATCGCTGTTGCCAGTAATTGCGCATCTGCTCGATACGCATGTCGCGAATGCTTTCACGGGAGCCGAGTACATCGTGGCCGAGGGGGTTGGAGTCGAAGTAGTTGCGCACCATCAGATGCCAGGCCAGGTTATCCGGCTGGTCTTCGGAGCGTGCAATCTCATTGATGATGACCTCTTTCTCCGTCGTGAAATCATCCTCTTGCAGCCGGGGATACATCATATCGCTGAGCAGTTCAAAGGCGCGCTCCATATACTCGCCCAGCACGCGGGCATAGAACACGGTGGCCTCGTGCGAGGTATAGGCGTTCAGTTCGGCGCCAATCTTATTAAATTCCAGCGTAATCTGTTGCCAGTCCAGCGTCTGCGTTCCCTTGAATACCATATGTTCGAGAAAGTGGGAGACGCCATAGAGATCAGGATTCAACTCATCACGCGAGCCGGTACGCACATAGTACGACAGCGCCACCGACTCAAAATCGGGCATAGGCTGAGCGACAATCTGCAAACCATTGCTTAAACGATGCATCCGAAACATCTCGCCATTGCTCTTGCCATTACTTACAGACTCTGCCATAAAAACCTCCAGAACAGCAGCACACAACACACGAAGCCAGTAGAGAAATGCCATCTTTATAGCATGATAGTCCGCGCGAGCGAGTAATGTCAAATTGCTTCTGCCATATCACATAGAGCATTCCCATTCTAAAAAAGAGGAAGCTCTTCAGGCTCCCTTCTTCGGCCATTGTTCAGTTTATTAAAACAGGAATGCCCTGCCAAAAAGGGCAATAGAATTGTCTCTCCCGCCATGCTGTGCTATACTGGCCTGGAAACGTAGAAGGGAGATAGAGATAGAGCATGACACAGCAGGATACGTCACATCTGCAAAATCCGTTTATTATCGGTGAGCGCATCTATCTGCGGCCTCTGGAGCCGATGCAGGATAATCATCATTATTCGACGTGGATGAATGACGAGGAGATTCGCCGCTATTTCTCGATCTATCCCACCAGCGATTTTCGCGGCAGGGAGCGCATTGAGCAGTTGTACCGCGACGGCAAGCATATCATCTTCGGCGTCGCGCTCAAAAGCGATAACCGCTTGATCGGCCTGGTAGGACTGAAGGACATCAATAATGTCAACCAGACAGCAGAGTTTTATGTGATTATCGGCGACCGCGCGGCGTGGGGCAAGGGCTATGGCACCGAAGCGACAAAGCTGATGGTGCGCTATGGCTTCATGGAACTGAACCTGAACCGTATCCAGACGCAGGATATGGAAGAGAATATCGGCGGCTGGCGCGCGGACGAGAAGGCCGGTTTCAAATACGAGGGGACGTTACGCGAGGTCATCCTGCGCTTCGGCAAATATCATAACGTGCGCGTCTACAGTCTGCTGCGCAGCGAATATTTAGAGAGTCAGCAAGAATGACCATCGCTATTACCGAAACGCTTGACCGCCAGCAGTGGGATGACTTCCTGACGGGCCAGCCGCGCGGCCATCTGCTGCAATCCTATGAGTGGGGCGAATTGAATACCTATCTGGGCGGGCGCACCCGGCGGCTGGCGGCGCTGGAAAACGGGCGCGTGGTAGGAGTCATGCAGTTGAGCATTGCCCCCGTTCCCATTCCCGTCTCCATTCCCGGCCTGCATCCGACATGGCTCTACTGTTCGCGCGGGCCAACCGTCGAATCGCCGGATTCTCCCGCGCTGGCCGCATTGATTGAAAGCGCGCACGCCCTCGCTCGCGGCGAGCGGGCGGTTGTGCTGCGTCTGGAACCCAACATCGCCGACGACGACCCGCAGATGGATGCATGGCTCGCCGCCTATCGCGGCCTGGGCTTCCAGACCAACCCCATCGCCATTCACGGGCGGCGCAGCTGGGTGCTGGATATCCGGCCCGACGCCGAACAACTGCTCGCCAACTTCAAGATGACGTGGCGGCAGAACGTGCGCGTCTCCGAACGCAAGGGCGTCACCGTGCGTGAGGCCGAGTCCGACGCCGATTTCGACGCCTACTATCAATTGCTGGAAATCACCAGCGAGCGCGATGCCTTTTTCATTCACAGCAAGGACTATCATAAAGAAATCTTGCGCACCTTTGCCGCTAAGGGCGATGCCGTCCTCTATCTGGCCGAACACGAGGGGGAGCCGCTGGCGGCTAAAATGCTGATCCGCTTCGGCGACTGGTGCTGGGATATGTTCGGGGCCTCGTCCAACAACAAACGCAACCTGAAGGCCACCTATCTGCTGCAATATCGCTGCTTCCAGTGGGCGCAGTCGAAGGGGTGCAGCTACTTCGATTTCCGCACCATCCCGGAAGTGCTGGAGCCGGGCGAGGAGATGTGGGGCGTCTACGAGTACAAAAAAGGCTTCGGCGGCTTCTCCCGCCTGAACATCCCCACGCAGGATTACGTCTACCGCCCGCTGATCTACGGCGCATGGCGCAAAACCGTAGAAATCCGCCGCGCCCGTCGCCACGAAGAACGCAAAAAGGTCGAACTGGAACGGGCCGCGCGCGGCCAACAAGAGAAATAGGGGAATAGAGACATGGAGGCGCGTATCATTACGGACTGCCAGCAGTGGAATGATTTTGTGGAGCAGTCGGTTTGCTGCAATATCACCCAATCATATGAATGGGGCGAACTGGCGCCGCACCTGGGCGCGGAAGCTTTGCGCGTGGGCGTGGTGGACGACGAGGGCAGGCTGCGTGCCGCCATGCTCGTGCTTATCTCGCCCGTTCCCGTGCTGCGCCGCCCCTATTTCTACGCGCCGCGCGGCCCCGTTATTGACGATCCTGACTCCCCCGCACTCAGCGTGCTGCTCAATTATGTGCGAGCAGAGGCGCACAAACGCGGCGCGTTCATGCTCAAAGTCGAGCCGAGCGTGCCGGATGGTGACGAGCGGTGGCTGGTCGCGCTCAAGCGGCGCGGCTTCCGCGTCAACCCCTACGCCAGCCACGTGCGCCACGAATGGGTGCTGGATATCCGGCCCGACGAGAAGGAATTGCTGGCGAACATGAAAGAGAAGTGGCGCTACAACGTGCGGCTGGCCGCGCGCAAAGGCGTGACCATCCGGCGCGGCGAGGGACAGGCCGACCTGGATACCTTCTATCGCCTCTATGAGACGACCAGCGAGCGCGACCAGTTCTTCATCCACAACAAGGCTCATTACGAGGATGTCATGCGCCTCTACAGTGAGGGCGACCGCGCGGCGCTGCTGCTGGCGGAACACGAGGGACAGGCTATCGCCGGTATCATCGTGCTGCGTTTCGGACGCTGGAGCTGGTATATGTACGGCGCCTCAGCCAATGAGCAGCGCAACCTGATGCCCAACCACCTTTTACAGTGGAACGGCATACAGTGGGCAAAGGCGCGTGGCTGCTGGTACTACAACTTTCGCGGCATCCCCGATGTGCTGGAAGAGGGGCAGGAACTGTGGGGCGTCTACGTCTTCAAACGCGGCTTCGGCGGCTATGCCATGCGCTCGCTCGCCACGCACGATCTCGCCTACCAGCCCCTTGTCTACAACGCCTACCGCCGCCTGCTCGACATCAAACGCTGGCGCGACGAACGTCACCGCCATGTCTCGTAGGGGTCAGGGCAGGAATGTAGGGGGACATTAATATTCCCTAAGAAGTCCGAAATTAAGCAGGATTACCCCATGTTTAGCCTTGCCTGTTCAGCAGAGTCATGATACACTACTATCAGTGCTGAACCGCAAAGAACCTTTCTTCCTTTGCTGCGTATACTATTACAAAGCAAGGAAACAAAGAAATATACATCGATTCATGTCCATCTCCGTGGAGGCATCCCTGCATCCGCGTGACGTATGGTGACAGGTTTTGTAGGAGTGGGCGCGGAGAACACAACGCATTCGATCTATCACGTTCTTCGTTCCCCTGTACTGCTGAAATTCGATGACAGGAGGCGGCGCTTCCTTCAGAATTCGATGCTATACTGTATTTCACCCGGAGCATAGAAGGAGGCACCGAGAACGAGTGGCAAAACAAATATTAGTCGTAGACGATAAAAGCGAGCTGCTGCACCTGATGCGCAGAGTGCTGGAAGACGAACAATATCATGTCGCGATCCTGCAAGAGGGGAAAGAGGCATTCGCGCAGGTGAAAAGCCAGTTGCCGGATCTGCTGATTCTCGATTTGCGACTGGGAGATATTTCCGGTCAGGACATCCTGAAGCAGGTAAAGGATGATCTTGTGACCTGCGATATCCCTGTCATCGTGTATACCGCCGCCGTCCTTGAGGCCGAAGAGGTGACACGGCTGATCAACAGCCACCCCGGCCACTTTCGTGGCGTGTACGTCGTCCAGAAACCATTTGAACTGGAGAACCTGCTGGAACTGGTTCAGCAAGTGCTGAATGAACCTGTACGGTAGCATTCTGTGCTATAATAGTAATATCAGCAATTGAATCGGAGCTAACTCAGGATGGGTGGGCCGGTTTTTTTGCTGCGCGTTACCTGCCTGTACTGAAAGACAGGCAATTGACCATTGCGTAGTCATAACTCTGTGGGAAGCACAGAACATACAAAAGATGAAACAGAAAGAAAGGATGGTGTCAAGGGATGAAATTCTTCTTCGGGTTGCTGGTGGGCTTTGCACTGGGTGCAATCGCCGGTTTGCTGCTCGCGCCACAATCGGGCGAGGCGACACTGGCACAGTTGAGCGAGCAGGGAGCCATGCTGCGCACCCGCAGTGGTTCGCTCGGTGAAGAGTTGAAGACACGCGCCGCCGAAGCGGTGACAGCCGGTCGCCAGCTCTACGATCGCACCAGAGACGAACTGACCCAGCGGTACAATCAGACAAAGGGCCAGTTCTAAGGCTTGCCTATTTTCCACCGGGCGCAAGCTCTGTAAGCAGGCCACGAACGAACAGGCCCACGAACGGGCAGGCCACGAACGAACAGGCCCACGAACGGGCAGGCCACCCGCAAGAGGTGGCCCTACTATAGACGAAGCCACCGGTGCCGCTTGAAAAGCGTGCGGGTATAGTAGGGCCACCTCTTGCGGGTGGCCTGTTCGTTCGTGGGCCTGCTGACAATCAACCTGCGCCTGCTCTCGTGTTATTTCCGCTCGTACTCTTTGATGAGCCGCTCGACCATATTGCCGATATCGTGCAGGAGCTGGTGTTCGTAGTCCAGCAAACGGGCCTGCGTCAGGTCGAATTCGCGGTTCTCCGGGTCGCGTTTCGCATTTGCCTCGAATTGCTGCGCCATGAGCCGCTTCTTATTGCCCTGAGTATGCAGGTCGGCGGCGAACTTGTATAAATCTTGCAGCAGCGCGTTGAACTTCTCTTCATAGCTCGGCATTGCGCTCTCTTCCCCCTTTCTTCTCCTCGTGAGGTGTATTTCGCGTACCTGCGGGCGGCGGGAGAATTTGCAGCGCGTCGGCGAAGCGGTTGAAAAAGTTGAACAGGCCAATGACGGTAGTGATTTCAACCAGCTGGTCATCGTCGAAATGCAGTTGTAATTCATCCCACAGGTTCTCATCCACATCGCCGCCGCTCGTCGTGACGATCTCGGCGTAGCGCAGCGCGACCAGTTCGCGCGCGTTGAACAGGTGGCGGTGTGTGTCTATATGGTAGAGCGCGTCCAGCAACTCCTCGCTAACCCCCATCTGCCGCGCCAGGGCAGTATGCGCGGCCATTCAGTAGAAGCAGTTGTTGACCTGCGAGACCCGGATCGCCAGCAGTTCCTTCAACTCCGGCTCAACCGTCCCCTCGCGCATCGCCGCCTGTAACAGCGCGAGGCTGTGGCGAGCCAGCGGCGGGCGATGCTCCATCACACGAAACAGCAACTCCATCGTCGACGCGCCGGGGATATCCCGCACATCTATCTGTACCTGCTCCACCGGCGGAATGCGCGGCGCAGGCTCCCTCTCTGCCATATCGCAGCTTCCCCTCTCTCGTTTCGTTATATTGTTCTTCTCCCATTCTAACGGAGATGGAAGGGAAGCGCAAGACTTGCGAGAACGCAATCTCGCTCAGAGTTCCTGTTCGTTGAGCGTGGGGGCGTTGACCTGCCTGACGCGATCCGGGGAGTATGCTTCCACCCCGCGCTTCTTGCCGAGGGCGCGCAGAATCCTGCCCCATTCATTGAGGGCGTCCGGCATCTTGCCCTTGATCAATTCAAGGCTGGAAAACAGGCTGGCCTGATCGGGCCTCTGCCTGGCGCCGCTCTCACCAATGATGAGCCGTAAACTGAAAGGGGCTTCGCCATTCTCGGCGACCACGTAGGGGGGCCGGTCTGAGGCAGAAAAAAAGGCGCCATCCCTGTTCCATACAAAGGAAAGAGAAGCGCCGCCAATACTCGCCTGCACCTTAATTGATGGTTCCCAGGCGGCCAGTTTCTCACCTGTAGCCTGCTCGCAGGCAGCAACCTGCGCTGTCATGCGCCTTGCCAATTCCACGTAGCAGTTGTAGACCTCCGGCACTCTCTCGCTGAACAGCGCCGGGGTCTTGAGCAAACGCTGCAAGGCCCTGATGTATGCTCTCCATTGATCCGTTCCACGAATATGCTGCACATCCTGTAGCGATAATAGGCCCATTGATTTCAGGTAGAGACCCTCCTTCACCGGCGAAAAAGCCCTGCGGCGTAGAATACGTAACAGTTCATCACCGGTAAAGATAGCCTGTTCTCTGTGGGGACTTTCCCATTCCTGTAAGATGGCGCGGGGAGGAGAATCTATTGGTGTCAGCAGGTAGCTATGGAGCGCATCGGCCAGAAAGCTGTTGTAGGCAAGATCAACGATTTGTTTGACCTCGCCCGCCAGGGGTTCCTTCGGGTCATAGAGCCTGGCAGCAGGATTGGAGCCGCCGGTGACAAAGCGCGTATACAGAACATCGCGCGTGATAGAGAACCCCTGTGCCTGCTGTTTGAGCTGCTCGCGATAATACCTGCCACTCAGGGTATTCATTTCGGCCAGCAGACGCCTCAGCACCGTCTCCTGTTCCGGCGGCACATGCAGATCAGCCGCGAGCCGTGTGATGTCTTTTGCCGTCGCCAGCGAGGAAATAAAGGCATGATAGCGGCCTGTGAATTGACGATACAGGCGCCAGTGCGTCTCTTCATCCCAGGAAAAACGCATACAGAGGGGACGCACTTCTTCACAGAGATGCTGCCATGCCTTGAATATCTCTGTATCGAGATCAGAATCGGGAATCGCAACAGGACTGCGCTCATGGAGCAGAAAGGGAATGATTACCCCATCCGCCAGCAACTGCTTGAAGGCGTCGCGGCTCGCGCCAGGGCGCAGGTAATCGCGAAACAGGATAGGATTGTTGTAGAGAAACGTACACAGGATAATCACGCGCTCTCCGTTGATGAGCGCGCGAATATATTCCGTGCGCGCCAGGTCCGCGAGGTAGCGTTCGGCCTGAGCATGGGAAATCTGCCCGCTGAAGAAGGCGCGCGCGAGCGCCAGCGTGGCCCATCGGTTGTCTAATCCCTGGGCGATAATCGGTAGAGAAACGGCCTCGCCTTCATCCTCCGGCGCGAGGTCGACGGGTTCGAGACCCTCAAACTCAACGTTGTCCGAGGTAAAAAGCTGCTCTCCTATGCCCGACTTTTCGGGAACACAGAGAACTGTCTGCGTACCGGTTCCTCTCGCGCTTTCATTTTCCGATGAAAAGGTCGGCATGCTCTTCATCATCGCCGACGGCCCACCCGGCCCGGAGCCGTGAGTTTCTCCGCCTTCGCCTGTCGGCCTCTCTCGTGCCATCTCATCAGCCCATAGCTGGTCAACAGACGGCTCACCAGCAGGAGGAAGAGAGGGGGCCGAGGGCGAGCCGTCTGCCTCTTCGCCTGCCGGAGCGTCTTCTCGCGCAAGCTGTTCGAGGGACTGCGCAACCGCCTGGGCGACAAAAATCGATTCATCGTTGATATGCGCTTTCAACGCTTCGAGAGGAACCCGTTTTCCCTGCCTGCCCAGCGCCAGCGCAGCCGCCTGGCGCACCTGCCAATCCGCGTCGTCCAGCGCGCCAAGCAGCCACTCGATGGGTACTTGTCTGCCAGCATTCCCCAGGGCAGTCACAGCACTCATACGCACATAGGTATCTTCCTCTTCGTTATAGACGGCGGCAAAAAGCGGCAAAAGTGCTTTCTCTGGCAGTTGTTGTCCCATCTCCCCTAAAGCCCAGGCGGCAGCGGCGCGCACATGTTCGCTCTCGTCGGCCAGCGCCCCAAGCAGCGGCTCAACAGGAGCGGAGGCGGCAAATTCACCCAGCGCGTAGGCGGCAGCAGCACGAACCGTCGCCTGCTCATCCTCGCCTAGCCTTGCTACCAGCAGGGGAATAGCGGAAGCTTCGTGCCGCTCCCCCAGACGGCGGGCAGCATTCGCCCGCGCCTCCACGTTGTTACTTTTCAGAGAAGACAGCAGTTCTTCAGAAGAGCGATGAGGAGACACATCGCTCAGACCGAGGGAGGCCATGAGGCGTGCCAGCAACGGATCCTGTCTCAGCGCGCGAGCGAGTTCCTGCTCGCCCGTCGGCATGGTGCCTTTGCGCATTACTTTTTTCCGTCGCCCTTGCTTATCGGCTTCCATATCGTATCCTCCATTCTGCCTCTGATAACAATTTATTCTTTCTGTTCATCTCGATAAAACTGCCCCAACATCTTTCGCCCCCGGTTGGCCCAGGTTTTTACATTCCCCACTGACACCCCCATCTTTCCTGCGATCTCTTTATCACTCAGTTGCTCCATCTTTAGCAGCATCGTTGTTCGATATGGCTCCCTGAGCTTGTTGATATTTTCGCGAAGCTCTCGCGCCATCGGCCCATCATCAAACTCGTCCTGTCTGAATATGCTCAGGGAGGCCTCATTCTCCACGCTATTCACCTGCTCCTGCTCATCATCGTTTTTAACCGAAGAGAGCGATACGGTCGGCACCTTTTTCTCTTTATCGAGCCTTTTCAGGTACTCGTTCCTGGCAATCTCCCGTATATAATCGAGATGGTTGAAAGGCTGTGGCAGCGGAAACTGCCGACCTTTTTTCCCCTTTACCATTTTTATAAAGTTGGCGAAGCTCTCTTGAGTAATATCTTCGACATCATGTTGATATTCAGAAGCCACAAACCTTCTCAGGAAGCTGATCACACCGGGTCGGCAATACACATAGACCTGCCACAGATAAGCCTGCTCACCTTCGTGATTATAGAGAGCGATTAGCTTATCATCCTCTGGTCGCTGATGCGGTAGCCGCTTGCTTTTATCATTTGCGTCACCACTCCCTGAAGAGGGTGACCTGGGCCGTCTGGGCATTTTATCCTCCGCGAAAGCATTATCAGGGACAGGGTACGGGACAACTGCCTGGATTACTAATACTAAGCAGCATACAACCAAAAAAGTTGCATGCAGACTACCCGTACCGGGAGTAGATGCTTCCTTCAGGAAGATAAAGCAAGGCTCATCTGTCAGCCGCGCAACGCTACCTCGCTTCCACTGTAGAATACGCATCGTAAGAACGATAGCTCACGCACAAATTTGCTGTATACCATCACTAAGACTCACCTTTTACTAAGCTCATCCTTGTTAGAAGACAACAACGCGGCTCTTTCAAGCCATCATCATTGATGTCACAATTAAACAAAGGCAGTATTGTGGCAGAAAGTTGCAAAATTACGAGGAAATTTTGAAAATTATTCTTGTTATCTCAAATTTCCTGATGCAAGACAACCTTTCCCTGTTTTCTTAACATTCTTGATGTAAGATATCCTTCCCTGTTTTCTTAACACTCTTCATGCAACTTTTTCTTTTCTGGCAAGCTTGTATTTCATACACGGTCTGCATGTTGATACTGTTCTATTCACAGGAGAAAACATGATATCCATGAAAGTGATCGCTACACGAAGTTTTCGCGATGCCTACAAACGTTTACCTGAGCGCGTACAGAAGATGGTAGATAACACGATCGATCTACTCGCCAGTAATCCGTATCACCCGTCGCTACAGGCGCACCGCCTGCACCAGGCGAAGGCGGATAACGTCTGGAGTTGTTACGTCAGCATCAACAAGCGACTGCTCTACCAGTACAAAGATGGCAACATCTACCTCTGGGACGTCGGCGAACACTCGGTCATCGAGCGCGTGCGCCAGCGCCGTTTCCTCTAACCTCCTCCGGCGAAAGATCCGGGCGAACGTGTCATGCTGAGCGGCAGCGAAGCATCTGGTATCACCAGGCGACCGACGTGGCCCACGTGGATGCTTCGCGGCGCTCAGCATGACACATCGGCACCACTTTCTCATAGCATGACACGTTCGCGTTGGTTTGTTCTGGCATGACAGGCTCTGGCCCCGGTTTTCACCGGCATGGCATGATACAATAGACGCATGCAATCCTATCCAGAGAGAGGTATCAGCCATGAGCCAGGAAGAGAGCGCGAACGCTACAAAGCCAGCTATGCCATCGCACCGGCGGTTCGCGGCATACTATGAGCGGATAGGGCGCAGCGAGACGGAACGGCGCTATATGGAGCCGCTGCGCCGCAAGTTGCTCGCGCGGGCGCGGGGCGTGGCGCTGGAAGTAGGCGCGGGCAACGGCCTCAACTTTCCCATCTACGACCCGGCGCTGGTGGAGCGTGTCGAGGCCGTTGAGCCTGATCCCGCCATGCTGGACTATGCTCGCGAGCGCGCGCTGTCGGCTCGCGTCCCCATCACGCTGACTCAGGCGGCAGCCGAGGCTCTGCCTTTTGCCGATGCCACCTTCGATAGCGTGGTCGTCACCCTCGTCTTCTGCTCCGTGAGCGACCCGGCGCTGGGCCTGCGCGAGATCGGGCGCGTGCTGAAACCGGACGGCATCCTGCTGATGGTAGAACACGTGCGCTCCCGCCATGGACTCGTGTCGCTGGCTCAGAGCGCAGTCACGCCGTTTACCAGGCGCCTTTGCGGCAACTGCCACTGGAACCGCGACACTCTGCGGGCAGTGCGCGAGGCCGGTTTCCAGATCGACTACCTGCGCGACTACGGCGGCGTGTTCGTGCCGTTCATTTTGCTGGAAGCCAGAAAATTCCCCCTCGACCGGAAGGCAGAACTCTGATATAATGTGGGAAGACAACAATAGAACATCGGTTTCATATGCTGGTTCTTACATGTGAGATAGTTCCTGGGAGAGGGAAATGACGACTGAGCGGCTGGTCTCGCCACAGATGAGCGAGGAAGAACAGATCATCGAGGGGAGCCTGCGACCGCGCAGGCTGGCGGAATATATCGGGCAGGAGAAGATCAAGGAGAATCTGAGCATCCTGTTAGAGGCGGCACGGAGGCGCAAAGAGCCTTCGGTCGACCACGTGCTGCTCTATGGCCCGCCGGGACTGGGCAAGACAACGCTGTGCAACATCATCGCCGCCGAGATGGGCGTGAGCCTGAAGACGACTTCCGGCCCCGCTATCGAACACGCGGGCGATCTTGCCTCCATCCTCACTTCGCTGCAGCCGGGCGAGGTGCTGTTCATCGATGAGATTCATCGCCTGGCTAGAGCGGTAGAGGAGCGGCTGTACTCGGCAATGGAAGATTTCGCGCTGGATGTGATGATCGGCAAGGGGCCGAGCGCGCGCGCTTTGCGCCTCTCGCTGCCGCCCTTCACCGTTGTTGGCGCCACCACCCGCGTCGGCTCCATGACCGCTCCCCTGCGCGACCGCTTCGGAGCCATCTATCGCATGGAATACTACGATAACGAGGCACTCAAACAGATACTCATCCGCTCGGCGCGCATCCTGAAGGCTCCTGCCGACGAGGAAGGCATCGAGGAGATCGCGGGGCGTGCGCGCGGCACACCGCGCATTGTCAACCGCCTGCTCAAGCGCGTGCGCGACTACGCGCAGGTCAGGGCCGACGGCGTGATTACCAGGCCGGTGGCGAAGGCCGCGCTCGACGCGCTGGAAATCGACGAGCTGGGCCTCGACCAGACCGACCGCAACCTGCTGCTGGCCATCATCCAGAAGTTCGGCGGCGGCCCCGTCGGCCTGGAAACGCTGGCCGCCAGCACGAGCGAAGACCCTGAAACCATCGAGGATGTCTACGAACCCTACCTGCTGCAACTCGGCTTCATCGCGCGCACCCCGCGCGGTCGTATCGCCACGCGCCTGGCCTACCAGCATCTGGGTATCCTTCCCGCCGACGAAGGCGACAACGCCAGCGCCGCCTCCGGTCCCGGCCTGTGGGGTACACCCGGTAAGTAAGCGCGAAGCCCGGCCTGCTGGCCCGACACAGGCGGCTCTGTCTCCCGATGTCGTGATACAATAAAGGATGTTCAAAACGCTGAGGGAGGCAAAACGATGCGAGCAGGCCCCAGGTCAAAGACGAGGCATGCGGCTACCTGCTCAGCTTCGGCCCCGAAATCGAAGTTCACGACCCGCCGGAGATGCGCGAGCAAATCACCCGGCTGGCTGAGAGCGTGCTGGAGTTTTATAAACAGGGAGCAATCAGTAGTAAGCAAGCAGGCAGGCAAAATCATACCATCGGCGTGATTTTGCCTGCCTGCTTGCTTACTGCTGATTGCTTAATTCGCCGCGCGCAGTTCTTGCAGGGTGGCCAGGCGTTCGCGAGCGATGGGGCTGTCGGGGTTGATGCGGGCCAGGTTGCGGTAGACGCGGCTGGCCTGTTCGTACTCGCCGACGGACTGGTAGGTCTGGCCCAGCAGGTCGTAGGCCTCGAAGTTGTTGCGATCAATGGCGATCAACTGTTGCAGTGCGGCCACCGACTCCTTGACCTGGTTGGTATCGAAGTAGTGGTGGGCAATGATGGACTGGTAGCGCGCCGCCTCGCTCGTCTTGCCAAGCTGCATGCAGTAACTGACCATCTCGCGCAGCACCTCCATTGAGCCGGGCAACAGGTCATAGGCGCGGCGCAGGTTGGAGAGGGCCTCCCCGGTGTCGCCCATCTCGGCATAGATGTTGCCGATCTGCTGCAAGGCTACCCCGGCCTCTTCCTTCTGGTTGTAGCGCAGCTTGATGTCGACCAGCAGGCGCAGTTCCGCGATGGCCTCTTCCAGCAGGCCGCGATTGATGTAGATATCGGCCAGTTCGCGGTGGGCGCGCGGATCCTGGGGGGCCA
>Ga0209062_1003513_pt1 | contig 17970 bp, 8 predicted proteins | sample Coa_R2_2_FD_187158 | JGI IMG/M metagenome (GOLD analysis project Ga0209062, IMG submission 187158) | Surface soil microbial communities from Centralia Pennsylvania, which are recovering from an underground coalmine fire - Coalmine... | ecosystem: Environmental > Terrestrial > Soil > Unclassified ...
CCAGGAGCGGCTGGCGATCCTCCAGAACATGTACTCGCTCACTCCGGATGCGACGATGCGCCGCACGGGCAAGGATGCTTTCGAGGCCATGAAGATGATCCAGTCCATGACCAGGGAGCAGGGGCCGAACGGACCGAGGCCGGCGCCGTTCGCGCCGGGCGCCATCGCGGCCGGGCCTTTCCAGGCGAAGCCGTCCTACAACGCGGGCGGGCAGCTCGGCAGAAATCTGCAGGAGCTGGCGCGGCTGATCAAGTCCGATGCGGGCGTCGAAGCGGCCTTTGCGGAAATCGACGGCTGGGATCACCACCAGAACGAGAACAACCAGCTTCCCAATCTGCTGAACCAATTTTCGAACGCCATCGTGTCCTTCTGCCAGGATCTCGGCGACCGGATGGAGGACGTCGCGATCGTCACGATGTCCGAATTCGGCCGCACCGCGCAGGAGAACGGCACGGGCGGCACCGATCACGGGCATGGCAGCTTCATGATGGTGATTGGCGGCGCGGTACAGGGCGGCAAAGTTTACGGCAAGTGGCCGGGACTCGAGAAGGAGCAGTTGTTCGAGGGACGCGATCTCGCGGTCACCACGGATTTCCGGACCGTCCTCAGCGAGCTGGTGCGCGGCCATCTGGGGCAGAAGGACTTGAGCTCCGTATTTCCGGGATTTCAGCCGGGGCCCGCGTTGGGCCTGCTGCGGTCGTAGCGCCAGGAGCCGGCCGTCACCTGCTGCCGTTCTGCGTGCGGCTGCGGTTCGGCGCCGGCGATAACGCCTGCCGCAATTGTTCCGCCAGCGCCCCAGGCGAGAACGGCTTCTGGATGTACTTCGTGTCCGGCCCGGGCAGGCCGTGGCGCGCCAGCGTGTCATCGGTGTAGCCGGACATGTAGATCACCTTGATCCCCGGAACCAGGGATTTGGCGCGTTCGGCGAGTTCCGGCCCGCCCATCGCCGGCATGATCACATCCGTCAACAGCACGTGGATGGGACGGTGTTGTCCGAGCAGCCGCAATGCCTCGCGGCCGTCCGGCGCCTGCAAAACCGTGTAGCCGAGCTGCACAAGCATTTCGCACACCAGCATCCTCACGGCGGGCTCGTCTTCCGCGACCAGAACGGTTTCCGTGCCCCGCCGGCCTTCGAGCGGCGAGTCGTCCGGCTTGGCGCATTCGAGCTCCGGCGCGGCCGGCAGCAGGATCTCGAAGGTGGCGCCGCGGCCGGGACTGCTGCTGACATGAATCGTGCCGCAATTCTGCTGCACGATGCCGTATACCGTGCTCAGGCCGAGCCCGGTTCCCTTGCCTACGCCCTTGGTCGTGAAAAAGGGCTCGAAGATGTGTTCCAGGACGCTCGGGCTCATGCCGCATCCGGTATCGCTGACCTGAATGTGGACGCACGGGCGGCTCTCGCGGCCCGAGCCCGCCCGTTCCTCGGCGAAGGAGGTCCGGATGCGGAACTCGCCGCCCTGCGGCATGGCGTCCCGCGCGTTGGCGGCGAGGTTCAGGAACACCTGTTCGAGCTGGTTCGGGTCGGCGGTTACGCAAGGCAGATCCCGGGCCAGATCGGTCGTCAGGCGGACCTGTTCGCCCATGACCGGCCGCAACAGCGGCTCCATATTCGTCAGCAGCCGGTTCACGTTGACCGCCCTCGGCTGGACCATCTGCTTGCGGCCGAAGGCCAGCAGTTGTGAGGTCAGCGTGCTGGCGCGGGTGGTCGCGCCCAGGATATGCCGCAGCTTCTCGTGGCGGGGATCGGAGGGCGGCGTCGCATCGAGAACCAGGTGAAGGTAGCCGCCGGCCACCGTTAAGAGATTGTTGAAATCGTGCGCGATGCCGCCGGCCAGCCTGCCGATTGCCTCCATTTTGTACGTCTGGCGGAGTTCCTCTTCGAGCTGGCGCTGGCGCGTGACATCCTCCGCGATTCCCGCGACGCGGTACGGCTTGCCCTCCCGATCGTGGATGAGAAAGGCGCGGTCGTGGATCCATCGCAGGGAGCCATCGGGCCGGAGGATGCGATACGTCTCCTCGGCCGGTTCCGATTTCATCCTGGAGCAGAACGCCAGAAAGCGGTCCCGGTCCTCGGGGTGCACCGTGTCCGCCAGCCACAGGCCATCGCCGTACAGCGGAGCCGGACTGACGCCCCATATTTTCTCGAACGCGGGGCTGACGTAAAGCTCGCGCCCGGTGGCGAGGTCCATCATCCAGAAGACCCCGTCGATGTTTTCCGCCAACTGCCGGAAGCGCTTTTCGCTCTGCAGGTCCGTGATATCGATCTTGGAGCCGATATAGCCGACGAAATTGCCAGCGGGCTCGAAGCGGGGGACGCCCGTGCAGAGCACCAGCCGGTATTCGCCATCCGCCCGGCGCCACCGCGATTCGACCTGGAACGTCTGGCGCGCGTCGAATGCGGCGCAGAAAGCGGCCCAGTTGCGGTCGCGATCCTCCGGATGAACGCAAGCGGCCCAGCCGAACCCCAGTTCCTCCTCCAGGGTGCGGCCCGTAAAGTTCAGCCAGGTGCGGTTGACGAACGTGCAGGCCTTGTCCGGGCCGGTGACCCAGATCATCACCGGCGCGGTATCGGCCATGATGCGGAATCGCTCTTCGCTTTCCCGCAGCTCGGCTTCCGCCCGCTTCCTCTCGCTGATGTCCTGGCCGGTGCCGATCATATGCACGGGCCGGCCGTTCTCGAAAAACACCTGGCCGGTGGCGGCGACCCATCGCTCGGTTCCGTCGGCTTTGCTGATCACGCGGTATTCCGCGTAATATTCGCCGTTTCCCGCCGGATCGAGCGCGCGCGCCAGGATCGCCTGGGTCTTTGCCCGGTCGTCCGGATGCAGCCCCGAAAAAAAGGTGTCGATGGTAACGGGCTCATCGGGGCCGACGCCCCAAAACTCCCTCACGCGGGCATCCCACAGGATCTCTCCCGTGGCGACATGGTAGTCATAGATGCCCAGCCGGGCCGCATCCTTGGCCATACGCAGCCGCTGCTCGCCCTCGCGAACCTTGATCTCCGAGATGCGCTGGGCCTCCGCCGCTTCGATCAGCTCGCGGTTGGTGGCGGAGAAGCGCTCGACATTCGCGCGCAAGTTGGCGACGTTGCTCTGGATGTCGCGGGCGACCCGGCTGCCGATGAGGGCGATCGCCAGCAGGTACAGATCCACGAAGAATATGGAGCCGTAGGCGGTGCGCGTACGGGTAATGGCATGGGTGAAACCGAGATGTTCGGCGATCCCGATGGCGGTTACGGTCGCGAGGACGATCGCCGCGCCTGTCACATAGGACATGCGATCCAGCAGCATCACGGTCAGCAGCAGCAGCCCTGGAAATATGAGCATCGCGTGGCTGCGGAACCCGTCGTGCGCGATCAAAACCAGCACAGCCGCGGCATAGAGCACGGCCAGAAAGGTGGTGCGCGCCGCCCAAACCGCCCAGCCTGCCCGGTTCATGAGTGCGGCGGCCGCCAGACCCAGGATGGCGAAGAGCAGGAGCGGAACTTCCTGCCTGCCCCCATCCAAAGCCGCAACCAGCCCGATCGCGGCAGCGAACAGGAGACAAGCGAACTGGACAGACCGGGCGTTGCGGTCGCGGCCCGGATCGCCGGTCGGCTTCGGATAGAACCAGGATGTTGATTTGCGTTCCGACATAGGCTGGCACTCTCCACTACGCCGGTGCGGGGCCTCGCTCACCCGGACTGAGGCGCTCGGTTTCGTAGAGACGATTATACGCGCGTGCGGCGTTCAGCGCGCGTTAACGGCATGGCGCGGCCTTGGCCGTCTTCCCGGGCTGGCCGGCGTCCCAGAGCGGTGTCTCCTGTCCGCCGGCGCAAACCGCCACGGCCTGCCGCCCGCCGGCGCGGATGTGCAGCAGGGCGCCCGCGCTATCGCCGATCTCGCGGCTCATGCCGGTATCGATGAGGAACAGCTCGCCGCGCCAGTTGAACATTTCACCGGGGCGGCGCACCGAATCGTCGGGGAAGCGGACGGCGGCGCGATGGTGGCCTTCGACGATGTGGCGCACGCCGAGCTGCCGGGCGAACCCGGCCAGCAGCCGGTCCGCGGGCACGCCGCCCTGCTCGAACCATGAGCGGCCGCCGGGGCCTTTTTCGCCAATGCGCGCCTCGAGCAGCGAATTCGGGCCGGTGAGCTGCGCGCTGGCGAATCCGTCGCGGTCGACGCCGGCGCGCAGATCGGCGGCGAGGCGGGCGAGGCTCCGGCCATCGGTGTTTCCGGCGTGGGAGAAGAACCAGTCGTTGACGCGCGCGGCGAACGGCAGCCCGCACAGGAACCGGCCCACGTCATTCGCGCATTCGGCCACGGCGCGCGGCTCGATACCGGCGCGCGAGAGTTCGCGGGCGAATTCGTGTCCCTTGGCCGCGCCGGGATCGGCGAGAAACTCCGCCTCGTGGTTGCCCATGAGCACGATCGCGCGGCCGCCAGCGGCAGCCGCGGCGCCCGGCAGCGCGCGCAGCAGCGCGACCACGGCGAGGCTTTTCGGGCCTTTATCGATCAGATCTCCGGTAAAGACCAGCGTGGCGTTGCCCGCCGCCCACGTGGGGCGATCCGGCGCGGGCGGAATGCCGCCGAGAACTCCGGCGCCCGCGAGCAGCGCAACCAGCCGGCCGTAGTCGCCGTGCACATCGCCCATCGCGAAGATATCGGCGGCCGTATCGATCTCGACGACGGGCGGGAACTGCTGCCAATCGCGCGCGATGCGCACGGGCGGCGCGGAGCTCAGCGATGTGGCCAATAACGCGGGAATCAGGAGGCGCAGGGCGCACGCGCGAGGCTGCATGCAAAGCTTCTATTATCGGCTCGCGGCGTTACAGCCCGATGACAGCGCGTCAGGCGCCGCGCAGCGATGCGTTCAGAATGGTCGAGACCGGAAGCAAGCCGCCCAGCCTGTAATTCGCCAGGCCGTGCATGCCGGCGGAGGCGATGCAGCCGCACTCGGCGCAAACCGGCTTGCCGCCGAACTGGCAGGGCGTGATGCGCGTTTCGAGGTCGGCCGAAAGGCAGGTGGTCAGCCGCGCGAAGGTGCACTCCTCGGGCGAGCGGGGCGGCCGCCGGAAGCCTTCGAGAACCAGCCGCGGCAGGTCTACCTTCGGGAATTGCGCGGCAACTCGCAGCTCATCGAGGAGTGTTTCGCGATCCTGCGGACGCAGGCGCTCCGGTGAGCCGTCGCCTTCCTGCGGGGTGTAGATGCTGAACCAGATCTTCCGGACCTCCGGCCGGGCCGCCCAGAACCGGCTGAACTCCTCCAGGTATCCGCGCCGCGCCAGCATCTGGCGGGTTAAGGTGCAATGCACGTTCACGCGATGGCCCGCGATGTGTTTCAAAATGCGGTCGTAGGTGGCGGGACTGCGGCGCCGGTCGTGATCGGACGGGAGACCATCGACCGATACAGCCAGGTGCAGCGACGGGATCGCGTTCCACTCCTCGGGAATGGGGCGGACCCCGCTGGTCACCAACTGCACTTCCACCCGCATGCGGTCGAGCAGGGGCAAAAGCTCGCTGAGCTCGCGGTAACGGACCAGCGGCTCGCCGCCGACGATCGAGACGTGGACCGGCCGAAGCCGCCGCACAACGGCGATCACGCCGCGCACGAGATCGGCTCCACGGGAATCGGAAAGCTCGCGCAGCGTGACCTGCGGCCCGACGTGGTCCGCCGAATAGGCGTAGCAGCCGGGGCAGCGGAGCGGGCACTCTTTGGTGATTTCGAGCGAGAGAAAGGGAGAGCGGCCCCGCAGCACACGTCCCCAAACGCGCAAAGCATCCCGTTTTTTCATTGGCTCTCTTGTCGGACGCGGACACCGCACTCCGGGGCGCGGGAAATTCCACGGCCGGATGCCTCCCGTGGCTTTCCGCGCACGTTCCGGGCGCGAGTGTGAGAGCGCGAACCTGCCGCGGCGCGGACCGGAGCGCGGATTTTTCCTAACCGTTTGCCGCCCGCCGAGTATCAGAATCGGGGGACTGATGAACCGGTACACGGCAGACTTGCGTTTCGGACTGCGTCAACTGCGGCTCAATCCGCTATTCACGGCCGTTGCGGTGCTGTCGCTGGCGCTCGGCATCGGGGCGAATACGGCCATCTTTCAATTGATCGACGCCATCCGGCTGCGCACGCTGCCGGTGGCGAATCCGCACGAGCTGGCGTATCTCGATTTTGCGAAGGGCAGCCGCCGCGCCGGCTGGTGGTCGTCGCGGAGCGCGAATTTCACCTACAAGCAATGGGATAGCGTCCGCCAGCATCAGGAGGCATTTTCCGGCACGATCGCCTGGAGCGCCACACGGTTCAACCTCAGCCGCGAAGGCAAGGCGCGCTATGCCGAAGGCCTGTTCGTCAGCGGAGACTTTTTCCGCGTGCTCGGTGTACCGGCAATGATCGGCCGGACGTTCACGGCGGATGATGACCGGCCCGGATGCGGCCCGGCGGGGGCGGTGCTGGGCTACTCCTTCTGGCAATCCGAATTCGCCGGCGATCCCGCCCTCGCCGGGCGAACGGTCCGGCTGGACGGCCATGTGTTCCCGGTGATCGGCGTCGCCGCGCCGGGGTTCTTCGGCGTGGACGTGGGATACCGGTTCGATGTCGCCATCCCGCTCTGCGCAGACCCCCTCTTCTCGGAACCCGGCAAGGACCGGATCGCCACGCCCTCGGCCTGGTGGCTTTCGATCATGGGGCGGCTCAAGCCGGGCTGGACTATCGAGCGCGCCAATGCGCAAATGCAGGCCGTTTCGCCTGCCATCATGCGGGAAACGCTGCCTCCTTCCTACCGGGCGGACATGGCGAAGGAATATCTCGCCAACAAGCTGACGGTGACCTCGGGCGCGACCGGGGTTTCGGTTCTGCGCCGGCAATATGGCGATCCGCTCTGGATTCTGCTCGGCATCACCGGGCTGGTGCTGCTGATCGCCTGCGCGAATCTCGCCAACCTGCTGCTGGCGCGCGCCAGCAATCGCGAACGCGAGATCGCGGTGCGGCAGGCCATCGGCGCGTCGCGCGGGCGGCTGATCTCGCAATTGCTTTCGGAGAGCATGCTGCTGGCGGCGATCGGCTCGGCGCTCGGCACGGGTCTCGCGACGCTGCTCAGCCGCGGCCTGATCGGGTTCCTGACCACGGACGATAACCGGATGTTCGTGGGGCTGCCGGTCGACTGGCGCGTGCTGGGCTTCGCCACCGCCATCGCCGTGCTCACCTGTTTGCTCTTCGGCCTCGCGCCGGCGCTACGCGCCACGCGAATCGCTCCGGCAGCCGCGATGCGCGCGGGCGGCCGCGGCCTGACCGCGGGCCGCGAACGGTTCAGTTTGCGGCGGGGGCTGGTGGTGGCGCAGGTGACCATGTCGATGATGCTGCTGGCGGGAGCCCTGCTGTTTGTGCGCAGCCTGCAGAAGCTGATGGCGGTCGACCCCGGCTTCCGGCCGGAAGGCATCGTCGCCATCAGCGTGGATCTGCGCGAGGCGCATTATCCGAAACAGCGGCTGCATGACATACGCCGGCAAATCTCGGAAGCCCTGCGGGCGCGCACCGGCGCGATTGCCGCGGCGGAAGTGGATATGACGCCGGTCAGCGGCTCGGGTTGGGACCAGATGGCCTGGGCCGACGGCACGGCCGGCCCGCGCGTGGACGTACTATTCAATCGCGCCGGCCCCGGTTATTTCCGGACCATGGGGACGCCCATCGTAGCCGGGCGCGACTTCAACGAGCATGACGATCTCCATGCTCCGAAAGTGGCGATCGTCAATGAGGAGTTCGCGCGCAAGATTTTCCACGGCCAGAATCCCGTCGGCCGTTCGTTCCGGCGGGAGGAATCGGCGGACAAGCCGGACACCGTCTTCCTGGTGGTCGGGCTCGTGAGAAACACGAAATATTACGAGCTCCGCGAAGACTTCCGGCCGATTGCCTTCGTCGCGGAGGCGCAGGACGACGATCCCGGACCCGGCGCCACGTATGTGCTCCGCACCAACGCTCCGCTCGGCGAGTTCTATCGCACAGCCGAAAGCACGATCACGAGCTTCCATCCCGGCATCGGCGTGCAATTTACCGTGCTGACAGCCCAGATCAAGGAATCGCTGACGCGGGACCGGCTGATGGCGGCGCTGGCGGGCTCGTTCGGGGCGCTGGCGGGATTGCTGGCGGTGATGGGATTGTACGGCGTGATCGCCTACATGGTGGTCCGCCGCCGGAACGAGATCGGGGTGCGGATCGCGCTGGGATCGACCCGCGCGCGGGTCATCGGCCTGGTGCTGCGGGAGGCCGTTCTGCTGCTGCTCATCGGCATCGCCTTGGGCACGGCACTCGCAGCTTGGGCCGGGCAGGCCGCCGCCTCGCTGGTGTACGGCATCCAGCCGCGCGATCCGCTGACGCTGGGCGGCGCGGTGGCTCTGCTCGCGTTCACAGCGCTCGCGGCGAGCTATGGGCCGGCATGGAGGGCCTCCCGGCTGCAGCCGATGGACGCGCTGCGCGACGAGTAGCGGAGCCCAAAATTCACCGCATTTTCGGGCAAGTGGCCAACGATTGGCCACTTGCATTTCCGCCGGCTCGTAGAATCAACGACTTGCGCTGGGCAGGCGGCCAATCGTAAGCCACCCACCGTTTTTTCACGGCTTAGTTGCCGCCGTTCGAGGGCTCCGGCTCAGGCGTGAGCGACACCTTATTCCAATCGGGCGGCTCGACGCCGAGTAGGTGGTGCACGAAGTAATCGTCGCGATAGTGTTCGCTCGCCAGAATGCCCACGCCGTGATCCTGCCCCGGAATGTAGAGCATGTCGAAATGCTTGTGCGCCTTCACCAGCGCGTTCACCACCTGCAGCGAGGAAGCGGGGTCGACGTTGGTATCCATCTCCCCCACGATGATCAGGGCGCGGCCCTGCAGGCGGAAGGCGTTATCCACGTTGGAAGAAGCCGCATACTGCGGGCCGACCGGCCAGCCCATCCATTGCTCGTTCCACCACATCTTATCCATGCGGTTATCGTGGCAGCCGCTGTTGGTCACCACGACCTTGTAGAACTCGGGATGGAACAGGACGGCGCCGAGCGAATTCTGCCCGCCGGCGGAGGTCCCGAAAATCCCGACGCGGCTGATGTCGTACCACGGGTATTTGGCGGCCACCGCTTTGTGCCAGAGGATGCGGTCCGGGAAGCCGGCGTCTCCGAGGTTCTTCCACGCCACGTCATGGAAGGCTTTGGAGCGGTTGCTGGTGCCCATGCCATCGATGTGGACCACAATGAAGCCCAGCTCGGCGAGCGCCTGATCGCCGGACACGGCGCTGAAGGTCTTGGGAACGAACGAGCCCTGCGGACCGGCGTAGATGTTCTCGATCACCGGATACTTCTTCGAGGGGTCGAAATTCGTCGGCTTGATGAGGATGCCCCAGATGTCGGTCTTGCCGTCGCGGCCTTTGGCCACGAACACCTCGGGGAAGCGGACGCCGGCGGCGAGCAGCGCGGAGGCGTCACCCTGGTCGAGGTCCATGAGCACCTTGCGGTCCTCGGTGCGGCGAAGCTGCGCGCGCGGCGGGAGATCGACGCGCTGCCAGGTGTCGACATAATATTGCCGGTCCGGCGAGAAGACGACGGTGTGGGTGCCATCGGCCTCGGTGAGCCGCGTCAGGCCGGTGCCGTCGAAATTGATGCGGCAGTATTGCGTGAAGTACGGATCCTGGCCGGGGATCATGCCGCCGGCTTCGAACCAGATCTGGCGCTTGTCGTCGTCCACGTAATCGACGTTGCGCACCAGCCAGTCGCCCCTGGTGATCTGGTTTTTGACCTTTCCAGTGAGGCCGTCATAGAGATAGAGATGTTCCCAGCCGTCGCGCTCGGAGGCCCAGAGGATCTCATGGCCGTCGGCGATGTCATGCCGGTACCGGCGCCCCGCGGAGAGGCCGGGGCCGAGCTGGTTGTAATAGATGAATGTTTTGCTCTGCTCGTCGATGAGCGCGCGCGCCTTGCCGGTCTGGGCATCGACCTCGATCACGCGATAAACCTGGTGCCCGCGCTGGTTGTATTCGAAGGTGAAGCCGCGGCCATCTTTCCACCAGACGGGCTCGGTAATGTTGTAGGGGTTGGGAAACAGGCTGCGGTCGATTTCGATTTGCTGGCGGGTCGCGATGTCGAACAGCGCGGGGTACGCGACATCGACCGTGTCGCCCGGCTTGCGATACATCGCGCCCATCGCCGAGAACGGCAGCGTGCCGGTGGTGAAGTGCTTCGGCTGCACCTGATCGGCCGGCGACGACTGGATGTAATGCACCTGGCGGTCGTAGCCGGGGCGCGTATGATAGGCCACCAGCTTCTTCGAATCGGGCGACCACGCGACCGAGCGGAGTGTGTAGTAATTGCCCTCCGTGCCGTCATAGCTCAGCGGAGTGGCGGGTTCGTTCGAGCCGACCGGGCGGAGAAATACGTTGTAGTTCTCGATGAGGGCGTCCCATTTGCCATCGAAGGAGCGGCAGGTCTCTACCGCCGCTGCGGCAACCGCGCCACGGCCCCCGCGGCCTCCGCGTCCGGCGCTTTGCGCGGCTGATTCGGCGGGCGCGCGCGGGGCGCACCCGGAGGGGCCGCGTCCGAATGCCGCGCCGCCGCCGGTCTGCTGCGGGAACGGCTGATATTCCAGGCCGTCGACGGGATCGCCGCCGTTCTCTTCCGAGACATAGGGCGCCGGTTCTTCCTCCGGCGCGGCGCCGCGGCCGCGGCCGGCGAAGGCGGGAATCGGACCGCCTCGCTCGCAGGTGTAGTCGGCCAGGCTGCAGTGGTACATCACACCGCCGGCGCCGAACTCGATCGAGCGCTCATCGTCTGAGAACGCGAGCGGCGCGGTGCTCAGGGGCGCGCCGGCAGCCGCCCGGCCTCCACCGCCGCGCCCGGCCTGCGGCGCGAAGGGCAGGGTGAGCGCCGTATAGTGGCGCCCCGTGGCGGTGGAAATCGCCGCGGCCAGCTTTTCATGATCGAAGGCCGGCTGTTTGGTCTGTTTCGCGGCGTCCACCAGGATGAATTCCGTTCCGCCCTTGACCGCGCGCGGATACCAGAAGTGCCCGGTATGACCGATCCACGCGACCGGGCCGGGAGTGTTCACCACCAGACCACGGGCCTTGGCCTGCAGGTCCTGTGCCCGTTGGTAATCCGCCAGCGTGCCTTGCGCGCGCGCCGCCAGGGCGGCCGTCAGGCAAAAGGCGATCGTGATCGCCGGCGCCATTCGCCGGGGAGTGTTCGTGCTCATGGGACCTCCTGCGTGGAGTATCCAGCTTATCAACTCGTGTGGAGGGCGGCGCGAATGCACACTGGCGCCGTTCACAAACGCGCGGCGGGCCGCGGAAACAGGAACCCGGCCGGGCGCGTTTCGCATCGGCCACATTGGAGGCTGTCCGGAAAGGTGACGCGCCCGTTCGCGATGTCGCTCCTGCTCCTGCTCGCGCCGCCGCTCTCCCGCGCCGCCGATCTGCGGCCCGAGACGGTGGCGGCGTGGAACCGGTACATCGCGCAGGCCAAGGCGCGGATGAATGCGCGGCTCGACCGGAAGCATCACTTCCTTTGGATCGATGAAAACCCGGACCGCGCGCGCCGGGTTCGCAACGGCGAGATCCTGACGGCTCCAGCCAACGGAAACGGACGGATCGATGTTCCTGACGGTCTCATCCATGACTGGATCGGGGCGGCGTTCTTCCCCGGCACCACCATGGACCAGGTTTTCGCCACTACGGGCGAATACGCCTGCTACAAGGATTTCTACCGGCCGATGGTGATCGAATCCAGGCTCCTGGCCCGCGAGGGCGGCGAAAGCAGCTTTTCCATGCGATGGATCAAGAAAGCGCTTTTCGTCACTACGGTCGTGGATGCCGATTACAAGTCGGAGTACTTCCAGAGGGACGAGAGGTCCCGCTATGGCTTCATGTGGAGCACGCGCATCCAGGAAGTGGTGAACTACGGCGAGCCCACCGAGACCCGGCTGCCGCCCGGCACCGGCAGCGGCTTCCTGTGGCGGCTGTTCAGCATCTCACGCTTCGAGGAGCGGGACGGCGGCGTGTACGTGGAATTGGAAGGGATCGCCCTGAGCCGGCGCGTGCCGTTCTCCCTGGCGTGGCTCGTGAATCCGGTCATCAGCAGGCTTTCGCAGAGCTCGCTGGTCACTTCTCTTACGCAAACGCGCGAGGCGATCCGCAGTTTCGCGGAGCGTTCCGGGTCGGGCTCGTGCGGCCCCAAAGCGCGCGAAGTGGCCGTACGCCGGGCTGAATAAGAGCTCACGCCGAGGCGGAGAAAACCCGCAGCCCGTCCGCTGTTTCCGCAGCCGGATCGGCAGGCTGCGGGCCGTCCGGAAGATCGCCGTTATCCGGGCGAAGATATTTCCAGTGCTGGGGCTTGATGGCGGCCAGGAGCTCTTTACGGCTCTTAATGGCGAGAGGCCGTCCGCCGTAAATTCTGCCCGCGCGGATCAGCACGCGCTCCGGCAGCGCGCCGGCGAACAGCAGCAGGGGCCAGGTAAAGTTGGGCCCATTGGTGCGGCGGAGCTTCCAGAGCCACGCCACCAGCGCGCCGAGGCGCCAGCCCAGCGGGCCCCACCAGCTATGGAGAGCGGGGCGGAGGCTCATCTTCCAGCACTTCATAATGATCTGCCACTGCAGGGGCGTAAGCTGGCGGCTCTGCTGCACGCCCTGCCGGCCGGCGAGGCGCGTATCGTGGAGCGGCGTGAAAATCGAGGGGACAAAGAAAGCGAACAGCCCGCGGCGTTCGACCTCATAGAGCAGGTCGAGCGTGGCGGCGCAATCGGCATCCGTCTCGCCGGGGTTTCCCACCATCAAAGTGACGGTGGGGAACCAGTTATTCCGGTTCAAAACGGTAAGCCCCTGGATCACCACGCTCGGCCAGTCCTCGATGGGGAACGGCACGGATTTGCCGGGCATGATGGCTTTCGCCATGCGGACGGAGCCGGTTTCGAGCCCGATGAGCGGCGAGAGAATGCGTCCTTCGGGATGCGTGCTCACGGCGGGCAGCTTCACCGGGCTTTTCGCGAGCAGCAAGCCGGTCAGCTCCTCGATGAGCTTCGGATCGACCACCGCGGGCGCCATAGTGCAATGGCTCAGCAGGTGGTGGCGGACGCCGGGCGTGCCGGCGACATCGCGAAAGAGATCGACCAGGGCCTCGCGGTTCGGAAAGTAGAACGGCACCTCCGTGCGGACCTGGCCCCAGATGAACAGATCTTCCGTGGCGAGCGAGATCTGGTCGTTGCCCTCGCGCACGTTGGCCCGGACGGCCTCCAGGATCTTCTCTTTCGGGAAGTCGATTTGCGGGTTCAGATCCGGGGCGCAGAAGTGGCAGCGGCGGCCGCAGCCGGTCGTCATCTCGACGACGCCGAAGGTGGTGCGGCCGCGCGGAGTAAGCAGCTCCTCGCGAGCGGCGGGATGGGCCACGCGAACGAACCGGGGCAGGCGTTCGCCGCGGAGCGCCTGATGAAAGAGCGCCAGGGCATCCGGCGATTCGCTGCGGCCTTCGACGACGCAATCGACGCCCAGCTCCGCGCAGGAGTTGGATTGCGCGATCTGCCAGCCGCCGGAGCCGCCGACGATTACCTGGAAATTGGCGCGGTACGGGCTGCGGCGGAGAACGTCGAAGAGCTGGCGAGCGTAATGGGCATTGATCGGCTCGCGCGAGGAGCCGAAGATGGACGCATAGACGCCGGCGGCGAAGGTGACCCCGAGCGGGTTGTGCGTGGAGACGCCGACGGCGCGCGTCCGCGGGCCGATGAAGCGCGGCAGATCTTGCGGGTAGCAGCAGACGATGGACTCGCGCGGAAACTCGCGGAGCAGGGAGGCTTCGACGAGCCGCACGCCGGCGGGCATGACGCGCGCCGAGCCGTCAAGGTTGCGTTCCACATCGCGCCAATGCGGATACTTCTGGTTGATGACGGCCTCCATGCGCTTCGGAAGGGAAGCGAGGGCCATCTGGATGAAGTAGCCGGCGTGATCGATGGTTTCGGTGAGCGGGGCGGTCAGGACGATCAACCTGCCCTGCCCCGGATCGGCGTTCGCGTGGTCGGCATCCGGCATGCGGCACTCCTTGGCGGTCTATGACGGGGCCCCGGCGGCGCCCAGGCGCTGAATCCGCCGGACGAGGCCGTTCGAGCCGCACTCGACGGCCGTGGCGAACGCCTCTTTAATGAGAATGGCGGCGCGTTCGTGGTCGCCCGGCGCGCCGCGCGCCTGCAGGGTGAGAGCGAGTTCGTATTTGCTGCCGGCCTCGACGCCGCGGGCGCCCATGCGGCGGTTCATGGCAATGGCGTGTTCGAAGTGATGGACGGCTTCATCCCGGCGGGAGAGGGTCGCGGCCAGCGCGCCCAAAGGACGCCACACGGAGCCGCAGCCCACCGCGGCGTTGCCGGTCACGATATTGCGCTGCGCGTAGGGGAGCAGAAGAGGGTAGATCCCGGCGGCCAGCTCTTCGTGATGGATATACCAGCAGACCCAAGCCAGGGCGGAAAGGACGACAATCCAGCTCCCATCGCGGGGGAGGCCGGCAAGGCGGTTGACCGTGGCGCGTTCGAGCTCGCGCCGCGCGTCCTCGGGGCGGTCCACCTGGGCGTAGACATAGGCCAGGATGGCGCGGTTCCCGGGGATCATGGGGTATTTTTCGATGGCGGCTTCGACGGCGGGAATCTGCTCGGTGGCGCGGCCCTGTTCGATACCGAGCGTGATGGCCTGTGTTCCGAGAAAGAGGACAGCGGAGGGGTCCTCGGCGCGCTCGTTGATGGCGATGGCCTCGGCGCGAAAGCGCTCGCATTCGGCGTAGCGGGCCTGCAATAGCGCGATATTGCCGCGGAAGAGCGGCACCAGCCAGGCGTACGCCGGCTGGCGGAGTTCATCCGCGATCCGCGCATAGCTGGCGATGGCGGATTCGCACGCCGGTATGTCCCCCATCTCCATGGCGTCGATCACCAGGCGATACCAGGCGCGGAGCATCATTTCTTTCGCGCCCGCGGCTTCGGCAAGGCGCAGGATTTCCAGGGCCACCGCGCGCCGCTCTTCGAGATTGTCGGTGAGCACAAGCGCCACATGCCGGCAATAAAGCGCAGCCAGGAGCGCACCGGGATCTCCGGCGCGGCGCGCCATTTCGACCGCTTCGAGGCTCAGGGGCACGCGGCGGGCCGGGTCGTGGTACAAGGCCGCGGAGAGCTGGGCCAAAACGCGGGCGCGAATGGGGCTGTCGCCGGGCGGGAGGCGCTCGAGCGCCTCGTGGAGAAGGGCGACGTGCAGCTCATCCAGGACGCCCGCGGTCCCGTACATCACGAGCGAGGTGCCGAGCGAGGCCTGCGCCAGCGCCTCAGCGTCGCCGAGACGGCGGGCGGATGCCACGGCACGCTCGAAAATCTCGCGCGATTTGCCGGGACTTCGCGATTTCCGGAAGGCGTCGCCCAAGGCGAGCAGGATCTCGCAGCGCCGGCGCTCGTCGTCCGGGAGGTGGCTTTCGAGCGCTTCGAGGGCCCGCTGGTAGTGCTCGACCGATTCTTCGTAGGCGACTTGGGTATCGGCGTATCGCGCGGCCCGGATGGAGTAGGCGATGGCCTTTTCGGCTTCGCCGGGGGATTGCAGGAAGTGGCGGGCGAGCTCGGCGGCGTGCTCATCGAGCTGCGCGCCGTAGATGGATTCGAGAACGGCGCCGGCGCGGCGGTGCAGGCGGAGACGCCGCGCGGCGCCGATGGAATCGTAGAGCACCTCGCGGATCAGCGCGTGGGTGAAGCGGAACCGCCCGGCCTGCCCGGCGGGTTCGATGATGCGGCTGGCAACGGCTTCATCGAGGGCATCGAGCAGCTCGTCTTCCGGGACTTCGCTGACGGGCTGCAACGCGTGAACGGCGAAATCGCGGCCGAGGACCGAAGCGGCGGCGAGCGCGCGGTGGGCGGCATCCGAGAGCTGGTCGAGGCGGCGCCCGATGACGTCCCGGACGCCTTCCGGGAGGAGGCCGGAGAGCGAAGGCTCATCGGAGGAGCGCAGGCGGCCCTCCGTAATGAGAAGCTTCACGGTCTCGCTGACGAAAAAGGGATTGCCCTCGGTCTGCGCGTGAACGGCGGCCACGAGCCTGGGCGGAGGCTCGATACCGGTGGAAATGGCGATGAAGCGGCCGACATCGGCGAGCGTGAGCCCGCGGAGCGCAATCTTCTGCCCGAGCTGCAGGCGGGCCAGGTCGCCGAGAGCCTGCGAAAGCGGGTGTCGGCGGCCGAGATCGAGGTCGCGGAAGGTCCCGAGGAGGAGGATGCGCTCGGAACGCAGCTCGCGGGCGAGGAACACGAGCAGCAGCAGCGACGGCGCATCGGCCCAGTGGAGGTCGTCGAGGATGACGAGCAGCGGCTGCGACCGCGCGGTGTTGCGCAGGAACGTGGTCACGCTTTCGAACAGGCGGAAGCGGGCCTGGGCGGGCTCGAGAGGCGCGAGCGGGGGCAGCGGCGCCACTGCCTGGCGGATCTCGGGCAGGATTTCGGCCAGCGCGGCAGCCCCGGAGCCGAGGCCCGCGGAAAGCGCGGAGGCCGGCGTGTGGCGAAGGCAGCCCTGAAGGATTCGTACCCAGGGCCAGAAGGGCGGAGCGCCTTCGCCCTCATAGCATTGGCCCGTGATCACGAGAAACCCGCGGAATTGCGCGTAGGTGGCGGCCTGCTCGGAAGTGTGGGTCTTGCCGCTGCCCGGCTCCCCAACCAGGAACACGAGGCGGCTCTGCCCGGCCAGCGCGTCATGCAGGGCCGTGCGCACCTGTTCCAGCTCGGCCTCGCGGCCGACGAACGTGCCGGAGGCCATGCGGGAGAGCGGCGTGGCCGGGGGAACGGCGCGCGGCTCCGGGGCGCGCGTCCCGCCGGCGATGCCGGTCAGCGTCTCTGCCAATGCCGCGGCCGAAGATGGACGCTCCGCCGGATTCTTGGCGAGCAATTGCAAAACCAGCGACTCCAACGGCGGCGGAATGCCGGGATTATGCCAGGAAGGCGCGACCGGCTGCGCGTTGGCGTGCTGCCACAGCACGCCGACCAGGTTGTCGCTGATGAACGGAGGACGGCCGGTGAGCAGTTCGTAGAGGACGACGCCGAGCGAGTAGAGATCGCTGGCGGGTCCGGCCGGATCGCCCGTGGCCTGTTCGGGTGAGATATAGGTCGCGGTGCCTACCAGCATGCGGCTCATGGTGACTTCCGCGGAATTGAGCCGGAGGGCGAGACCGAAATCGCCGAGCTTGACGGAGCCGTCCTGGGTGAGCCAGATGTTGGCCGGCTTGATATCGCGATGGACGATGCCGGCCGCGTGCGCGTAAGCGAGCGCGTGGCAGACCCCGATGGCGATCGCCAGGACGCGTTCGGCCGGCAGTCCGGCCGGAGAAGCGCGCAGCAGATCGGCTACGGACCCGCCCTGCACATACTGGCAAACCAGGTAGGGGCAACCGGCTTCCTCGCCGATATCGAATACCGTAACGATGTTGGGGTGATCCCCGAGCGCGGCGAGCGCGCGGGCTTCGCGGATCAAGCGTTGCTGGCTGGCGGGGTCGCCGCCCGGCTTGAGAACCGAGAGGACCACCTCGCGATCGAGGCGCAGATCGCGCGCCAGGAGCACGTGCTTCTGGCCGCCTTCGCCCAGCCGGCCCTGGATCTGATAGCGCCCCGCCGCAAACGAGCGCGGGAGCGTGAACAGCGGCATGGCGAATTGCGTGGTATTGTCCTCACGCTTACTCATTGCCTGCTAACCAACGAAGAAAATTCAGTATACGGAAGGAGTGTCGTGTATACTGACACCGTTTCGCGGCGCTGCAGGTGAAAAAGAACAATGCCGCACATTGTTCTTGTAAACCCGTCACAAATTACCACGGGGTATAGCTTCTTTACCCCGCGCTGGCTGTACGTACTGGCGGGCGCGACGCCGGTCGACCTTGCGGGCGACCCGATCCTGATCGATGAAACCCTGAAGCGGTTCCGGCCGGAGATGGTGGCGGCCGGAGATATCGTGGGAATCGGCATCAGCAGCGGGAA
>Ga0209062_1003515_pt1 | contig 17968 bp, 15 predicted proteins | sample Coa_R2_2_FD_187158 | JGI IMG/M metagenome (GOLD analysis project Ga0209062, IMG submission 187158) | Surface soil microbial communities from Centralia Pennsylvania, which are recovering from an underground coalmine fire - Coalmine... | ecosystem: Environmental > Terrestrial > Soil > Unclassified...
TCCGGATCGGCCTCCGCGATGCCGCTGATCGAGCGGCCGTGGACCGATCTTTCGCAGGGCACGCTGCAGACCACCGGCGGCCCCTTCGACCTGGCGCTCACCGGCCGCGGTTTCTTCGCGGTAAACGGACCATTGGGCCCTTTGTATACACGCAATGGCAGCTTCCGGCTGGCGGCCGATGGCACGCTGGTGACCACGGACGGACTCCCCGTCCGCGGCTCGGGCGGCGCGCCCGTCTCGCTCGATGGATCGCGGCCGGTCGATATCGCCGCCGACGGCACCATCCGCCAGGGCGGAGCGGTCGTCGGCAAGCTCGAAGTGGTCGATTTCACGAGCCCGGACGGACTCGCCAAGCAGGGCGCCAATTATTTTCGCGTATCCGGACCGGGCGCCCGGCCCATCGCGCCATCCGGCACATCGGTCGAGCAGGGCAAGATCGAGACCTCGAACACCGGCAGCGCAGAGTCCGCCGTGCGCCTGGTCAGCGTCATGCGCCAGTTCGAGATGCTGCAGAAGGCGGTGTCCATCGGCGCGGAGATGAACCAGCAGGCCGTGCAGCAGGTTGCCCGGGTGGGTTCCTAAGTGAGTACCAACCAAGGAGAACTATGATTCGAGCTCTATATAGCGCCGCCAGCGGCATGACGGCGCAGCAGATGACCATCGATAACATCGCGCACAATCTGGCCAACGCCAGCACCACCGGATTCAAGGGGCGGCGTGCCCAGTTTCAGGACCTGCTCTACCAGAGCGTGCTGCAGCCCGGGGCCGCATCGGGCCAGCAGACCGTGGTGCCCGCCGGCCTGCAGCTCGGCCTCGGCACGCGCGCGGCATCGAACGAGATCGTGCTCACGCAGGGCAACTTTTCGCAAACCGACAATCCGCTCGATCTCGTGATCCAGGGGCGCGGCTTCTTCCAGGTGAGGATGCCCAACGGCCAGATCGCCTATACGCGCGACGGCTCGTTCCAGCTCGACAAGGACGGCAACGTGGTCAACAGCAACGGCTACCTGCTCGAGCCCCAGATCACCATCCCTGCCGAGGCGCAGCAGATCACCATCGCGCAGGACGGCACCGTGAGCTACACCCTGCCCAACCAGACCGCGGCGCAACAGGCCGGACAGATTCAGCTTGCCAACTTCGCCAACCCCGCGGGCCTGAACAGCGTGGGCGGCAACCTGCTCACCGCGACGGATGCGTCGGGCGACCCCACCGTCGCGGCTCCAGGCGGAGCCGAGGGTCTGGGCACCATCATGCAGGGATACCTCGAGCAGTCCAACGTCTCGGTGGTCCAGGAGTTCATCAATCTGATCGTGGCGCAGCGCGGCTATGAGGCGAACTCCAAGGTCGTGCAGGCGGCGGATCAGATGTACCAGCAGGTCAATAATCTCTCGCGATGACGCCGCTCGCCGCATTCGCCCTGGCGGCCTGCGCCGCCGTTGGCCCGGGCTCCGACCACGTGCTGCTCCAGGACTTGGCCGCAGCGTTTCCGGGCGCCGTCCTTTCCGCGCCGGAGGCGCCGGTGGGCCTTGCGCCCGCTCCGGGCATCGAGCGCCGTTTTGAAATCCCGGAACTCCGCCGCATTGCCGCCCGGTTCGGCCTGCCGGAGCCCGCGGGCGAGCTCTGCGTGACCCGTCCCGTAGCGCCGCTCGATCCGGACCGCATCCGCGCCGCCATGCGCGAGCGGCTCCCGCAGGCGGAAATCGAGCTGATCGATTTCAGCCGCTGGCCGGCGCCGGAGGGCACGCTCGAATTTCCTTTTTCGGGATTGCGCGAGGATTTGTGGAACGGCAGCGTGCTGTACGCGGGCGGCCGCCGCTTTCCGGTCTGGGCGCGCGTTCGCGTGCGGGTCTCGGTCCCGGCGGCCATTGCGCTGCGGGATTTGCGCGCGGGCGAAAAGCTGGATGCCGCGGCGTTCCGCGTCGAAACGCGCGCGGCGGCGTTGAGTTCCGCCACGCTCCCGGCCTCGGCCGAACAAGCCGCCGGCAAGGTGCTGCGCCGTCCGGTGCGTGCCGGCTCGCCGATCCCCGCGGCGTGGCTCGAGACGCCTCCGGACATAGTACGCGGCGACCGCGTGCATGTCGAGGTGCAGAGCGGCGCGGCCAGGCTCGTTTTCGAAGGGGAGGCGCAGGGCTCCGGCAGCAGGGGGCAAACCATTCCGGTGCTCAACCCCGAAACCGGCAAGAGGTTCCCGGCGCGGATCGAAGGCCCCGGGCGGGTCGAGCTGAGAGGCGTGCTGTGAAAATGTTGTGCAATTTCTGTGGAAAATACTGTGCATAATTTGTGGAAAGAAAAAGCGCTCGTTTGCCTCGCGATGCTCCTCGCGGCGACCCCCGCGGCCGGCAAAAAGAAGCCGAAGCTCGCGGCGGCCAGCCCGCTCGATCACTACATCGAGGAGGCCAAGGCGCGGTCCGCCGAAGCGGCGACGGCGACTCCGGGGGCGATCTGGCAGCCCGGATCGCGCCTGGCCGATGCAGCGCGGGATCTTCGCGCCAGCCAGGTGGACGATCTGCTGACGATCGTGGTCGCCGAGCAGGCTTCGGCCGTGACTACCGGCGCCACGCAGACCAAGCGCACCTCTTCGACCAAGAATTCGATCGCCGCCTTTGCCGGAAAGACGAACCCGAACGGCCCTCTCGCCAATCTGGCCGATGTCTCCGGAAACACCCAACTTAACGGCCAGGGCACAACCAGCCGCACCACGACGCTGAACGCCACGCTCACGGCGCGGGTCATCTATGTGCTGCCGAACGGCGGCTTAGTGGTGGAGGCCTCCAAAGAGATGCAGATCAATTCGGAACACCAGACCATCACGGTGCGCGGGGTGGTTCGTCCCGCCGACATCGATAACACCAACAGCGTGCTCTCGAGCCGCCTCGGGCAGCTCGAGGTCCGGGTGAACGGGAAGGGCGTGGTGGGAGACGCCATCCGCCGGCCGTTCTTCCTGTACCGGCTGCTGCTGGGATTGCTGCCCTTCTGAGCATGCGACGCCTACGTTTGCCATGGTTTGCCGCGCTGGCGGCTGCAGCCGTTGCGGGTGCCGCGGCGGAGCATCCGCCGAACGCGCCTGCGCTCCCCGCGGTGAAGGGCACGTCGCCGGTGCGGTTGAAAGATCTGGTCTCGATCGAAGGAGCTCGCGAAAACCAGTTGATGGGCTATGGCCTGGTCGTCGGACTGGCCGGGACCGGCGATACGCGGCAGGCCGCATTCTCGGCGCAGAGTCTGACCAACCTGCTGGAACGCATGGGCGTGACCATCGCGCCCACCGCCATCCGGGTCATGAACACGGCGGCGGTGATGGTGACGGCGACGCTTCCGGCGTTCGCGCAGCCGGGGATGCGCATCGATACCACGGTGGCCGCAATGGGCGACGCGCGCAACCTGCAGGGCGGAATCCTGGTGCTGACCTCGCTGCGCGGCGCCGATGGCCTGGTATACGCCGTGGCGCAGGGACCGGTGGTCACGGGCGGCTTCTCCTCCGGCCGCGGCGGCACTTCCCAGAGTGTCAACCATCCGACGGTGGGCCGCATGCCGGAAGGGGCGATCGTGGAGCGGACGGCGCCTTCCGTCGCGCCGCAGGGCGCGGTCCGCCTGCAATTGCGCCGCTCGGATTTCACTACGTCGGCGCGGATCGTCGAAGCCATCAACGAGCGCTTCGGCGAAGCCGGCGCGCCGGCCGCCCGCGCGGAAAGCGCCGGCCTGGTGACGGTTTCCATTCCCGCTGCGTGGACCGCGCGGACTACGGAATTCGTCGCCGAGCTCGAAAGCCTCACGGTGGACGCCGATCGGCCGGCGCGCGTGGTCATCAACGAGCGCACCGGGACGATCGTGCTCGGCCGCGACGTGCGCATTCAGCCGGCCGCCATCCTGCACGGCAACCTGACGATTGAAATCCAGACGACATTTAACGTGTCGCAACCCGGAGCGCTGTCCCAGGGAACCACCGAAGCGGTACCGCAGACCACCGTGAGCGCCAGAGAGGAGCGGGCCCGCAACGTGGTGCTGCCGCAGGGCGCCACCATCGAAGAGCTGGTGCGGGCGCTGGCGGCGATCGGCTCGATGCCGCGCGATGTGATCGCGATTCTGCAGAACCTGCGCAGCGCCGGGGCGCTCGACGCGGAAATCGAGGTGAACTGATGGAGATCACGCCTGCCGGGGCGCCGCTCATGGTGGCGCCCGATTCGCTGACCGCCGCCCCGCCCAAGATATCCAAGGCGCGGGATGCCGCCGAACAGTTCGAGGCTCTGCTCATTGGACAGATGTTGCGGTCCGTACGCGAGAGCGGCGGGTGGCTGGGAACCAACGACCCTTCCGGGGACTGCGCGACCGAATACGCCGAGCAGCAGTTGGCCACCGTAATGGCGCAGCGCGGCGGTCTCGGACTTACGGACGTGATCGTGCGCGGCCTCGATCCCGAAGGGCAGGACTGACGCCCGGCAACCGCCGGCGGCGCCGTCTCCGCGGGCATGTGGTCCGGGTGGGCGAAGGAGGAGCGCCGGCCGAGAAGCAGTTGACAACGATTATGGCAAGCGCGGCGGTCTCGGCTCGCGGCATCCCACGGCCCAAAACGCGGACCGCCGCCGGCAGCTCGAGGCGCTGCGCATTGGCGGATGTTGCCGTCCGTGCGCGGGAGCGTCCACGGCCGTGCATGGCGAGTTCGGCCCCGGCCGCGAGGGGCAGGGCTGAGCGCGGCGCGCCGGCGCGCAGCACGCTGTGCGCCGGATTGACGTGCGCCGCCCGCGGCCCAGCGCACCGGGCCGGGCAGCGGCGAGCCGGCCCGTTTACAACGTCCAGGCGTAACCGGCGGTGACGGCATCCTCCGGCAGCGCGTGCTCCCAGGGCCGGGCGGGCGCAGGAGCCGTGGCCGGCTCCTGCAGTTGCTGCCAAGCCTCGTCCAACGTCGAGAGGAGACCCAATACCTCGACGAGCGGCTCATCGATCTGTTTGAGATTGGCCTCCATCAGGCGCCGCATGATGTAGTCGTAGAGTTGCGCCAGCCGGAACGCGATTTCACCGCCGCGCTCCCGGTCGAGCGACACCGTGAGTTCCGCGACCATCCCATAGGCCTTGGAAATGGCGCGTGACCGGCCTGCGATATCGCGCGCGGCGAGCGAGCGCCGCGCCTCGCGCACAGCGCCGATTGCGCCCTGATACAAAAGGCGGACCAATTCGAGCGGCGCGGCGGATTCGATGCGGTTCTCGAGATATGCTTCGTGTGCGGTATTCAGCATAAGCCTCCGCGGGGATGACTGCCCCGCACTGTTCCTTATCGGCAGCGATGCGCGTTTGCCCGCGCTCGAACATTTCTGCGGACGGGCCGAAGAGATTTTTGAGACCACTCAACCCATGCGCAATACCGTCAGCCTGATTGGCATTCGAGCAGATGAGCTTCCCTGGCTGCGCCTTCTGCTGGCCCTGCTGCGCCACACCGATGCCGGCGTGGCGGAACTGGCGCGACAAGCCCTGCTGTATCTTGCCGATGCCGCTGGCCGGGAGGCGCCGGGTTGCAATCCGGCAGACCCGCCGCCGGCGCTCTTTTCCGGGACCATCGATCAACCGGGTTAGTACCACTCGGGAGTGCGGAACTGTACGCTTCCGGCAAAATTCTGGTATCATGGGACACATGTTGTTGCGGTACTCCCTGGGGTTTTTCGGCTCCTTCCTCCCAGTTGTCCTGCTGCTTTCCCTTCCCGGTCTCGCGATGACTCAACAGACGTCTGCGCGCTCTGCGGCAGCCGCCGAAGCGCGGGAACATACCCTCATCGCTCAACGCTTCGCCAGTGAGCGGCTGGCCTTGTGGCAGCCGCGGCTCAGCCTGGAGGACTGGAACATTACGGTTCTGGTCTCGCACGCGAATGAATTGAAACCGCGCACGCTGGGGAACATTCACTGGGATGGCGACAAGAAGACCGCAGTGATCCGTGTGCTCGATCCGGCCGACTACAAGGGGATGTCCTTCGACGACGTGCTCAAGGACATCGAGTTCACGGTCGTGCACGAACTGATCCACCTGGAGCTTTCCCCGGTGCTCTCTCCGCTGCAACGCAACGACGCGAACCGCCGCGAGGAGGAGCACGCCGTCAACCACATGGCCGATGCCTTGCTCAAACTGGATCGCAGCCATCCGTCTGCTGCGGGCGCCGCCGCAACAGCGGCGGCCGCATCCGTGCCGGCCGCCGCGCGCTGACCGGCGTTCCGCGCCCCGACGTTGGCGGGAGGCGCGCTTTGCGCCCACTGCGCTGACGGCGGCACACCGATGGTTGGCACGGCGCGGGCCGCTCGTGGCTGAGTTCGCGAGTACACTTTGCGCCGTTGGCGCGATGCGGAGCCTTCACCCGCTGTATCGAAAGCGCTGGCGACGTGTTGTGCGGTAAATTGCAGGAGTGTCCGCACGCACCCTCTATCAGGTCCTCGAAAACGCTTCGCGCCGCTGGGGCCATGCGCCCGCGTTGCGCCAACCGGGCGCCGGGCCGCATCCGCCGGTAATCTGCTCCTGGAACCAATACCTCGAAGCGGTGCGCGAAATCGCGGCCGGCCTGCGCTCGCTCGGCATTGCGAAGGGCGAAACGGTCGCGCTCAATTCGGAGACGCGGCTCGAATTTTATCTCGCCGATCTGGGAATTCTGGCGAACGGCTCCATCGCCGCCGCGATGTATCCGAGCTATCCGGCAGCGGACCTGGCGAAGACCCTGGCCGCGATCGGCGCCCGCGCCGTGTTCGTCGAGGACGCCAAGACCCTCGCCGCACTGCGTCAGGCCGCGGGTGAAGAGCCCGCGCGTCACTGGATCCTGCTGCGCGGCGAAGCCGAAGGCGCTGTGCCGGGCGTGCTGTCGCTCGATGACCTGCGCCGCCTCGGCCGCGAAGCGATGGCCGCCGACCCGGGCCTCATCGAGCGTATGCAGGCGGAATACGGTCCGTCCGATCCCGCCATTCTGTATCTGACGAGCGGCGCCACGGGCGAACCCAAGATGGCACTGGTCACGCATCAGGCCATCGTTGCCAATATCGATATGGCTCCGGCCGTGCTGCCCGTCGGCCCGGAGGATTGCACGGTCGCATTTCTGCCCTCCGCTCATATCGCGCAGCGCGTCGTGATCGAGATGCTGCCCATCCGCATGGGGATGCCGGTGGATTTCGCCACCAGCCTGCTGCAGCTTCCGCAGGATATCCGCCGCGTGCGCCCTACCATCCTGCTCGCTCCGCCACGCATGTGGGAGCGCATCTATTCCACGATTTGCACGGAGCTCCGCAAGCGCCCTGCGGCGGCGCGCAAGGCCTTCTATGGCGCGCTGGCGCTCGCTCTGGCCGCGGCCCGCTACCGCCGCCGGGGCAAGCCGGTTCCGCTGCGCATCCGCGGGCCGCTCGCCGTGGCCGACCGCCTGTTCTTTCGAAAAATTCGCGCGCGGTTCGGCGGCCGGCTGCGGATCGCGGCCTCGGGCGCGGCGCCGCTGGGCAAGGACCTGGCCGAATTCTACGAGGCCGTCGGCATGCCGCTGATCGAGGGCTACGGCCTCACCGAGGGCGGCGTGGTCACGCTGAATCCGCTCGACCGTCCCAAGCCCGGCAGCATCGGGCGGCCGCTGCCCGGCATTCAGGTGCGCGTGGCGGAAGACGGCGAGCTGCTCATCCACAGCCCGTGCCTGTTCTCGGGTTACCTGAATGACCCCGCCACAACCGCGGAGGTCCTGCGCGACGGATGGCTGCACACCGGCGACACCGGCTTCGCCGATAGCGACGGCTATTACTTCATCACCGGACGCAAGAAGGAGCTGATCGTTTCCTCGACCGGCAAGAAGGTCTATCCCTCGCGGCTGGAGGCGCTGTTCAAGACGGAGCCGCTCATCAGCCAAGTGCTGCTCGTGGGCGACCGCCTGCCCTACGTGACGGCGCTCTTCACCGTGAATCCGGCCGCCGCCGAGACGCTCAAGGGCATGGATGCGTGGAAAGGCCGGCCGCTGGCGGAAATCGCGGCCTCCGAACCGGTCGCCGCCGAGATCCGCAAGACGGTGGCGCGCATCAACCGGCAGCTCGCGCCGTTCGAGCAGGTGCGGAAATATCGGATTCTGCCGCGGGAGTTCTCGATCGAGCACGGCGAGCTGACGGCCACGATGAAGGTGCGGCGCGGCCGGGCGATGGAGAATTTCCGGGCGGAGATCGAGGAGTTGTATGCGGGGAGGGAGGCGGAGGTGAGTGGCTAGCTAGGGGGGTGGGGGTCGGCAGGTGGCCCCGGGGCTGTCTCTCCTAACTCCTAGCTCCTTCCCCGCACATAGGCCTGGAATGCGCCCCAGTAGAAGGCTTTCCGGAAGCGCGCGTCGCCGTGGAATAGCGCGAGCTTGGCCTTGCGTAGCGCCGCCACCGGGTCCTGGCCGGCGGCGACGCCTTCGTAGAAATGTGCCATCAGCGGGGCGGAGGAGCTGTCGCTGACGTCCCACAGCCCTGCCACCACGGTGTGCGCGCCGGCTTCGAGGAATGCCCAGGCGAAGCCCATCAGGCCCTCACCGCGGTACTCGCGCGCGCCGGCGCTGCGGCAGGCAGAGAGTGTCACCAGACGGGCGTGGATGGGGACCGCGGTCACATCCTGCGCGTAGAGCCGGTACTGATCGCCCTGCCGCGCCAGCACGACGGACGATTCGAGCGGCCGCTCCGGGTTGGCCTCGGCGTGCGCGGCGAAGTGGATCACGGCGAAACGGTCCGGCCCGGCCTGGCGGTACGCCGCCGGGGTGGCTTTGGCGCCGGTGTAGACGGCGGGCGCGGAGTTGCGGAAGCAGGCCGTCACATCGCGTACTTCCCGCGCGGCGCCGGGGAGCGGATCGAAGCCGGTGCCGCGGTAATCCGGGTCGCCGATCATCAGCAGGCCCTGCCCTTCCGGCTGCGGCGCGGGCTTCGCCATGGCGATGGCGAGCGACGGCGCGACGGCGATTTCGGCGTCCTCGATCCAGTAGTGCGCCGGCTGCCCGGCCCCGGCCGGAACGACCAGCGTCTCCAGGTTCAGGCGGTGCAGCGGACCATCCGGGATCACGATCACGCGCGAGCCCTTCGGAATTGCGGCCGCGATCGGCGCCATCAAGCGATTCCAGAGAGACGGATCCGCGGTTGCCGGCGGATCGGCCACCGAATGCTCGACGATCTTGCGATAGCCGCTCACCAGCGCTTCGACCTCGGCCGTCCGTGGCAACTCGAAGCGGCGGACGCTATCGGCCTGAATCAGCCAGGCGAGCGATCTCACCGGCGCGATCCAGAAGTACAGGACCGCGGCATTGGCGGAACGGGCGAACGCGCGCAGTTGGGCGAGCGAGGCGAATTCGCCGCGCCGGACTTCGCGGCCCATTCGTTCCGTCAGCACGCGCGCCCGGCTGGATTCCGCGACGCGCAGTGCGGCCACGTCGTCGTTCTGCTCCGCCAGGAGATCGACGTAATCCTGGTAGAAGGGCATCAGATCGGAGAGCAGGGTGATCTTGTAGTGCGAATTGGCCAGGGCGGAGCGCGCCTCGTCGATGCAGCGCAGCGCCGTGGCAAACTCGCGGGCCGCCTCGGAGCGGCGCCCGCCGCCATTGGCGATCCGGCCGAGCAGATCGTGCGCCACCCACACCAGCTCCTGTGGAGTGTTCGGATCGCGCAGCAGCGCGCTGGCGATGAGTGCGGCTTCTTCCGGATGACCGGTGCCGCGTGCGATCAGGGCTTTGTTTCGCTCCAGGTATGCCTCGTTTTCGCCCGTGATCGCGGCCAGTTCCTCAGCGCGCCGGTTCCACTGGGCCGCCTGGTCCCATTGCTGGTCGCGAATCAGCACGAGCGTCAGATCTTCGGCAAACCTCGCCTCGTCGGGTTTTCTGCCGAGCTCCCGCGCCATGTCATAAGCCTTCCGTAAACACGCCACGGCATTGCCAATGTCGGGGATCCGTTCATAGATGGCGCCCAGCTCGCCGAGGTCGATCATTTGAGCGGAGCGCATGCCCATGTTTCCGGTCATTTCCACGGCCAGACGCTCGTTCTTCAAAGCGGCATCCAGTTCTCCGAGGAGCCTATAGGTGGTACCAAGGTTCCCGTGCACCAGCGCCTTAAGGCGGTTCGCGCCGACCCGTTCTGCTTCCGCGATTGTGCGCACGCCGAATTCGATGGACTCCTCATACCGGCCCAGCCGTCTGCTGGAGAAGGTCATGTTGTTCAGCGCCGATGCGGTGAGGTAATGATCTCCGGCGCGCGTGGCCTTATCCAGCGCGGATTGAAAGAGTTCCTGGGCGCGCTCGTTGTGGTGCTCGTTGAGCGCCTGAATACCTTCAATGAGGTCGATGCGAATGTCGAGCTCGCCGCCGTGCACCAGTGGACGCGCCTGCCGCAGATCGGCGAGGCCGTCACGCAACCGGCTGACACTGAGGCTGGCGCGATCGACGAAGCGCCGCGCGCATTGCTCGCGCAATTGTGGCGGGATCGGATCGCGAAGCAGATCCTCCGCCTCGCCGTATTTCGCTTGTACCGTCAGCGCCTCGGCGGCCAGCAGCCGGAAATTCCAGAACCACGGGGAATTCGGATTGCCGCGCCAACGCTCCGCCTCACTCAGAGCCTCGGTGGTAACCTGTGTCAAGTCGCCGCGGCGGTATTCAGCCTGCACCCGTGCGTAGGCAGTCTCGGCGCGATGAAAACTTCCGCAGGCCGCCAGCCAGACGCAGGTCAGGATCGCGGCCGCGCTAACCGCCGGTAGTGGTCCCGTTGCCGCTGGTGCCGCCGCCCGTTCCGGTTCCGCCGCCATCCGACCCCATCGCGAGCCGCACCAGACAAATCCGCCGATCCTGAGCTTTGACATGGACTTCCCCCAGGATAATCCGGCCAAAGCCTCTCCAGTAAATGGTGTAGCGGTTTTCGAGAGAGATGGACTGCTTCTCGGTTTCCGGCCCGTCGAGCTCGATTCCGCTCACGAGCGAAAACCGGTGGTGCCCGTGATCGTCGGCCAACTCTCTGCCGTCCGCCGTGGTGTGGAACCGGCCGGCATTCCGCGTGCGATATGCGTCATCGCGGGTGCGGTAGAAGTCTGCAAGCTGCGCCTGCGACCCGGTGTGCGTCAGCGGCTCGTGATCGAACGTAATGCGCGCGGTCACATTGCCCATGCGCAGGCCTTGCACGCTGCTGCCGTTGGTGCTCACCACGGCCAGGCTATCCATGCCGTTCCGGACGGCGAGCAGGTGGAGGCGGATGGCGTCGATGTGCAGCTTCTCCAGCACATGCCAGCCATCCACTTCCGCGGTCGATTCGGTTTCGAAGCGCCCGTCCGGATCGCGGCCCTCGACCCAGGTGTACACCCGGTCCACGGCCATCAGGCATCGCTGCCGCGGACGGGTCACATCATAACGGAAGTTCGCGGCCCGCCCTTCCGAGCGGCCTCCGGTGGGCGCCAGAACCACGGCTCCCTGCGCGGGAGGCACTTCATTGACGGACGTGTCGTCCAGCCGGTGGAATCGTGTTGCGACGCCAATCGCATGCCCGGCGAACATGTAGCGCCGTGTGCTGTCGCTCATCTGCTTGTACACTCCTCACTTCACAACCTCGAACCCGCTTCGGGCGATTTCCCTGCCTGCCGGCACCTCCCTGACTACTACCCGGTAATGCCCCGGATCGAGCGAGCCGGGGAAGAAGAATTCGAGCGGCTGGCCGGCGGCCGGCGCCGCCATTTCGCCCGCGCGTACTTGGCGGCCGGAAGCCGCATCCAACTCGACACGAACCCGCGATACCGGCCCCAAGCCATCGAGCGCCATCTGGAAGACGAGCGGATCGCTCGCGGCCACCTTCGGACCGGCGGCGCGCGTCAGGCCATCCAGCGTGATGATGCCATTCGCGGACCGCGGCGCCAGCAGTGCGGGAATTACCGCCACGTTCTGGTAAGCGACCACCGCGGCGAGCAGCAGGGCCGCGCACGCCGTGGCGGCCAATTGCGGCGTGAGCCACCACCATAACCGGAACCCCACGCGCTGCGGTACTTTTTCCTGCAGCGCGGCCGGCATGCCGGCGGTCAGGACCGCCGCCGCGCGCACCTCCTCGGCGCACACCGCACAGGAGAAGTAATGCTCTTCGAAGGCGTCGCGCTCCGGCGGCGCCATCTCGCCCAACAGGTAGCGTTCGACGGCCGCGGTTTTTACGGCTTGTTCGTGGTCCATGTCGCTCCGTTTGAGTAGTGTCCTCAGCAGCGGGAGTGTTTCATCTGATTTTAGTGTATGAAGGCCGCCAGACCGATTTTAATAAATCGCTTTAGTACTAGCCAGCCTGATGTAGTCCGTGGGACTAACCTCACGGCAACCGCCGGATTTGGATGGCGCCGTTCTCTTCCCATCCGGCGATCGCCCCGCCGCCCGGCAGCGCCGCGAGTGATGGAAAGCCCGCGGAATTCGAGAGCGTCTCGAGTTTGCCATCGGTCCAAAGTTCCACTTTCGATCCGTCGGTCCAGGCCACGTACACATGAGCACCGTCCGAGGCGAGCGCCACGTCCTTGCCGTCGCCGATCCGCCGCTCCGCCTGGCCTGGCTCAGCCACGAACACGCCGGTTTCGCGGCGCCATGCGGTCAGGATTTTCCCGGATGTCATCGCGAGGCCGCCGCCATCCATCGGGCAGGCGTCCAGTTTCCACGTGCCGGTCCCGAGCTTCTGAGCGGGCGAAAAGGTCACGCCATCGCGCGAGGTTGCCAGGTAGAAATCGCGCGACCCTCCCAGCCAGTTGCGCCACATGGCGACGATTTCGCCTGTGGGGCCGATGGCCACCGAGGGATGGCAGCACTGGCAGATCGAGCCATCGGGCGACCGGTAAATCGCGACGTTCGCGGACCAGGTACGGCCGCCATCGGTCGAACGGGCGCCGTACAGCTTCTTGCCGGCGCCGCCGCGGTCGTCCAGCCATACCGCGAAGAGCGTGTTTTTGCCGTCCGATGCCAGGGCGTGCAGTCCCTCGCGCGCGGAGGCCGGCATATCGTTGACGATCTTGCCCGCGGACCACGTCCGCCCGCCGTCTTCGGAGCGCCAGGCGACCAGGTCGCCATCGCCGCCCGGTTTGGGATCGTTCCCGACCACGGCGGTGATGACCACCGCGTTTCCGGCGAGCGCGACGCGCGGCCCGCGGTGCCGGCCCAGCGGAAGCATGCCCGCCGTTGCCACTTTGACCGCCGGCGCGAACGTCTTCCCGCCATCGCGGGACGAAGTGTACCAGATCGCATTGCCGGCGCCGAACGCCAGCGCGACGACCGAGGAATTGGCCGCCAGTTGCGGTTGCCGCGCCGGCGCATCCGGCCCCATGGGCCCCAGACGAACGGCCAGCGCGGCCGAAAGAAGAATACCCCACATAAGGTGCTCCTTTACCAGCGGACCCGGAGAGCGAATTCGAGCTCCCGGGGATCGTTGACCGCCGTGATCTGATGATAATTCGGCGCTGGACTCGACGGGTACGCGCCGGTCCCGAAGACGCCGTTCAGCGCGACGCCGTTGAGGTGATTCGTCAGGTTGAAGCCTTCGGCCAGGGCCTCCAGGTCCAGCCGCTCGGAGAGGTGGAAACTGCGGCTCAGCCGCGCGCCGAGGCTCAGGGAATCGAATCCAGTGCCGGCGTTGCGAGGAATGAATACGCCGTCGATGGTGGGGCGCGCGGCCGTGCCCTGTATGGTGTTCGCGCCGGTCGTGATGTTGAACGGCAGCGGCGAGTAATCCTGCAGCAGCGCGGTCAGCCGGAAGCCATGGCCGAGGCGCTGCCAGGCGGTGCGCGCCGGGGCATCCGGCGAATGGACGCCGCCTTCGAGCACGAGCCGATGCCGCTGGTCGTCGTCCGAGCGGCCGTAGTCGCGCCAGATGTCGAAATTATCGATGGGCGCGCTGAAGAAGAATTCGCCGACGTTGTCGAGCGCCTTCGAGTACGTGTAGGAAACGCGCAGGCTGCTCCACGCCGAGGGGCGCCCGGTGAACGAGACGTGCAGCCCGTCGTAGTGCGAATCGGCGAGCGAGGAGTACTGGCTGTCATTCGCATAATTCGGGTTGGGACGGCAGCCGTTGTTGGTTCCCGCCGCGGCGCACGTGGGCGCGTTCTGATTGACCGATATCAGCAGATGCAGGCCGCGCACATGCTGATATCCGACGCTGAATGTCCCGCGCGCGCCGAGTTGGCGCTCGATTTCGACGCTGCCCTGTTCGGAGTAAGCGTTGCGCAAGCGCGGGTCCATGGTGGTGAAGTTGAACAGCACGCCGGGCGGGAGCATCAGGCTGCTCAAGATGTTGGGGAACACAGGCGCGCCGGCCTGGCCGGGCGACAGGCTGATGCCGATCTGGCTCAGCGCGGCGGGGTTGGTGGTGTTGTTGGCGGAAAGCAGCGCGTTGGCAAGCGGGCGCAGCGGAATGCGGTCGTAGAACAGGCCGAAGCCGCCGCGCACGACGGTCTTGCGCGAGGCGAACGGCGCCCACGCAAATCCGGCGCGCGGCGAAACATTGCCGGTACCGGTCGCGATGGTGCGCAGCCATTCGAGGTCGTAGCGCACACCGAGGTTCAAAGTGAGGCGCGGGCCGATCTTCCATTCATCCTGCACGTAGAAGCCGGCGTTCGGGCTGGTCTGCGCTACGGCACTCGCGCCGAATGTTTGCGTGAAGCCCGCGTTGTTATACGTTCCGGCGAGGAAATTCGCGAGCGAGGAAAACGAGTAGCTGCCGCGGTAGCTCCGCGGGAAAACGATGCGGTCGCCGTTGTACAGGAAGTCGGCTCCCACCCGCAGCGCGTGCGCCCCGGCTTGCCACGAAAGATTGTCGACCGCCTCGGCCAGCCGGTTGCGCCGCGCGGTGGGCGATCCGGAGAGCGTGCCGAAGGAGGCCACGCCGGAGATCGTGACCGCGGGGCCGATGCGGTCCGAAGGCGGCGCGGCGAGATCGCTCACGGTGAACTGCCCGCGGGTTTCATTCACCAGGCGAGGCGAGAGCGTGCCAATGTTGCTGACTGCAATTGTCTGGTCGGTATCGTCGAGATTCGCCGAAGCGCTGGGTGCGCTGAGTCCGCCGGCGCCGCGCGAATTGACGGCGGTCACGTGATACATGCTGTAGCGGACGCTGGCCTGGTCGCTTGCGCCCAGGCGATGGTCCGCCTTGGCGAACACGCTGCCGTTGTGGACCGGGTTGGAGTAGATGCCGGTTGCGAGCGGCGGACCGGGATAACCGATCGCCGCGAGATGCGCGTTGATTGCCGCGGCGTTCGCCGGCGAGATCGTCGTGAGTCCGGACTGGTTGAGCTCGCGCTGCTCGAAATGGACGAAGTAGAAGGCGCGGTCGCGAACGATCGGCCCGCCCAGGCTGGCGCCGTACTGCGCATCCGTGACGGGCAGCGCGAGGTGCGCCAGGGCGTTCGCGGCATCGAACCGCTGATTGCGGAGAAAACCGTAGGCATCGCCGTGCAGTGTGTTGGTGCCGCTTCGGGTGACCACGCTGACGTAGCCGCCGAGCGCGCGGCCGAGCTCGGCCTGCCCGCCCGATGTGACGACCTGGAACTCCTCTACAACATCGAGGCCGTAGAAAACGCCGGCGAGGCCCGCGGCATCGTCGTTGTTCGAAAGGCCATCGATCACGAAACTGTTGGAAAAATTCCGCTGGCTGCCGATCGAGATGCCCTGGCCCGGCACGGCAGAAGCTTCCGCGAAAAGCTGGTTGGAGGCGGTGTTCGTGGGGGAAACGCCGGGGACGAGCAGCGCCAGATCCAGGAAGTTGCGCCCGTTGAGCGGCAGGCTGCCGGCCTCGGCCTGCGATACCGTGCCGGCGATCTGGGTGCGCGCGGTTTCTAGCACATCGGCCGTTCCGCTGACCGTTACTTCGGAGCCGGCGGAGGCGACCGCGAGCTCGACGGGCAGCTCGATCGCGCCGCCGGCGTTGAGCGCCAGCTTCGCGGAGAACACGGCGAAGCCCGGCTGTTCGACACGGATCTCGTATTGGCCGATGCGGAGATACGGAAGCCGGAAGCGGCCTTCGCGGTCCGTGGCGGTTTCGGCGGTGAGATTGGTCTCCGGCTGCCGTGCCGTGACCCGAGCGCCGGCTACGACGGCGCCGCTCGGATCGGTCACGCGGCCTCCCACACTGGCGTAATGAATCGTTTCCTGCGCCGTGGCGCAGGCAAGCGCCACGAGCATCAGTCCGTATGCGCGCACAAATTCCCCTTTCGCGAACCTGTCTGTGTGATGGGTCGGGAACAGCGGTTAGCAGGTTGGAGGGGGTCTTTGATAGAGGAAAATCGGAGCGCGGGAAACCGGGCGTGCCTGAGGTATCCAAACAGCGGCCGCGCGCGAGACCAGCGCGATGGCGGCGCTGCCGGCGCGTGGCGCGTCCGCCGGAGCCGGCACCGGAGCGAACGCGCAGCAGCAGGCGCCACCGCAGCTCGAGCGCCCGGCCATCCAGCCTGCGCCATGAGCGCGCCGGCAGCAGGCGTGGCCCTTGCAGCAGCCCGCCGCCGCCGCGGAAAACATGGCCTCGACCGGCGCGGCATAGGCAAGCAGCACCGCGAGAGCCAGCGCAACTCGGAGGAGCTTCTGCAAACCGCCCAGCTTACGCCTGCGCAAGCCGGAGCCGCAAGTCCGGAATCGGGCTAATATTTCGCCAGCTCGTCGAAATCCACATTGCCGCCGGAAATGACGACGCCCACCGACCCGATTCCCTCCGGCAATTTCCGGAACAGCACGGCCGCCGCAGCAGCCGCGCCGCTAGGCTCGGCCAGGATCTTCAGCTCGAGCAGCAGGAATTTCACCGTTTCCCGCAGCTCCTGATCGCTCACCAGTACGATGCGCTCGGCCAGATGGCGCACGACGGGAAACGTGAACTCTCCGGGCTTCTGCGTCCGCAGCCCGTCGGCAATCGTATCCGGCACGCCGATCGCCACGCGCTCGCCCGCGATCATCGAAAGGAACATGTCGTTGCCGGCCTCCGGCTCCGCGCCGAAGATCCGGATTCCCGGGTGCATGGCTTTGGCGATCGTCGCGCAGCCGGCGAGCAGCCCGCCGCCGCCCACCGGTGTCACCAGCGCGTCGAGCGGACCGGTCTCTTCGAGCAGTTCGAGCGCGGCCGTCCCCTGCCCGGCCATGATCATCGGATGGTCGAACGGCGGCACCAGTGTACCGCCGGTGTCCTTGAGGATGCACGCAGCGATCGCTTCGCGGCTTTCCTGGAACCGGTTGTAGGTCACGATGCGAGCACCGCGCCGCCGCGTCGCCTCCATTTTCGAGCGCGGTGCGTCCTCCGGCATGACGATCGTCGCGGGCGCGCCGACCGATGCCGCCGCGATGGCTGTCGCCTGCGCGTGGTTGCCCGAAGAGTAGGCCACCACGCCGCGCGCCAGCGTTTCCTTCGGAAGTGAAAGGATCAGGTTGGAGGCGCCACGGATCTTGAACGCTCCCCCCGCCTGCAGGTTCTCGCACTTGAACAGCGTGCGGACGCCCGCGGCGCTATCGAAGCCCGGCGAGCCCATCACCGGCGTGCGCCGCGCCAGCGGCCGGATGCGCCCGGCGGCGGCGCGTACATCGTCTGGTTGAATCGCGAATTGGGTCATATACAAAACAGCCGCGGCCGGCGGCGCAGGCCCAGGGCCTGCGCCACCTCCGCGGCTCGTTCTTTCCAGCTTAGCTTAGAACGTCAGCTTCGCGCCCAACTGCACCGCGCGGCCGCCGCCGGTGCCGTTGACGCCGGTGCCGCTGCCCACCGTGCCCGTGACGTAGCCGTAAGTGGAGCTCGTCAAGGAAGTGCTCGGGTTGCTGAACTGCGGCGTGTTGGTGAAGTTGAACGTCTCGGCGCGGACTTCCATCCCGATCCGCTCCGTGAAGTGGAACGACTTCGAAAGCCCCAGGTTCAATCCAAACAATCCCGGCCCGCTGATGATGTTGCGGCCCGTGGTGCCGAAGCGGACTCCGGTAGGCTGCGCCAGGCTCGCCTGGCTGAACCACGGATTCCCGGTGTTGATGCCGTGGAGGATCTGGATCGGAGCCACCTGATCCGC
>Ga0209062_1003521_pt1 | contig 17942 bp, 10 predicted proteins | sample Coa_R2_2_FD_187158 | JGI IMG/M metagenome (GOLD analysis project Ga0209062, IMG submission 187158) | Surface soil microbial communities from Centralia Pennsylvania, which are recovering from an underground coalmine fire - Coalmine... | ecosystem: Environmental > Terrestrial > Soil > Unclassified...
CAGCGCTGCGGCCCATACCGGCATGGTGTAGGCGATCAGCGCGGCTTCGCTCGCGGGCAGATAGACCAGCGCAAGCCCCATCAGGACCATCCAGCCGGTGACATTGAGCAGTCCGGCGAGCACCAGGCGCGGCCACATCGGACGGGCGACGCGCAACGACTGCCCGCGCAAGACCGCCAGCAGCGCGAGCAGCACGGCGCCGACGACGCCGGTGCCGCCGCGCAAGGTCAGCGGCGGCAGCTCCGACAAGAGATACTTGGTCGCCGGCCAATTCAGGCCCCAGCCGACCGAGGTGATGGCGAGGAAGATAAGCCCTGCCGGCGCGAGGCCGGGCCGCGCCGCCTTTGGCGTGGTGCCTCGCGCTGATTCTGTCAGGGAGGGCTGGGTGGAAACTGAAATCGGGCAGCCTCCTTGTCGTTGCATGGCCTGTTCCACCACACGCAGTGCGGGGTGTCAGCTAAAACTTTGCCCGTAGCCTCACGTGAGTCCTTCGAATGCAAGCTGAGCGAGCCCACAAAATCTTGCCCTGTGCATAGTGGTGGGAAACGTGGACAGGCCGCCCCGGCACGGCCTGTAAAGAATTTTTTTGGCTTTCGAATCCTTCAGGACTCACTGATACTTGGGCCCATCACAGGCGCGGCATTGACCCCTGTTATCCCGACCTTTCCACCATATTTAGTATTTGATTCAGGAACTCGCACTAGTCCTTGACGGGCGTAACGGGTTTGTCCTAGCTTTCGACCTGTTCGGCGCGAGTGAGTTTGGGTCCCGCCGGTCGCTCCCACAAGGGTTCCAAAATGAGCACTCCGCCGGCCAATGACGGCAGCGGGTGCAGGGCTTTTGCGCCCTGAATTCAGGGGACATCCGGGGCAGCAAAACGAGGCCGAAAAGGCCCAGATGACGTCGTGTGAAGTGGCGTCGCGTGAAGCGTTGGGGCGTTGAAGAGAGATGGACCGGATCAACCGGTCTGAACTGCGAAACGAACATCTGCGGGGTTACCCGCGGCCTGGGAGGTTCGCGACAAGGCATAACGAACCGTGGCCGCCGGGGTTGGCGGCGCGGTCAAGACAAGAGACGGGGCAAGAAAACTATGCGAATCGAACGGCGCCACACCACGCAAGGTGAAACACCCTACGCACGGATTGATTTCAGATTGACGACATCTGAGATCAAGAATCCCGACGGCTCCGTCGTGTTCCGGCTCGACAATGTCGAGGTCCCCGCGGCCTGGTCGCAGGTCGCCTCGGACGTGCTTGCCCAGAAATATTTCCGTAAAGCGGGCGTTGCCGCGCGCCTGAAGAAGGTCGAGGAAGAGAGCGTGCCGTCCTGGCTGTGGCGCTCGGTGCCCGACACCGAGGCGCTGGAAAGCCTGCCGGAGAAGGAGCGCTTTGTCAGCGAGCTCAGCGCAAAACAGGTGTTCGACCGCCTCGCCGGCTGCTGGACCTATTGGGGCTGGAAGGGCGGCTATTTCTCTTCGGAAGACGACGCCTCCGCCTTCCATGACGAGCTCCGCTACATGCTCGCCATGCAGATGGTCGCGCCGAACTCGCCGCAATGGTTCAACACCGGGCTGCACTGGGCCTATGGTGTCGACGGTCCCGGCCAGGGCCATTATTACGTCGACTACAGAAGCGGCAAGCTGACCAAGTCGAAGTCGGCCTACGAGCATCCGCAGCCGCATGCCTGCTTTATCCAGGGCGTCGATGACGACCTCGTCAACGACGGCGGCATCATGGACCTCTGGGTGCGCGAGGCGCGCCTGTTCAAATATGGCTCCGGCACCGGCTCCAATTTTTCGCGCCTGCGCGGCGAAGGCGAAAGGCTTTCCGGCGGCGGCCGCTCGAGTGGCCTGATGAGCTTCCTCAAGATTGGCGACCGTGCCGCGGGCGCGATCAAGTCCGGCGGCACCACGCGCCGCGCGGCCAAGATGGTCGTGGTCGACGTCGATCACCCCGACATCGAGACCTATATCGACTGGAAAGTGAAGGAGGAGCAGAAGGTCGCAGCCCTCGTCACCGGCTCCAAGATCAACCAGAAGCATCTCAAGGCCGTGATGAAGGCGGCCGTGAACTGTGAAGGTTCGGGCGACGACTGCTTCGACCCCGATAAGAACCCGGCGCTCCGCCGCGAGATCAAGCTCGCCCGCCGCGCGCTCGTGCCCGACAACTACATCAAGCGGGTGATCCAGTTCGCCAAGCAGGGCTACAAGGATATCCAGTTCGACACCTACGACACCGACTGGGATTCGGAAGCCTACCTCACCGTATCAGGCCAGAATTCCAACAACTCGGTCTCGCTGAAGGACGACTTCCTGCGCGCGGTCGAGACCGACGGCGACTGGCACCTGATCGGCCGCACCAACAAGAAGGTGACCAAGACGCTGAAGGCGCGCGACCTCTGGGAGAAGATCGGCTATGCCGCCTGGGCGTCCGCCGATCCGGGGTTGCACTTCAACACCACCATGAACGACTGGCACACCTGCAAGGCGTCAGGCGACATCCGCGCGTCCAATCCGTGCTCGGAATACATGTTCCTGGACGACACCGCCTGCAACCTGGCGTCGGCGAACCTGCTCACCTTCTACAACACGACCACAAAGCAGTTCGACGTCGCTTCCTACGAGCATCTCTGCCGGCTCTGGACGCTGGTGCTCGAGATCTCCGTGCTGATGGCGCAATTCCCGTCGAAGGCGATCGCCGAGCTCTCCTACGAGTTTCGCACGCTGGGCCTCGGCTTTGCCAATATCGGCGGCCTCCTGATGACCATGGGCCTGCCCTATGACTCAAAGGAAGGCCGCTCGCTGTGCGGCGCGCTGAGTGCGATCATGACCGGCATCGCCTACAAGACCTCGGCGGAGATGGCTGGCGAGCTCGGCCCCTTCCCCGGCCACAAGAAGAATGCTGCGCACATGCTGCGCGTGATCCGCAACCACCGCCGCGCTGCGCATGGCGAGTCTCGCGGCTATGAGGGCCTCGCCGTCAACCCGGTGCCGCTCGACCACGCCTCCTGCCCGCAAGCCGACCTCATCACCCATGCCAGGCACGCCTGGGACGATGCGCTCGCGCTCGGCGAGCAGAACGGCTATCGCAATGCCCAGGTCACTGTGGTTGCGCCGACCGGCACGATTGGCCTCGTCATGGATTGCGACACCACCGGCATCGAACCTGATTTCGCGCTGGTGAAGTTCAAGAAGCTCGCCGGCGGCGGCTACTTCAAGATCATCAACCGCGCCGTGCCGGAGGCGCTGCGCGCGCTCGGCTATCGCGAAAGCGAGATCGCGGAGATCGAGGCCTATGCCGTCGGCCATGGTTCGCTCGCCAATGCCCCCGGCATCAACCTCACCACGCTGAAGGCCAAGGGCTTTACCGACGAAGCCATTGCAAAAGTCGAGAAGGCGCTGCCGACCGCCTTCGACATCAAGTTCGCCTTCAACAAGTGGACCTTTGGCGAGGACTTCATCCGCGACAATCTCGGCATCGGCCCGGAGGCCCTGGCCGCCCCGAACTTCGATCTGCTCGCCGCGCTCGGCTTCACCAAGCGCGAGATCGAGGCGGCGAACGTGCACATCTGCGGCGCCATGACGGTGGAAGGCGCGCCGCACCTGAAGTCCGAGCACTATCCGGTGTTCGACTGCGCCAACCCCTGCGGCAAGATCGGCAAGCGCTATCTGTCGGTGGAAAGCCACATCCGGATGATGGCGGCCTCGCAACCGTTCATCTCGGGTGCGATCTCAAAGACCATCAACATGCCAAACGACGCCACGGTCGAGGACTGCAAGTCGGCCTACCTGTTGTCCTGGAAGCTTGCGCTGAAGGCCAACGCGCTCTACCGCGATGGCTCGAAGCTGTCGCAGCCGCTCAACTCGCAGCTCATCAGTGACGATGAGGACGAGGACGACGCGATCGAGACGCTCTACGACAAGCCGATGGCGGCGCGTGCTGCGCAGGTCTCGGAGAAGATCGTCGAGAAGCTGGTCGAGCGCATTGTGGTGATGCGCGAGCGCGAGAAGATGCCGGATCGCCGCAAGGGCTACACCCAGAAGGCGGTGGTCGGCGGGCATAAAGTCTATCTCCGCACCGGCGAATATGACGATGGGCGTCTGGGCGAGATCTTCATCGACATGCACAAGGAGGGCGCGGCCCTTCGCTCCTTCATCAACAACTTCGCCATCGCCGTCTCGCTCGGCCTGCAATATGGCGTGCCGCTCGATGAATATGTCGATGCCTTCACCTTCACCCGCTTCGAGCCGGCGGGCCCGGTGCAGGGCAACGACAGCATCAAATACGCGACCTCGATCCTCGACTATGTCTTCCGCGAGCTCGCGGTCAGCTATCTCTCGCGCTTCGACCTCGCCCATGTCGACCCGACCGAATCGAGCTTCGATGCGCTCGGCAAGGGCGTCGACGAAGGCAAGGAGCCCGGCGATGCCCCCTCCCCGCAGGCCACCAAATACGTCTCCCGCGGCCTCACCCGCTCGCGCACGGACAATCTGGTCGTCATGCGCGGCGGCTCTGCCGCCGTGAGCCAGGGCGCCGACAACGCGCCATCAGGTGGCAACAGGGTCACCGCCCTCTCCGGCCACGGCCGCAGCGGCGCCGGCGATGCTATGGAAGGCGCGGTGGCGCTGAAGCAGGAAGTGAGCCACGACCTCTCGCCGACCGAGAAGCTCGAAGCGTTGCAATGGAGCAAGTCCGGCACGGCCGCGGTCACCCATGTCGCGACCAAGGCGGAGCGGCGGGCGGAGGCCAAGGCAAAAGGCTACGAAGGCGAGATGTGCTCGGAGTGCGGCAACTTCACGCTGGTGCGGAATGGGACCTGCATGAAGTGCGATACGTGCGGCAGCACGACGGGGTGTTCGTGAGGCTCAAATCGTCGTCGCGGCGGCAGGAACGCACAATAAAGTAACTATTTGCGGCCCACTCGATCTGACGAGTGGGCCGTTCGCTCTCCAGGACGGAGCAAGCGCATATGAAATGCCCTCATTGCACCGTAGCCATTCACGCGAATTGGACATCGACTCCAATTAGACATGGTAACACGACTACCCGTTGGCGAACGCAAGTGATGGCGTGTCCCGCTTGCTCAAAGATCATCGTCCGCACAGGCGAAGGCATGTGGGGCGCGAACGAGTTTATTGAGCCGGTCGTATGGGTCCAAGTCTTTCCGCAAGGCTACAACCGAGGGCCCGTTCCAACTGAAGTCCCAAAAGACATTGCATCGGACTACGATGAAGCTTCGCTCGTATTGGCTTCGAGTCCAAAAGCATCAGCGGCGCTGTCTCGCCGCTGCCTCCAAACGACTCTTGCGAGAAGCGGGGTATCTGCAGTTTGATCTGTCGAAGCAGATAGGAGCAGTACTCGCTGAAACGGATACTCGAAAAGCATTACCTACCAGCGTTCACATGATTGTGGATGCCATACGCCAGTTTGGAAATTTTGCCGCGCATAAGATAACGGACCAAACAACGCTGCAGGTAATTGACGTGGAGCCGCATGAAGCGGAATATTGCCTGGACATTCTTGATGCCCTGTTTGATCACTACTACGTCCGTCCGGCCGTAGCACTGCGTCAGAAGCAGCTACTCGATGCGAAGCTGGCGGCCGCAAAAAGAACGCCGACTAAGTGACTTTGCCCGCTTAGAAGCCGAATCCAATGCGCACACGACCTTGGTGAGCAAATGTCTCCAAATGAGGGCCGTAGGGCGGATTAGCGATAGCTTAATCCGCCATTCTCGCAACCCGAGTGGTGGGTCACGCTTGACCTATCCGGCCCTGCCCGCTCCTCCAAACCGCATGCCCAGAAGAAGCAGCAGCCGCCATCGTCTCCGCCGCTGGAAACAGGGCGCGCGGTGGACGACCGGCAGTTCGCGCACGCACCGCGATGGGTTCAAATCGTTTCTGGCATCGTGATCCTGCTTGCGGTCTTCGTGCCGATGAACCTCATCTATCAGGTTATCCGCAAGCCGACCGAGCTGTTCTTCTTTCGTCGGCCACAGCCTCGACAAGGAGCCGGCCGACACATGGCGGCAATATGGGCCGCTGTTCCGCGAATATTCCACCCACACGATCACGCCCGAGCTGTTGGCTGCGCTGGCGCAGATCGAGAGCAGCGGCAATCCGCTGACGCAGACCTATTGGCGCTGGCGGGTGTCCTCGGCGATTAGACCGAAACCATCGTCTGTTTTCGATCACCTCGCAGTTGAAGCGAGTAAGATGTGCAGATACTGCTGATGCCGACTATCAGACGGCAACCTCATTGGGAGCCGGATGCCGTAAACTCCAAAAAGTACTGCCTGGGCAGGAAGGAGCGCACCGCGACGACCGAGTACCCGGCGGCCTTAAGCTCCTGGGTCACCTGCTCGGCCGGGATTCGGTGCTCGAGCGGCGGGCCTTCCGGCGAGTCCGGTTTGAAATCCACGATCGCCAGGTGTCCTTGCGGGCGTAGCGATTTCTTCAGTTTGGTAAAATAGGCGACCCTGTCGTCGATGTGGTGGTACGTGTCCACGACCAGGATGACGTCCGCTGGCTCCGGAATGTTGGCGCTTTCCTCGGTCGCCAGGATCGGAATGATCGTGTCCAGGTGCTCACGGCGGGCGCGTTGGCTCAAGTAGCGCAGCATGTCCGGCTCGATGTCGATCGTGAAAACCTTGCCCTCCGGGACGCGCCTGGCGATCCGCAGGCTGAAGTAACCGGTACCGGCCCCGATGTCGGCGACGATCGCCGTCCGATCGAGGTTCAGCGCATCCAGGACTTGATCGGGCTTCTGCCAGGCGTCGCGGCTTGGGTCGTCGAACTCCTTGGCCCAAACGTCGGCCCGGCTGAAAGAATGATGATAGCCACGCGGACCCTGATGAGGGCTGTCGGCATCCATCGACGCATCACCCGCGTGAGGCATGTGATGCTGGGCGGCGGCAGATCCGAGCGAAAGAAACAATGCCCCCGAAAGGAGGGCGGCGAGAAGGAGGCGCATGATTGCTTTTCCCAACCGATCGAGAGCAAGCGGACAAGGTGCTGGCAAAGTGTGAGGCTACCCACTAACTGACCGACCAATTCTGTTCATGACGAGCCTTCAGGACCGCTCGCGGCCTGGATTCGGCAGACGTCAAATCGAGATTCGAGATCAGATACAACTACGAATGTATGGTCGGTTGATGTCCCACAGTTCATCGAGCAGGCTCCTGGCAGCGGTTGCGGAATTCACGACGGGATCGATCAACAGCGCCTGCAAAGCCAGTTCCTTCGAGGCATGCACTGCGGCCTCGACCGCAAGCTGCTGCACACCGATCTGAATAGTCATGAGCTTGGCAATGGCGTCTGGCAATGGCCCGAGTGAGACGGGGTGAACGCCGGCGTGGTCGGCCATGAGCGGGACTTCGACGGCGGCGCTCGCCGGCAGGTTTGGGATCACGGACTGATTGTAGACAACGCCGGACTCGATCAACCGTCGACGATTGTGCATGACAGATGAAATGATTTCCACCGCCCGCTCGCCTGAAGGCATCAGCCACCAGTCCGGAATCTCCGCCCGTCCCGAGAGCACGTCATCGATCAGCTGGTCCAGTTTCGCTCGTTCACTCTCGTCCCATCCGAAGTTATACCCACCTTCTCCAGCCTCCCAGCCGAAGGAAAGATACTCGCCGACATGACCGTCACCACAGCCTAGCCAATAACCAAAACCGCGGAACAAGTCGCGGGTCAGAGGCTCGACTTCGGGATCGTAGCTCTTTTCCTTTTCGCGCAGCAGCGGATAGAGATCGGCGCCTGTCTCCCGGTCGCGGATCTGCATCAGGCATTGAAAATGGTTGAGGCCCGCGCCCCACACGTCAACCCGCTCGTCGGGCAGCCCGAGTATCGAGGCGACGTGATGGCGGGCGATGAAGATGCCATGGCACAGGCCGACACAGCGGATCCTGCTGTATTGCCCCAACCCCAGGACGATGCGGCTTTCCGGGTTGGAGAAGTTGATGAAGAGAGCCCGCGGGCAACGACGTTCGATCTCGCGTACGAAATCGAACACGACGGGCAAGGTGCGAAGCGTGAAGAACAGGCCACCAGGACCGCCATTTTCGCCGAGCGTGTGACGAATGCCGAATTTGCGCGGCACTTCGAAATCGAGCCTCCACAGCCGATTGCGCTCAATAGCCGTGGAATGCACCACGAACTCAGCACCATCGAGCGCCGTCCGCCAATCGGTGGTCGACTCGATCTTCAATCCCGCACCCGATTTCCGATTTAGCAGGCTGGCCACGCGTTCGGCGCGCTGCAGCCGCTCACTATTGCGGCCGACCAACACCAGTGTGCTGGCGGCGAGATCCTGGGTAGAGAAGAGATCGCGGAACATGCTCAGTCCGAAAGCTGCGCTGCTCGCACCGAGAAAGACGATTTTCGTGACTGCCGCCATATTGGTTCTTTGTCATCAGCAGGACCGGCTGGATTGATCCAGATCAAATGCCAAGAGCTGTCTGCCGCGGGGACGGAATTTACGGCCTATCGGGCTGGTTGCCAGCGAGTTCGGCCTCGCTATGGCTAAAGCGCGCCCAGTATCATGCTGACCTGCCCATTGCCCCACATCGGGAGGAGCAGCCTGGAAAAGCTATCTCCAGAGCTATCGGTGAGGCGCAAAAGCGTCGGTGCAGCGGCTTCCAGGGTAGCGCTGGCTTGAGCGCGCAGAAAAGCGAATTCCGTGCTCGGCGGCAATTCATCAAGGAATTTCCCTGTGGCCGCCGCAGGCAAAGCTGAATTCAAGAACTCGATCCGAAAGCGCTCCGGAGGGGCGAACACAGCCAATAGAAACAGTTTGCCCGGCAGCTCGGACAGCTGAGGCAAGAGCAGGTCGTCGCCGAACGGCATGCCGTTCTGGCCTCGCCTCAACCCTTGCCAGAAGGCAAGCACGGCTTGCAGGCTCGTTTCAAGGCGATCGGGGAGCTCAAAGGGGTTTCGGCAGGACATGCTGAAAGATCCACGTATTCAAGGCGGGCATCGCCATGAGTGAGACTAGAGGCGCCCATTACCCGGGGTTTGATTTTGGTCAAGCACCGGTCAGCCAACAGCCGCATTGTGTCGTGTCAGAACTGAAGCGCGCCATCGCAAGGCAGGTATATGAAAGCGACCGGCAAAACCGACCTTCCAGGCCAGAGGCGCATGCCTCCAGCAAAGAGGTTCTTGTGGGGCGTCTCGACGTCGAGTTTTCAGGTTGAAGGCGCCGCCCACATTGATGGCCGCGGGGACAGCATCTGGGACTTCTATTGTCGACAGCAGGGTCGCATCAAGAATGGTGATAGCGGCGATGTCGCCTGTGATCATTATTACCGTTACCGCGAAGATATCGCGCTGATGCGCGAGCTCGGCATCGATGCATACCGCTTCTCAATCTCATGGCCGCGCGTCCTGCCGCGAGGTCGCGGCGTCATCAACGCGCTTGGCCTGGACTTCTATGATCGAGTCATTGACGCACTGCTGGACGCCGGCATCGAGCCATGGGTCTGTCTCTACCATTGGGATCTGCCTCAAGCGCTGGCCGAGCTTGGCGGCTGGCAAAACCGGGACGTCGCTGGATGGTTTGCCGATTATGCGTCGCTGGTCGCACACCGCTATGGCGACCGGGTGAAGCGATTTGCAACCTTCAACGAGCCCTGCGTATTCACGCTGTTCGGCTACGGCTTTGGCTCGAATGCTCCGGGCATTTCCGACAGGGCCGCCCTGCACAGTGCGATCCACCATGTCAATCTGAGCCATGGCGCTGCCATTGATGTGCTCCGAACGTCGGTGCCGGGCGCCTCCCTCGGCGCCATCCATAACCGCCAACCGTGTTTTCCGGCCACCACAAGCAAAGAGGACGCGCTGGCCGCACAGTGTTTTGCGCGATACTGGAACGATGCGTTTCCGTTTCCGCAGCACTTTGCCTGCTATCCTCCGGAGCTTGTCGAGGCGATCGAGCCTTACGTCAGGCCGGGCGACATGGCGCAAATTACCAGGCCTTTGGATTGGTTCGGGCTCAACCACTATTCGCCGCATTACATCAAGGCCGAAGCAAACCTGATCGGCGCCAGTTTCGGCGCGCCGCCGGATGACGTGCCGCGCACCCCGATCGGATGGCCGATCGTGCCAGACGCCTTCCGGGACACCCTGCTGGATATTCATACGCGCTTTCGCCTGCCGATCTACGTGCTGGAAAACGGCACCGCCGCGGACGACAGGCCGGATGACGCAGGCCATGTCGAGGATCCAGGACGGATCGCCTATCTGCAGGGTTATACCGATGCGATGCAGGCGGCGATCACAATGGGAGCAGATGTCCGGGGCTATTTTGTCTGGTCGTTGCTGGACAATTTCGAATGGGCCTCGGGCTACTCGCAACGGTTCGGGCTGACTTACGTCGACTTCAAGACGCAAAGGCGCATACCCAAAGCATCCGCACGATGGTACGCCGACCTCATTGCGCGACAGCACGCGGTTGCAGAATCATGATGAGCAGTCGGACGGCCATACACGAACGGGCCGTTCCTGCTGACGGTCGGTCGGCGGTGGACCCTGCGAGCAGCTAACATGGTCGATATCGTTACCGTGACGCCCAACCCGGCGGTCGATCTGTCAACCTCAGTCGAGCGGATCATCCCGGTCGCCAAGCTTCGCGGCACCTCGCAGCGGCGGGACGCGGGGGGCGGTGGCATCAATGTCGCCCGCGTCATCAAGCGCCTGGGCGGCGACGTGCGTGCACTTTATCCTGTCGGCGGTATCACAGGCGAGCTATTGCGCAACCTGGTCGACAGGGAAGGCGTTGCGAGCTGCACCTTTCCCATCGCGGAGGAAACCCGTGAAGACTTCTTCGTCAGCGAAGTTGCGAGCGGCCAGCCTTACCGCTTCATCCTGCCGGGGCCACGGTTGAGCGAACGCGAGTGGCACGAGTGCCTCAAGCAGCTCGCCGCAATCGAGCCTTCCCCGCGCTTCGTGGTCGCGAGCGGAAGCCTGCCCGAGGGCGTGCCTGACGATTTCTACGCAAGGATCGCTTCGCACACCCGGCAGCGCGGTGCCAGGATGATCCTCGACACGTCCGGGCAGGCCTTGATCACCGCAGTTGCCGAAGGCGTCGACCTGATCAAACCCAATCTGCGCGAGATGCGCGAGCTCGCTGGGCACGAGCCACAAGATGCGCGGGAATGGGAAGAAGCCGCGCGAGCGCTGGTTGATCGCGGCAAGGTGTCGGTCGTCGCGCTGACCATGGGTCATCTCGGCGCTGTGCTGGTCACCAGGGACAGGGTGCTGCGCGCCGAACCAATTGCGGTCAAGCCGGTCAGCGCGGTGGGCGCCGGCGACAGTTTCCTCGGCGCACTGATCTGGCGGCTGTCCGCGGGTTACGACATCGAGGACGCGTTCCGGCAGGCTGTTGCCGCGGGAGCCGCGGCGTTGCTCAATACTGGCACCGAGCTCTGCCGGCCTGCCGACGTCGAGCAGCTCGCCAAACAGGTGGTGCTCACAGAGGCTTGACCGATTCGAGCGGAGCGGCGGGTTGCCCGTGATCCAGATGCGACATCCCATGATTGAGGCGGTCAAGTGAAAGTAACAGGCCCCCGACCCGCTCAAGGGACGAAACCCAGTCCGCGATGCGGCTATAATTGTCGACCAGCCAGTTGAACGAGCCCTGCACCAGGGTGAAGGCCGCCGCCGCTTGGGTCAATTCGCCGAGCGTCATGGCGCCTGACAGGAATTTCGGCGCGCAGAGCACAAGCCCGATGATCGGCGCAAGCAGCGTGTTGCCTTGCGTCACCAGCGTGATGCTCATCAGTTGCCAGCACAGCCGGCGCCACTGCGCGATGACATTTTGCAGCGCCTGCCAGATTGCGAGCTTGACTTCGTGCTCCTCTCTGTTCGGAGCTACGCCCTCGCCGATATCGCGAAGCTCGTGAGCGGCCGCGATCAATTCCGCTTCGGCCTGGTTCTTGATCTGAACAACCCGCGTCAGCGGCGAGCCGACCCACATCATCGCGATCGTGACGATGCTGGAATAGATCGCTACGGAGAACACCAGGTAACCGGGAATCCAGAGTGCATGGCCACCGAGGGAAAGCGTGAAGTCGCCACCGACGCTCCATAGCACCTGGATGAAGATGACGGCGGTCAAAAGCGAGGAAACCAGGCCGAGCGCGAAATCGATCGGCGCGTCCGTTGCAATCCGCACATCCTCCGTGATGCGATATTCGGGAATTTGCTGCTCGCGTTGCACCGCCGCCAGCCGCGCGTAGCGGTCGTTGTCCATCCAGTATTCGATCACTTTCTTGGACAGCCACTTCCGCCAATTGCGTTGCACGGTCATGCGTCCCCAGACCGACGCGATCGCGAGCGCAACGCTGATGCAACACAGCGGAATCAAGAGCAGCGCCTGGCCTTTCAGCCGGGCGGCGTCCCGGCCCTCCAGCCCGTTGAAGAAATCGCGGTTCCAGTAGTTGAAGCGGAATTGCACATAGAGCTGCATGACGACAACAACGACCAGAAAGGTGCAGAGCAGCCAGACGCGCCACGCGCGTGACCCGCGCCAAAAGCCGGACGCGCTCTCCCAAAACCGGGACCAGGCTTGATGGGGATCATCTTCAGTCATCATCAAATCCAAAAGCTAGAAGCCTATCATCACCGGCCCCTTGATCTTGCGCAAAGCCCTTGCGCAGCGAGCGGACAAAGTGTCCCCAGGATACGTCCGCCATGGCGGCGCTGCAGCGCGGGAGAAAAGCGATGGACGCTTCTGCCTATACGCGATGGTTCAAGGATATCCGGCTCGAGGACGTAGCTCTGGTCGGCGGCAAGACGGCCTCGCTCGGCGAACTCTATGCCGTCCTCTCTTCGCAAGGCGTCCGGGTTCCGAACGGCTTTGCGCTAACGGCCCAAGCCTATCGCGACGCACTGACGGCGGCCGGCGCCTGGGAGAAGCTGCACCCCCTTCTTGCGGGGGTCGATAAGCGGCGCATCTCCGATCTCGAAAAACGCGCGGCAGCCGCGCGCGCCATTGTCTATGCAGCGACCGACAGCGAGACATTGCAGGCCGAAGTCGAGGCGGCCTACCGGCAGCTCGAGACCGAATATGGCATAAATGTCGCGGTAGCCGTGCGCAGCTCCGCGACCGCCGAGGATCTGCCGACCGCAAGTTTTGCCGGGCAGCACGAAAGCTTCCTCAACATTCGCGGCCCCCGCGATCTCATGGAGGCGTGCCGGCGCTGCTTTGCCTCGTTGTTCACCACCCGCGCGATAGCCTATCGCATCGACAACGGCTTTGATCATTTCAAGGTTGCGCTCTCGGTCGCCGTCATGAAGATGGTCCGCTCCGACCTCGCCGCAAGCGGCGTGATCTTCACCCTCGACACCGAAAGCGGCTTTCGCGACGTGGTGTTCGTGACCGGCGCCTATGGCCTGGGCGAAAACATCGTCCAGGGCGTCGTCGACCCCGACGAGTTCTATGTGCACAAGCCCACCTTCAATGATGGTTTCCGCGCCGTGCTGTCGCGGCGCCTGGGCGCGAAAGACAAGCGGATGGTCTATGCGCAGGGACACAAGACCACCCGCAACGTTGCGACATCGCTCGCCGATCGCAGGAAATTCTGCATCAACGACGAGGACGTGCTCGAGCTCGCGCACAGCGCCATCGTCGTGGAAAATCACTATTCGAAAAAGGCCGGCAGGCCGACACCGATGGACGTGGAATGGGCGAAGGACGGCGAGGACGGTTCGCTCTACATCATCCAGGCGCGGCCCGAAACTGTCGCATCGCGCCACAAACCCGAGGCGCTGGAAAGCTATCGGCTGGGAGCGACCGGCAAGACGATCGCGACAGGCCGCGCCGTCGGCGAGAAGATCGCCGCGGGCAAGGTGCGCCTGGTCAGGAACGAGCGCGAGCTTGGCGCCTTCCGGCCGGGTGAGGTCCTGGTCGCTCCCGCAACAAGTCCGGATTGGGAGCCGGTAATGAAACTCGCTGCCGCGATCATCACCGATCATGGCGGCCGGACCTGCCATGCCGCCATCATCGCCCGCGAGCTTGGCGTGCCGGCCGTGGTCGGCACCGGCGACTTCACAAGGCAAGTGAAGAGCGGCAAGTCCGTCACGGTGTCCTGCGCCGAGGGCGACATCGGCCAGGTCTATGAAGGCTCACTGCCGTTCGACATCGAGCGGGTCGCAACCGACAAGCTCGCGCGGCCGCGCACGGAAATCATGGTCAATCTTGGCAATCCGGAAGTCGCGTTCAAGACGGCGCTGGCGCCGAACGACGGCGTTGGCCTCGCGCGAATGGAGTTCATCATCAGCCAGCACATCGGCATCCATCCGATGGCGCTGGCCGAGCCCGATAGGGTCAAATCAGCGCGCGACCGCCGCACCATCAAGGAGCTGACGCAAGCTTACAAGCAACCGTCTGATTTCTTTGTCGAGCGGCTCGCCGAAGGCGTCGGCACCATCGCTGCTGCGTTCTATCCGCGGCCAGTGATCGTGCGGTTGTCGGACTTCAAAACCAACGAATATGCCAATCTGATCGCCGGCGCGGACTTCGAGCCGCATGAGGAAAACCCGATGCTGGGCTTCCGTGGCGCAGCACGCTACGCCCATCCGGCCTATGCTGCAGGCTTTGCGCTGGAATGCGCGGCGCTGCGGCGCGTGCGCCAGACCATGGGGCTGATCAACCTGAAAATCATGATCCCGTTCTGCCGCCGCCTCGAGGAGGCGCGCAAGGTGCTGGACGCAATGGCCGCGCAAGGCCTCAAGCGCGGCGACCGCGGTCTCGAGATCTTCATGATGTGCGAGATCCCCAACAACGTGATCCTGATCGATCAGTTTGCCAAGCTGTTCGACGGCTTTTCGATCGGCTCCAACGACCTCACCCAGCTCACTCTCGGCGTCGACCGCGATTCCGACATCGTCGCGTTCGACTTCGACGAACGCGATCCCGGAATGTTGCAAATGATGTCAATGGCCGTCCTCGGTGCCAAGCGCAACGGCCGCCATGTCGGCATTTGCGGCGAGGCGCCAGCGAATTACCCCGATATCGCGAAGTTCCTGGTCGAGCTCGGGATCGATTCGATCAGCGTAAATCCATCAAGCGCGTTGCGGACCATCCAGATTGTTTGGGAAGCGGAGCATGGCGCCGCCGAGGCCAAGGCCGTTGCCGGCTAGGTGTTCCTGCTCTCCTGGCGCGACTTGAGCGCCTCCCGGACCTCGTCATCCTCAAGGGCATCCTCAACTCACCGATCCGCTTGCGATATCGGGGCACGTTTCTGAGGGGTATCGAGCGCGGCTGTCCCCCTCGCTATCGGGCTCCCCTCTCCTCCCAGACCATTCTTGCTCATTCTCAGACTCTCCCATTGCGTCCAGCCCCCGAGCGCGAGGCAAACGACGCGTCCACCATCATCCGGCGTGTTGACCAAGATCAAGTGCAGCCCAACCACCCGAATCTATTCTCTCGCCACAAAATGGAGCCGCGCATGCCCCACAAGCAGGTCCTGTTTCATTCTGCAGCTCGCGAGAAGGTGTTGCGCGGGGCATCACTCCTCGCCGATGCTGTGCGCGTCACGCTCGGACCGAAATCCAAATCCGTATTGATCCAGAAGAGCTGGGGCGCACCGATCGTCTGCAACGACGGCGTCACCATCGCCAAGGAATTCGATCTCAAGGACCCCGAGGAAAATCTCGGCGCACAGGTGCTGCGTCAGGCCGCCGAGAAGACCGGTGATGTCGTCGGTGACGGCACCAGTACGTCGACGATCCTCGCGCACGCCATCCTGGCTGACGGCGTGAGGAACGTGGTCGCTGGTGCCAGCGCGATCGACCTGAAACGCGGTCTTGATCGCGCCGCGCGTGCCGCAATCGGCGCGCTGCATGCCATGTCACAGCCCGTGAAAACAAAAGCTGAGAAAGCGCAGGTCGCCACTATTTCAGCCCATAACGATGCGTCGATTGGAACGCTGGTTGCGGACGCCCTTGAGAAGGTAGGTGGGGAAGGTGTGATATCGGTCGAGGAGTCCAAGACCACCGAAACATCGCTTGATGTTGTCGAAGGAATGAAATTCGACCGCGGTTTTCTATCGCCCTATTTTGTCACGGATGCAGACCGGATGGAGGCCGTGCTCGAGGATCCCTTCATTCTGCTCTGCGACCAGAAGATCAACGCCCTGCGCGATCTCGTTCCCTTGCTTGAACAGATCGCAAAATCAGGTCGGCCACTGTTGATCATCGCCGAAGATATCGAAGGTGAGGCGCTTGCCACCTTGATCGTCAATCAGCTTCGTGGCGTGCTCAAGGCATGTGCGGTCAAGGCACCAGGTTTCGGGGACCGTCGCAAGGCCATGCTCGAGGACATCGCAATCCTGACTGGCGCCCAGGTCATTTCAAGTGACATAGGGTTGAAGCTTGAGAACGCCACCTTGCAGCAGCTCGGCCGCGCCGCGCGCGCCGTGGCGGACAAGGAGAATACCACGCTGATCGGTAGCAAGGGCGAGCGCACCCAGATCGATGCGCGGCTCCAGCAAATCCGCCACGAAATCGAAAAGACCACCAGTCAATATGACAAGGAAAAGCTCGAAGAACGCCTCGCCAAGCTGTCCGGTGGGGTCGCCGTCATCCGGGTCGGCGCTCCCACCGAGGCAGAGATGAAGGCAAAGAAGGAAGCGCTCGACGATGCCATCAGTTCGACGAAGGCAGCGGTCGCGGAGGGAATAGTGCCTGGCGGCGGATTAGCGCTGCTCAGGTGCATCGAAGCCATCAGCAAAGAAGAAAGTGCTTGCGAGGGCGACGAAAAGACGGGCGTTCAGATCCTGAAACGCGCGCTCGAGGCGCCTGCCCGGCAGATCGCGGAAAATTCGGCCACTGACGGCGGTGTCGTCGTGTCGCGCATGATAGGTGGTCACGGCAATTTCGGATTCGACGCTGCGCGCAAGGAATATGTCGACCTTGTCGAAGCCGGCATCGTCGACCCCGCAAAAGTCGTCAGGACCGCACTCGAGAACGCAGTATCTGTCGCCAGCGTGCTTCTGCTTACCGAAGCCACAATGACAGAAATACCGGAGCCGAAGCGCGAACGGCTGCCCGAACCCGAGCTGGGGATATGACATCGAGCAGATACAATCAGATGGCCAGCGAAACGATCAAAGCCCTTCTTATGACCAGCTTGTTTTGCGGTCTGCGGGTGGCCCTCCATGTGCCGCGATTCAATGCGCAGACGATCAGGCGCTGGCGTCGAGGGATGATCTGGCATTGGCCTCATTGGTCTATGCATGCGCCGGTCAGCCACGCCATGGTATCGGTTCGGACCAATGGCAGGCGTTGATCGTCCAGCGTCGCGATATTGAACTATCCGCCGTCCGAGGGAGGCTCGCATGAAAGCGCGAGATATCATGGTTTCTCCAGTGCTCACTGTTCGCGAGAACGAGACTATCCGCGATCTTGCCAAACTGCTGGTTAGCCATCGCATCAGCGCCGCTCCGGTCGTTGACAACTCCGGGAAGCTCGTCGGCATTGTCACCGAAGGCGATCTGTTGCGGCGCGCCGAGTTGGGCACGGAACGACCCCATTCATGGTGGCTATCGTTCTTCCTCGGCGAGCACGCAATCGCGGCGGACTACGTCAAATCGCATGCGACAAAGATAAAGGACATCATGACCCGGGAGCTCCAAACCGCCTCCCCAGACACGCCTCTGATCGAGATTGCAGACATTTTTGAAGAGAAGCACATCAAGCGCGTACCCATCGTGAGCAAGGGCGGCGACCTCGTCGGCCTCGTCAGCCGTGCCAACATCATTCAGGCCATCGCAAGCGCCAGACCCAAGCTCGAAGTCAACCTGCCCGACGCCCAAATTCGCGCCAAGCTGCTGGATGAGCTGAAGCGTCAGCACTGGACGCATGTCCATCGGCTGAACGTGACCGTCACGAACGGCATCGTAGACCTCTGGGGCTTTGTCGAGTCCGACAAGGAGCGTC
>Ga0209062_1003523_pt1 | contig 17936 bp, 19 predicted proteins | sample Coa_R2_2_FD_187158 | JGI IMG/M metagenome (GOLD analysis project Ga0209062, IMG submission 187158) | Surface soil microbial communities from Centralia Pennsylvania, which are recovering from an underground coalmine fire - Coalmine... | ecosystem: Environmental > Terrestrial > Soil > Unclassified...
GTCGCTTGGTAGCGCGACTGACCGCTGATATGCGCCATCGGGACCTGCAAATCATTCCCACGCCGTACCCGCACAGAATCAGCCCCGCGCCTCTAAATCAACGCCAAAGGAGTTTTCTCACAGCCTGGCAAGCGGGAATCCAGCACGGCGTTTCCTTCAAGCGCAGCGGCGTCTGGATTCCCGCTTGCGCGGGAATGACACCGCGCCTCGACGCCAAATCTTTCAAGCATTTGCGTCCGCTCGGCGTCGTAATCCGAAAACCATGCGTGCTGCTTGCCGTCCAGTTCCCGCCACGCCGAACCCCTCGCCCGTCATTCCCGCGCAAGCGGGAATCCAGCACGGTGTTTCCTTCAAGCCCGGCGGCGCCTGGATTCCCGGGAATGACACCGGTTCCAAGGCGACCCAGTCGACTTGCGCGGCCTGGATTCCCGCTTGCGCGGGAATGACATCGCGCCTGTCTGCACGGATTCGAGGTCGTTGCAGACTTCGGCGTTGCTGAAGCGAATCACGCGAACGCCAACCCTTTCAAGCATTTGCGTCCATTTGGCATCCTAATCGGAAGATTATGCGTGCTGCTTGCCGTCCAGTTCCCGCCACGCCGGACCCCTCGGCTGTCATTCCCGCGCAGGCGGGAATCCAGCACGGTGTTTCCTCCAAGCGCGGCGGCCGCCTGGATTCCCGCTTGCGCGGGAATAACACCGCGCCTCTACGCCAAACCTTTCAATCACTTGCGTCCCCTCGGCGTCGCGGCGTCGTAAGCCGAAAACCATGCGCGCTGCTCGCCGTCCAGCTCCTGCCACGCCGGACCCCTCGGCTGTCATTCCCGCGCAAGCGGGAATCCAGCACGGTGTTTCCTTTCAAGCGCATCGGCGCCTGGATTCCCGCTTGCGCGGGAATGACATCGCGCCTCGAGGCCAAACCTTTCAATCACTTGCGTCCCCTCGGCGTCGCGGCGTCGTAAGCCGAAAACCATGCATGCTGCTTGCCGTCCAGCTCCCGCCACGCCGGACCCCTCCTCGGCTGTCATTCCCGCGCAAGCGGGAATCCAGCACGGTATTTCCTTCAAGCGCGGCGGCCGCCTGGATTCCCGCTTGCGCGGGAATGACACTGCGCCTTCCTACCTTGCCCCTTTCCCTTTCAGCCCGCGAATCTTGCGCCGAGGCCGCCGTCGACGCGCCAATTGGCGCCGGTGACGAAGGAGGCTTCGTCCGAAAGGAGGAAGACGGCGCAATTGGCGATTTCGCGCGGCTCGGCCATGCGCCGCATCGGATGGGCGTCGATCACGGCGCGGCGCAGGGCCGAATCGTTGCGCTCGAAAAATTCCTTGACCAGGCGCGTCTCGGTATAGCCCGGCGACAGCGCGTTGACCCGGACCTGATGCGGGCCGACTTCGAGCGCCAGCGAGCGGGTGAGGCCGACCAGCCCGGATTTGGCGGCGGCGTAGGGAAACATGCCCGGATAGGTCAGGTCGGCATGCAGCGAGGCGATGTTGACGATCGCGCCCTTGCGCGCGGCGATCATTCCCGGGAGCACGGCGCGGGCGACGAGCCAGGCGGATTTGAGATCGACGCTGAAGACCTCGTCCCATTGCGCCTCGGTCATGGCGACGGGGTCGGCGTAGGAATTGCGGCCGGCATTGTTGACGAGGCCGGTCACGACGCCGAACTTCGCCGTCGCCTCGGCATGGGCTTTGGCGATGTCGGCGGCGGCGCGCACGTCGCCAGGGGCGAAGCCGAGGCGATCGGCGCCGAGGCGCGCCAGCAGCGCCCGTCCCTCCTCCTCTTCAAGGTCCATGAACGAGACGCTGGCGCCTTCGGCCAAGGCCTTCTCGACGATCGCCGCGCCGATGCCGCGCGCGCCGCCGGTGACGAAGACATGCTGGCCTTCGAGACGTCCCGCCAAAGCTTCTCTCCCAATTCGTCGACATCGCTCCCGCGCCGGCGCTGATCGAACCTGCGCGCTATCGCCGAACGCCCGCGAACGGCGTATCGGCGAGGCCCTTCACGCCGACATCGACCGCGAACAGCGCGCCGGCCTGCGGCTCCGCCTTCAATTTGGCCTCGTCGAGGCCGCCTCGCGCGCTGGTGATGAACAACGTCGCGAGAGTCGCGCCGCCGAACGCGCAGCATGTGATTTGCGAACAGGGCAATTCGACGATGCGATCGATCCGGCCGTCAGGCGTATAGCGCGTCACCTTTCCGCCGCCCCATTCGGCGTTCCACAAGCAGCCGTCCGCGTCGACGGTCGAGCCGTCCGGAAAACCGTGGTCCGACGCGACCTCCACGAAAACCTGGCGATTGGAGACTTCGCCGCTGTCGTTGTCGTAATCGAAGCGCCAGATCACGCGGGCGGGCGTATCGGCGAAATACATCCGCCGGCCGTCCGGCGAGAAGGCGATCGAATTGGCGATGCGGACGCCCTCGAAGAGGACGCGCGGCGCGCCGCCGTCATAGATCCAGACCCGGCCGAGCGGCTGGGCAGGCTTGCTTTCATCCATCGTGCCGAAGACGAGCCGGCCGCGACGATCGAGCTTGCCGTCATTGAGGCGCGTCGCCGGCTGATCGGCCTCGATCGCGGCGATCTCCTCGCGCGCGCCGTCAGCGAGATCGAAGCGGGCGAGGCCGCTGGCGAAGCCGGCGAGAAGGCGCGAGCCGCCGAGCGGCGCGAAACAGGCGAGCCGCTCCGGCAGCGCGATGGATTTGGCCGCGCCGGTCGCGGGATCGAAGGACCAAAACGCCTTGCCGTGAATGTCGGTCCACTGGATTTCGCGATGAGCCGGCGACCAGACGATCCCTTCGCCCAAAGCATTGCCGGCGCTGACGACGACTTCCGCTCTGCCCGTCATGGCCCCTCCCGACTGTCTCCCGCCGAGCCTTTCTTCACGTTCGGGCCCGCTCATTCAAGCACATTTTCCGGAAGGGGATTGACGGGCGCGGCGCCGGCCGCCAGGCGTGGATAATTTCGCGAATGCGCCGGCCGCCATCTTGGCGCTGCATTCACCCGCCTTTAAACCGCTATCGATGTCCAGGGGCGTCATTTCGTTGAAAGTTTCGTCCCCAACAGAGGAGACAACCCGTGATTTTCCGCAGCGCCGTACTGGCGACCATGATTCTCGGCTCTTCGATCGCGTGCGCGCAAGCGGCGGAGGAGATGGGAACGCCCGAGCAGCGGGCGGCTTGCGCGCCCGACGTTCGCAAGTTCTGCCACAAGGTGAAGGAATCGGACGGCCCCGACGCCTATCTGCAATGCCTCGAACTGAACCGCAGCAAGCTGTCGACGCGCTGCGTCACCATGTTGCAGAGCTACGGCAAATAAGGCGACGGCGAAGCCCGCCTGACGGGATTGTCTGCTCGAAACGCTGGCCCGCGCGCCGACTAGGTCGTCGCGCGGCGGCGAACCTGCGGCGCGATGAACAACGCGACGCGGCCGCGCGCCGAGCGTGAACAGAAGCCGCGAGACGCAAAGAGCGCGAAGTTTGCGCGCCCCCAGCAAAGACCGGCTCGCTCCTCGCCGCGAGTCTGTCGGCGTCAAGCCTTCGGGACGGAAGGTTCGAACGCGAAGGGGACGGCGAGCCAGGCTTCGCGCAGCCAAGCCCGCTCGCCGATTTTCCGCGAGGGAATGATGGGGCCGCGACCGACGATGATGAGCGCTCTGTCTAAGCTGTAGCCGGATGACCGGCGTCAGTCCGCGAGGCCCATGACGAAGGCGAGGGCAATGTTGAGGCGCCCGATATCGGCGTCGGTCAAACGCCCGACCAATCGTCCAATCCGTTCCCGCCGGACCGTAACGGGCTTGTCAGCCATGACCTGCGAACGCGTGCGCAGGCCATTCTTTTCATTCGGCTCGATCGTAACGCGAAAATCGGGCGCATGGACGACATCGGATGTCATCTGGCAAATCACGACCGACGGGTGGCTTTCGGGAAAGGCGTTGGTCTGTACCACGACGGCCGGCCGCAGCTTCCCGTAATCGCCCGCCGCCGCGACGACAACAACATCGCCGCGCCTCATCGTTTGCTTAGATCGGGCGCGTCGAATTCCGAAACGGCCTCGATCCAGCTCAGAGCTTCGTCCTCCTGGCGCCGGTCGAGGCGGCTCACCTGGGCGGCGACGCGCTTTCGAACAGACGCCAATCGCGCGTCAGGCACGACAAGGCGCAGTTCCCGCAACCCCCGCCCGCGCCGCCGCTCGCGCATCATTCTCATCCGTTCAGCTGTCGCTGTCACTGCGATCTCCCGGGTAACTCTCGAACCGTACTGTAACGCGTTACAGGATTCGCGGCAATGGTCCATGAAAGCTTGCAACCGAGCTAGGCGCATGCGCCTCGGGCTCATCGAAGCGGGCGGGGCGGCGAAGTAAACTGACGCAAGCATTCGAGGTTCTGGATTGGCGGCCTCTTAAAAAGGCGCTCCGCTCCCGGCTATTTTCGTCTATAACGAGGCGCCCGAGGCGCATGCGCCTCGGCCTCATTGAAGGGCCAGATTGCGTATGTCACATGCGCGCATCGCCGCCGACCCAGGCGTCATGATGGGCAAACCCTGCATCAAGGGGACACGCATCACCGTAGAGCTGATCCTGCGCAAGTTGGGCGCTGGCCGGTCGATAGCGGATATACTCGAAGCCTATCCCCGACTTACAGAGGACGATGTGCGGGCGGCGCTGTCCTTTGCGGCCGATTACCTGCAGCACGAAACGGTTCTCGCCGCAGAGTGATGCGCTTTTTGGCCGACGAGAACGTTTCGCGTTACGTCGTTGAACAGTTGCGGGCTGCTGGCTTCGACGTCGCGGCCATAGGCTTGACGAACCCGGGCGCTTCGGACACCGACGTGCTGGCGACGGCGAGGCGCGAAGGACGCGTCCTGATCACGGAGGACCGAGATTTCGGCGAACTGGTCATCGCCCAGCGGCTGGAAGTCCAAGCGTCGTTCTGCTGGAACTGGATCGCTTGTCGACCATGGCGGAGGCTGACCGGGTCGTCTCAGTCGTTTCCACGAACGTGGACAGGCTATCGGGGAATCTATTGGTGATCGAACCTGGAAGAGCTCGTCTTCGACCTTTGCGGCGGTGAACCGAACGCCTGCGGCTCCCGATCGGACGCCGGGTCGCGCCTTTGTGCGGTTTGGCGGAGACGGAGGGATTCGAACCCTCGATAGGGCTTTACAACCCTATAACGGTTTAGCAAACCGCCGCCTTCAGCCTCTCGGCCACGTCTCCAGCTCAGCGGCCGCTGGGCGCTAAGCGCGAGCGGCGCGGCATTTGGCGCATTCGACGAAGCTTCGTCAAGGAGGAAGAGAGGCGACCACCCTCGGGCTGGTCGCGCCGTCGAACGGGCCGGGTCGACGCGGCTGCGCGAATTTTACGCCGCCAATCGCGCGAGGCCGGAAATGGCGCGCCTGCTTGGCGCGGCATGCGCTCGACTCGAGCGCTCTTCCTTGTCGCGCAACGCAGGGCGCGAACGTCCCCTTTGGTCCCGCCGAGCCAGCGCCGGCGTCCTCAACAGCGATGCGCGGCGAAGCCTAAGGCCTGTCGCCGCGCTCGAAACATCGGCGCGGATAACGCGCCGGCTTTAAGTCGATTCGCCCATCGGCGTCGGCATCGGCGTCGATTCCGGCGGTGGTTTCTTGGCGGCCTTGCGCTTGGCTGGCGCCTTCTTCTTGGCCGCTTTCTTTTTCGCCGCGCCCTTGCGCGCGCCCTTCTTGGCCGCGCTCTTGCGCGCGCCCTTCTTGGCCGCGCCCTTCTTCGCGGCGCTCTTGCGCGCCGTCTTCTTGGCGGCGGTCTTGCGAGCGGATTTCTTAGCAGCAGCTTTCGCCATTTGGTTCGTCCCTCTTAAATTCGGCGCCGCGCTTTTCTTCAGCGCAGACATCAAACGTTTGCAAAGCTACCTGTGTTCTATGCGAGAGCAAGCCTCGCATGACGCGCGCGCATCGCTTTAGGCGCTTCTCTATCGAATTATGCTGCGCAGATTCGCGCCTCGACGCGTCTCGCGCAAAAGGCGCGCGCAAACAAAAGACTTGACGCGCGCGGCTTCGGCGATGCGCGCCGAGGGTGAGGCCGGCGCGCCGGCGGATTCCGCCCGACGATGCTCCGAGTCCTTATTTTTCTGGCGTGTTCAAACATGCGAGGTACGAGGCGCGGGCCGCGTCGCGGCGCGGCGCTTGGGCGATTCGCGGGCGCGGAGCGGCTGCTGAAAGCGCTTTGCGGCCGGCTCGAGCGTTTCGAAAGAGGACGTCGCGCGCGCGCGGAGCAATCGAATTTTTCTTCGCCGACGCATACATAAATTTGTCGCGCGCGACGCGAGTCGAGGCTTCCAATCGAAGAGACTCGCGCGCGAATCGCCGAATCGCGCCGAGCGAATCGGCCTGTTCAGAGGCCGAGCTTGCGCTTCAACGCGTCGTTGACGGCCTGCGGATTGGCCTTGCCGCCGGTCGCTTTCATCACCTGGCCGACGAACCAACCGATCATCGTCGGCTTCGCTTGCGCCTGCGCGACCTTGTCGGGATTGGCGGCGATGATCTGATCGACCGCGGCCTCGATCGCGCCGACATCGGTGACCTGCTTGAGGCCGCGCGCTTCGACGATCGCGCTTGGCGTCGCCTCCTTCTCCTCGGCGATGATGATCGCCAGCACGTCCTTGGCGATCTTGCCGGAGATGGTCTTCGCCTCGATGAGATCGACGAGATCGGCGATCTGCGCCGGCTTCACAAGCGTCTGCGAGATCGACAGAGACTGGCTGTTGGCGAAGGCGGCGAGGTCGCCCATGATCCAGTTGGCGACCGCTTTTGCGTCGCGCTTGACGCCGCCATGAGCGACGGCGGCTTCGAAATAGTCCGCCGTTTCGCGCTCCGCGACGAGCACGCCCGCGTCGTAAGCGGAGAGGCCGTAATCGGCCATGAAGCGCGCCTTCTTGGCGTCAGGCAGTTCCGGCAAATGAGCGGCGAGACCCTCGACATAGGCTTCGTCGAGTTCGAGCGGCAGCAGATCGGGGTCGGGGAAATAGCGATAGTCGTGCGCCTCCTCCTTCGAGCGCATCGAGCGCGTCTCGCCGCGCGAGGGATCGAAGAGTCGCGTCTCCTGCTCGACCGTTCCGCCGTCTTCGATCAGCGCGATCTGGCGGCGCGCCTCGGCCTCGATCGCCTGGCCGATGAAGCGGATCGAATTGACGTTCTTGATCTCGCAGCGCGTGTTGAACGGCTCGCCCGGGCGGCGCACGGAAACGTTCACGTCGGCGCGCAAGTTCCCTTTCTCCATGTCGCCGTCGCAGGAGCCGATATAGCGAAGGATGGCGCGGAGCTTGGTCACATAGGCCTTGGCCTCTTCGGCCGAGCGCATGTCGGGCTTGGAGACGATCTCCATCAGCGCGACGCCGGAACGGTTGAGATCGACGAAGCTCATGGTCGGCGATTGGTCGTGCAGCGACTTGCCGGCGTCCTGTTCGAGATGCAGCCGCTCGATGCCGACCTTGATCGACCGGTCCGGCGTCAGATCGACGAGGACCTCGCCCTCGCCGACGATCGGGCTCTTATACTGCGAGATCTGATAGCCCTGCGGCAGATCGGGATAGAAGTAATTCTTCCGGTCGAAGGTCGAGCGCAGATTGATTTTCGCCTTGAGGCCGAGGCCGGTGCGCACCGCCTGCGCGACGCATTCGGCGTTAATCACCGGCAGCATGCCCGGCATGGCGGCGTCGACCAGCGAGACATGCGAGTTCGGCGCGCCGCCGAATTCGGTCGAGGCGCCGGAGAAGAGCTTGGAGCGCGACGTCACCTGCGCATGGATTTCGAGGCCGACGATCACTTCCCAATCGCCGGTCGCGCCTTTGATCAATCGCGACGTATCAGCCTGCGCCATCGTCGAAGTCCTCAGATCGGTTCGCGTTGTGGCCGCGGTCGCCGACCGCGGCCACAGCGCCACACGCCCACCATGGCTCCGGCAGCTTCATCCGCCCCGCCGCCTGCTCGATCGCCTCGCCGAGCGAGAACAAAGTCTCCTCGTCGAACGGCCGGCCGATCAATTGTAAGCCGAGCGGCAAGCCTTGCTCGGTCAGGCCCGCCGGCGCGGCGAGGCCCGGCAGACCGGCCATGTTCACGGTCACGGTGAAGACGTCGTTGAGATACATTTCGACCGGATCGGCCGAGCCTTTCTCGCCGATGCCGAAGGCGGCGGAAGGCGTCGCCGGCGTCAGGATCGCATCGACGCCGTCGGCGAAGGCGCGCTCGAAATCGCGCTTGATCAGCGTGCGGATTTTCTGGGCGCGGACGTAATAAGCGTCGTAATAGCCGGCGGAAAGGACGTAAGTGCCGATCATCACGCGGCGGCGCACTTCCGGCCCGAAGCCCGCGGCCCGCGTCTTCTCGTAGAGCTCGACAATGTCCTTGCCCGGCTCGCGCAAGCCGTAGCGCACGCCGTCGTAGCGGGCGAGATTGGAGGAGGCCTCCGCCGGCGCGACGATGTAATAGGCCGGCAGCGCATGCCGCGTATTGGGCAGCGAAATATCGACGATGCGCGCGCCGGCGTCGCGCAGCCATTCGACGCCTTGCGCCCACAGCGTCTCGATCTCGGGATTCATCCCGTCCAGCCGATATTCCTTCGGCACGCCGATGACGCGGCCTTTCACGGAGCGGCCGACAGCGGCTTCGTAGTCCGGCGCAGGTCCATTGAAGCAGGTCGAATCCTTCGGATCGGGCCCGGCCATCGAACCCAGCATGATCGCGGCGTCGCGCACCGTGCGCGCGATCGGTCCGGCTTGATCGAGGGAAGAGGCGAACGCGACCATCCCGTAGCGCGAGCAGCGGCCATAGGTCGGCTTGATCCCGACTGTGCCGGTGAACGCCGCCGGCTGACGGATCGAGCCGCCGGTGTCGCTCGCCGTCGCGGCGAGGCAAAGATGCGCGGCGACGGCCGCGGCGGAGCCGCCGGACGAGCCGCCCGGCACGAGCAGGCCGCGCTTGTCGCCTTTCAGCGCGGCGCGCGCTTTCTCCTCGCTCCAATTCGGCGGCAGCCAGGGCGAGGCGACGGGGCCGTAATAGGACGTCTCGTTCGACGAGCCCATCGCGAACTCGTCCATGTTCAGCTTGCCCAGCATCACTGCGCCGTCGCGCCAAAGATGGGCGGTGACGGTCGATTCATAGGTGGGCCGGAACTTATCGAGGATATGGCTGCAAGCCTGCGTATGGACGCCTTCGGTCGCGTAGAGGTCCTTGACGCCGATCGGCAGGCCTTCGAGCGGACCGCCCTCGCCTTTGGCGAGACGTTCGTCGCTCGCCGCGGCCATGGCCAACGCTTTATCGGGCGTCTCGGCGATATAGGCGTTAAGCAGCCGCGCGCGCTCCATCGCGTCGAGATGCGCTTGGGTCAGTTCTCGGCTCGAGACTTTGCGCGCCTTCAGGGCGTCGCGCGCTTCGGCAAGCGTGAGATGGGTCAGATCGGTCAATGGATCATCCGTCAAGCCGCAGGCGAGCCTGCGGTTCATTCAATCACTTTGGGCACAAGGAAAAAGTCGTCCTCGGCCAGCGGCGCATTGGCGAGAACCTTCTGCTCGATCTCGCCGTCGGTCACGACGTCCGGCCGCATCGGCAGCTTCATCGGGATGACCGAGGTCATCGGCTCGACGCCCTCGACATCGACCGCGCCGAGCTCTTCGACGAAGGACAGAATCGCGTTGATCTCGCCTTGCAGATGCGGCAGCTCTTCGTTCTTGACGGCGATGCGCGCCAGGCGCGCGATGCGGCGGACTGTAGCCTGATCGACCGACATTTCGGCTCCGGGAAAGGCGCTTTCGAAGCGCTCGGCGCCCCTATAGCACCCGCCGGTTTCGCGTTGCAACGTGAGCTGGCGACGTGAGCTGGCGCGGCCGGCGCCGGCGTGATACCGCGGCTCATGTCCTCGCGGCTCGTCACGCTCGAAGCGCTCGCCGACCTCCTGCCGCGGCAGGCGCGCCTGCTCGGGCTCGACCTCGGGACCAAGACGATCGGCCTGGCGCTCTCCGACGTCGAGCGCCGCATCGCGACGCCGCTGACCACGATCGCGCGGACGAAATTCTCGAAAGACGCCGAAACGCTGATCGCCGAAATTACCCGCCACGACGTCGTCGCGCTGATCGTCGGCCTGCCGCTCAACATGGATGGAAGCGAGGGCCCGCGCGTCCAGGCGACGCGCGCCTTTCTGCGCCGTCTCGCGCCGCTTTGCGATCTGCCGGTCGCGCTGTGGGACGAGCGACTGTCCACCGCGGCGGTGACGCGCTCCCTGATCGCGCAGGACGTGTCGCGCGCCAAACGGGCCGCGATCGTCGACCGCATGGCCGCCGCCTATATCCTGCAAGGCGCGCTCGATCGGCTAAACGATCTTGTCGCGGCGGCGCGGCGGGACGGCCGCGAAACCTGATCCCTCGCGTCGACATGGACGCATGGAAACCGCATGGTATTGTGAAGCGGCAACCGTTCCGGCGACGCGAAGGGCCATTCGCGCGCCGGGTCTCGAGACATCCGGCGATGCAGATGCGGACGCGCGCGCCGAGCGGCGACGAGCAAGGAGAAGCGGACAACGAGCAGTCCCCTCCCGGCGGAGAGGGCGCCGGTACGGCGGACGTCGCGCGTTATGTCGCGGACATGACGGCGCAGCTCGAGGCGATGGCGACGGCCGCCAAGCTCGATTTTCTCGCCTATCTTCTAAGCTTGGCGCGCGCCGAGAGCGAGACGATCGCTCGCGGACAAAGCTGAAGCGGCGCAATCAGCGCGCAGCGTCGATCAAGGCGACGCGGTCGCCGCCCGAATATTCGAGCCGGCCGGCGAGATCGAGCTCCAGGAGAACGATCCTGACGTCGCGGATCGAAGCTTGCGCCGCGCGCGCCAGATCGTCGATCGGCGTCGGCGCCGGGCCTAGCAAAGCGACGATGCGCGAGCGCGCGCCGTCGCCTTCGCCGCCGGCCTCCAATTTTGGCGGCGTCCCGTCATCCCCGCTCGAAACAGAGTTCGGCGCGCGCCGCGCGTTTGGCGATTCGAACTCGCTCCATGACGGCTCGCTCGAACGCTCGCGCATCGCCGGCGCGCGCCGGCCTTCGCGCATCGGCGCGAGTTCGTCGATGACGTCTTCCGGCTTGGTGCAAATCGTCGCGCCGTTGCGGATGAGGTCGTTGGCTCCTTCGGCGCGCGGATCGAGCGGCGAACCCGGAACCGCGAAGACCGCCCGCCCCTGCTCGGCGGCGAAGCGCGCCGTGATCAGCGAGCCCGAGCCGCGCGCGGCCTCGACCACGACCACGCCGAGCGCAAGCCCGGAGACGAGCCGGTTGCGGCGCGGAAAGTCGCGGCCGCGCGGCTCCCATTCGATCGGCATTTCGGAAATCACTGCGCCTTCGGCCGCGATCTTCTCCATCAGCGGCGCCGCTTCCGGCGGATAAGGCTTGGCGAGGCCGCCGGCCAGAACCGCGATCGCGCCGGTCTTCAGCGAAGCGAGATGCGCGCGCTGATCGACGCCGCGCGCGAGGCCGGAAGCGATCGCATAGCCGGCGGCGGCGACGCCGCGCGTCAGGCGCTCGGCGAAGGAGAGGCCGATCGCCGAGGCGTTGCGCGAGCCGACGATCGCGACGCATGGCCGCCGCAAGATGTCGGGAGAGCCGCGCAAGGCGATGATCGGCGGCGCCGAGTCGATCTGGCTGAGCAGCGGCGGATACTCGGCTTCGCCGAGCGCGACGAAACGCGCGCCGATCCGCCGCGCCGCCTCCAGCTCCTTTTCGATCTCCTCGACGCTGGCGACGCGTATCGAGCGCGCGCCGCCGCGGCGGGCGAGTTCAGGCAAGGCGCGCAGCGCGCCCTTGGCGCCGCCGCACGACTTGATCAGCGACTGGAACGTGCGCGGCCCGACATTGTCGCTGCGGATCAGCCGCAGCCAATCGAAGCGCTCGGCGTCGGTCAAGCGGATGGGCTTCGGCTCGGCCGCCACGTTTAGCCCTTCCGCCCGATTTTGGCCTCGGCGCCGCTGAGCAATCGTTCGATGTTGGCGCGATGCTTGACCCACAGGAGCGCGGCCAGCGCGGCGAAAATCCACGCCGCCTGCGGCTTGCCGAAGGCGAGAGCGAGCGCGACCGGCGCGGCGACGCTCGCCGCCAGCGCGGCCGCCGAGGAGTAGCGCGTGACGAAGGCGACGATGAGCCAGACGGCGGCGAAGACGAGCGCCGCCGGCCAGGCGATTCCGATCAAACAGCCGAGAAACGTCGCGACGCCCTTGCCGCCTTTGAAGCCCAGCCAGACCGGAAACAGATGGCCAAGAAACGCGCCTATCGCCGCGAAGAGGCCAGCCCACGGACTGATCGCGTATGAGGCGACGAGGACCGCGACCGTCCCCTTCAGCGCGTCAAGAACGAGCGTCGCTGCGGCGAGGTCGCGCCTGCCGGTGCGCAGCACATTGGTCGCGCCGATATTGCCGGAGCCGATGGCGCGCAAATCCTCCGTTCCGGCCCAACGCGTCAGCAAAAGGCCGAACGGAATCGAGCCGCACAGATAGCCGAGAACAAACGCAGCAAGATCGCCTAGCCAAGCTTCGAAGGACACGCCGCCGCCCCGCCCCGTTCCGTCAATGCGAGGAGCCATAGGCGCGCTTGGCGCGCCCGTCGCTCGAAAGAGCCTGGCCGAAGGCCGGGCTCTAGCGACGAAGCAATCCACGCGTCGGACTCGGCCCTAGGAATGGATTGCTTCGGTTCGCTCGCAATGACGGGTCAACAATCGCCTTATCGCCCTTGAGCCTATTCGTACGCGACCTTTCCGGCAACCAGCGTCAGCTTGACGCGGCCCTCCATGCGCGCTTCGTCGAACGGCGTGTTGCGGCAGCGCGAGCGCAAGGTCGCGGGATCAAGGACGTAAGGTTCGTCCGGATCGAAGCGGATGAGGTCCGCCGGCGCGCCGACTTTCAAGCGCCCGCCGGGAAGGCCTAGAATTTGAGCGGGTCGCGTTGACATAGCGTAAAGCAGCCGCGGCAAGCTGACGGCGCCCGATGAAACGAGCCGCAGGCCCGCAGAAAGCATGGTCTCGACGCCGATCGCGCCCGCCTCCGCTTCGGCGAAGGGCAGGCGCTTGACTTCGACGTCCTGCGGATCGTGGTCGGAAACGATCACGTCGATGACGCCTTCGGCCAGCGCGTCGACCAGCGCGCGCCGCTCGTCTTCGCTGCGCAAAGGCGGCGCGAGCTTCAGGAAGGTGCGATAGTCGCCGATGTCGATTTCGTTCAGCGTCAGGTGATTGATCGAGACGCCGCAGGTCGCGCCAAGACCCTGCTCCTTGGCTCGGCGCATCGCCTCGACCGAGAGGCTGTTGCTGACGAGGACCGCGTGATAGCGCGCGCTTGTCAGCGCCGCGAGGCGCAGATCGCGATCGAGCACGATCGTCTCGGCTTCGGCCGGCGCGCTCGGCAGGCCGAGCCGGCTCGCCTGCTCGCCCTCGTTCATCACGCCGCCGCCGACGAGATCGGCGTCCTCGCAATAATTCATGATCAGCGCGCCGAAATCGCGCGCGTAAGTCAAGGCTCGGCGCATCACCTGGGCGTTGGCGACCGAGCGCCGCCCGTCGGTGAAGGCGACCGCGCCGGCCTCGCCGAGCAGGCCGATCTCGGCGATTTCCGCGCCGTGCAGGCCTTTGGTGATCGCCGCCGAAGGCAGCACTTGAATTTTGGCGGTGTCGCGGGCGCGGCGCAGGATGAAATCGACGACCGCCGGATCGTCGACCGGCGGATTGGTGTCCGGCCGCGCGACGATCGTCGTGACGCCGCCCGCCGCCGCAGCGGCGCTGGCGGTGGCGATCGTCTCGCGATGCTCCGCCCCCGGCTCGCCGATAAAGGCGCGCATATCGACGAGGCCGGGCGCGACGACGTCGCCCTGGCAATCGACGAGCAACGCTTCGGCCGGGACGGCGTCGGGCCGCACGTCCACCCCGAGCCCGGCGATGACGCCAAAGGCCGTTAGAACGCCGCCTCGGGTCTCCTGCCCGGATTCGGGATCGACCAGACGGGCGTTGACGAGGGCGATCGGACGTTGCTCGGCCATCGCCGGTTGCGATAGCGCAATGACGTGGCGATCGGCAATCGGCGGACGGAGGCCGGAAACAGAATTGTTGGCGCCCGCCCGGCGATTGCCGACTGCCTGCCGCCGGCGTTTCGGCTATATAGGCCTGCATGTCCATCGCCCTTCTCGACCACGCCGCCCGCCAGCTCGCTGCGATCCGCGAGGCCGGCCTGATGAAGCGCGAGCGCGCCATCGTCTCGCCGCAGGGCGGCTCGGTCGCGATCGCCGACGGTTCGTCGAAAACCGAGCTGCTCAATCTCTGCGCCAACAATTATCTCGGCCTCGCCGATCACCCGCGCCTGATCGAGGCGGCCAAGGCGGCGCTCGACAGCCACGGCTTCGGCATGGCCTCGGTGCGCTTCATCTGCGGCACGCAGGATCTGCATGTTCAACTCGAGCAGAAGCTCGCCGCTTTCCTGAAGAAAGAGGACTCGATCCTCTTCTCCTCCTGTTTCGACGCCAATGGCGGGATTTTCGAAGCCCTGCTCGGCGAAGAGGACGCGGTAATTTCGGACGCGCTGAACCACGCCTCGATCATCGATGGAATCCGCCTCTGCAAAGCCAAGCGGCTGCGCTACACCAACAGCGACATGGAGGAGCTCGAGGCGCGGCTGAAGGAGGCGGCCGGCGCGAAGGCGCGGCTGATCGTCACCGACGGCGTCTTCTCGATGGACGGGATCATCGCCGACCTGCCGGGGATATGCGCCATCGCCGAGAAATACGACGCGCTGGTCATGGTCGACGACAGCCACGCGGTCGGCTTCATCGGCGAGCGCGGCGCGGGAACGCCGGAGCATTGCGGGGTCGAAGGCCGCGTGCATCTCCTGACCGGCACATTCGGCAAGGCGCTGGGCGGCGCCTCCGGCGGCTACATTGCCGGCCCGAAAATCTTGATCGATCTCTTACGCCAGCGGGCGCGGCCCTATCTCTTCTCCAACGCGCTCGCGCCCTCGATTGCGGCGGCGACGATCGAGGCGCTCGACCTCCTCGCCGAATCCGGCGATCTACGCCGCGCCTTGCGCCGTAACGCAGAGTATTTCCGTGCTGGACTGCTGAAAGCCGGCTTCACCCTCGTTCCCGGCGAGCATCCGATCATCCCGGTGATGATCGGCGACGCCGAATTGGCGGGCCGGCTCGCCGCCGATTTGCAGACCCGCGGAATCTATGTGACCGCCTTCTCCTATCCGGTCGTGCCGCATGGCAAGGCGCGGATCAGGACGCAGATGAACGCCGCGCATAGCCTCGCCGATCTCGACCGCGCCATCGCCGCCTTCGCCGAGGCCGGCAAGGCGCTGGGGGTTGCTGGATGACGATGAGGACCTCGCCATCCGCCGCACGTGTCATTCCCGCGAAAGCGCAGGGCTGTCCGGGGAAAGGCCTGCGCCTCGGTCCGGCGATTTGGCTTGCTGTCAACACCGCGGCGCCACGCCGCTCGATCGCCGTCAACCCGCCATGGCGCCATAAAGGTACGTGCAACACGATGTCTGTCCGCGCGGCGCCATGGCGGGTGCTTCGCTTGCGCTCCGCCCCTTCGGGTGACAGCGATCGCTCGGCGTGGCTATTGGCGACCAAGACGTTTTGCTGCCGAAACCGGCCGTTCGGCCGTTTCGGTCAGCAAAACGTCTTGGTTGCAAAAAAGCCATCGAGGCGGGCGCGGGTCAAGGCTCGCGAAGCGCAGCGGAGCGACTGGCGAAGCCGGCGTGGCCTTGAGGCGCGCCCGCCTCGATGGCGGCGCGGTGTTTGGGATTTGCTTTCTCGAGCGCGCTCGTTACTGAGTCTCGCGCGTCAGAAGCCCGCGAATAAACTCGATATCGCCCTGTTTCGCGACGGGCGCGCTCCGGGCGTCAAATTTGCCCTCATTTTCCCCGGACAGCCCTGCGCGAAAGCGGGAATCCAAACTGCGCTAGTCCCCTGGACACAGCGGTTCTCTGGATTCCCGCTTTCGCGGGAATGACACTCCTTCAGGACCGCCAACCAATGAAATCCCTCGTCAAGGCGAAGCCGGAAAAAGGCCTCTGGCTCGAGGATACGCCGAAGCCTGACATCGGCCCGAACGATGTCTTGATCGAGGTCAAGAACGCCGCCATCTGCGGCACGGACCTCCATATCTACAATTGGGACAAATGGGCGGCGCGGACGATTCCGGTGCCGATGGTCGTCGGCCATGAATATGTCGGCGTCGTCGCCGCAATCGGCCGCGACGTGCGCCATCCGGAAATCGGCCAGCGCGTCTCGGGCGAGGGCCACATCGTCTGCGGCGAATGCCGCAATTGCCGCGCCGGCCGCTGGCATCTCTGCCGCAACACGCTCGGCGTCGGCGTCAACCGGCCGGGCGCCTTCGCCGAATATGTCGCGATCCCGGCGGCCAACGCCTATCCGATCCCGGATTCGATCCCGAACGAAGTCGCCGCCATTCTCGACCCGCTCGGCAACGCGGTTCACACCGTCCTCACCTACGATCTCGTCGGCGAGGACGTGCTGATCACCGGCGCCGGACCGATCGGCCTGATGGCTGTCGCGGTCTGCCGGCATGTCGGCGCGCGCCATGTCGTCGTCACCGACCTCAACGATCATCGCCTGGCGCTCGCCAAGAGAATGGGCGCGACGCTCGCCGTGCGCGCCGACCGGCGCGCGCTGCAGGACGTCATGCACGAGCTCGACATGCACGAGGGCTTCGACGTCGGCCTCGAAATGTCGGGCAGCCCGCGCGCCTTGCGCGACATGATCAAGGCGGTCAATCACGGCGGCAAGATCGCCCTGCTCGGCATTCTCTCCGAAGAGGCCGGCGTCGATTGGAACGACGTCATCTTCAAGAGCCTGACCCTCAAGGGGATCTATGGCCGCGAAATGTACGAGACCTGGTACAAGATGCTGGCGATGCTGCAGGGCGGGCTCGACGTGCGGCCGGTCATCACCCATCATCTGAGGCTCGAAGAATTCGAGACGGGCTTCGCCGCGCTCAACGCCGGCGAGGCCTGCAAAGTGGTGCTCGACGTCGCGCCCTGAGGCGCGGCCATTTGAAGAGGAACAATGCCAGCCGCCGCGCCCCAAATCGTCCCTTTCGCCGCCGCGCCCGGCCGCTCCTGCGGCGCGTGCACGCTTTGCTGCAAAGTCTTCGACGTGCCGTCGCTGAACAAGCCGGCCGGAACCTGGTGCCCCCACTGCAAGCCGGGCGCGGGCTGCGGCATTCACGACACGCGGCCGCAGCATTGCCGCGAGTTCTTCTGCCTGTGGATGAGCGATCCGACCATGCCGGACGAATGGAAGCCGGAGCGCTCGAAAATCGTCCTGACCTATTTTCCGGGCAACGGCTTTCTCTACGCGCAGGTCGACCCCGGCTCGCCCCAGGCTTGGCGCAAGGCGCCCTATTACGATCGGCTCCGCGCGCTGGCGCGCAGCCTCAACGAAAAAGGCCGCCATGTCGTCGTCTTCGTCAATGACAACGCCACCCTGATCATGCCGGACGAAGCCGTGCCGCTCGGCCCGATGAAGCCGACCGACAATTTCAAGATCGAGCGCGCTTTCGGGCCGAAAGGCGCGACGTACCAGGTGACGCGGGTGTGACTTTCCCTGCTCCCTTCGAAGGGAGCAGGGCTGTCCGGGGAAAGGACTGCGCCTCAGTCGGGCGGTTCGGCTTACCTTCAACGCCCGCGGCGCGCCACGCCGTCCGATCGCCGTCAACCCGCCATAGCGCCTCAAACGCTAACGCGAAGATACGAACGCCATGCGGCGCTATGGCGGGTCCTCCGCTGCGCTGCGGCCCTTTGGGTGATGGGGTGGACGGCGCCCCGAGCGGCATCAAAAGTGCCAAGATGGTCGCCGTGACAACAACCCATCTGAAGGGAGCCGTCCATGGGCAAGCCTATCAAGAATCTGTCGTCTGTCACGTGCGT
>Ga0209062_1003524_pt1 | contig 17927 bp, 16 predicted proteins | sample Coa_R2_2_FD_187158 | JGI IMG/M metagenome (GOLD analysis project Ga0209062, IMG submission 187158) | Surface soil microbial communities from Centralia Pennsylvania, which are recovering from an underground coalmine fire - Coalmine... | ecosystem: Environmental > Terrestrial > Soil > Unclassified...
CCTTGGACATCTGCCACAACGCGCGCGAGCCGTCCATCGTCGCCACGTTGGCCGAGAGCACCAGCGAGGCGATCACCATGATCACCACCAGCGTGCCCAGGCCATTGCCCAGGATGGCCTTGAGGGCAGGGTCGAAGGCCGTGTACACGTTGGCCTGCACGCCCTTCTGGCCCAACGCGCCGACCAACCCGAGCGGCACCAGGCCGTAGACCAGCACGCTGAAGATGGCGGACGTGCGCAGCGCTCGCGGCGTGTCTTTGATCGTGTCGGTGAACTCTGGCGCGAAAGTGGCAACGCACTCGAAGCCGTAGGCGCTCCAGCCGGCGATATACAGCCAGTACAGCAGCAGCGAGATGCCGGCCCAGCTCAGCCACGCCACGTGGCCGGGCAATTCCAGCGGCAGCAGGTTGTTGGAGTGGAATGAGCCGTTGAGGAAGGGCACGAACATGACGATGAGCATCGGGATCATGGTCAGCACGCCCAGCACGTAGGAGAGCCAGACGCCGGGCCGCAGCCCGAAGATGTTGAAGACCCACAACCCTACCAACATCACCGTGCCAATCACCTTGGGCAGCAGGACGGGATCGGCCTTGGGCCACAGCTCGGCCTGCATGTAGTCGCCCACCAGCAGGCCGAAGATGGAGAGCACGGTGCTCCAGGCGAACCAGTAGCCCCAGGTGACGAGCGGGCCGATGAAGGTGGTGTAGCGCTTGAGTCCCTCATTGGCATAGATCCCGATCCCGCCGCTCTTGTTGGGCATCATGGTGGCCAGTTCCGCGTAGATGTTGTTCTGCAAGGCGCCCATGACCACCGAGACGAGCCAGACGATGATCGCGCCCAGGGCCCCGAGGTAGAGCACGGTGAGCCCCAGCGAGGGGAACAGGAAACCGGGCACGGATAAGGCCAGGATGAAGCCGTCCCACCAGCGGATGGACTTGACGAGGCGACGGCCCTGATAGTCGTCGGAGAGGGTGGTCGGCTCGGTCGTTGCGAGCGGCTTGTCGCTCATGGACAACTACTCCTTTGTCTTAAACAATCGATGGATCATCGCTCAGCCCGCCGTCGCAATGGGCATGGCCTGCCGGTCCTCCACCCGGGTGCGATAGTAATAGATCGGGATGGACAGCAGGACGATGGCCGCGCCGATCACGATGGATTGCCAGCCCCATACCCACCACCCGGCGATCATGAACACGATGTTCAGCGCGGCCAGGACCAGACCCAGCCCAATGAACCCGCGCGGCGCCCGATAGGGACGCTCGGCGTCGGGCTGGTCGCGCCGGAGCAGATAGGCGCCAAAGAGCACCAGGGCCAGCGCCGTCATGTACCCCACCGTCGAGGCCGCCAGCACGAACGTTGTCGCGCCGACGCCCACGACGCCATTGCTCACCCACACGGCGAAGGCCATCAGCAGCAGGTTGAAGACGACGTCGAAGGCCATGGCGCGGTCGGGCACGCCGTGCCGGTTCAGGGTGCCCATGAAGCGGAAGGTGTTGCCGTCGCGCGACATCTGGTAGAGGGCGCGCGAGGAACCCATCATCGCCGTGTTGGTGCTCAACAGCAGCGCCACGATCAAAAGGATAGTGATGGCCTGCCCGCCTGCCCCGCCGAAGACGGTCTTGGCCAGCGGGACCAGCGCCACGGAGGGGTCCTGGGCGATGGTCGTCATGCCCAGGGCGCCGATGAGGGCCAATGGCACCAGGGTGAAGCAGACCAGCGCCAGCACGCCCGAGGAGAGAATGGCCTTGGGCGCGTCGGTCTTGGGGTTGCGGAACTCCGCGCAGTAGGAAACGGCCGTCTCGAAGGCGTAGGCGCTCCAGCCGGCCACGAACAGGGCGCCGAGGAAGGTGATCCAGCCGTTGGTGCTGCCCCAGCCACCTCCGAGGGGCGAGAACGGTGAGAAGCGGGCGAAGTCGACCTGCCCGCGGAACCAGGGCACGATGCCCAGCAGCAACAGCGGCACGATGGCGCAGATGCCCAGCACCAACTGCGCATAGGCGCCTTCCCGGATGCCGAAGTGGTTGATGGCGAAGAAGGCCACCAGCACCAGGGCGCCGATCACCCAGTTGATCCAGGCATTGGAGCTGTGGATAGCCAGGGCGTTGACGTAGCCGCCGACGAGCAGGCCGTTGATGGCCAGTACCGGGCTCCAGGCGAACCAGTAGCCCCAGGTGACGATGGGGCCGACGAGCGGCGTGTACCTGCGGTAGGCGACGGCAGCAAAGATGGGGATGCCGCCGGTCTTCTCGGGGAACATGCTGGCGATCTCGGCGAAGACGAAGGACATCAGCATGCCGATCACGACCGAGAGGATCCAGACCAGGACCGAGGGCGGGCCGACCTGCACGGCTAGCGGGCCAATCGAGACGAGCACCAGGGCGGGGACGCCCGTGGCGATATAGAAGCCATGTTTCCAATCGATCACGCGGCGCATATCGGAGGCGGCGCCACGATCCTGGAGCGGGACGGACACATCTGCCATTACTGGTCTCCTCAAAGCGCGTCTAGGTGCATCTATGACCGTGTTTAGTCGCGGTGATTCGGGATCCGCACTACGAGCAGAGGGCGGCGCTGCGTCGGAGGAGCGACGCGAACCATGAGATGCCAGGGCGTGGCGTCGGCTCGGCCCGCCCTCGCCGGTCCGGATGCAGGTGGGGGACGGCGGATCGCAACTGAGACTCGGCTACACCTCCTTGGCACAACACTCGGACAGGCGTGTGCACAGCGGCCGGCGCGGGCCAGATCACGCCTCTCGATGCCTACTAGTGTCGATTATACACCTCCGTGTCAAGGGTCGGATCGGACCGTCCACAGCATGAGAAGCGCCATTTCCTTATGTTTTCCTTATACCCAGGTCGGGAATCCTTATCTCTCCCTTATATGCGTCCGCGATACTGCACGGCGAGGACTAACCTCTGCTCCATACAGGCAAGGCCGGTCCGGCGCCTACTCCAGCCCGACCTAACAGGCCCGCGACGCGATCCATTGGACATTGTCTAATCGAGGAGGGCACCGGTGAGCGAGCCTACGCCCGAAGCAGTCGCCCCGGAGGCGCGCGCACTGTCCGGTGCCCTACTGCTCCCCCTGGCGCTGATCGAGCGCGACGTCGACCAGCCGCGTCGCGACTGGCGCACCGACTGGGTCTATGACCATGCGGACGACACCTACAAGCGGCAGAGCGTCCAGTATGCGCGCCTGGAAGAGCTGGCCGAGAGCATCCGTGCGGTCGGCCTCCTCCAGCCCCTGGTGGTGCGCCCCCATCCGGACAAGCCCGGGCACTACCTGGTCATCGCGGGCCACCGGCGCCGCCGGGCGGCCGAGATGGTTGGCCTGAGCGAGGTTCCCGTGGTGGTGCGCGCGGCGCCCGAAGCCGAGCTGCGCGCCCTGCAATTGATCGAGAATGTGCAGCGGCAGGACCTGACCCCGATGGACGAGGCGCGCGCCTACGACGAGTTGATGGCGTTGCAGGGACTGACGGCGGCCGAGGTCGCGCGGTTGGTGCACGTGTCCTTCCAGCACGTGGTCACCCGGTTGCGCGTCCTGCACGACGACGTCCTACGCGAGGCCGTGGAGGCACGGCAGATCAGCGCGTCGGTGGCGCGGGAGATCACCAAGCTGTCGGTCGAGGCGGCCACCGAGTTACGCCGTCGGGTACAGGCGGGTGAGAAGCTGCAGATGAGCGCGGTCGTGGAGGAGCGGTCGCGCCTGGCCGCGGCCGGCATCGTCAACCCACGCCGGAAGCGCCCGGGGCCGGACGCGACGGCACGGGACGAGGCCGCCTCAGCCGGTCTGGCGGGAGCGGACGAGAGCATCTGGCACCTGGCACCCTGGCGCGTAGCCCCGCCCACCGCGATGACGGTACCGGCGGGCGCGAGGCGCAGGGCGCGACGGACCGCGGGCCAAGGGCCCGCGGTCGTCGCCGGCACGTTCTCTGAACCGGAGCCGGTGCGCGCTGGGGAGCATGAAGTGAACCGGTCACCACTCAACCGCCTGGAAGCTACGCCACGGAATAGCGCCCAGGTAGAGGTCCTGGTGCGGGCGCTGGATCAGCAGAGCTACCGTCGGGTTGTGGAGATTCTGGACTACGGCGCGGGCCAGGGCTGGAGTTGCGCGGCGCTCCTGCACCTGGTCCGCGGCACGCGCGTGGCCCGCCGGAACCGCTCCCAGCCTGCGAGATGAGCGGCCCCTGTGCCGCGCGGGCGGCCATCGCACAGGGCGGCGTGTGATAGTATAGGGCAGGCCGATCGTATAGCCGGCCCGGTCCAGGGCTGTGACAGACGATGTCGTGATGTCTCGCACCGCAGCGCTCTGGCGCCAGTTCGTGGCTGTTCTGCGGCCCGTCCGCGGACGGGGCGCTGCCACTGCTACCCGACGGCACGGGCGCGCCTTGCCCGCCACCATTGTCGTCCTGATCCTGGCTCTCGTCGCGCACATGGCGCATGAAACGCTGGTGCTCTCGGCGTCTTCACCGCACGTGCGAGCCGCCCTGCTGCGCGCCAACCTGGTCCAGGGTGCCGGTCTGCTGCTGCTCGCCCTCGCCCTGTTCGTGTGGTTACGCCGCGACACCGCGTGGGTGCTCCTGCTCATGGCGCTGCTGGCCGTTCTATTCCTGGCCGAGGGCGTCGGCCACCTGCGGGGGCTGATCGCCGGCCGCGTCTATGCGCCGAACCTCTCCGGACTCGTCGCCGTGATAGGCCCTTTCATATTGTTCGTGCTGAGCGCAGATGCGTTGCTGTCCCACCTCTACCCGGATGGCGGCGTGGCCTCGGGCAACGCAATCGATCGGCGCGACCATGGCGCGAGCTCCGGTGAACAGAGCACGTGATCTCGAACCGATGAGATGGTGACCGGAAAGGAGGATGTCATGGCCGTCATCATCGATGAGCGGGCACAGGAGATCATCGCGCACCGCCGGGCGCAGGGGCGCGATGTCGCCATCACGCTCCACGTTGTCCCGCTGCGGGGTATGCAGTCCATGCTGCGCGTGGCCTGGGCCCCCTGGCATGGTGGGGGCAGCGCGGCTGGATGGGTATATGTGAGCCCGCGCATTGCCCGTTACGCCCGCTGGCACGACGTCGTCATTTCGGCCTGGCACCTGGGGCCGTTCGAACGCCTGGCCGTCGCGGATGAGCCGCGGGTGATGCTGGAGATGGTGGAATGGGAAGCAGCCCATCCCGGCCTGCGGCAGACGGCGTGCAAGACGGCTGCCTCCCCATAACGAGACCGCGTGCGTCTCATCGCCCTCTCATCTCCGGGCAGCATGCTAAGGTTAAAGTTGAGAGGGCGTGGCACGGGAGAGCGCACCGCGGGCCGGGATGCGCTGCGGACCATCCCGTGATCTCTGCCAGGACAGGGGGATGCGTTATATGAGGTGCACAGCATGGGAGACACGGGCCTGCTCGTCACACTCGCTTTCGCCCTGGGCGTCGGCGTGGTCGGCGCCGTCCTGGCGGCGCGTCTGGGCCAGTCGGTCATCCTGGGCTACATCCTAGCGGGGGTTGTGATCGGCCCCCACACGCCCGGCTTCGTCGGCAACACCGCCGCCGTCACGGCCCTGGCCGATATCGGCATCATCCTGCTCTTGTTCAGCATCGGCGTCCACCTCAACGTCCGCGACCTGCTACGCGTCGGCCGGGCGGCCATCGGCGGCGGCATCGCCCAGGTCGTCATCACCCTCGGGCTCGGCTTTCTGATCGGGACTGCGTTGGGCTGGCCGGCGATCGAAGCGCTCTTCTTCGGCGCCGTCATCTCCATTTCGTCCAGCGCCGTGCTGGGCAAGATCCTGGGCGAGCACGGCGCCGGCGACAGCGAGCACGGGCACCTGGCCCTGGCCTGGTCCACGGTGCAAGACCTCGGCACTATCATGCTCGTGGTCGTCCTCTCCGCCGCGGCCGGGCACGGCTCCAACCTGGTTGCCAATCTGGCGTTGGGGACAGGCAAGGCCCTGCTCTTCCTGGCCCTGCTGATCCCGCTGGGCCTCGTCGTCCTGCCGCGCCTGCTCGACTGGGTGGCGGCGCTGCACAACCGCGAGATCTTCGTCCTCAGCGTGGCGGCGCTGGCCCTGGGTATCGCCTACGCCTCCTCCCTCTTCGGCGTGTCGCTGGCCCTGGGCGCCTTCGTGGCCGGCATCGTGGTGGGCGAGTCCGACCTGGCGCACCAGATCCTTGGCGCGATCCTGCCGCTGCGCGACATCTTCGCCGCGCTCTTCTTCGTCTCGATCGGCATGCTAGTGGACCCCGCCTTCGCGTTGCGGCACTGGCCCCTCGTCCTGCTCACCGTGGCGTTGATCGTCCCGGTCAAGGGCGCCCTGGTCGTCGGGCTGACCGCCGCGTTCGGCTACCCGCTCCGCACGGCGCTCCTGGCCGGCGCGACCCTGGCGCAGGCTGGGGAGTTCTCCTTCCTGCTGGCGCGTCTGGGCGCGGATCTGAGGGTCGTGAGCCCGGCCGTCTTCAGCCTGATGCTGGCCGGCGCAGTGGCCAGCATCGTCCTCTCCCCGGCGGTGTATCGCGCGGCCGGAGGGCTCGGTATCTGGGTCGAGCGACATCATCCACCGGCAAGCAGGGCCGAGCCGGTTGCCGTGGAAGAGGGGATGCGCGGGCACGCGGTCATCTGCGGCTATGGACGCGTGGGCCGGGTGATCGTGGAGGCGCTGCGGCCCCATCTGTCGCTCCTGGTGGTGGAGCAGGACCAGCGCGCGGTGCGCCTGCTGCGCGATCAACACTGGCCCGGGGTGCTGACGCTGGTAGGCGACGCGGCGAATCCTGCCGTACTGGAGCGCCTAAACTTGGGGCAGGCCCGCCTGCTGGTGGTGGCCATCCCCGATCCCCTGGCCGTGCGCGAGCTCGTCGCCTATGCCCGGCGTGTCAACCCCACGCTGGATATCGTGGTGCGGACGCACAGCACGGCGGAGCATGCGTACCTGGCCCGCTACGGGGTCACCGAGTCCGTGCTGGGGGAACTGGAGCTGGCGCGCGAGATGACGCGCTACGCCCTGCGGCACGTCGGATGCGGACTGGACCGGCCGGTGCAGGACGCGGAGAATGGTACGGCCAGCTCACGGGAAGTGGCGGGAGGCGCATCCCGAGCCGGGGACAGATAGGCGAGGCCGAGAGGACCGACCAGTGCGCGTTCGCCAACGGCTCTGGCGGGCCGTGTTGTTGCTGTACACTGTAGGCGCAGCGTTTCATGTCGCACAGCGCGAGGAGGGCGCAGCCATGGGTGAGACACGCGATCCGGCGAGCGCCGTCGAGCGCGAGCCCGCCCCGGTGTTCCTGGTGGCCTACGGCACCGGGCCGATGAGCGACGCGCAATTGCACCTGGCCTGCCGCGCGGCCAACGATGTCGGCGCGGTGGTCCGGGTGTTGCACGTCGTCGTCCGCCCGCGGCACCGGCCGCTCAGTACGCCCCTGATCCCCGAGGAACAGGCGGCGGCCGAGGCGTTGCTCGACCGCGCGGAGCGGATCGCACACCCGTACGGCGTCGCCTGTGATCTGGAAATCGTGCGGGCTCCCACGGTGGGCGACGCCATTGTCAGTGACGCCCGGGAGCACCAGGCGCGGGCCATCTTCATCGGCTTGCGGGATCGCAACCGACCGGGGACGCGATTCCTCCTGAGTGCGACGGTCCGCCGGGTACTCCAGAGCGCGCCGTGCCCGGTCTACATCGGCTATCTGCCGGCCAGTTTGCCCGCTGATGCGGCCCGCGACGTGACCGTCGGGTAGCCGTAACTGTAGGGTCGGCACTGGATGGTCGCCAAAGCGGGACGACGCGGCTTCTCGTCCTGGCATGGACAACGCCGAGTCCGCCTGCAAGGAGGTGGCGCCGGTACGCTTGACCACCCCGAGCGATCGGTGTGCGCGGGACAGGTGAGCGATTCTCCGGACACGGTGCACGGTGCGCGAGCTTGTTGCTTCCGCTCTTCCGAGGGTGTACAGTGAGGCTGGCGCTATACATGTGACTCTCATGGTCGCCCCACCGCGGGCCGTGGTTGGACAGGGGCCGGCGATGCACCCGCTCCCGCGCTTCACAGCACTGCAAGATCGCGCTACGGGCGCCTGGTACGTGTTCGACCGGCTGCGCCAGCGCTTGATCGAGCCGGTGCGCAGCGACTCCGATACGGCCAGGGCGCAGGCCAGCCTGTGGGAAGCGTTCTGGCGCGATCAGTGTGTCCGCTGGCAAGGGCAGGAAGGCCAAGGCCGCCGCCGGCTCTGGTGGACGAGGTCCTGAGGGGCCACCTGGAGCATGTCCATGACGTTGATCTGGGCCATCGTGCCGGATGCCCGCGCCGGCGCCCTGGTTGACGCGCTGGTGCGGCAGGGGTTCCGCTGCACGCGCTTTCGCAGTCGCGGCGGCTTCCTGCGGGCCGAGAACAACACCTTATTGCTGGGCGTCGAGGACGACCGGCTGGCCGAGGCGCTTCAAGTTATCCGTCTGCAATGCCGCGTTCCGGCGCGACCTTCTACTGCCACGCCAGGCAAGCCGACCGCGGGCGGCGCGACGATCTTTGTCCAGCACGTGGAGCGCTACGAAAGAGTCTAAAGACTCCCCGCGTTGCCAAACCCAACGTACAGTTGCCGGGTCACCAACGACGCCGGGGCGATCCGCCAGGAACTGTTAAAACTCGCCTCATCGACTCTTCCATGATGTGCAATCTATCCATTGATGCCGGTTCGCGGCGTGCCCAATACTATGCTCAAGACCGCGGTGATAGACCGCGCGTATCCACTAAACCTGGGAGGATTGGAGATGCAAGCGAGCGGGTCACAGGTACGCGATATCGAATCGATGCAAGTCAAGACCGAGTTGAGGCGCGAGACCAACTGGATCGGCGCTTTCGTCATCGGCCTGGCCGGCACCATCCTGGTGACGGGTGTGACGGGGCCGGTGGATGCCGCCCTTGGCGCCATGGCCGTGCCCGTCTTCTTTGCCACGGCGGTCATGGGCGTGCTGCTGTGCTTCTATCTGGCGGAAATGGCCGCCATGTTCCCGGAGCGCACCGGCGGGTCGCCGACCTACGCCTATCCGGCCTTCTTGAAGTGGCCACGCCTGGCCGGCCACGTCAACAGCTTCACCTCGTGGGCCTACTGGCTGGGCTGGGCGCCCGTCCTCTCCGTCAACATGCTACTGGTGGGCATCTACATCGAGGCGCTCTTCAAGTCCACCTGGAACGTCGATTTCTCCATCACCACGGTGCAGATTCCCAACGTGGGCCTGCAGACCAATCTCGGCGCCATCTTGATCGGCGCCCTCCTCTCCGTGGTCCTCTACCTCGTCTCGCTGTATGGCATTCGCCTGAGCGCAGCGGTGGGCATCGTCCTGGCCATCGCCTCGGGCCTGCCCCTGGTCATCCTGGGCTTCGCGCCGTTCATCTTCAGCCCGCACCTGGTCCATTTCAGCAATGTGTTGCCCTTCACCGTGGTTGGCAAATCGTTCTGGGAGGCGGCCAGCATCTCCCTGGTCGTGCAGTTCTTCTTCCTGACCACCTGGAATGCCTTGGCCATGGAGGCCGCGGCCTGCTACGTGGGCGAGTGCTCCGATCCGGCCAAAGATGCTCCCAAGGCGATCATCGGCGAAGCGGCGCTGGGTTTGGTGATCTATACCATGGTCCCGCTGGCCTTCCTGGTGGTGCTCGGCTTCAAGGCCATCGCCATCGATCCCTACGCCATGTTCGTGACCTTTGCCGGCAAGATCTTCGGCGGGCAGCATAGCGCCGTGGGCCTGGCCGGGCAGTGGATCATCTCCCTGCTGTTGATCGCCGCGTTGATGCTCTCTGCCCTCAACGCCATCATGGGCTCGGCCCGTTCGGTCTACCAGATCGCCGTGGACGGCGATTTCCCCAGGTTCTTCACACACCTCAACCGCCACGGCGTGCCGGACGTATCCATGACCATCAACACGGTGATGAACATCGGCGTGATGTTCTTCGGCGGCGCGGCCACCATCTACGTCTTCTCCAACGTGGGCTACCTGATCTCCTTCGTGCCCGTGCTGATCGCTTTCTGGCTGTTGCGCCGCAACGAGCCGAACCACGCGCGCCCGTACCGCGTGCCCAACTGGCTGACGCCGGTCGCGCCGGTGCTGGCGGTGATCTTTTTCCTGATCTGGATCGTGGGCGGGCCGCTGTACTCGTTTAACCAGGGGACCGGCGTGGCTTACTTCATCGGATGGGCGGTGCTGCTGACCTACGTCCCGCTGTACTACTATCGCAAGCTGGTGGAGGATCGTCGTCCCGCAGCGGCGGGCATCGCCGGCACCACGAAGGGCCTGGCCAAGTAGCGCCGGCTGGCCTTCGACGGCGATGGTGTATAATGGCGACCGGCTGAAAGCGTTTCATCACCTGTAAGGAGCATGATGCAGATGGCAGTTATCGACGCGCCCACGCAGACGACGGTCAATCCGGCGGAGCTGAAGCGGCAACTGGAGCAGCAGGGTGTCAGGTTTCTGCTCTCCTCCTTCGTGGAGCTGGCGGGCGTCCCCAAGGCCAAACTCGTGCCGATCACACACCTGGAGGACGTGGCGCGCGACGGTGCCGGCTTCGCCGGGTTCGCCGCCGGCTACATGGGCCAGGGGCCGAACTCTCCGGATATCGCCGCCATCCCCGACCTGGCGTCGCTGATGATCCTGCCCTGGCGGCGCGAAGTGGCCTGGGCCGCCAGCGACGTCTACGTGGAGGGGGAGCAATGGCCGTATTGCCCGCGCCTGATCCTCAAGCGGCAGATCGCGCGCGCCCGCGCCATGGGCTTCACATTCAAGACGGGCATCGAGCCCGAGTTCTTCCTGGTGCGCAAAGATGAGCACGGACGCCTGGTCCTGGCCGACGCGAAGGACGACCTGGCCAAGCCCTGCTACGACCAGCGGACCCTCACGCGCAGCCTGGACTTCCTCACCACACTGGTGACCTACATGCAAGAGTTGGGCTGGGATCCCTACGCCAACGACCATGAGGACGCCAATGGCCAGTTCGAGATCGACTGGGCCTACTCGGACTGCCTGACCACGGCGGATCGCTACATCTTCCTGCGCTACATGGTCAAGGTGCTGGCCGAGCAGCACGGCTGGATCGCCACCTTCATGCCCAAGCCCTTCGCCAACCTCACCGGCAATGGCGCCCACTTCCACATGAGCCTGTGGGACGCGACGAAGGATACGCCGCTGTTCGAGGACCCGGGCGATTCCTACGGCCTCTCCAGGCTGGCCTATCACTTCATCGGCGGCCTCAAGGCCCATGCCCGCGCCGTGGCCGCGGTGACCTCGCCGACCGTCAATTCGTACAAGCGCTTGATCATGGGCAACGCCCGTTCGGGCGCGACTTGGGCGCCGGTCTACGTGAGCTACGGCGGCAACAACCGCACGCAGATGCTGCGCATCCCGGCCCCCGGGCGCGTCGAGAACCGCACCATCGACGGCGCCTGCAACCCCTATCTGGCGGCGACGGTGCTGCTGGCCGCGGGCCTCGACGGCATCGAGAAGGAGCTTGACGCGGGCGCCCCGAACGAGCGCAACATGTACGAGATGAGCCCGGAGGAGCTGCGGCGCAAGCGTATCACCATCCTGCCATCCACGCTCAAAGAGGCCGTCGACGCCCTGGAGGCCGACAAGATCATCCAGGCGGCGTTGGGCGAGGAGTACGCCAGGACGTACATCTCGGCCAAGCGCGACGAGTGGGAAGAATATCACAACTCCATCTCCCAGTGGGAGATCGACCGCTACGTCGAGCTGTTTTGACCCTCCCACGGCCAACCGCGTGGGATTCTCGGGCGGGCTAGGCCACCCTACCGGCTAGCCCGGCCCGAGACAGGATGTTCAGCGCGGCGATGTATGGCTCGCGGCAGCAGTCGAGCCGCCAGACCAGAGCGGTTTCCAGAGTTGGTGCCGGATACAGCCGATACTGGTAGGCGCGGCGGACAAACAAAAGGGCCTTCGTGGCCGGACACCTCGCTCATTCGCGACCCCTGCCTGAGGCGCACACAGGCTTGGAACGTAGCGTGAGGCCTGCGATACTGCTCCGTGAGGAAATGGTGAGAACACTACTGTGCGGTGCAAACCGGCCGGCCGGTTGCGCGAGGTCGCATCGGCGTGCCGCCGGATCGGGCGTTAGGGCTGGGTGATCGTGCATCCTCGCTTCTTGCTCGGCGTTAGCCTGGTCTTTGCGCTGGTCGCCGTTACCGCCTTCACTGCCTATAGACTGCAAGCGCACCGTTCGGGCGCAATCGGAGTATCGACCCATCCATCCCCGTCGAGCATTGCCACGGCGCAGATCGGCCGCGCACCTTCGTCTACCACCGTGGCCGCGGCGTCGCCGACGGTCGCGCATACGGCGACACCCCGTCCGTCACCCAGGCCCAGTGCCACGCCCACGGAGGCGGGCACGGCGAGCCCGACGGCCGCGCCATCTGCCACGCCGACGGAGACCTCAACCAGCAGGCCGACGTTGTCCCCGACCATAGCGGCCACCGATTCTGCCACCAGCAGCCCGGTACCGCCATCCCCGTCCGCCACGCTCTCGGCGACTCCGCTGCCGCCGAGTAAGACGCCGACCGAGGCGGCCACGGCGACTGTCCCCGCGACGGCTACGGTTGGCGCCGCGCCCGCCGTGACCACGACGGCGACGACAACCGCGACGATCCCGCTCAGCCCGACGGTGGCCCCGACTGCTGCTATGACAGTTACCGCCGCCCCGGTGGCGACCGCCACGGCGACGCCGGCGGGACCCTTGCTTGGGCCGGCGTCCTTCTCCCTCTTCACCGTCAACCCGCTTTTCACGAGGCAAACGGTGTCCTTCGCGCTCTCGGCGCCCGCGCGCGTGCAGGTGCGCATCGCGCCCACCGGCCAGACGACGCACGTGCGCACCATAGACATGGGCCGGCAGCCGGCCGGGACGATCACCGTATCCTGGGATGGCCGGGACAATGCCCACCAACTGGTCCCCGCCGGGTCGTATCAATACACCATCGTGGCCACGGGCGCCGACCACCTGCCGTACAGCGAGTCGTATTCGATGCTGGCGATCACCTACAAGCGCATCGTCGTCTCGCTCTCCCAGCAGCGCCTCACGGCGTACGATGGAAACACGCCGGTGCTGTCCACGCTGGTCACCACGGGCAATCCGGCCTTACCGACGCCGGTCGGCGTCTTCCCCATCCTGGCCAAGTACAGCCCCTTCACCTTCATCAGTCCGTGGCCGAAAGGCTCGAAGTACTACTATCCCCCTTCGCCGACCAACTACGCGCTGCTCTTCGACAATCGGGGCTATTACATCCACGACGCGCCGTGGCGCACGGCGTTCGGCCCCGGCACCAACGCCGTACTCGGCACGCCGGGCCAGAACTATACCGGCACCCACGGCTGTGTCAACGTGCCGCTGGCGGCCCAACAGCAGTTGTATGCCTGGGCCACCATCGGTACGGTGGTGCAGGTGGTCCCTTAACCTACATCGATCGAGGCCACACCCGCGGCGGAGCCCCGGAGCGCGGGCCAGCACGCGTGCTCTCGCCCTCAAACGCAGGCGGGCGAGGACGCCCGCGCTCCCGGCTTCGGATCGGTCCCCGTGATGAAACAGGCTAGCTGGGGAAGGTGCCGGCCAGGAAAGCCTGCTTGAAGGCGATCACCGCCTGGACGTAGCGCGTCATCTCCGCCGTTGGCGGCAGCCCCACGGCGCCCATGCCGCCGTGATAGGCCGTGGCGATCTTGGTCACGTCGCCCCCGTAGAGCTGGCTGTAGACGCGCAGAACGACGGCGCCGGCGCGCACGTTGTCGCTCAGGTTGTGCGGGTCCCAGGTGCCCGGCAGATAGGTCTGCTGCAGCCACTGCACGGTGTCGGGCATGAGTTGCATCACCCCGATGCCGCCATCGGCGGCATCCAGCATGCGCCAGCTACTTTCGCGCCAGGCAATGGCCTTGAGCAAGGCGTCATCGACGCCCACCTGTGCCGCCTGCTGGTCGAGCACCGCGCCCACCTCCGACAGCGAGGGGCCGGTATAGACGACGATCGCATACCGTAGGAGCTGGCCCGGCTGAATGGGGAGGCTGGGGTCGAGGTGATTGGTCTGGGCCAGACCCTCGACGGTGAGGCCGAAGGCCTGGGCGATGCCGGTGAGCGTATCGCCCGGTTTGACGCGGTAGGTTCCCATGGTCGTGGCGGTGGTCGCTTGATCCGGGGCAGCCGTCGCCGCTCCGGCCAGGGGTAGGTGCAGCATGCTCCCGACGACCACGAGATTCGGGTTGGCGAGCACATTGGCGCTCTCGAGGGCATCAAGCGTGATGTTGTGCGCGAGGGCGATGGAGGACAGCGTATCTCCGGGCTGGACCTGATACAGAACGGGCGCGGCTGCCCCGGCGGTAGTCGTGCTTGGCGCGGCGGCGGGCGCCGTGGCCACATCGCTCGTTTGCCAGTGCAGGACTTGCCCTGCTTGCAGGTTGTTGGGGTCGGTCAGGCCATTGAGAGCAGCGAGCGTGGTCGGCGCTACTCCGGCGCGTTGCGCGATGGCGCTCAAGGTATCCCCGGGCTGCACGACGTAGGTCTGCTCGCTGGCGGGATCGATCAGTTGCACGACCTGGCCCGGCTGGAGGACTGGCCCCAGGCGATTGAGGCGATGCAGGGTGGCAAGCGCGACGCCGCACATCTGGCTGATACTCCAGAGCGAATCACCTGGATGCACGATGTACGTATCGGCGCACGCGGACGCCGAAACACGCGCCGAGGAGGTGGCAGGTCCAATGAGTAGCGCGGCGAGCAGGGCACACAGGTGCCGGCGACGTGGGCGATGCATCATGTTCATGCATCTATCACAGCATCGCAAAGCTCGGCTGTCATGCGGTTATCAGGACGCCGGGCAATGAGATTCGCAGCCCGTGTCGTTTTGAAACCAGTTAGGTTGTGCCGCGTTCCGCGCAGTTGTCACCTGCCGGCCACGCCCCATCACGATCTCAATGTGTCGTGGTGTAGGGTGGCAGCGACCATGCCGCCTTGTTCGACACGCATAGCTGTGTGACGTCGCCGTCTTGCTCGATGTATGGTACCCCCGGCAGGATCCTGTGCATGGGCGTATTTGCCTGCTGCGACGGCTTGTCCTGAACCAACAGGTTGTGCGTTGTCAAGAGGCCGCTCTGCCATGTCACGACCGTCATCGCTGATCCAAGTCCCGCCGATATGACTGCCGCGATGGCGATTTCCTTGAACTTGAACCTATTGCCCGATTGCTCGGCTACCACTTTGATGCCTCCTCACGCCGATGTCGCCCATCGACTCCCCTCCTCGCGTGCCAACTGCAAGCCTTGCTGGCTGCGTATAAGCACAACGCACGACGGGCCAATCGGCTTCCCTCTCCATAGGCCCCCATAAGCACAAATGCGACCACGCACGTGGCTGACACGAAGGGAGCGCCAGGCTCCAGATGGCCTCCAGCACGGGAGTCAGGGAGGCGCGTTGCCCCCTGTGCGGCCTCCGACGCCTGTCGAGGCTACAATATGGTCATGGTCATGCGGTTGATGAGGTTTCGTCGTAGGAGGGAGAGGCCGGGTGACCCACCTCGTCTCAGGGATGGGGTGCTATCCGGCCTGCTCCTGGTTGCTTTGCTGGTGCCAGTTGTCGGGCTGTGGCGCAGTGTCGATGCGACGGTCGGACCCAGCGTTGCCCTGTGCTTCCTGGTGCCGGTGATCATTGCCGCGGCAGTGGGAGGATGGCCGGCCGGGATTATTGTCACCATCGCCGCTATCTTCGCCTGGGATTGGTTCTTTATCCAGCCCCCGTACACCGTGACGGTTTACTATCCGCGCGACCTGATGGCGCTCGCCATCTTCCTCGCCGTCGCGCTGCTCGTCGGCCGGCTGTCGGCCATCGCACGCCGCCGGACCGCCGAGGCCTTGCGCCGTGCGCAGGCCTCCGAGGCACTGTACGAATTGAGCATGGCCTTGATCGCCGAGCGCAACCTGCCGGAGATTCTGCCGCACCTGACCCATCGCGCCTGCGAAACCTTTGGCCTTCAATCGTGTGCCGTGGTGTTGCCCGATGATGACGGCAAGGTGTGGCGCACCGCGGCGGTCGCCGGCCAATTACCGTCCGATCTGCGCGTGGAGGAGAGCCGCGATGCCGCCGCCGTGGCCAGTTGGGTCAACATACATGGCCGCGCGTCGCGGCTCGGCGAGATGCGACCGGAGGGCGCCAACCGCGTCCACCTCTCGCCCGGGCCTTCGGGAGCCGAGGAGGCCCGCTTCCTCCCCCTGCGCATGGGCGAGCACGCCGTGGGTGTCCTGGAATTGGTGCACCGTCCCGGGTACCGGCCCGATCCGGAGCAGGAACGCTTGCTGTCGATGTTCGCCAACACCGCGTCTATTGCCCTGGAGCAGGCCCACATGGCGCGTGAGCGGCGGGCGGCCGCCGTTGCACGGGCCAGCGACCATCTCAAGTCGACGCTGCTCTCGTCGGTATCCCACGATCTGCGCACCCCGCTCGCCACCATCAAGGCGGCGGCAAGCTCACTGCTGCAGGATGATGTGCAGTGGAGCGAGGAGGATCGGCGCGCCTTCGCCGCCGATATCAACGCCGAGGCCGATCGCCTGACCCGGCTGGTCGGCAATTTGCTCGACCTCTCGCGCATCGAGGCGGGGGCGCTGTTCCCTCACCTGGAGTGGGAAGACCTTGGCGAACTGGTCGAGCGGGTCGTGCAGCGCTCCGGCCCGCATTTGTCCGACCATCTGATCGACTGCCGCGTCGCCGCGGATGTGCCGGCGGTGCGGCTGGACGCGGTGCAGATCGAGCAGGTCCTTACCAATCTGCTGGACAACGCCGCCAAGTATTCGCCGCGCGGTTCCACCATCACCGTGACCGTCGGCGAAGCCGACCTCGCCGGCGAGCCGGCCGTCGGCATCACCGTGGCCGACCAGGGGATTGGCATACCTCTCACGGCGCAACGGTATGTCTTTGACAAGTTCTATCGGGTCGCCGCCTCGTCCAGGCGCATCAATGGCACGGGCATGGGGCTGGCCGTGGTCAAAGGGCTGGTAGAGGCCCATGGAGGGCAGGTGTCGGTCAAGAGCTCTCCCGGCCACGGCAGTACCTTTGCCCTGCTCTTGCCCGTCGACCCGCGGGCCCATCCGAACCGGGTCCGATCCCCCGTGCACCAGGGCGAGGTGGGCAAATGAGCGGGCCGCGCATCCTGGTTGTCGACGACGAGCCGGCGATCCGGCGCACGCTGCGCACTAACCTGCTCGCGCGCGGCTACGACGCGGTGGCCGTGGAGAGCGGCGAAGAAGCCCTGAGCTACGTGGCCGAGCACGGGTTCCCGCAGCTCATCATCCTCGACCTGATGCTGCCGGGGCTCTCGGGCCTCGATGTGTGCCGGACGTTGCGCGCGGAATCGTCGGTGCCTATCCTGGTGCTGTCGGCGCGGGGCGAGGAGCGATCCAAAGTGCGGGCCCTTGACCTGGGTGCCGACGATTACCTGACCAAGCCCTTTGGCATGGACGAGCTCCTGGCCCGCGTGCGCGCGTTGCTGCGGCGACCACCCGTCACCACGGCGGTCGGCGGTACCTTGCAGATCGGCAACCTCAGCGTCGACCTGGACCTGCATCAGGTGCGGTGTGACGGCCGGGCCCTCGATCTGACCCCGCGCGAGTTCGACGTGCTGGCCTATCTCGTGCGCCATGCCGGCAAGGTGGTGACCCATCGCCTGCTGCTGGCCGAGGTCTGGGGTCCCGAATACAGCGGCGAGACACAGTACCTGCGCGTCTTCATCAATCGCCTGCGGCGCAAAATCGAAGATGATCCCGCGCACCCACACTTTATCCTGACCGAGCCCGGCGTTGGCTACCGCATGGTCGTGCCGGGTCCGCCCGCCTGATCTCGCCGCCGACAGCCTTCAACGGTACCCGCAACCCTATTCGTCCAACCAGGGAAAGCCGTTGGGAACGCGGGAGGCGCGCTCGTTGAC
>Ga0209062_1003526_pt1 | contig 17918 bp, 8 predicted proteins | sample Coa_R2_2_FD_187158 | JGI IMG/M metagenome (GOLD analysis project Ga0209062, IMG submission 187158) | Surface soil microbial communities from Centralia Pennsylvania, which are recovering from an underground coalmine fire - Coalmine... | ecosystem: Environmental > Terrestrial > Soil > Unclassified ...
GGAGTGTGGCGGGGGGCGGGGCTGATATATGGACGGCCTCAGACCAGTTCCACTTTGCCTACGAGACCAGCAGCAGCGCAATTACGATGCAGGCGAGGGTGACCTCGGTTCAAAATACCGATCCCTGGGCCAAAGCAGGCCTGATGCTGCGCGACAGCACCGACCCCGCGGCCGTCTTCGCCGATGTCGTGGCAACTCCAGGCAACGGGGTCAGCTTTCAGTGGCGGGCGGCCACAGCCGGCCAATGCGGCTACTCGCAGGTAAGCGGGATCAGTATTCCCGTGTGGCTGAAGTTGACACGCTCAGGTGACCAGTTCAGCGCGTATTATAGCCCGGACGGCGCGGCGTGGACGAGCATCGGCCCGAGCGAGACCATCACAATGGTGGACACGCCGTTGGCAGGCCTGGCGGTCACCGCGCACAATGACGCGTTCCTTTGCTCCGCCTCCTTTGATAACCTGGTCATCTCCAATACCCCTGCTCCGCCGCCGAATCCTTTCGGAGTGTACCGCCAGCTTTGGAGCAATCTCGACCCTAACGTCGGCAATAGTCTCGCAGCGCTGACCAACACCACGGACAACCCGAACTGGCCGGATAACCCGGATCCCAATTACACCCGCACTTACTCCAATTTCGAGGCCGATTCCAACATCGGCATGAACTACTACGGCCAGCGGATGCGAGCTTTTGTGATTCCACCCACGAACGGCAATTACACGTTTTGGATTGCAAGCGACGACAGTTCGGACCTTTTCCTGAGCACTGATGAAAGTCCCCTCAATAAGAAGATCATTGCGTGGGTGGCAACCTGGACTGCTTCGCGCGAATGGACCAAGGAACCCAACCAGCAATCGACGCCAATAACCCTGGAAGCAGGCCGCCGGTATTATATGGAAGCCATCATGCAGCAAGGCACCGGCGGGGATAACCTCGCCGTGCGCTGGCAAATGCCCGGGGGCGCTTTCGAAGAACCGATTCCCTCTTCCAGCGCGGCAGGCACCCTGTTGGTCCCTTGCGATGGCGTAGAAAGCCCACCGGGCATCTTTGAACAAACCCCAAATCTCACCGTTGTGGAAGGCCGCAGCGCAGCCTTTTCGGTCGTGTGCACCAACGGCAACTCTGTTTCCTATTTCTGGCAACTCAACGGCAAGCCGGTGCCCGGAGCCAATCAACCTGTTTATTCGATCAACAACGTCACGGTGGCGGGCAACAATGGCCAGGTCTACTCCTGCCTGGTTTCGAATTCGTTTGGCACAGCCTCGAGTGCCTCCATTACTCTCACCGTTGTGCCCGATACTGTCCCGCCCACGGTCACCCGCCTGCTGAACATCGGCACGAATAGCGTGGTGGTGGTCTATTCCAAGCCCGTTCAGGCCTCCAGTTCGACCAATACGTCCAACTATTCTTTTACCAACGGGCTGGTCATCAGCTCGGCCAGCCTCGCGGCCGATAACCAAACGGTGACTCTCACGACTTCACCCCTGGTTTACGGCAGCAATTACACCCTGGTCATCAACGGTGTTCGCGATCGGGCCAGCACGCCCAACACGATCGCTCCTAACACAACCGTTTCGTTTATTGCGTTACCGTATTCGGCCCAGGACATCGGAGGCCCCCCCTTTCCCACCAGCGTCGCAGTTTCCGGCAACGGTCTTAACATCAGCGCCTCGGGCAGCGATATCGGCGGCTACTCCGACCAGTTCGGCCTGAGTTATCAGCTGCGTACGGGGGATTTTGATCTGGCCGTGCGGGTGGTTGGGGTTAGCGCTTCGGATGTGTGGGCCAAAGCCGGTTTGATGGCCCGTGAAACTCTGGACCCGGCCAGCCGATTTGCGGGCGTCTTTGCCACTCCAGCCATGAACGGGATGTTTTTTGAATCACGCGACCCGGCCAGCAGCGCTTCGGTGACAAGCGGGAACCTGGGGGCCAATTACCCGAATACGTGGGTGCGGCTCAAGCGCACCGGCAACACGTTCACCGGTTACGGCAGTTACGATGGGCTGACGTGGTCCCAATTGGGCAGCGCCACGATCTCGATGCCGAGCCTGATTTATTTTGGCTACGCGGTCAGCAGCCATAACCCGGGCCAGAGCACACTGGCACAGTTTCGCGACAGCTTTACGGTAACCAATCCCGTTGTTGGAACGGTTAGCCTGGCGCGGGAACCGCTGGGACCGTCCAGCCGCAAAACGCCTATCGCCATCACTGAGATCATGTATAAACCGGCTCCGCGGACGGATGGCAACAATGTCGAGTTCATCGAATTGTACAATTCCAACCCATGGTTTCAGGACATCAGCAATTATAAGCTTCAAGGCAGTACGCTCAGCTATACCTTCCCGCCGGGGACGATTCTCCAGGGTGGAGCTTTCCTGGTGATCGCCGCTTCACCGTCAGGCATTCAGAACGTGTACGGCATTACCAATGTCATGGGGCCTTACACCGGCAGTCTCAAGAAAACAGACACCCTGGAACTGTTTGACGAAGTCGGAGCGCTGCTACTGTCGGTTCCTTACTCGAATGTGGCGCCATGGCCGGTGGCAGCTGACGGCGTTGGCCATTCGTTGGTGTTAACCAGCCCAACTTACGGCGAGGCTGATCCGCGGGCTTGGGCGATCAGCGACATCGTCGGCGGTTCTCCGGGCCAGATGGATGCCTACCGGGCCAGTCCTCTGCGCAATGTCGTCATCAACGAGTTCCTGGCCCACACCGACCCACCGCAGTACGATTACATCGAGCTTTATAATCATGCCAATCAACCCGTCGACATCTCCGGTTGTGTCCTGACCGACGACCCGACCACCAATAAATTCGTTATTCCAGCAGGCACACTCATTCCAGGCCGAGGATTTGTTTTTTACAGCGAGACCAACATGAATTTTCGGCTCAATGCGGCCGGTGAGACAATTTACTTCAAAAATCCCGACCAGAGCCGCGTATTGGACGCGGTACAGTTTGGGGGGCAGGAAAACGGGGTGGCAACCGGGCGGTGGCCGGATGGAGCACCCGAGTTTTACCGGCTCAGCACCACGACGCCCGGAGCGGCCAACAGCGGCATTTTGATTGGTAACATTGTCATCAACGAGTTGATGTACAACCCGATCACCGGCAATGACGATGACCAATATGTCGAGTTGTACAACCGCGGCACCAATAAGGTCGACCTCGGCGGCTGGAAACTGAGCGGCGGGGTTGGTTTCACCTTTGCCACGAACACGACGCTTGCGGCCGGGGGATACCTGGTCGTGGCGCGCAACGCGGGGCGGATGTTGACCAATTACCCCAACCTCAACGCGGGCAATTGCGTTGGAAATTTTACCGGCAAACTCTCGCATAACGGGGAGTACCTGGCGCTGAGCAAGCCCGACACGGTGGTGCAAACCAATAGTTCAGGCGTGGTGGCGACAAACCTGATTGCCATTGTCGTCAACGATTTGACCTATGGAACCGGAGGTCGATGGGGCCAATGGTCCTCGGGCGGAGGCAGCAGCCTCGAACTGGTGGATGTAAACAGCAACAACCGATTGGCGGCCAATTGGGCGGACAGCGACGAGAGCCAGAAGTCCAGCTGGGTCAATATCGAGACGACCGGCGTCCTGGACAACGGCCAAAACTACGATCCATCGATAGATTACGCGCAGATTGGGTTGTTGGATGTGGGCGAGTGCCTGGTCGACAACATCGAAGTGCGCGCGGGTACGGCGGGAGCCAACCTGGTGCTCAACCCGGATTTTGAGAGCGGGCTCGGCAACTGGTCGTTGCAAGGGGATCATGTGCGTTCGAGCCTGGAAAACAGCGGCTACTCCAGCAGCCACTCGCTGCATATTCGGTGCACGGACCGGATCTGGACCGGGGACAACTCGTGCCAGGTCGCGCTTAGCGCCAACTCGCTGTCGTCGGGCCAAACAGCAACGCTGCGGTTCAAAGCGCGGTGGCTGCACGGCTGGCCCGAAGCGTTGCTGCGGCTGAATGGGAATTGGCTCGAAGCCACTGGGCCCATGCCGGTACCGGCAAACCTCGGAACTCCCGGAGCGCGCAACAGCAGGGCGAGTGCGAATACCGGCCCGGCTGTCTACGAGGTGACGCATAACCCGCCCGTGCCCGCGGCCGCGCAGGCCGCGATCGTCAGCGCTCGAGTGCACGACAGCGATGGGGTAGCGGCCCTGACGCTTTATTACCGGTTGGACCCCTCGAGCAGTTACGCAGCCGTGGCCATGAAGGACGACGGCACGGGAGGCGATGGCATTGCCGGCGATGGCATCTACAGCGCGACGATTCCAGGCCAGGCAGCCAACTCGATCGTTGCCTTTTACATTCAGGCCCAGGATAACAGAGCCGCCATCACACGGTTTCCGACGGTGCTGAATCCTACCGCGCCCGTCCCCGAATGCGTGGTGATGTTCGGCGACAGCAACCCCGCCGGAAGTTTCGGCGTGTATCACCTTTGGGTCACCCAGACCAATGCCACACGGTGGTCCCAGCTTTCGGATCTCAGCAACGAATCACACGATTGCACGATCGTAAATGGCACCCGCGTCATCTATAACGCCCAGGCCCGCTTTGCCGGAAGCCCTTATCACCAGGGTTTCGACACACCTTACGGAAATCTGTGCCATTACAAATGGATTTTCCCCGACGACGATAAATTCCTCGGAGCGACTTCATTCAACAAGATTCATCAACCCGGCAATGGCGCGGGCGACGACAGCAGCATTCAACGCGAACAACTGGCCAATACCTTTCTGCGCGCGCTGGGCGTGCCCTGGCTGAACCGGAGATACGTCGCCGTCTTCGTCAATGGAAACCGAAGAGGCACTCTCATGGAAGATGCTCAAACCCCGGATTCGGATGTCGTTAAGGAACATTTCCCCAACGATTCGGGCGGCTGGCTTTACAAAATGCAGCCGTGGTTTGAATTCGGTCCCTTCCCATCAGGAAACTCGATCCCATTCAACAACGAGTCGTGGTGCAACTTGATGCCGTACACGACCAGCGGCGGCGCGAAAAAAGTAGCGCGTTACCGTTATAACTTTTTGAGCCGGCGCACTCCGACTTCCGCCAGCGATTATACCAATGTGTTTTCGCTGATCGACGCTGCCGGTTCGTACGGAACACCGGGTTACGTTGGGAACATGGAGAACATGGCGGACATGGAGAATTGGATGCGCGTGTTCGCCGCGAATCACGCGGCCGGCAATTGGGACGCGTTTGGGTGTCAAAACGCGCAAAACCTGTATGGGTACATCGGAACACAAGGCACGCGCTATTCGCTGTTGATGTTTGATTACAACATCGTGATTGGAAACAGCGGTTCGTGGGGCCCGGGCCAAAACCTCTTTTCGGTAAACGGACAGGACCCCAACACACAGAACATTTACAACGAGCCAACTTTCCGGCGGATGTATTGGCGAGCCCTTCAGGAATTGGTCAATGGCCCGCTGGATCTGAGTAAGAGCGGGCCGCTGGTGGATGCGAAGTACAACGCATTCGTCGCTAATGGCCTGAACGTCGAGGATCCGAACTCGAGCATTAAATCGTGGCTGTCCCAGGCCCACGACAGCATTGCCTCACAGATCGCGGTGGAAAATGCTTCGAGCTTCAGCTTGAGCCAGAACGTCACCGTCAATAGCGACGTGGCTACCCTGACGGGCACGGCTCCAGTTGGCGTCAAGACTGTTCTGATCAACGGCGCGCAATACCCGCTGATATGGACCAGCGTGACCGGCTTTCAGATCCAGGTGCCGCTAAAGCAAGGCAACAACGCCCTGACCGTAGTCGGTGTGGATATCCACGGCCAACCGGTTGCGGGTACCAGCAACCTGCTGAACGTGGTTAACGGAACAGCCGTCCCGTCGCCCGTGGGCCAGGTCGTCATCAACGAGATCATGTACCGGCCAACGCAACCAGGAGCGGAGTTCGTAGAGCTGTACAATAATTCAAGCAGCACCATGTTCGATTTATCGGGATGGCAGGTTAAGGAGCTGGGGTACACGTTCCCGCAAGGCGCCACGATCAGTCCAAACAGTTACCTGGTGCTGGCGGCAAATCGCGCCGCTTTCGCGGCGGCCTATGGAGCCACCATTCCAGTGTTCGACTCCTACGGGACGGTCGGGCAAGCCAACGGCGGAACTTTGACTCTGTCCCAGCCGCAGACCAATGCAGAGCTTGTGATCGCCAAAGTTCGTTACGGATCAAATCCGCCCTGGCCGGCTGGGGCCGCGGGCAGGGGCAGTTCCTTGCAACTCGTCGATTCACATCAGGACAATTGGCGCGCGGGCAATTGGTCGGGCGCTTTTCCACCGGCGTCCTACAGCCCCGCCGCGGCGAATCCGATCGCCACAACGCTGCCGGCGTTTCAACCTCTCTGGATCAACGAGGTCCAGGCGGATAATTTGACGGGCCCGACCAACAGCGCAGGACGACATACACCCTGGCTTGAGCTGTTCAACCCAAGCCAGGCAACAGTGTCTCTCTCCGGCCTGTACCTTTCCACAAACTATTCAAACCTTACCAATTGGGCATTCCCAAGCGGCGCCACAATCGGCCCTGGCGCATTCAAGGTCATCTTTGCCGACGCACAAACCTCTCTTTCAACGCCCAGCGAACTCCACACAAGCTTCACGCTGTCCAGCGGCTCCGGTTCGCTGGCACTGAGCCGGATCTATAATAACCAGGCGCAAGTGCTGGATTATGTCGACTATACCAACATCGGCCCGGACCATTCGTATGGCTCAATCCCGGACGGCCAAAGCTTCGACCGGCAGGAGCTTGCCCTGGCCACCCCTGGGGCGACAAACAACCCGGTACTCCCGTCGTCGTTTGTTGCCTACACCAGCGTTGGGGCGGTTTACAACCAGACATTTGATGCCTTGCCCAACCCGGGGGCCGCTTCGGTTAACTCGGCGAATCCAGTGACGATTAACGGCATCGTTTACGCCTTGGCTAATCCGTTCGGGTTCTCGGATCCGGTGCTTTCAACCGGCGGTGGCCTTGGGATTTCAAGTATGGCCGGCTGGTACGGCGAGGGCAGCGTGAGTTCAAAGTTCGGCGCGACTGATGGAGACCAAACCACCGGTGGCCAAATCAGTTTTGGCCCTGCAAACAGCCCGAACCGCGCGCTCGGATTGTTGGCCACGAGCAGCACTGGAGCAACGGCCTTTGGAGTGAAGTTCCTCAATCAAACCGCCCAAACACTCAACACGCTTTCGGTGCAAGTGACCGGAGAACTGTGGCGTCAATCGAACCTGCCGAAAACCCTTGAATGTTATTACTTCATCGACCCGACCGGGACTGCTCCGTTCACCGGGACGACAACTGGCCTCTTGCCGTCGCTCAACGTCGCATTGCCCACCAGCTCGGCCGCAGTGGGAGGATCTGCTGTCGACGGAACGGCAGGCTTGAACCAAACCAACCTGGCTATAGTGAACCAACCCATCTCAAATTGGGTCCCTGGAGCCGCACTCTGGCTGGTATGGCAAATGACCGATGCCACTGGAAAGGCGCAGGGACTGGCAATTGATAACTTCAGTTTCTCCGCCTCCAACGGCTCAGCTGTCCCAACGCCGCTACCGGTGGCGTTCGCGACGACGGCGACCAACCTGACTCTCACCTGGACTGGCGTTGCCGGTCTTACGTATCAAATCGAATACAAAACCGATCTCGGCGCCCCGGCATGGACCCCGCTCGGCAGCGCAATCCCAGGCACCGGGACTCCGGTGAGCTTTACCTACGATTTCTCACAGTCGGCGCAGCGCTTTTACCGCTTGCGCGTCGGACCATGAGAGGCTGGCTAGTCGGCCGACTTCCAGTTGCCAATGGTAACGGTGCTATCCCGGTATTTGATGTCCATCCACAAGTCGAACTTGCCGGGATTGTTCGTCGGTGCGGTTGACACGTAACGCCATGAACCCAGGTTCAATTCCCAGACCAGCTCGGAGGGGACCTCCGTTCTAGTTGCGTTAAATGCCAGCACAAAAACGTCCGGATCGTCGTGGAGTTGACGCCATTGAGCATCTTCCCTGGAAAGGAATGATTTCAAATCGCCCGGTGTGCGCGCAAGATTTCTGAACAGCGCGCAATGAAGAAAATTCGTCACGAAAGCTACGTCGGCAGGTTCAAGGCCACAGACCTGGACCCGGCCGTTGGCTGGATTGAACACCGTTCCGCTCAGTTCATAGATCAGCGTGTTGGTCACCGGGTCGATCATGACGGGTTGCCTGTTGAGCACGTTATCGGGCGGATACGATCTGAACTGAGCGTGGTAAGCCTCAATGGCTTTGACGATGGCTGCCCGTTGCTTGCGCGCCTCGCCACAAAGGATCGGAATGGCGGATCTGACGCGGGATTCCAGGATCCTGGCTGAAACGTATTGATAAACACCGTAGCCGGCCCCGGCGAGCAGGCCGAGGCACAAAATCACCGCGACAGTTTCCGTTACGGATAGACGCCGAGCGAAGAACTGCCGCAACCGAAGGCCGGGCATAAGAATCAGGGCGTCTTGAGCTTCCGTGTTTGCGCCAACGCGCGCTGCGCCGGCAGGAAATCCGGTTGAGTTTTGAGGATCTCGTTAAACTCGGAGACAGCCTGGTCTGTTTGTTTCTGCAGAAGGTAGGCCTGCCCGAGGTTGTAACGGGCTTCGATGTAGTCGGGTTTAAGCCGCAGCGCCTCACGAAATTGGGGAACAGCTTCGTCGAGTTTGCCCAATCGAGCCAGGGCGTGGCCCAGGTTGTTGTGCAAAGACGGGTCTTCCGGCGTGGTGTCCAGCGCGGCCATGAAATTGGTGATGGCGCCCTGGATGTTGCCTTCCCCGAGCAATAGATTACCCAGATTATTATGCGCCTCGGGGTAATCGGGGTAAATCCGAAGGGACTCAAGGTATTCCCGCTCGGCTCCGGTGCGATCCCCGCCTTTCGCCAGCGCAAGGGCCAGGTTGTAATGGCTATCTTCATCCTCGGGGCTGAGTTTGACTGCCTTTTTATACTGAGCAATGGCGTCGCCAAAACGACCCTTCTCCAGCAGTTGCGCGCCTAAGTTCTGGTAGAGCGCCGCCTTCTCGGCGTCGGTCAATGAATCGACGTTAGTGCCCGCGAGCTGCAGGGCATCGGGAACAGCGGCCGTCGTCGGCTTAGGCTGGGCGACCATCGGACGAGCCACCGGCGCTGCCGGGGTGCTGGGAGCGGGCGGTGTGCGTTCGCGGAAAGTGTCTGGCGAGACGAAAAGCAAAGTGCTTCCGACCACGGCTACGACCACCACAATCAGAATCACCGGCCAGTTTGCGGTCTGGTTGCGCGGCAATGCTTTCTGGTTGCGAACGGGGCGGGACCTGTGCTGGCTGCTCATGTAGAGCCGCAGGATACACCAATATTCCGGGCCAATTCAATCGTTTAGCGAACCCGTCGATTCAACCCCAAAAATCAAAGGGACGCGTAAAACGCGTCCCTTACATGAGCAAACTAAAAGCAGCTTACTTCGCTTCTTTGGCTTCGCCGCGCTTGGCTTCCCAATCGCGCTTCACAGGCTCGCCGTTGCGCTCAAATTCCATCTTCCCTTTGATGGAATCGCCACTAATCTTGCCGCTGTACTTCGTCACGATAGTGTTCCCGTTCATCTCGCGCGACGTGCTGAACGAGATTTCGTCGCCCTTAATCTTCCCGTCCTGGATCTCGGTTTCACGCATTTCGCCGCCGCGACTCGGGGCGCTGACCTTTCCAGTCACTTTTTCCCCGTCCACTTTCAGCTTCGCTGTGAACTTGCGGTCAGGCCCGCCTTGCCGGCCTGCCATCGTCCAGGTCCAAGTCCCGGAAGCATCGGCTTTCGAATCTTCCGCCTTGGCCTGATTGAGGACTCCAAAGGTCAGAACGGCTCCTGTAGCCATCGACACTAACAACGCTAACATGTTGAATTTAAGACGCATATGTCCGATTGGTTGAGTTTTTAACTATCCGACAACACTGCTCCAGCCCTTAAGGCTTGTTGCCCCAATGGACGGACCAACAGCCGCAATGGTTACATTTTGTTCGCCGCAACTTTCAATCTACAGGGTTAAAAGCTTACGGAACGGCCGGCAAAACCGAACCTGCAATCTGAAACTTTCAACTAACCGCTTGGTCTGTCCGTTTGACATTCGGACGTCAGGTGCTAACCGTAGTTTTTACTATGAAACCATCCCTGATACTAAGCGCAGTGCTACTTATGCAAACCTTTGGAGTTTCGGCCGGGTCAATCCACCAAACAGCCGTCAAGAACATCGATGGCAAGTCCGCTACTCTTGAAGAGTATCGAGGCAAGGTGCTTTTAATCGTCAATGTGGCTTCCCGGTGCGGGTACACGCCACAATACAAGCAACTCGAAGCGGTTTATGAAAAGTACAAGGATCAAGGCTTGGTAGTCCTGGGATTCCCCTGTAACCAATTCGGGGCGCAGGAACCTGGAACAGACGAAGAGATCAAACAATTCTGCTCGAGCAAATACAACGTCACTTTCCCGCTCTTTGATAAGATCGACGTCAACGGACCAAACCGCCATCCATTGTATACGAAGCTGGCCGGCCCTGAATCCCCTTACCCCGGCGACATCAAATGGAATTTCAGCAAGTTTTTGATTGGACGGGATGGGAAAATCCTCAAGCGCTTTGAATCCAAAGTCGTCCCGGACTCTCCGGAAGTGACCCAGGCCATCGAAGCGGCCTTGGCGGCTCCTAAATAGGCGGGCTTTGCCTTATCGCAGCGGCGTTCAGCGGAACGCCGCTTTTTTTTGCCCTGATGGCGGCGCTTCCCGGCGTAGGTGTTCACCCCAAACTCTGGCGCGGGGCTTGCCAGCCCTGCTATAGTGTATTGTTCTGACTTTGAGTGAAGCGGGAAATACACATTCTGATGCTCGAGGATGACTCGGCTGACGCTGAACTCACGAAGTTTGCGCTGCGCAAAGGCGGCCTCCATTTTTCATTGGCGCGTGTCGATTCGAGAGACGACTACGTTCGAGAACTGGAACAGAAGCCGCCGGAGTTGATCCTGTCGGACTACTCGCTGCCAGGATTCAACGGCCATGACGCCCTCGACATTGCTCTTCAGAAATGCCCCGAGACTCCGTTTATCTTTGTCACCGGGACGATGGGCGAGGAAGTGGCAATCCAAACCCTCAAAAGCGGCGCCACGGATTATGTGCTCAAGACGCGCCTTTCGCGTTTGATGCCGGCGGTGCACCGGGCCTTGCGGGAAGCGGAGGAGCGGGCGCAGCATCGTCGAGCGGAGGAGCAACTGCGCGAATCCCATGAGCGCCTCAGGGCGCTGTCGGTATACTTGCAGACGGTTCGTGAAGAGGAACGCACCCGGATTGCCCGGGAAGTCCACGACGAACTCGGGCAGGCTTTGACTAGCTGCAAATTGGATCTGTCGTGGATCGCGAGCAAATTGCCGCCGGATCTCAAGCCGTTGCTCGACAAGACGCGGTCGCTGACGGCGCACATTGATTCGACGATTCAAACGGTTCGCCGGATCTCGAGCGAACTCAGGCCCGGTGTGCTCGATCATCTGGGCCTGGTTGCTGCCATTGAATGGCAGGCCAATGAATTTCAAAACCGGACCGGCATCAAATGCGATTTGCACGCGCGCGTGCGCGAACCACTCCCCGACCAGGATCTGAGCACGACCTTTTTCAGGATTTTTCAGGAAACGCTGACCAATGTGATTCGTCACGCGGGCGCTACCCATGTCAGCGTGGATCTGAAGGAATCCGATGGGCGCGTTAGCTTGGAAGTCAGGGACAACGGGCGCGGCATAGCCCAAGAGGACATATTCAACACGAAGTCCATGGGACTCCTGGGCATGCGCGAACGCACGGCCTTGATGGGCGGCGCTTTCAGCATCGGCAATCTGCCGGGTGGCAAAGGCACCCGCGTCAAAGTTTCGATCCCGCTGTCCAGGCGCTCCCGCACACCCGATTTGAACCATGAAGATACTCCTCGCCGACGATCACACCGTAGTGCGACACGGCTTGAAACAAATTCTCGCCGATGACTTCAAACGGGCGACCTTCGGGGAGGCCCGCAATGCCCAGGAAGCCCTGGACCTGGTCTGGAAAGAAAACTGGGATGTCGTGATCCTGGACATCACCATGCCGGGCCGCAGCGGGCTCGAAGTCCTGCGCGAAATCAAGAAATCCAAACCCAAACTGCCGGTGCTGGTCTTGAGCATGCATCCCGAAAACCAATTCGCTGTCCGTGTGCTTAAGAGAGGTGCCTCCGGTTACATGACCAAGGAGAGCGCCGCCGCCGAGTTGGTGGGCGCGATCAAAAAGGTCCTCGCGGGAGGACGCTACGTCAGCAACTCGCTGGCGGAAAAGCTGGCCACTTATCTTGCCAGCGACACTCAAAAGCCGCCCCAGGAATTGCTCTCGGACCGTGAGTTCCAGGTTCTTCGTTTGATCGCTTCAGGTAAAATCGTCAGCGAAATCGCCCGTGAACTGTCGCTGAGCGTCAAGACCATCAGCACGTACCGCACACGGATCCTGGAAAAAATGGGCCTGCGCAACAACGCCGAGTTGATGCACTACGCAATGCAGCATCAATTGGTGGAATAGTGCTGTCCGCCGACAAAATGGCGCCGAAGTTCTGTAGAATCACCGGCTAATCTTTCTTTGCTAGGGTTTGAGTGGCTGCCGTTTGAGGTCTTTACCCACTAACCAACGTCCGGCCAAAGCCTGTACCCTTGACGCGGCGAAATTGGCCTCCTGGAAGGATGCCCTCAAACCTGATTTTAATCACTGATGAAGGACAATTCGAACGCGAACGCGGGCGCCATGCGTCGGCGGGAGGACACCGAGTCGTCGCATGGTTCGGCGAACGGCGCTAACGGTCACTTCCAGGCCAACGGGCATATTCGCCGGCAAGGGGTCCAGTTGTTGTCGGTTATGGACCTGGTGCTGCAACGGTGGCACTGGCTGGTGCTGGGCTCGGCCTGCGGCGCAACATTGCTGTATTTTTTGGGGCTGCAACTGATCAAACCCAAGTTCACGGCTATCGCTGAGCTGATGCGGTTCGAGGCGCCGGGCAAAAGTGAAATGTTCAAAACCACGCCGGTATCCGGCGACACATTCGCCGCTATCATCCGGGCGCCGGAGCTGTTGAGGCAGGTTTGCGATAAGGCGCTTCCGCCGATCGCCCCGGACCTTTTCGCCAAATCCATCAAGATTGATCCCGATCCCGACTCGGATATCGTAAAAATCCAACTGGCAGGACGCGATGCGAAGCGGGCAATCGATCTGCTGAACCTCTATATCACGAACGCCGTCGAGTACACTCGTTCGCTCGAAGCCAGGCAAGCCGGGGTGATTGCGAACGAGTACCTCAAGAGGCAACTCGAAGAACTCGACCAGGATATCACCTACGTGGAAGAGCAATTCCGCAAGTCGCCCACGGATTTTCGTATGCAGCACAAACTGGGCGCGGTTGGGGCCGAAGTGAATTCGGTTTCAACAAACCTGGCCGCAAGCCAGGCAACAATGATCTCCTTCAGCATGCAAGCTCAACGGCTCCAGGCGGCGCAGGCCGAATTGTACAACTTGCTGGCCAAGTTCACTGAAGAGAATCCCTCGGTTCGCGCGAAGCGGGAAGAAATCAAGGACCTTCAGCGCGGCATCACCGCAACTTCAACGAATATGAACATGGCGCCTTTGCCTTCGGCTGGGCTTGCCCACCAGGGACCTGACGCGCCCAACCCGGAAATCGAGATTCTTCAAACCAAGATGCGCACCCTGCAGGACAGCCGGCAGGACCTGGTCAAGCGCGAGCGCGAAGCGGAGCTCTATATGTCCGATCCCCCGGGGAGTGTTCGCGTATTCGCCCCGGCAAACCTATCCACGATAAAAACAAACCACCGGCGCCTCAAAATCGGCATCGCGACCGTGCTCGGAGCCGTCCTGGGGTTTGGTGGCAGTTTGGTTTTGGTGCTTTTGGTCGAGTTCATGGATAACCGGCTTAAGACCGCCGATGACGTTGTCCGGGTGACAAAGTTGCCGGTGCTGACAGCGCTGGGCGATCTGACCGAAATGGAGCCCAGCGAACGCTCCCAGTGGGCATTCCGAACGTGGACAATGCTCCAGGGCCGCCTGAGTCCTTCGGCGAACTTCGGCCTGGTTTGCGGCATTACTTCGTCCGCGCAAGGTGAAGGCCGTTCGACCTGGGTGAGCCTGCTGGCCGAAGCAGCCAGCATGACGGGGTTTCGAGTACTGACAATTGCCACCAAACCGTCCTCGACTCCCGTAGGACCGAATCACCAAATTGCGGCCGACGCCAGCCCGGAAGAATTGCTCAAGCCAAATGAGATCCACCCCTCGAATGCGTTGACGACCAGTGTCCTTTCTTCGCCGGCGCAAGTGACCGAAAAGCTCACTGGACCCAACTCCCAACCGATGGTTCACATTCCCCTGCCCGGCTGGGTGTGGAACCTCGAACGGCGCAAACAATGGCGCGAAGCTCTCAACCAATGGCGGCAAATAGATAACCTGGTGATTTTCGTCGAGCTTCCCCCCGCTAGTGTGCCCGAAGCGGTTTTGCTCGGTTCCAATCTCCCGAATATGCTGTGGCTGGCCGAGAGCGGCAAAGCCAGCGCGTCGGAGACCCAGGCCCAGTTGGAAACCTTGCGGCACGCGCGCTGCAATCTCGTGGGAGCAGTTCTCAATAAAGAACCGGGAATGCCGTTGCGCAAAAGGTTGCCCCGATGGCTAAGCTGCCTGGCTGTCCTCGCCGTTTTGGGGTTGAGCGGCCATAGCCTCCCCGCCCAGGACCCGGCTTCATCCGGTCTTGCTCAACCGGCCCCAGCCGAGTCTCCCGACGTCAATACTCCAGCGCGCACGAATCTTTTCTTTTCGGTCGTCGGCCCATCCCAACGAGCCGAATGGCAGAAGCACCTGACCCTTGGCCCCGGCGATGTCCTGAACCTGAGTCTGTACGGGAGCCCCGAGGTCGCTCGGACCGAGGTTGCGATCGGGCCCGACGGAAGGATCAGTTATCTCGAAGCCCAGGATGTGCTTGCAACAGGCCTGACCATTGATGAACTGCGAGGCAAGCTGGATGATGCCCTCGGGCAATATCGCCGGGCGCCGCACACAATCGTTACCCCCGTAGCTTTCAAGAGCAAGAAGTACTACATGCTCGGGAAAGTGAACACCAAAGGCGTTTACATTCTCGATCGCCCATTAACGGTTCTGGAAGCACTGGCACGGGCGCACGGGCTCGAGAACGCGCTCATCGATCGTAACCTGGTCAGTTTAACCGATTATCGTCGCAGCTTTATCGCCCGTGGCGGAAAACGCATTCCGCTGGATTTCCAAAAATTGTTCGAGCAGGGCGATCTCTCCCAAAACATCCCGGTCGAGCCCGGCGATTACATCTACTTCGCGCCGGGCGATGCCAACGAGGTTTACGTCGTGGGCGAAGTGCGACTGCCCGGACCGGTGGCCTGGACCCCTAATCTGACGATCATTGGGGCCGTAGCCGGCCGTGGCGGCTACACCGAACGCGCTTTCCGGGCTCGCGTGCTGGTTATCCGGGGACCTCTCAATGCGCCGCAAGCGTTTCCCATCGACACTCACGCGATCCTCGATGCCAAAGGGCTCAATTTCAAACTGCAGCCTCACGACATTATTTACGTCAACTCTCGCCCATTCATTAAGGTTGAAGAAGCTGCCGACCTCGCCACGACTGCTTTCATTCAGTCCGTCATTACGTCGTGGGTTGGAGTGGATGTCGTCAAACCGGTTCAGTAATGAAAACTCGATGCGCCTGGATGCTCCTGGGGGGAGCCATGATTCTGGCCGGATGCCAATACCCGGCCCACCGTGTGCCCAAGTTTGATCGGGCCGCGGGAACGGATGCCGCTGCGATGCGGCAGGTGGACCTTACGAATCGTTTGGATCCGAGCTTCCTGCACCCGGCCACAAACCTATTCACCCTCGGCCCAGGCGACAAGCTCGAGCTGGAAATCGTGGGTGAACCCGCGTCCAAGACCACCACCGTGGTCGCGCCGGACGGCAAAGTTTATTTTGACATCCTGCCCGGAATTGATGTTTGGGGACTGACACTCAGCCAGACAAAATCCAGGCTCGAAAAAGAACTGGCAAGGTATGTGAAGGAACCGCAGGTCTCGGTGCTGTTGCGCGACGTCGAAAGCAGGCACATTTGGATTTTGGGCTATGTGCAAGCTCCAGGGATATACCCGCTATCCACGCCGATGACGTTGCTGGAGGCCATTTCACTGGCCGGCGGCGGACTCAACCTGTCTTCGTTCAGGCAGGGCGAAGCCTTCGGCGCCAGCGACGAATTGGCCGACCTGCGCCGCAGTTTCGTGCTGCGAAACGGCAAAATGGTTCCAGTGGATTTTCAGCGGCTTCTCACGACGGGCGACTTGTCGCAAAATATTTATCTGCAGCCCGATGATTTTGTGTACTTGCCGGCGGCCACGGCCAAGGAGGTCTACGTGCTCGGGGCTGTGAATGAACCCAGGGCCGTTCCTTACAAACAAGGCATGACCGTCGCCGCGGCAATCGCCAGCGCGTACGGGACCATCACCGGCGCCTACCTCCAGCATGTTGCCGTCGTGCGCGGATCGTTGTCGCACCCTCAAATCGCGATCGTCGACTACAAATACGTTATTCGAGGTATGGCGCAGGACATTGCCCTCGAGCCGCAAGACATCGTTTACGTGCCGTTTTCTCCCTATCGCTATCTCACCAAATACGCGCAACTGGTGGTGGACACATTCGTGAGTTCGGCCGCAATTAACGGCGGCGCCAAGTTGGTCGGTCAGCCTGCAGGCACTGGAGGTATTTTCATTCCCGTCGGCAGTGGTGTTCAAGTGCTGCCCCCGATTTCACCACCTCCGGTGCATTAAACACAAGACCCCCCGTTTAATCCGACCGATTGCAATTCAGAAGGCTATTGCATAATTTTACCTTCGACCTTCGACGTTCGACAGTCGAATCGACATTCGCTCAGACGCCGGGTCCGCGCTCACCAGCCTCTCCCTCTCCCCCTCCAGGAGGAGAGGGCGAATCCTCGGCCTGATCTGGAGACGACACCGGCTCGCCATTGAATCCGGCCGAGCACAGTTCAGAAGCTTATTGCGCGATTCGACCTTCGACCTTTGACAGTCGAATCGACATTCGCTCAGACGCCGGGTCCGCGCGCACGAGGCTCTCCCTCTCCTCCTCCAGGAGGAGAGGGCTGGGCAGAGGTGGCCTTACAGCCCTCGCCTACGCGTATGTTTGTTCTCCCACGGCGGCTTCCTGGCCGGCTTCTTTCCAAGCTGATCCGCAGGCAGCGGGAAATACGTCTGATTTTTCAGTTTGCGCATGATCTGGCTGCAGCCGGTTCTGCGCTGAAGCGCATGCCAAATCTCAACCAGCACTCCTTCACGGTTTTGACGCCATTGCCGGTTCCAAAATCGCAACTCCTCAATGCCACGCTCCTCGAGGAACTTCTCCCGCCTGACGTCGTGCGCCAGTTGCTGCGGTAGACCGTGTGAAAAGCCGTCCAACTCGATTGAAAGCCGAGCCAAAGGACAGTAGAAATCAAGAGCGTACTGGCCAACCGGATGTTGCCGACGAAATTTGAATCCCGCAAATCGACCTGCTCGCAAAGCCGACCAGAACTGCTTCTCCTCCCTGGTTTGCTCTTGCCGAAGACGGCGCACGTTGGCCGAGCAACTCATCACCGCCAGACTATGACGCTTTGGTTGTGCGGGCAAGGAATACACCTGGCGTAGCGCACTGCAGATGATGGCCTCCTCTCCCCGGCCCTCTCCTCCAAAAGGAGGAGAGGGAGATTTTTCGACCCTTATCTGGAGGCGACACCGGCTCGCCATTGAATCCGGCCGAGCACAGTTCATAAGGTTATTGCGCAATTCGACCTTCGACCTTCGACC
>Ga0209062_1003527_pt1 | contig 17918 bp, 23 predicted proteins | sample Coa_R2_2_FD_187158 | JGI IMG/M metagenome (GOLD analysis project Ga0209062, IMG submission 187158) | Surface soil microbial communities from Centralia Pennsylvania, which are recovering from an underground coalmine fire - Coalmine... | ecosystem: Environmental > Terrestrial > Soil > Unclassified...
CCAGGTGGCATCCATCAGCCGTTCGGCAGCGGCGCGTGCGGCCGCGCCATTGCCATCGGCGACGCAGATGGCGGAGATCCCCGCATCGGCGAAATCGGCGAGCGGGAAGCCGCCGAACACGGTCGCTGCGAGCATGCCGCGCCGCTCCTCGGCGCGCGCCATCGCGATCAGCGTCTTCATCGGTTCGTCATCCGTGCCCATGCGCAAGGTCTGCGCCAGGAGCGGGCGGCGCGCCCAGCCCATGACGGGGCGGATCTCGCCCTTCATCGCGCGCAGCAGGATGCGGCCGACCTGCTCGCCGACCTCATACATGTCGACATGCGGATAGGTCTTGTAGCCGATGAGCGCGGTCGAGTTGCGCACCATCTTCTCGGTCAGATTGGCGTGGAGATCGCAGGTGACGGCGATCGGGAGATCGGGCGCGATGGTGCGGATGCGCTCCAACAGCGTGCCTTCGCCATCGGGCGTCGTTTCCGCCACCATCGCGCCGTGAAGATCGAGCATCGCCGCATCGCAGCCGCGCCGCACCGCGTCGAGGATCGCGCTCGACATGATCTCATAGGCTTCCGCCGCGACGGGGCCGCTCGGCATCGCTTCCGCCGCCACGGGCGTCACCACGTCGGCGCCCACCTCGCGGGCGAGCTTCAGATAGGCTCCCATCGGCATGGCCGTGCCCTCATAGGCACGCCGCGCGGCATCGCCGAGATGGGCGCCCCACTCTTGGAAGCGCTGCCAATCCGTGCGCACTGGCGAGAAGGTGACGGTCTCGTGCTTCATCATGGCGATGACGAGGCGCATCAGCCGTTACTCCCCATTCCCATAGAGTTCGCCGGGCGGCACCAGCGGCTCAGCGATCGTGACGAGCGTATCGCCGCGGAGCGCGCGAAAGAAGCAGTTGCGCCGTCCCGTATGGCAGGCGACGCCGGTCTGGTCGACGAGGAGGAGCAGGGTGTCGCCGTCGCAATCGATACGCAATTCGACGAGGCGCTGCACCTGACCCGAGCTTTCGCCCTTGCGCCAGAGCCGCTGGCGCGAGCGCGACCAATAGGTGACGCGCCCCGTCGCCAGCGTCTCCTCGATCGATTGGCGGCTCATCCAGGCGAGCATCAGCACCTCGCCCGTATCGTGCTGCTGCGCCACCGCGGCGACGAGGCCATGCTCGTCGAAGCGCAGCTCGGCGAGCAGGGCGGCAGTGGCGAGGTCGGTCATCAGGGTCTCCCATTGCGGGAGCCCCCTCACCCCGGCCCTCTCCCCGTCGGGGAGAGGGAGGGACCCGCGCAGCGGGAGGGTGAGGGGGCACAACGACATGGCATTATATGAAACGATGCTTCCGGCGCGACGGCCTTGTAAGCCTTCCGTCCTGGCGGTAGGTTGCTCAATAATTTTCGAACAAGGCGGCGGGCAGCGTATCCGCCGCCGTTCGGGGGCTGAAGCTTGGGCGACGAATTCATCCTGGAGACCGCGGGTCTCACCAAGGAGTTTCGAGGCTTTACCGCGGTGCGCAAGGTCGACCTTCGGGTGCGGCGCGGCACCATCCATGCGCTGATCGGACCCAACGGCGCCGGCAAGACCACCGTCTTCAACCTGCTGACCAAATTCCTGGAGCCGACGGCCGGGCGCATCGTCTATAAGGGCCGCGACATCACCGCGGAAAAGCCGGCGGATGTGGCGCGGCTCGGCATGGTGCGTTCCTTCCAGATCTCGGCCGTCTTTCCGCATTTGACCGTGCGCGAGAATGTGCGCGTGGCCCTCCAACGGCCCATCGGCACCTCGTTCCATTTCTGGCGCTCGGAGAAGAGCCTCGATGTGCTCAACGAGCGGGCGGACGCGCTCATCGCCTCGGTCGGGCTCAGCGACTATCTCCATGCGACCGCGGCCGAGCTGCCCTATGGCCGGAAGCGCGCACTCGAAGTCGCGACCACCTTGGCGCTCGATCCCGAGATGCTGCTCCTGGACGAGCCGATGGCGGGGCTGGGGCATGAGGATATCGGCCGCATCTCGGATTTGATCCGCACGGTCGCGAAGAGCCGCACGGTGCTCATGGTCGAGCACAACCTCTCCGTCGTCGCCGATCTCTCCCACACCATCACCGTGCTGACCCGCGGGCGGATTCTGGCGCAAGGCAGCTACGCCGAAGTCTCGCAGAACCCGGAAGTGCGCGAGGCCTATATGGGGACGGGCCATGCCTGAGGCGGCGGTCAGGCAGAAGGAACTGCTGCGCGTGGAGGATCTTCACGCGTGGTACGGCGAATCGCATATCCTCCACGGCATGAGCTTCGCCGTGGGCGAAGGCGAGGTGGTGACGCTGCTGGGCCGCAACGGCGTCGGCAAGACGACGACGCTCCGCGCCATCATGGGCATCCTGCCGCAGCGCCGCGGCTCTGTCGTCTTCGACGGGCAGGAGCTGATCGCTCTGCCCTCGAACCGTATTGCCCGCGCGGGCATCGCCTACTGCCCGGAGGAGCGCGGCATCTTCGCGAGTCTGAGCGTCGAGGAGAATCTCATGCTGCCGCCGGTGGTGCGGCCGGGCGGCATGAGCGTCGAGGAGATCTATCGCATCTTCCCCAACCTCGCCGAGCGGCGGCGGAGCCAGGGCACAAAGCTCTCGGGCGGCGAGCAGCAGATGCTGGCGATCGGCCGCATTCTGCGCACCGGTGCGACGCTGCTGCTCCTCGACGAGCCGACCGAGGGGCTGGCGCCGGTGATCGTCCAGCAGATCGGCGCCGTCATCCGCACGCTTAAGCAGAAAGGCTTCACCATCCTCTTGGTCGAGCAGAACTTTCGCTTTGCCGCGACGGTGGCCGACCGCCATTATGTCGTCGAGCATGGCCAAGTCGTCGACATGATCGCGAATGACCGTCTCGACGAGAATATCGGCAAGTTGCACGAGTATCTTGGCGTCTGAGGGATAGTGCGAAGGGAGGTCGCGATGAAGATCAAGTCCTTGTTGAGCGCGGCGGCGATCCTTGCCTTGAGCGGCGGCGCGGCGCTGGCGCAAAGCGGCGGACCGGTCAAGATCGGCGTCTTGAACGACCAGACGTCGCTCTATGCGGATATCGGCGGCAAGGGCTCGGTCGAGGCGGCGAAGATGGCGGCGGAAGATGCGGGCCAGGTGCTCGGCGCGCCGGTGCAGGTGATCTTCGCCGATCACCAGAACAAGCCCGATATCGGCGCCAGCATCGCGCGGCAATGGTACGACCAGGACGGGGTCGACGTCATCACCGACGTCCCGACCTCGTCGGTGGCGCTTGCCGTCAACGAGGTCTCGCGCGAGAAGAAGAAGCTCGTGCTCTTCACCGGCCCCGCAAGCTCCGACCTCACCGGCCCCAAATGCTCGCCCTATTCGGCAAGTTGGGTCTATGACACCTATTCGCTCGCCCATGTCACGGGTTCGGCGGTCGTCAAGAGCGGCGGCGATACTTGGTTCTTCCTCACGGCCGATTACGCCTTCGGCCATGCGCTCGAGCGCGATACCGCCGCGGTCGTGACCGAGGAAGGCGGCAAGGTGCTGGGCGACGTCAAGGTGCCGCTCAACACCTCGGACTTCTCTTCCTTCCTGCTTCAGGCGCAGGCGTCGAAGGCGAAGATCATCGGGCTCGCCAATGCCGGCGGCGACACCATCAACTCGATCAAGCAGGGCGCCGAGTTCGGCATCACCGAGGGCGGGCAGAAATTCGCCGGGCTCCTCATCTTCCTCACCGACGTGCACAGCCTCGGCTTGAAGACCGCGCAGGGGCTTCAGCTCACCTCCCCCTTCTATTGGGACATGAATGACGAGACCCGCGCCTGGTCGAAGCGATTCCAGCAGCGCTTTGGCCGCCCGCCGACCTTCGATCAGGCCGGCGTCTACAGCGCGATGCATCACTATCTCCAGGCGGTGAAGGCGGTCGGCAGCAAGGATGCCGACAAGGTGATGGCGAAGATGCGCGAGACGCCGATCAATGATTTCATGACCAAGGACGGCAAGCTGCGCATCGACGGCCGCGTGATGCGCGAGATGTATCTCTTCGAGGTGAAGAAGCCCGCGGAATCGAAGGGCGAGTGGGACGTCTACAAGCTCGTGCAGACGGTCCCCGCCGACAAGGCCTTCCGCCCCCTCGACAAGGGCGGCTGCCCGCTGGTGGGGAAGAGCTGAGGAGACTGTTGGCCTGATGCCCGTCGCGTTCCCCACTCGTCCTTCGAGACGCCGCCTGCGGCGGCTCCTCAGGACGAGGCATCCGATAGACCTCATCCTGAGGAGGCCGCGTCAGCGGCCGTCTCGAAGGATGAGTGGGGCACGCGGCACGGCGCATCCGGCTCAAATGGCGGCCCATGCTTAGCGCCCTTCACATCGCGATCCCGCCGACGCCGGTGCTGCTGAGCCAGCTCCTCATCGGCCTCATCAATGGCGCCTTCTACGCGATGTTGAGCCTTGGGCTCGCGGTCATCTTCGGCCTTCTCAACATCATCAACTTCACGCATGGCGCGCAATATATGCTGGGCGCCTTCTGCGCCTGGTTCCTGCTGCAATTCACCGGCATCGGCTACTGGCCGGCGTTGGTGATCGCGCCGCTCGTCGTCGCCGCGGTCGGCATCGTCCTGGAACGGCTCTTCCTCCGGCACATCTATCGCCTCGATCATCTCTACGGGCTGCTCCTGACCTTCGGGCTCGCGCTCATCATCGAGGGCGTGTTCCGCAACGAATACGGCTCCTCGGGGCAGCCCTATTCGATTCCGAGCCAGCTCACCGGCGCGCAGAATCTGGGCTTCATGTTTTTGCCGAACTACCGCGCCTGGGTGATCGGCGCGTCCGTCGTCGTCTGTCTCGGCACCTGGTTCCTGATCGAGCGCACGCGGCTCGGCGCCTATCTCCGCGCCGCCACGGAAAACCCGACGCTGGTCCAGGCCTTCGGCATCAACGTGCCGCGCATGGTGACGCTCACCTACGGCTTCGGCGCGGGGCTTGCGGCACTGGCCGGCGTCATGGCGGCGCCCATTTATCAGGTGAGCCCGCTCATGGGCTCGAATCTCATCGTCGTCGTCTTCGCCGTCGTCGTCATCGGCGGCATGGGCTCGATCCTGGGCGCGGTCGTGAGCGGCTTCGTGCTCGGCCTCGTCGAGGGGCTCACGAAGGTCTTCTATCCCGAGGCTTCCAACACGGTGATCTTCGTCGTCATGGCGATCGTGCTGCTGGTGAAGCCGGCCGGCCTCTTCGGCAGGACGGCCTGAGATGGCCGGGGCGCCGGGCGCGGCAGGGATCGGCGGCGGCGCGGCGGCGCTTTCGCCGCGCGGCAATCTGATCCTGACCGTCGTGCTGGTGGCGCTCGCGATCGCCGCGCCCTTCTTCTTCTACCCCGTCTTCCTCATGAAGGCGCTGTGCTTCGCGCTCTTCGCCTGCGCCTTCAACCTGCTGCTGGGCTATGTCGGCCTCCTCTCCTTCGGCCACGCCGCCTTTATGGGGAGCGCCGCCTACATCACCGCCTATGGCGTGAAGGCCTGGGGCTTGCCGCCGCTCATCGGCATTCTCGCCGGCACGGCGGTCGCAGCCTTCCTCGGCACCGTCTTCGGCTGGCTCGCCATCCGCCGCCAGGGCATCTATTTCGCCATGGTCACGCTGGCGCTCTCGCAGATGATCTTTTTCGTCGCGCTCCAGGCCAAATTCACCGGCGGCGAGGACGGCATCCAGGCGGTGCCGCGGGGGTATCTCTTCGGCGTCATCGATCTGGGCCAGCCGCTGACGATGTACTATTTCGTGCTGGCGATCTTCCTTATCGGCTTCGCCATCATCTACCGCACCATCCACTCGCCTTTCGGCCAGGTGCTGAAGGCGATCCGCGAGAATGAGCCGCGCGCGATCTCGCTCGGCTACAAGACCGACCAGTACAAGCTCTTGGCCTTCATCCTCTCGGCGACGCTGGCGGGGCTCGCGGGCGCCACCAAATCGATCGTCTTCCAATTGGCGTCTTTGACCGACGTCACCTGGCAGATGTCGGGCGAGGTGGTGCTGATGACATTGATCGGCGGGCTCGGCACGGTGTTCGGGCCGGTGGTCGGCGCCTTCATCAGCGTCACCATGGAGAACTATCTGGCGCAGTACGGCTCGTGGGTGACGATCATCCAGGGTGTCATCTTCGTGATCTGCGTTCTCACCTTCCGGCGCGGCGTCGTCGGCGAGATCGCGCATCTGGTGCGCCGCTTCGCCGCTCCGGCGAAAGAAGAGGTCGTCCACGCGGCGACGCGGCCGGCGCCCGGCGAATGACCGCGGGCATCATCGCGCTCGCCTTTGCCATCGGCTTCGTCGACGGGCTGCGCTGCCTGACGCCGCCCGCGGTCGTGAGCTGGGCCGCGCGGCTCGGCTTCATCGATCTCGACGGCACCTGGCTCGCCTTCCTGGGCTATGCGGCAACGCCTTACATATTCACCGTGCTCGCGCTCGCCGAGTTCGTTGGCGACAAGCTGCCGACGACGCCGAGCCGCAAGGCGCCGCTGGGACTGACCGCCCGTCTCGTGCTCGGCGCGCTCGCCGGCGCGGCGCTCGTCGCGGCGGCGCATCAGAGCTGGATCCTTGGCGCGGTGCCGGGCGCCCTCGGCGGCTTGGCCGGCGCCTTGATCGGCTACGAGATCCGCGTGCGCTCGGTGCGGCGGCTCGGCTGCCCCGATTGGATGGTGGCGCTCGCCGAGGACGCGGTGGCGGTGGGCGGCGCGATCCTGATCGTCGCGGCGGCGTCCTGAATTCACCACGGAGGCACGGAGGACACGGAGAAAGACGATTTTTTGGCGCGAAGCGCCGATCTTCTCTTCTCCGTGCCTCCGTGGTGATTCTCCGCTTCAGCCGTAGCGGAACTTCGGCTGCCAGCCTGCGGCTCCTTCGGGCAACAGGTCGAAGAAATGCCAGAGCGAGCAGAAATCGTCGCCTGGGCCCAGGTCCGTATCGGCGACACGGAGAAGGCGCCCGCGCTCCTTGCGGAAGACGGATACGCCCGGCATCCACCCGCCTTTCTCCCCGCGATAGCCCATATCGGCGGCGAAGCTCGTGCCCTGGTGACTCACCATCGGAAAGCGCCAGCCGCGGCTTTCGGCGAAGCGCTTCTGCGCCTCGGGCGCATCCGGGCTCGAGACCACGAAGGCGGCGCGGTCGGCCAGATGATCGTAGATGCCGTTAAATCCATCGGCCCAGAGCGTGCAGTAGCGGCAGGAGGCGCCCATATTGTGGATCACGAAGAGATCGCCTTTGTCGCCGAAGAGCTCGGATAGCCGCTGCTTGCCGGCGCGCGTGGCGAATTCGTAATCCCTGACTTCCTCGGGCTCGATCGCGGTCTGCACCGCGCGCATCTTCTCGCGCAACGCCGCGATTTCTCGGCGATAGGCGGAAAGCTTCTCGGACGCCGCTTTATAGTTCATGGCTCAGTCCTCGTATCGATCGTGAAGGCGCACCCAGAATTGCCCGCGGCCCTCTTCACCGCGCCCCTTGGGCACGAGGTCGAGCATGTGATAGGCGCCGTTCAGCATGTCGAGGCCGCGTGCATAGGTCGAGTAGGTGTGATAGACGGCGCCGTCCTCGTCCCTGAAGAAGACGGAGATGCCGGGGAGCTCCGACATGGTCGTCTTGATCGGGCGGTAATTGTATTCGACCTCGCCTTGCGCGCGATCTTCGGGCCGGAACGAGACGTGATAATCGAAATTGAAGTCGCTGCCATGGGAGGAGTACCACGGGAAGCTCCATCCCATGCGCTTTCTGAACGCCTCGATCTTGTCGAGGGGTGCGCGCGAGATGGCGACGAGGCTGACGTCGCGATGCTTCAGATGGATCGGGATGTTGCTGAAATTATCCGCCCAGAAGGAGCAGCTCTTGCATCCCGCCTCCCAATCTGGGTCGAACATGAAGTGGTAGACGAGGAGTTGCGACTTTCCCGCGAAGAGCTGCGCCAGCGTCGCCTTGCCGCTCGGCCCATCGAAGACATAGTCCTTCTCGACGCGCTCCCAGGGAAGATCGCGGCGCTTCTCGCTCAAGCGGTCGCGCAGGCGATTGAACTCTTTCTCTTCCGCGAGCAGCGCCTTGCGCGCCGCGACCCATTCGGCGTGCGGGACGATCCTGTGCTTCTCCATGGCTCACCTCCTGTCGATGATTGACGCAAGTCAGGGCGGGCGCTTGGGATGGCGGCGCTTCGTGCTGCGCTTATGCGCCTTGCGCCCGCTTCGGCCGTCGGTCTCCTGGAGCATGACGGCCAGCAGATCGAACTGCTCCTGCCAGTACCGGCTGTAGCGGTTGATCCAGACGGCCGCGGCGAAGATCGGTCCCGCGACGAGGCTGCACCGGCTGATGCGGCCGGTGCGCGCTTGCGCGACGAGTCCCGCCTGCACCAATACCTGTATGTGGCGCGACACCGCCTGAAGCGAGATGTCGAAGGGCTTGGCGAGTTCCGAGACGAGCAGCGGCTCCGCGTCGAGCCGCGCCAGGATGCGGCGCCTGATGGGGTCCGACAGCGCGAAGAAAACGCGGTCGAGAAGCTCCTCATCGGCATCCGGCGCCTCGCGCAGCGCCCGCGCGGTATTTGCAGACATGAAGGGAAATTATCAACAAGCCGGTTGATTGTCAACGAGTCGATTGACTTATTCCTCGGCCCACCTCACCCTCCCTCTCCACCCCATTGGGGCGGAGAGGGAGGGTGAGGTGGGGCGCCCGCCATTGCGCCTTGCCTTCGGCGGCGCTTCACTGCGGCGACATTCCCTTCACCGACGGCAAGCAGTGATGAATTACCAATCTCCGACGCGCGATCAGCTCTTTCCCAAGCTTTCCGAGCAGCAGATCGCGTGGCTCGGCCAGTATGGCGAGCGCAAGCGCCACAAGCAGGGCGAGACCCTCGTCGCCTTCGGCAGCCAGAACGCCAATTTCACTGTCCTCCTCGCGGGCGCGATCGCGATCGTCCGCCGCGATGCCGGCGGCGAGCACGTCGTCGCCGTGCTCGAGCCGCGCGAGTTCGGCGGCGAATTTAGCATGATGGGCGGGCGCCGCAGCATCGCCGAACTGCGCGTCGAGGCGGATAGCGAAGTCATATCCATCGCGCCGCCCCAGTTCCGCCGCCTCCTCGCCAGCAATGCCGAGCTCAGCGAGCTCATCGTCGGCAGCTTCATTCAGCGCCGCATGGCGATGATCGAGTATGGTTTCGGCGGCGTGCGCATCATCGGCTCGCGCCACTCCGCGGATACGTTGCGATTGCGCGAGTTCCTCACGCGCAACGGGCACCCTCATGTCTATCTCGATGTCGAGCGCGACGGCGAGGCCGCCGATCTCGTGAAGCGCCTCGACATCCGCCCGCAGGAGGTGCCGATCCTCATCTGGGGCACCTCGCAGCTCCTGCGCAACCCGTCGAACCGCGAGGTCGCGGAATGCCTGGGCTTGAGCAGCCCGCTCGGCGAGAAGAGGCTCTATGACTTCGCCATCGTCGGCGCCGGGCCCGCGGGCTTGGCGGCGGCGGTCTATGCCGCCTCCGAAGGGCTTTCCGTCATCCTCGTCGATGTGCAAGCGCCCGGCGGGCAGGCGGGCACGAGTTCCAATATCGAGAATTATCTGGGGTTTCCCACCGGCGTCTCGGGCCAGGCGCTCGCCGGCCGCGCCTTTGTTCAGGCGCAGAAATTCGGCGTGCACTTCGTCATCGGGCGCGAGGCGCGGAAGCTGCGTTGCGACGAGGAGTACCCGGTCCTCGAATTGGAGGGCGGCGACGCGATCCGCGGGCGCTCCGTGCTGATCGCCAGCGGCGCGCGCTATCGCAAGCCCGAGGTGCCCGGCATCGAGCGGTTCGAAGGCCGCGGCATCTATTACCGCGCGAGCCACATGGAGGCGCAATTCTGCGCGGGCGAGGAGGCCATCGTCATCGGCGGCGGCAATTCGGCGGGCCAGGCCGCGGTCTTCCTGGCCGGTCATGCGCGCCATGTCCACATTCTCGTGCGCGGCGACGGGCTCGCCGAGACGATGTCACGCTATCTGATCGAGCGCATCGAGTCATTGCCCAACGCGACGCTCCATGGGCGCACCGAACTCGCCGGCGTCGATGGCGACGGCCTCCTTGCGCGCGTGCGCTGGCGCAACCGTGTCAGCGGCGAGGCGCAAGAGCGCGCGATCCGGCATGTCTTCGTCTTCATTGGCGCCGATCCCAACACGCATTGGCTCAAGGGCTGCGTCGCGCTCGACGACAAGGGCTTCGTCAAAACGGGGAATGATCTCCGCCCCGCCGATTTCGGCCCCGAGCCCTGGAAGGTCCGCCGTCTCCCGCACGCCTTCGAGACGAGCCGGCGCGGCGTCTTCGCCGCGGGCGATGTCAGAAGCGGCTCGGTGAAGCGCGTCGCCTCGGCCGTGGGCGAGGGCGCGATCGTGGTGCCCTATTTGCACGCGTTCCTGCAGGAATAGCGTGAAGACGGTCCACCGATTTTAAGCGGCGTCATTGCGAGGAGGCAGCGCCGACGAAGCAATCCAGAGCCGAGCCACGCCGCTAATTCTGGATGGCTTCGCTCCGCTCGCCATGACGACCATGTTATTAGGAAGTGCCAATGGGGTTCAGGTTCGGTCGGCGCCGGTAAATTTTGGGCTCAGTTGCCAAGGCGCCTTGCCGCATTCTCGGGCGCCACATATCGCTGTCGCGATTCCGGTCGCGATGTGCTTTTGAGCTTTTACTCACGCCCAGGCCGCCGCGGGTGCCGCCTTTTTTTCCGGCTGGAGGATCTCCTCGAAGAGACGCAGGAGCGGCGGCAGGTTGGCCCAGGAGGGCTTGCGGTTCGGGAGCCGCGCCGTCATGAGATCCCAGACATAGACGGCGTGGTTGGCCTTGCCCAGGCAATTGCCGAGATCCCAATAGGCCTTGCTGCAATTCCTGAGGAAGCCGAGAAAGTCGGCGGAGCCGCCGCCCGCCTGGAACATCTTGTCGTAGCCTTCCTGATATTTGCGCAGGATGCCTTCGACCGTCTGCCAGTCGCGCCGGAGCTGCTCCTTGAGCGCGTCCTTGCTGGCGAGGAGGTTCTTGCGCTCGTCGGGCGGCAGCGTGCCCGCGGGAACCTCGATGGCGTTGAGCCATTTCGCGAGCTCGATGAGCCGCGGCCGCGCGCGGTCATATTGATAGGAGTAGAAATTGATGCCCTTCCACGAGGCGAAGATGTCGAGCGCCTTGTCCTGCGGCAGCCGGAAGGCCTGGATGAGCGGCCCCAGCGCGGTGAGGTCCTTCGCCTCCCAGATCTTCTCGATCAATTGCCGCGTCTTGTCGTCGGATGCCATGGCATCGGGGAAGGCGGCCTTGGCCAGGGGCTCGAAGCGCTGAAGGATGAAAAGCTCGATCTCCTTCCACTGCTCGGGGCTGATGTCGAAATAGGCCTCGTTCACCTCGATGCCGTCGCGCATGAAGACATCCTTCATGAGGAAGGGATCGAGAGACGGCAAGCGGTCCAAGATGCGCACGATGCGCAGATCGGTGGTGAGCGCGTCCTGCGCCTGCGGCGTGCGCAAGCCGAAATGATCGCTGAGCGTGTCGGGGAGCCGCGGCTCGTGCAGGAAGGTGGTCTGCCCGCCTTCGTAGATGTCCTCGTCGTTGAACGGGAAGTAGAGCTTGGTGCCGATCGGCGTCATCGAGCCGCCGCGCTCATGCTCGGGGATGACGTCCTTGATCAGCACCATGTTGTTGAGCCGCGCGTTGCGGAAGAACTGCCGGGCGTTGGGGTCCTTGGCGAGGACGCGGCGCGTCAGCTGATTGCAGTTGAAGACCCGCGACGAGCCCACATCCAGCATCGGTTTCAGGTATTTGTTGACGGCCATGATGAATCGCCCGATCGACGCAAGCGCAAGGCGCATAAGATAGCGTGTGATCGGTTAATTATTGATCAATCAGCTATTGTGGCCGGCGGCGCGGCTGCGTGTCGCCGTTCGCGCGGGCACGCTTTAGCGACGGCTGAACCGCGCGGTTGACGGTGCCGCCGAATTCGCACGCCGCGAACGGCACGACCGATTCGCCGTTCAGGTCCGCCAGACGCGCCAGCAGCCACGGCTCCGGCTGTCCGAAGCTGAGCCGCCGGACGGCCGGTGGCGGAGGTCGCGGTGCACAAGCGCGTGTTGCCGTCGATGTTCGATGATTGCAGTCCGCCGCGCTAGAGCTTGCCGAGCGTGTAGAATTCTTCGATCGTGAGTTGCCCGGAGTTGTAGCAGGCGAGGTTCTCGTGTCCCTGCCGCCAGGCCGCGTTGAATTTTTCGATGAAGAAATCCATGGCTTCGGGCCAGCCGACCGGCCGCAGCGGCTCTCCCTTGGCGCGGCGGATCAACGGCGTCGTGCCGCGGCGCGTCGAGTTGTTGGCGACCCAGCCATGCTCGCCCTTCGGGCCGAGATGGCCGAAATTGACCGGGTGATCGGCCGTCCCGCGGACGCCGGCGATCCGGCGGTCCTTCACGGCGATGTCGAGGCCGCAGCCGTTGGAGCACAGGATGCAGGCCGAATGCACCCAGGCGTCGGGCTCACCTTGAATGGCGAGATTGGTGTCGATCCTGGGCTGCATGCGATGCTCCCGTCCGTTCCGAAGCCGAGGCTCCCTCGGCGCCGGTTTATGCGTTCTGAGGCAACGTCCCCGACGGCTGTTCGTTGCCGAGGTCGGAGCGCGCGCTCCATATACCCATCCGCTATGCTCCTATTCCATTGCCGCAGGTCGAAGGGAGACAAGACATGCGCGACATCCCCGTGGGCGCGACGGGCAGCTTCGCCCTCACCGTCGCGCCGCAGCATCTGGCGATCCAGTTCAAGGATGCGATCCTGCCGCCGGTGCTGGCAACGCCGATGATGATCCTGATGATGGAGAATGCGGCGCTCAACGCCATCCGCGACTGTCTTGAGCCGGGCGAGAGCGCGGTCGGCAGCGCGATCTGCATACGCCATCTTGCCGCGACGCCGGTCGGGCATCGTGTGACCGCGACCGCCGAGGTCACGAAGGTGGCGGGGCGACGGGTCGAGTTTGCCGTCAGCGCGCGCGACGAGGCCGAGGAGATCGGCAAGGGCACCCACGAGCGCATGGTGATCGATGTCCGCCGCCTGATGCGGCGTCTTGAGGCCAAGGGACAGGCGGGATGAGCATGAGGGAGAGATTTAAGGTCGGTGATCACGTGAGTTGGAACTCGGAGGCCGGGCGCACATCGCCATGCACAAAGGCTCGGCGCTGACAAAGGAAAGGCGCTGAGACCTTCGCAACCGCCGGAGGAGGCGGGAACCTCGGCAGAACGCACCCGTTCCGCTCGCATGAGGTGTCGTGCAGTGCGTCTCGGCGTTTTGCTCCTCGCCGTCCTTTGCGCGACGGCGCTCGCCGGTTGTGGCGGCGGCTCCGCCGGTGGCCGGTCGGCCGAAAGCGGCTCGACCGCGCGGCCGGCGCTTGCCGCCGCACCCGCCGATCTTCCCTCGCAGCCGCTCGACACCACGCTCACCGCGCGGCGCGGCGGCGTCGTGGCGACGATCAATGATTGGCAATTGCGCTATGAAGGCACGATCTCGGACGGCCGGCCGCGCTTTCTCGAAAGCGTCTCGAACGGCGAGCAGAAGGATGTCGTCTTCGATCCCTCGCGATCCCGCGCCTATCCCTTCGGCGATGTCGCGATCGAGATCCTGCGCAGCACGCCCGAGTTGCTCGTCTATCGCATCAGGCCCGCGGATTAGAGAGGGAGCGAGAGGATGATCTATGTGATCGCCGCCGAGCTGTCGGCGCCGGAGCGCGTCGAGGGACGGATCGCCGATTGGCTCAGCGATCACTCGACGCGCTGGGCCGAGCCGCTGCCCCGACTCTGGATCTTCGAAGGCGCGCTCGCCGCCGAGCAGATCGCGAATGCGTTGGCGCCGCTCATCGAGCGCGGCGATCGCCTTGCCGTGGTCAAGGCCGCGACGGAGGCGGTCTGGCGCGGCCTTTCCCCGGAGAATGCGCGCTGGATGGCGGAAAGCTTCCCCGGCAGCATCACCGATCGCATCCCCGATCCTGCCGAAGGCACCGCCTCCTGAGCACCCCTGATGACCGGCGAGCGCGCGGCGTCAGACGTCGCTCACGAGACCGCGGCGGATCTCCTCGAGGCGTTTGCGCGCGGTGTCATGCAATTCGCCGCGCGGCGCTTCCCGCCGCTCGACCTCGCTGAGCCGGGTCAGCATCCGCTGAAGACCGGCCATAAGTTCGCCGCGTTCCGCCTCCTGCCGCTCGAGATCGGCGACGCGCTCCTCCGCCTGGCGGAGCCTCTCCGTCATCGCATCGCGCTCTGCGGCGGCGTGGATCCGCTCCTGCTCGAGCCGTTGCCGCAGCTCTTCCTGGTCCTTGTAGAGCCGCTCGTGAAGTGCCACGTGCTCGGCGTCGCGCTCGGGCGTGCCCCGGTCCCATCGCGCGCGCCAGTCGGCGAGGAAGAGGAAGGCGAGGCAGAAGAGCCCGGCGGCGAAGGCGACATCGCTCAGGGCGACAAGCACCCAGGGCGCGATCCCCGCGGTCGCGGCGGCGAGCTCGGCGCCGGCGATGCGAACGATCATGTCCTCGGGCGCCAGGCCCAGAAATGCCAAGACCGGCGTTGCGATCCAGCACACCGTACCCAGCACCGCGGCACCGGCCGCGAGAAGACTTCCTGCCGTTCTTTGCATGGCCGGGCAGTCTACCTCGCGTCCTGCCCGCGGCGCGATGGTTTCTTCTCGCTCAGTCCCTGACGTAGCGCCGCATCGGGCATTCGAGGAGCCATAGCTCGAATCCCGCCGCCTCAGGCTTTCCTGCCAATTTGCGGATGCCGATGGAGGTCGCGCCATCGATGGTCTCGCTCTCGATGGCTTCGACCGTCCGCAGACGTCCGTCGGCATCGAAGAAATGACATCGATACTCCATCATGGCGCGGCCCGCTCCCCAAGGCTGACAGGGAGTCTACGCGGCGCTCGCCCGGAGGTTCAATTGGCGCACGCCGGTTCCATCGCGACGCTCCTCAGCCGAGTGACGAGGAGGCGGCTTTCACCGAATCGGATCAGAGTGCCGGCAGCCGGCGGAATTCGAGGCGATGGCCATTGACCTCCACGGCCAGGTCGTAAAGGCCGAGCAGCGCCAGAAGCCCGACCAGCCCCGGACCGAGAATGGCGCCCGATATGACGAGCAACGGGATGCTTATCCACACGCTATGCGTGCTGGTCAGCGCGTCGAAGAAGGCGACGATGCCGATGATCAGGAAGAGGATGACGACGGCCCAAGCCAGTTTCATTGCGATCGCCCCCGCGTGCCGCTCCTCCCTTGTTCTACCCGCATCGGGCGGAGGGCGCACGCTCGTTGCCGCGGTTCATCCTTCTTTTACCTCGACGCAGTAAATTGTTAATCCCGGGTCCTGACTGTCGGGGTGACGGTGACATTCGACTTTCGCGCGGATCCGATCCTCGGCGAGGCGCTCTCCTATTGGAACCGCCAGCGCCGCAACCGGGCAATGCCGGCGCGGCGCGACATCGATCCTCTCGATGTGCCGCGGCTCCTGCCCAATCTCCAGCTCGTCGAAGTGCTGGAAGGCGGCCGGCGCTTCCGCTACCGGCTGGTCGGCACCGCCCTCGTCAACGCCTTCGGGTCCGAATATACCGGCAAATATCTGGACGAGCTTTTCTCCGATGAACGGCGCCAGGTGGCGCATCACGTCTTCCGGACCGTCTGCGAGACGCGCCGCCCGATGTTCCTCCGCAACAGCTACGGCACCCGGAAGAACGTCCAGATGGTGGCGAACCGCCTTTATATGCCGCTCTCTCAGGATGGAAGGACGGTCAATCTGATCATGGGGTGCCTGACCTTCGAATATGGCGTGGGCACCGCGCCGGGCCTCTGGGGCACGGCGGCTCTTCCGCTGGTGACGGTGGACACCCAGCCCGTCGAGCTCGAGCTCGCCGCCGGCGCCTGAAGCGGCGGGCGGGGCGGGAAATCCCGCACCGCTTACGGAAACTTTACCGGAACGGTTGTTAGCTGAAGCGAAGGGGCGAGCCGCCATTGCCGTATCCCAACCGGGCGGCGGCGCGGCTCCAGTCGCGGCGGGCCGATGACACATGGTCTCCTGATCGACGCGCAAGGCGTGATGTGGCCGGACCATTCCTGGGCGCTGGCGCGCCGGATCGACTGCGCCGATCCCGCTGTCGATGTTGCGACCTATGCCGTGCGCGAGCGCGGCTTCCTCCATATCCGCTTGAATGGGGAGCGCGCCTGCCTCGCCTTGCGCGCCGGCGGGTTCGGCCAACGGGCGCTCAACGGCGCCCTTCACGCGCTGGGCGGCCTCAAGCCCCGGCGCGTCCTGCTCGCGACACTCGATGAGCGGGGAGACTGGCGCTATCGGATCTTTCCCGGCGTCTGGGAAGTTGCGGAGTATGCCGAGACGCTGCTCTGTCCGGAGACGGACGAGCCGCGCCCGCGCCGCGCCGACGATCTCCAGCCCTGGCGCAAGCTCCTCGCGCCGGTCAAGGAAGGTTAGCCCGCCAGTCCCGGCCGCGTCGCCGGCGCCGCGACGGGGCGCCGCTCCTCGACGCCGCGATGGACGATCTCGGTGATGTCGGCAAAGGCCTCATCGCGCGTCATCCAGACGAGCAGCATCTTGAGATCGTCGCGCCAAGCCTTGAGATGGAACATGATGTTTTCCTCGACGAGGAAGCCCTGGCGGCGGGCAAGCCCGCCATCGCGGATCCGCGGCTCCATCACCGCCCAGAGGCTGTCGACGTTCCAGCGCGTCAGCGCATAGGCGCGCGAGATCTTCGGCACCAGCGTCGCGAGCCCGGAGGCGCGGTGGTCGGGATGGACCCAGACCGCGCCGCCGCCCAGCACCCGCCCGGTGATGCGCTTGGCCGACGGGGCCAGGACTTCGATCGAATCGCCCGCCCGGAGATGCGGCGCGGGGTCCTCGAAGAAGGCGCGCAGCGAGGTGAGCTCGGCCTCGAGCGTCGTCTCCGGCCAGTCATAGAGCCGCCCGGCATGGGTGACGACCGGCCGCCCGGTGCGCTCTTCCACCCCCTCGATCCAATAGGCGTTGTCGAGCCGCAGATTGGCGTGGCGCGGATCGAACATCGGGATGAAGGCGGGCCAGCTATCGCGGTTCTTCGCATTGATCTCGACCAACGCCTCGAAATCGGCCCGCAGGCGGAGGCGGACGCCGCGCTCGCGCACCGCCGCCTCGGCCATACGCACGAACTGGCCGAGCAGGTTGCGCGGCCCATGGACGAAAGTGATCTGGTCGTAAAGCGGGCGTGAAATGGCGTCCATGACGTGTCCCCTCGCAAAGCGTCGTCGCGTCAGCATCGCATGACGCCTGCGGAGGATCGAGTTCTTCTTGCGGCGGGAAGGGCAGGGCGGCGATCAGCCGCCCGTCGCGGCAGGCGCGCTTCGGCTCAGCAGCGATAGCTGCCGGCGGTGACGACGGCCGGGCTGCCATTCGGGCACACGACGGTCGAGCCCGGCGGCACGACGACGGCGGGGGTCGGCGGCGTAGGGCAACTGCAGCAGGCGGCGAGCGAAACCGCCGATAGCGCCATGACAAGCCACGAACGCATTGAACACCTCGCGAGGAAACGCTTCGTTGAAAGAAACAGGCGCTCTCGCCGAGATGTTCCGGCGCAGGGTCAAAAAGGGACGCTTCCGATGCGCTTCGTCCTGAGGGCGAGCGCCGTGGACGCGAGCACCAGCGGGCCGAACGACACCCACAAGACCGTGTCCCATCCGTAGCTCGTCAGCAGGCTTCCGGAGGAGAAGGACCCGAGCGCCATCGTGCCGAACACGATGAAGTCGTTGAGCGACTGCACCCGCGTCCGTTCCTCGGGGCGATGGCACTCGAGGATGAGGGCCGACGCGCCGACGAAGCTAAAGTTCCAGCCGAGGCCGAGCAGAATCAGGGTCAGCCAGAACTGCGCCACATCCGTTCCCGTCAGCCCGATGGCGGCGGACGCGGCGGTCAATGCCAATCC